>QQTW01001284.1_pt1 | contig 17386 bp, 12 predicted proteins | sample 1904831 | NCBI WGS metagenome assembly QQTW01 (sample SAMN09435610, study PRJNA476489) | Subsurface metagenome, whole genome shotgun sequencing project. | reverse complement strand
CACATCATTACTACCAAGCACCTAGTCAGTATCCGACCAATTCTTTGCCTCAAGCGGCGAATGGGGTACAGCCGTTATGTACCGACACCACCGCCTACGGGTGAACAGCCTCACTCATCGCCCGGACGTACCGAAAGCATTGTCTCCTTTGAAGAGTCTCAGCACCGGAAATCTCGGTCTACTACCGACAGAGTCAGCTTGACCAGTAATCGAAATCCGGATGATTTACCACGAACGGGAAATTCGAAGTCGACTGAAGCTGTCATCACTCGGAAACCGTTGGTGGAAAGTCCTGCTGTACTGTCTGATGGTAGTGTTCAGGCGCCGTCTGTAGTGACGTCTCCACTCAGATTGGAAACCTTGAACACCGGTTCAATGGCTGACAGGCAGCCGCCATCTGAGCAGGACTCGAAAGATGCGGGTTACTTTTCGATTGTCGAAGCACTTCCGGTCACGGCTGTCGTCGGCTCGTTCGGAGGGGGCCCTTGGAGTGAGCCCCGTAAGCAGGAGGGAGTACTTGAAGGGGCAGAGACTCGCGGGCTCTTGGCGGAGAAGGAGCCAAATCCGATGACCATCGACCCATCTCCCCATCCAACTCCAATCCTGCCAAAGGACTCATTCGAGGCTCCCTCGTCGGATGCTGCTACTAGGGATGCCGGAGCTCCATCGTCCGGGGACGACGAAAGTCGAGGCGCTCCACAGCCTGCAAGTGACCAGCAGAGCGACGATGGTTTCCCTTCTGTGGCCGAGCAGGCACCACACAACGACCTCGCAATCACACACCAAACCCCGGATCCCTATCCTGAACTCCATCCCTGGTTCAAGAACTCGTTGATTCGATTCGCGGAGATGTTGCACGAAGAAGGCCGTGCAGAAACAGACGAGGAAAGAAAGAAAATTTTCATCACTTGTGTGAAAAGGGAATTCCACTTCAGACACTTGCAGTACGGATCAGAACCCGAGATTGTACCCGAACATGAGCCCAGTCCTGAGCGCGCACAAGAGGATCATGTCCTCCGGGAGAAGTTCAGCAATCTCGAGAGGACTGTGACGAAACAGGCTGGCAGCGCGAGCCCGAACATTGCGGACATCCTAAGCAAGCCATCCATGCCGTCCTTGGATTTCAATTCAGCACCTCGCAGTCCCAAGAATTCAGGCGCGGCCAACTTCATCGTTACTGCGGTGGAAATCCAAGCTGAGCCTATTATCTCAATCGATCAGCCCATTGCTGCTATCGAAGTACGGTCGAAGACAGAGTTAAGTCCCGAACGGGCTCCATCAGGCGGATTGGACATCGCTCCATCAGCCGAGGTGGTACGAAAAGCCGAATTCTCTATCGACTCATCCGAGGCCAATGTCGAAGAGCCTAACGAAGCATCAGTATCAGCTCGAAAAGGCAGCGACCCTGGACCTGGTCGACCTGCCTACATGGCATTCCGTCCAAACAGTGATACAGTCTTGGCGAGGAGTGGAGCGACAACGCCGGCCTACAAGCCGTATAATGCATCGAGCAGTGGGAAGTCACCCTTCAATTATCGTCGCCAGACTTATACACCGACTGGAATGGACGGATCGAGTTCTCGTGGTGATTACAAGACACTGATAGGGAGGCCAGCTTCGATTCATGGCAACTTACTGACAGGCGCAAGAGATGGTGTCGAGTCTCCCGGGACCGACTCTTCAACCTCGCGAAGTCCAGCTAGGCGACGGGCTGCGACGATCAAGGAAGAACACGCCGAAACCTTTCTCGAGGCAGACGAGGACGTGTCGGTGGAGCAGGCGACGATGGCGACAAACGTCACTGGCTTACCGGAACGTGTCTCGGTCCCGGCAAGAGGCAGACCTCGTGCTGCTACCGCCGTGAAGGCAGAGCATGCCGAGACGTTCCTTGAGAAATGGGAGCAATCCGTTCCAAGTGTCACAGTGACCAAGGCGCACCCTGAGGACCATGCTAAGGATACTAAAGGTCCGATGATTAAGGCATTGTCTGTGATGACCGTTGATCAACGCAAGATGAAGGAGTTACTTGATAAATTGCGAACATCTCTGCCTCGAACCGATGGTGGAGATAGGCATACCGCTCCAGATCTGGTTGCTGTCCAGGACGCTGCAACAGAGTCAACCACGGCGTTCGACTTCATCACGGATCTTCTGACAGAATGGGAGATCAAGATTCATGAACGCCGGGTACAACAAGAGAAAGATCGAGAATCTCGAGCACGACATTCTCGGACTGATCTGAAGGAATCCTCACAAAGTGATGACCCAGATGGTCTCGATCCAATCACTTTCAAACAGCACACAGCCACGGAAGAGGGAGAGTACAACAGCTACGTAGTCGAGGTCTTTGACCCGACCTACGCGCGTCTCCAAGAGGAGATCCGAGCGATGATGAACCACATCTACTACTGCGCACATCTCATGTCCAACTCCGGTGCCGGAAAGGAGGGCGTCGAGCGTCAGACGGAGCAACCAGATCCGTGTGAACTCATCGAGCTCTGCCTCGCCCTCCACGCCAAGATGGAGATCCACCAAGAGCGCGTCTTCCGCGCCATCAGCGACCGCGACAAGCGATACAAGAACTCCCGAATCCAGCCTCTCTTCGCACTGAACGACATGGCCGAACTCGAGCGACTGGATCAGCACTTCTCCCAATCCGAGAAAACCTCGATGCTGAACCACTGCCGGGCCCGCGAGCAACGTGCCCGTGCTTTCAAAGCCCCACTGGAGGAGAACATCTACGCTCGTCTGCGAGATGATCGGGCCTACATGGCCGACCTAGGCCAGATCATCCAGCAGCTCCGCCCACTCTTCCCCAACGAAGTCACTCCATCTCTCCCCACCACCGACCTCACCAACCTAGAGACAGCCCTCCACACAACCCACACCCTCCTGAAATCCCTAACGAAAACCGCAACCTCCCTAACACGCGCCCACGCCACCGCAACACTCCGCTGTCTCGATGCCGAATCCGAGATCCAGATCGCCGACGCGCGTCTCACACTGCCCCGCCCCCAACTCTCCAGTGCACTGACGAAGATTTCGGACGAGCGACGGCGACGCGCGGATCGTGTCGCGGCGCAATCGGAGCAACGGGTGGGTATTTTGGAGAGGGATCTGAAGGCTGGTGTTGAGGGGGTTGAGGGGATATTGGGGATGTTGGGACGAGCTGGCGGGGATCTAGAGGGGAAGGTGCATGGTTTGGAGGGTCAGGGGCGCGGAGGTGAAGGTGTGAGGAGTGAGGTGTTGGCGGGGGCGCTGGAACGTGCTAAGCGACGGAATGAGGATATCGGGACTGGGTGAGGGGGGTTGAAGGGGGGCTACCTATCACTTCTGAATTTCGGGAAAGGGAGAGAAACATGATGGGCAGGAGTTGGAATCTTGGATCTTGGAGCATACTTTTGGCGTTGGATCTGAGCCTGCCGTCTTCTATACTCCTCGTCTTACCCCCTTTTGCCGGAGGCTGGGGCGGGATGGGAGGATAGTGATACCCCCCTTTCCTACGAAAATCTCATGAATCTCGACCCACCCTGTTCAACTGGTGATATCCTCGTCAATGACCACCTCCAAGAGATCAAGCTTCACTTCTCACACCGAAGTCGTCAACATCTGGCACACATCACACAGCACAGGACATGACTTCCACCGGGATATTTCTAAATCGTCACCAGCATCACGGACGTTGGTAGAGTAGAAGTGAATTTCGAAAAGGCACCCTGAAACAACGTCTGTCTATATCCAAACCGCCCCTATCCACAATCCTCAGATCGAGTATCCAGCAACCTAATCGGCGACCAAAGTCTATCGATCATCGACGTAGATCATTCTTAATCGACGAGGAGGACCGGAGATCGGAGACGAGCACTTCTCATTAGTGAGGACGACCTCCCCGTCGACGAAGAGCGATCTCTCACCAAAGGCAAAACCCCAGCCAAACCGCCAACAGGAGCAAGATCAACTCTCCTGCACGACCATTTCCATCCCATCCGCACCAGCAATGACATCACCCTACCGCCCCATGATCGATTAGCCATCATCCCATCATCCCATCATCTCTCAACCCACTCCCACCCAATGACCACCCTCCTCTGAAGAGAGAGAAAACTCACAAACAACCCCATCAATTCCTTCATCGTCAACTTTCCCACCCGCGCGACACCCTCCCCCATCGCCGCATCGGCCAGCATGAGTTTCTTGCGCTGGAGCGCGAGGATGCGTTGCTCGACCGTGCCGGAGACGTTGAGGCGGCGCACGAGGACTTCTTTGTGTTGGCCGAGTCGATGCACGCGGTCGAAGGCTTGATTCTCGACGGCGGCGTTCCACCTGTGTTTATTAGTGGGGTGAAGATAAGTGGGGAGGGTGGGAGGGGAGGGGTTGATGGGTGGGAAAGCGGGGCGTACCACATGTCGACGGATATGATGAGGTTCGCTTCTGTGAGGTTAAGACCCACACCTGAAGAAGGGTCGTCAGTTAGGTCTTGAGAGGAGAGAGGGGGGCAGGGGGATGATTACCTCCGGCGCGCAACGAAGTGAGCATGATGCAGCAGTCAGAGTCGGTTTTGAAGCGCTTCAACGCGATTTCTCGCGCTTTGAGGGCGTTGCCACCCTGATATCGGGCTGTCTCCCAGCCTTCTTCCTCGCACATGATCGCGGCGAGGTCGAGCATTTTCGTCTGTCATCGTCAATCTTCTCTTCCGTAACGATCTGCAAGACATATGGTCCTTTAGGTGAAGAATGGAAAGACCCACGAATTGAGAAAACACGATAATCTTGTCCTCTGGGCGAGTCTCCCGCCATTCTCGGATCTGGTCCCGCATCGCCAACAGCTTGGCACTGGGCATCATGTCCTTGGTCCATTCCAGCCAATGCTTCTGGTCCTCGGCCTGGGCTGGTTTGGAAGCAGATGATGGTCCCTCTGACCGTGCCCGTTTGTTGGCGTTCGGGACATAGGCTTTGAGATCGTCGATGGAGATGTCTGCGTTACAGAGGGGACATCGGGATGAGTCCCCGGATATGGCGACTCGTTGGATGACGGCTGTGATGCAACCTGTTTTCGTTACTGAGTGGCTGCCTCCTTGTCGGAATGATGTAGATTGTGACTGACCTTGACAAAAGCAATGTCGGCAATTCGTAAGAACCGGGTCCTGATCTGTCAGTCGATGTTTAACAAAAACAACGGAACCCTCACCTCCGGCTCGTCAAGACAGACAGAGCACTGAGTGGCATCACCAACAGCCTCGTTCTGCGCAAGCTGCAGGATCCGTCGCAAGCCATCGATCTTCTTGCCCTCCTTGGCGCGCAATCGTGGTGCTCCAAAGGCACTTGTCACGTTCGGGGGTAACTGCGCGTCCTCGTCATCATCCGTCTGTGCGTCGTCATCACCCTCTTCTTCCAAGGCAGCCTTGAGATCTTCAAGGGTGAATTTCTCCTTGATCGCAGCCACTGGCGATGTCAGTGACATTTTCAGGTTGAGGAAGGAACTACCCACTGATGAGGAATGGATGATTGCAGAGTTGTCGTAAACGCATCAACAGAGCCAGGGCATGGAAATGAAAATTCCCGTCGCCACGGGAAGACTGTCAATGTCAGTCATCCTCCTTGCAAGGGTACGTCAAATGGTGAAGCCTCAATCAATGGAGAACATTGGTCCACCAAGTACAATCAGTACGAGCATCACTCACCCTCCGCAACTCATTCACCCGATTAATGGCCTTGGCTTCGAGAACCTTATAAAGCTGCCTCTCTTGCCGACCAAACTCCACCTCCACCAGGCTGATGGCTTTGGGCGTCAATTCCAGAATCTTTCGTCCACACAACATGTCCGTCTTATTCCTCCGGACCATACACTTCAACAGTTCGAGCTGCATGACACGGCATGCTCTGGCGGCCTGACCTGTCGCCGCTCGACCGAATTGAGCGCCGAATGTTCGTGGGTCCGCATAGGTTGGATGACCGAGGAACGTAAACTGGGCTTGCATGTCGTCTAAAGAGTTCTGGATTGGGGTGCCGGAGATACTCCATTTATGGAAAGCTCGCAGACTCGTGCAGGCCACTGTCGCAGAATTAGTAACTCCAAACTCTTGTTGAAACGATCTGACACCTACAAGAGGTCCGTGATCGGCTGTTCTTTATATAATGAGATTCGTCAAGGCAAACACGCCAGAATCTGGTGCGATGAAACATCCCCCGCTTCTCCCACAATTCTTCCCACCATACCTCAGCTTCCGCGTCCGACATCCCCCTCGGACGCTTCGGCGCGGGATGTGAGAAGGCGATGGTGGCATAGCTCGTGATGATGACGTCGTAGGCGGCCAGCTGTTTCAGACTTTGCAACCTTTGGCTTCCATGATGGATGTGAACTCGAAGCACCCCTTCCGAAGTGTGATTTTCGATCTCTTCCTTCCACTGAGCCAGAAGCGCGACGGGCGCGACAACGAGAGTCACTTTGGAGGTGCTCGGTGGTCCCTCAATGGGAGGTGGATTCAACACCATCGTTGCAATTACTTGCATCGTCTTGCCGAGACCCATCACATCCGCGAGGATTCCACCGTGAGGAGCATCCTCACCCAGCTCTTTCTGAGTGACCATCCAGTCGACGCCGAGAATCTGGTGATTCAGAAGCGAAGTAGTCATCCCTCTGACGGTCCAGAAGCTTGCCATTTTTCTTGTCACGCGCCAGCGTCGCACGCGGCCCTCGTGATCTTCTGCGAGAATGATCTCCTCGTCATCCACTTCGGCTTTGACAACGGCTTGCAACGAAGATAGCTCGGACTGGCCTGGGGACTCATTCGCCTCTGAGTTTCGCTTGACGACGATATCTTCGGCAGGGATATCCGACATGGCAACATGCTTTCCTTTGACCTCGTCTCGTAGCTCATTCTTGGCAATATTTTCATCTTCCATGTCGGCGTCATCTTTGGTTGAATCGTTCTCGCCCACGTTTTTCTCTTGTTCGTGAGATGAATCAGCATTGTCGGTCTCTGGCAAGTCTTCAACCTCATCGGGCATGATTTCCCGATGAGCGACCAAACGACGCTTGCGCTTGCATCTCAATCGCCGGGCAGCATCAACAACATCTTGCTTCTCCGCTTCTATGGGATCTTCATGACGCTCTGTCTCATCGATGTTACCCTCGACTGCTTCTTCTGCTTGCGGCGCGCTCTCAGCCTGCGCCGCAGACGGTGCTGGTGCGGAGGCAGGAGTTTCGGCACCGTCCGCTTGGCGATCGAGCTTCTTGGCCTGCACCAAACGTCGTCGACGAGGATGGCCTGGACGATTTTCAACGGATTCCATATACTTCATGAGCTCCTCCGGAGTCTTCGTTGCCAGAGCAGGTCGTCTAGCTCCAGATTCATCGCGAATATCAGAACCTGAACGACGCTCATGGAGTGTGTCAACCCAATCCGTGCCGGGACTATTGAAATCCGGCATTGCCGAGAGCGAGATCTCAGTACCCGCCATATTCAGAATATCATCTTCGTCCCGGATTCGATTCTTTTTCTCTTTCTTAGACGAGTCTTTATCAACTTTGTGCCGCTTCGCTGTCGGCGACTCGTCGCCAAGCGGCTGACTACCTGGAACCACGATAGCTGGTGGCCGCACCGGTTGCGGCGGAGTCGGAGATGTTTGACGCGGTTGGAAGGGTCTCGGTCGGAAGCTTGATGGAGCAGACAAGTCTAGGAAATCTGGAACGGTCGACGAAGTGTGAAGACTGGGTCTTGATTCCGCTCCTGGTCGAGTTTGTGGAGATACACCGATTCGTACCGGGATGCCTGCTGGTGGAAAGATAGGAGTCGCAGATGGCACAGGTGCGTTGTATGTCGGCGCATTGAATGGCATGCCCTTCTGTGCCCGCTTCGGAGAAGTCGAGTCTTGCTTCACGGCCCTACCATCAGATCTCACGAGCTGGGGCGAAGGCGAAGCGACCATCCCTGAACTCGAATTCATCTGTCTCAATGGTCCCTGATCAGGCGGAAGTCGAGCAAACTCCGTCAGAGGTCCAGCTTCGTACTTGACTTTGGTACGAGAGGGTGAACTTCGTATTGGAGAGTTCTCTTTGTCCTCTGGATCAGGTTTCATGATCTCGGATGCGAGCTCGGGGGGAGCAGTTCCGGCGCCGACGGGTCCGGGTCGGAGGGGCGTTTGATGAGTCGTTATTGGCATTGCGCGGTTGGATTTGCTGGGCGAGCGAGCGGCAAGTGGCATTGCTCAGACCGAGCTCGGTTATGAGGTGAGGGGAAGACTTGAAGGACTGATGGCTGATGGTGGAGATGCGCCGCTGAGTCTGTCAAAGGGGGTTGGACGTAGCGATGTTGAGGTCGGGTTGAAGCGCGCGCAGAGGGGTGTTGGACCCTAGGGTTCTCTGAGCCCTTCTTCTGAGAGGTTTATTCAGATCATGAGAGAATCAGGAGAAGGTAGAAGTGAGAGTCGAAGTCAGAAGATTGCCATCATCGTAGCGCAGGATCCGCGATTGAGAATAGCTGTTTCTCCACGTTACGGTTGGCCGCCGTCTGACGCGCTCGGCTACTACAGAGCTCGACAAGCGAAAATCATAGCAAACGCGATATCACGTGAAGCACTAGCTGTCGCGCCGTATATCACGTGAACTTCACTTCCCCCTTTCTTCCGAAATGGGCACCACAGGTACTTAGGATATCTACAAAAGTCTCATCACATCACTATTTCGTGAAGTCACATCAGTCATCGCAAGTTCTTCGTCTTACTCTGATGTCTTGAAGGAAGATCTTTGCAGTATTCCTTAGCCACGTCTCACAACTAGCGATGCCAGAGTCCCTAGGAACTACTTACGACTCACCTCATTCGCACAGCGATTTCCTTTTTGTGCGGAATGTTTGTATCATAATCCAAGAGAAAGATTAGAATTCAGTTGATCTCGATCTAATACTATCTGCGTGAAGATAAGAAAGGAGTTGATGAAGTTGCTTCAACAAATGTTGTAGACGCCAAGCGCACATCTTCATGCTTTTCCAGACTTCACCGCCTTCACCCCCGGAACCTTCCTCCTCGCGACACAGGCCCGACAATCGCACTCCCGTCCGAACAAGCGCTCCGTCTTCGAAGTCGGGCCCTCCTCCGCCTCCTCCGGAAAATAATTGACGCGGATCTCCTCGCCCCTCTCGATCTTGCGCCTCGCCGTGACGATGATCCGATTCGGGATGGCATCCTCGGCGTCCCAGCGCCAATCGGCATTGGCCGAGTCGCGACAGGCGTGATTGAAGAAGGAGAAGCCCGTGTGGACGTAGAGGGAGCCGAGTCGGGGACGCTCGCGCGTGAGGGGATCGGTCGTGTCGTGGTTCGGCCGCCGGCGATGGCGGTCGAAGGGCACGGCGTTGACGGTAAGCTTCCGCAGCACGCGCTGGATGACCCAGCTGTCGAAGTCGAGGTCCCGGAAGATGTTGACCCCGAGCTGCTCGAGGATGTCGAACGGCACGATGACGTTGGCCGTCCAGCTGAAGGGGAAGTGGCGACCCACCCCCTCCGACAGCGGGTACAGCGCGTCGATCTCGTGCGCGAGGAGGTGCTTCTCCGGTGCGGCACCGAGCTCGCGGGCCACCAGCGTCTGCTCGAAGACGTCCCGGAGCAGGAGGGAGAGGATCGCGTTCTGGGGCTTCTCGAACGGGTCCACTGGTACTGTGTACGCGCGATTGCCGGCCCAGACGGCCTCGTACAGCCAGCGCCAATCTTGACCGCAGCTCTTGTAGTGCCAAAGGCGGCGGGCGTGATTGAGACAGCGGATGCGGACGGCCGGACCGGATCCTGACTTCGTCGCCGGGGTTCTGGACGGATCCCGGCTTGTGTCGGCCGACGGACGTTGTTTCTTGGCTGCGGGTTCGTCGGCGGCATTCGGATCCATTGCCGCCGCCGGCCGTTTGACGAGGGTGCCTTTGGCTACCGCCGCCAAGATTTTTTTCCGTCGGTCGTCTTTCTCGCCCGGGCAGAAGTAGAGAGGAGGCACCATCGTAATGCATCGACACTGCGGCATCGATCGGAACGTGCGGTTGATGACCTGTTCGCGCATAGTCCAGGCTTCGTCCATGGGAACGGTTCGCATGCAATTCTCGCATCGAGCGCCGTCCAGACGATGATACCTGAATAATTTCAGTCGTTCGACGTCGGGACCGGCCTCGGTAGGATTGTTGACTATCGACGGCACCTGGAGATGACCACGAACGGTCGCCTCTTCGGCATGGATGACCTCTCCCTTCTCGATGTCGCGACAAGCGTGCACCGTGAGCTCGGGAGCGGGTCCGGGACCCTGCGCCCTGACCTCCAGCATCCGTTTGGTCTGCTTGGTGGGAGTCCAGACGTTGAGATAATACGAATTGATGGCATCGAGCACGGGGCGTCGACCTCGATCCACAGCCTGTCCACGAGCTGTGTTCTCGATGACACCGGAGTTTTTCTCGTGAGGCCATTCGAGTCCGCGATCCTTGGCATCGTCATTTATATTGGCCAGATCCGCCATCACGGCGTTGTATCGAGTCTTGAAAGCAAACTGGTCCCGTTCTCGCATGATGAGCCGCTCCCGTAGGTGTCGATCCAAGGTGGCAAAGTCACTGGCACAACCGACTGCCAGCAGAGACAGACCGATGATGTGATGGTACGTCTTCCTCACGGCATCGGTGAAGTAGGGCACGCCTTGTCCTTGGGTCGAGAGGTGACGTAACTTTTCATCCCCAGCGGAGGCAATACTGACGTGCTGTTCGACGGCGTCCCAGACCCGCGGGTACAGACCGGGCCGCTTGGAGCGCTTCGTTACGTCGAAGACGGTTTCGGTCAGCATCCAGGCGCGGTAGGCGTCTCCAAGCGCAAGATCGTGTTGGTCATTCTGATAGTACCAGTAGGCGCGTGCGACCCAGTAAGCGGGGTTGAAAGGTGACAGACAGATGGCGTAGGTGTAGAGATCCTCGCAGGTGTAGTCCTTGTCCGGGTTTCGCGGGATACGGTATTTCTCCTTGTTGGGGACTTTCCACTTCTCAAGATCAGCGAGAGGTAGGACATCCAGTCTCGAACGGCTCGGCGAAGTCTGCTTCGGCTTCGCTGCTGAGGCAGGTGCCGGGGGAGGTGCTGGTGCAGGTGCCTGAACGGGTGCTGGAGCAGGCGCAGGAACAGGCGCCGTGACAGGTGCCGGTTGAGGCGTCGGTTGACGCACCGCTTGCGGCTCCGGGAGAGTCGCATAGATTCGATCTCGCAAAAGCCGCTGAAGATCAATCTTCTTCAGCTTCTGTTGCTTGTACTCCGCCGCCGTCATGGACAAAGCCGTCTGGAGCTCGCTGATGGTGAAGCTCCGGTCGGCCATGATTTGTTTCCCTTCGTACATGGTCTCGTCGATGTCGGGCTTCGGAGGAGGAGGAGGTTCCTTGACTGTGGGAGCTTTGGGAGGCTTGGGAGCTGCGTGAGCCTCAGCAACTTTGGGCGCCTTGGGTGCTCTGGGAACCTCAGGGGCTTGGGTAGCTGCGGGAGCTGCAGAAGCTTCAGGAGCTTCAGGCGCTTCAGTAACTTCGGTTGCTTCTTCCATCTCCAAATCCATCGCAAAGTCCTTCAACTTCCAAGTCCGCTGCGACGCCCGTGGCGGTTTCCTCGGCAATGGATCACCATCCTCATCTTCTCTGGGTGGGGACGGCAGCGACGCATCATCGAGGGCCTCGAGCTGTCGGACCTGCGTTAAGATACGACGAACCAGAACCTCGAGCTGTCGGACATTGCTATCCTCCTGATTCAGCTTCTCGGGCGGGAACTGCGCGTCCGGGTCGGGCAGGGTCTCGTAGGGGTGTCGCCAGACCTCGTAGGCTTGCTCATAGTCCGGCCGCGTCGGCAGGGGGCCCCAGGAGACCTCGTCGTAGAGTTTCGGTCGCGGCGCGAAGAGGGATTCGGGGTCGGTGATGGGTTTCGACATTTTGCTGAGGTTTGGATTTGGTGATCTTCCGCGATGGCTGGGGAGGGGAAATGATCTAGAGAGGATGGTAAGGAGTGTATAGGAAGATCGCCGTGTATAGAGACGTCAAGGAGGAAGCAGAATATTTCCGGGTGGGAAAGGACGGAGGGGAGGTGGGCGCAATGCAATAGGTACCGGTCAGTGATAGGGTTCGATGAATGGGGTTTTGATAATGCCCAACTTCTTTGTTACCAGTCAGGGCGCGCAACAATAGTCTGTCGTTGCGTTGCGCAATTCCTCCCATTGACCAACAGGCAACTGGCCGGGAGAAGACCGAACAAAGAAAAAGGCAGCAATGTCACCCACCATGCAAGTCTCAGCAGCGCTCACGGACCGCAACGGAACAAAGCGCAATTCGGAAGACTGCAGAAGGTCATGATTTCACGCTTGCTTCCATTAATGGCTAGATGAGTTTCAGAAAGTAAGACACGGAAGACCTGCAGCTTCAAAGACGTGGGATCATATAGGAAATGACATGATCTGTGCGCTGCATTTGGGGAATCGTGAAAGAAAATGACCTCTCAGGGTCGTCGATATCCAGCGCCGACCGTGCCACAGATCGAAAGAAGCCCATCGGTCATTCACTCCGTCTTTGTCATCCCGATCCCTCACGCTAATGAGTCTGCATCGCTGGTGGCTGTTGCTGGATGGGTTGGTTGACGACTTCAGGTGCGTTCGAGTACTGCTGGGGCACCTGATTGGTATTCTGCATCGGGGCCGAGTACTGCTGAGGTTGCTGAGGCTGCTGAGGCTGGGTATGATCCTGGGTGTAGACTGGCAATGGCTGCGCGGGCGCTTGCTGGGCCTGGGCAGGAGCGGCCGAATCGTATTTGGTCTCTTGAGTGACGGGAGCAGTAGGACCCGCGAGCGAGGTCGAGGTCGTGCCAGCCTTGCGATGGCGGTGCAGATGGATGCCGAAGAGGACGAGGGTAATGATGAAAAGGACGCTGTCGTCATCGTCAGTTGTGATTCTGTGGGCCAACCAAAGTGAAAATTTGGTGCAAGTTCGGTAGTACTCACAACTCCAATCCACCGAGGCCAGCCGCAGCGGCACCGGTATCCCAAGGCGTCTGTCAATCTCGTCAGTCACGACTCCAATCTGTCAAAGGGGGATGTCGACGGGTGAACTCACGTAGCCGGGCAGCGAGCGGCGTTCGAGGTCACGCTTCTTGTAGTAGTAATAATAATCCAGGCTCGAGATGAAGATCATGTTGACGCTGGCGGAGGCCAAGTTGGAGAAGGCCGAGAGCCACATGATGGTCATGAAGATCTCGAGGCCGAGGGCGGCCCACATGTTGTACCACTTCGGCAGGAAGATGACGCTGAGGGTGAGGTAGGCCACGGCGATGAAGGTGAAGATGCAGACGATGATGTTGAGGATGTAAGAGGATCCAATCTGTGGGCGATCGCCGTTAGCATCGTCTTCTCCTTGGACTTGCTCCCTCTCCTTTCCGGTATGTCTGGACTGAGGTGAAGAGTTCATACATAGAGCGATCCGAGGACATGAGTCGAATAGGAGACCAAGGCGAGGATGATGACCGCCAGGACGACCTGTGCCACGCGTAGGCCCAGCACCCAGCGGGGCATGGCGACGATATGGCCCGCTCCAGTCATGATGACGGGAGAGGTGTCGAACGAGGGAGATAGGTGATTGAAGCTGAAGCTTGAGCTTGAAGCTGGGGTGAGAGAAGTTGACCGGTGGAGAGACGATGAAGTCGTCAGTATGTCAGATCGACAAACGTACGACGTCGAGGGAAAGTCGTGGATGGAGAGAGAGAGAGAGAGTAGTAAGGACGCGAATGGGAGGTGAAGAATGAAACTCCGTCTCAGACACCAGAGACGTTCGTGAAGCGGCCGAAGGCTGATATTTCAGTGGACCGGCCAGCCATGGTCCATCGACAGACGGGCAGAGGTGGCCGGGGAGGTGGTGGATGGCGCGCACACGAGCTCCTGGTCAGGGCTGTAACTGCGTAGGGCCTCCATGTAGGGGATCCATCTCCACCTTCGTCTCGGTCCTGGTCTCAGATATTGGCTAGAACGACGGGAGCGAGGAGATGGTGGGTGTCAGGCGGCGGCGGCTGCTTGGTGCTGGTGTTGGTGCTGCTGCTGTCGCCGCGGACCATGCATCAATTGAACCGCCATCGGGCTTGTATCTGCAGCCATAAGCATCGTTCCCATCTCTACTGAGTATGCATGTCTCCCGTTTGGCGAGCGGTGCTCCGACCTCGAATGACCCTCATTATTGGGATCCTCATCAGACTGCCTGTGATATCGAACCTCAGCTCGAGATCGTGAGCCTGGGACCGGACGATCAAGTCGGTCGGAGGAGACACCAGCCAATTGATCGAGAGGATGCCGCCTCGAAGGATGCGAGCCAAAAGCTCTGATCATTCGTCTCCTCCTCCTCCGCGGTCGTAGTCGTGAGCAGGAGAGGGGAGGCTTCAGCCTCGAGGGGAGATGAATATTGACTTTGGACGAGCTGGACTGGTGGCGCGCGAGGCTGAGAGACTCGTCCGCCGTCGCGATGCCTGAACTGCTCCGATCCGGCCACGGCTCGGATCCGGCTGACCAATCAGCGACGACCCTGGCAGTCTCCTGCTGCGAGCTTCTCGACCACGACATTCCATCCCGTGCATCCCCATCCCGGCCACCTTCTCTCCTCTCTTCTCCTTCACTACTACTACCTTGAGTACAGTACTGTCGGTCTTTTCCCGAATCGGTGAAAGTTCGACGCAACAGGTTCCAGATGCTGCAGTCTCGCTTCGAAGTCTGCGGTGTCACATTTGGCGGGGAAGGGTAAATGTTGGAACTGTGAAGAAAATTGAATAAGATAAAGGTCGGTGCTGGGTCATGTCACTCACCTGACTCGGCCCCTGGGCACGGATACGAGGCAGAGAAAGGATGCATCGGTCTCGTGTCGCTTCAGCGAAGCGAGCGGGAGCTGACAAGGGTTCTCGACTGCACTCTTGCTCTTCGAACTAATGAGCTTTCCTGCTGCTGAGGCTCACCGAGCGAACACGATCTGGGCCGAAGATAGATTATCCTTTTACTGACATGACCCTAAACCCGGTCATCGGTCCATCCAAAATCCAAAGGATTTTTCAAAAGGATGAGAAGAGCCTGGAGTGCAAGCTAGGGGAGTTTCTCCCATTCAACACCATGGAACCCATCATGCTGAGTCATGCTGTCTGACAAGCTACCCGTGGCTTTCCTCAGGAGATCTCTCAAGGGATAAACACAAGCGACGAGATCTGGTACATTTTAGACCATAAATCTTAGGTCATCACCGAAGATGAAAAGCTCAGGATTGACCGAATGCAGTCCTTTTCTTTTTGTACGAGACGGGTCACGCATAACATCATACATCCGTTGTGATTGATGCGACAATCTGGAGTCGTTGGTGACACGAGATCACGTGCGCATCACGTGACGTAGAAATCCTCTTCGAGATCACTGTTGGATTTGAATGCTTTTATGAGTTGAATAATTGGATTCCGCGTCGCGTGTCGAAACGGTGCATGGTCTCCGTATATCAACATTCTCAAGCAGTCCTCTCTTGGTCAAGCAATGCCATAGTCTCAAGCCTCGTCAAGCACGATTCCCATGCAAAGAAGTTGAAGATAGATAACATTTAGACACCATCAGCACGAGAATCTCTTGCAAATACATCTATGAAGTAGCAACATCAGACCTCTTCGCAGAGACTCGATCAGATGACAGAATAACCGGCACAGCACGCTGCCGCAGATCCTGGCGCGCAAATCAGTCTTCTCCAAAAAAAAATGGTGACAGAAACACAGATATGGCATCGGCCGATGGCCCAGCGATGAACAAAAGAAAAATGGACGAGAGAAAAGCATGTGGCGAGGAAGATGCGATGAGACCCGAAGATCATCACCACCGAACCCTCGAACGGACCGATGCCAGATGACGTTGATGCGGATGCAAAAGACCATGACCATGAACCGGCAACCGCGACCATGAAACATGAAGACCCAGCACAGTCGCCGCCCTTTTTGACCCGCCCAACATATGCCCCTCCCGGCGCGCCCGAGACGTCGGCAGCTACAGAGCCACCGACGGAGGTCTCCCACGTGTACTAGACCTCTATGCATATCCGATTCGGAAAAGATGTTCTCAGACCTTCGTCGTCTCTCAAATTTTCGTCTGCTTCGTCCCCTCGTTCCCTCGTCCACCTTCTTCGCCTCCTTATCTTCCATTTCCTCCTCTTCTGCTTCTTCTTGTTGGCCCGAGTCTCCTCTTGGCCCCTCCGTCTCTGTCTCCCCTGCCTTTCTCGACTCCTTTTTCTCGACTCCTTTTTCTCGCCATCCTCGTATCATCGTCCGCCTCGTCCGTGGGGCATGGATCAGAGCCAGCCACCGAAGAGGATGCTCGTTTCCAAAAGGCCCAGGACAACCTATAATCGTTGCCTCGGCCTGATCGCATTGACGGAATCATGCTCTAGTGGCGTCCGCTTCCGTCACGACGATCCCGTCGGGCCAGTTCATCCTTGAGACCAACGACTTCATCGGCGAGCCGATTGAGACGATCTTCCAAGGTACGTACGTACGCCCAGAGTCCGTCCGGATTGCCGCTGTAAGGATTGTGCGATCCATCGCCGCTCATCGGTCCGTGGCTCGATGCGCTGCCGCCGCCGAGAGAGGTTCCCGTGGAGTGCGAGAGCGCAGCCGAGGCTGGACCGGTGGCGGTCGCGGCGGACTGCTGGTAGCTGGCTGGCGCGGTCTGGCCTGGTCCCGGTCCCGGATGAGAGCCAGCACCGGCTTGGCTAGGAACCGTGAAACGCGTGTCCGGCGCAGCGAAGCCCGAAAGTGGTGGGAGCTGGGTCGGATGTGCGTTGCCAGCGAGCGGTGGAAGTCCCCGAGGAGAGGAGGGCCCTCCAGTGGCGCGACGACCGTATGGATGCTGCGACTGAAAGTGCTGTGGTAGATTCGGCGATGGATGTGCCCGAGTAGACGGATCCGCCATACCGAGTTGATGGGAAGCTGCCGCGCCAGGGCTCAGCGGTTTCGGGCTTTCTGTCATGCCACCAGGCCCAAAAACGCTCGATGCCATGGCGTTCGATGATGGCGCTGCCGGTCCCCCACCCCGATGATGAGGGCTTCGGATGCTGGCGGGACCGGCCGAAGTCCCGGTATGGCTCGTCCCACTCAGAAGCTTTCCAAGCGGAGCGGATCGCTCGGCGCCATACGGAGGAGGAGGAGGCGCATGTCGCGCCGCCGGTGGATAGGTGCTTGCGCTTCGATCGGGCGAGTAGGGAGCGGCGCCAGGCGAAGAACCGGTCTGGTGATGAACGTTGCTGGGCGGTAGGTCCTGTGCCTTGATGCTCGGTAGACTTCGTCGTCTCCTACTGCTGGCCGCCTCGCTCTCGTCATCAACGCGCTCGACCTGGGAGGAATCATCCCCATACAGC
>QQTW01001283.1_pt1 | contig 17393 bp, 14 predicted proteins | sample 1904831 | NCBI WGS metagenome assembly QQTW01 (sample SAMN09435610, study PRJNA476489) | Subsurface metagenome, whole genome shotgun sequencing project. | reverse complement strand
GATGCAGGCAAGTTGAGCGTGAGACTGATTGGCATGAAAAGAATGGGGACATAGAAAATTTAAAGACAATCTTTGCGCCTCAGTTTCTCCAGATAAACCCTTACCAAAAACAACTAGCCAAGCATCTAATGAATTTAGGTATCAAGGTGGAAGGAGTTGATCAATCTAAAGTTTTTCTGCCTACTGCGGTTTTGCAGTGGAGTCCAGATATCTTACACCTACATTGGCTACACAAATTCTTTCAGGCATCAAACGCGACAAAGTCTTTACTTAAGTTGAGCCGCTTCATCAGTGGACTAATCATTTTAAAAATAATGGGCGTAAAGATTGTTTGGACTGCACACAATCTTAAAAGCCACGAGGACTTGTATCCATTAGCAGATAAAATTTGCAACTTTGTTGTTACTAGATTGGCTGATGCAATCATTACCCACTGTAAAGCAGCAAAGTGCGAACTTTCCACAACACTTCCTTTAAGAAACAAGAACAAAATATTTGTAGTGCCACATGGCAACTATATTGACTACTACGAGAACAAGATTGACACGGTAGAAGCGCGGAAAACCCTAAATATTCCTAATTCAAGTCTTGTTTTTCTGTTTCTCGGATTGCTTCGACCATACAAAGGTGTGTTCGAGTTAATCAAAGCCTTCAAGCAATTGCAGCGTAACGAAGCACAACTGGTGATTGCTGGTAAAACATGGAATGACGAATTAGCTGAAAAAATTAGGCATGAGATCGAGGGCTTTGAAAATATCAAGTTTATGCCGGGTTTCGTTCCCGATGAGCAAATCCAAGTCTATATGAATGCCTGCGACGTGGTTGTATTTCCGTACCGAGACATTCTGACATCGGGCGCGGTTATATTGGCAATGTCATTTGGCAGAACGTGTATTGCACCACGCATGGGTTGCATTCCAGAGATTTTAGATAGCTCAGGAGCGTTTTCATATGACCCAAACATTGAAGAAGGTTTATCGCAGGCAATGAAATGTGCCATACAGCGTAAGACCGAACTGCTACGGATGGGCGAACACAATCGACAGGTGGCTGAACAATGGAGCTGGGACCGTGTTGCTGAGATGACACTTAAAGTGTATCAACAATGTTTAAGCCATTAAAGATTAATATAGCAATTCTAAATAATTCGTTTACCATTTTTTCTCTTCCGTTCTTTACTCTGTGTTCTCTGTTTTGGAAAGTTCTGATGTCTGACGACAAGCCGCTTCGGCACTCTTTATTTACCTTTTCCGGGTTTATCCGGTTAGGTGCAAGACATGAGCTTACATAAAATAGAGCCGGGGCTTCACGGCTATGTTGTGGCGTGGGATGTTGAGAGGAGCGCTGTTGATGACAGTATATAAGGAGAAAACCGCAAGGGTCAAGTTATATCACAATATGTTGTGATCAAGATCACTGACAGGGAAATTTCCTCGCTTATAACATCCTCTCAATACACAATACCAACAATTTTATACTGCAAGCAATACACTAGCAATTAAAACGATAGCTTAAGTATCTGCTTTTTTTGAAATAGCACAAGTGTAGTTAGATAGCAGGAGTGATTGTCATATCCAAGGATTGGAGGAAATTTACAATTAACTTGTTAATTGGAGTTGAGTTAATCGCTATGCAATTAACAAGTTGATGTAATTACTAAAGTTAGTTGAAAAAGAGTTAGTAAGAGGATTGTGCCGCAGAATACGGACTTTTAGAAGCAGCTACGATAGGCTGAATTAAAAAGTGCTTCTGCCGAACCGTTACTAATAGCATGAGTTGGTTATGGAATCTAAGGAAGCTATAGATATAGAGCTGCAAAAATTGTGGTTGGTCGTCAAGCGGCGTTGGCTACCGGCGGTGGGGATGTTTAGCTGTGGGGTGGGGCTGGCAGTTGTAGTTGCTTCGTTACCAAAGCCAGTATATGAAGCGCAAGGCAAGCTGCTGTTCAAGTTAAACCAAACTTCTGCACTGACACAGCTAGGCGAAGAAATCGGAGAACTAGAGGCAATAACTGCAAAAAGTAATCCGCTCAACACAGAGATGGAGATTATTCGTTCCGTGCCATTTGTCGAAAAGACAGTGAGCGCACTCAACCTCAGGAATGAACAAGGTGTTCCACTCAAACCCGAGTTTTTGGCAACCCAAATCAAACTGAAAAATATTCCGCTAACAGATGTGCTGCAGGTGTCATATGAAAGCACCAATCCACAGGAAGCAGCAGCAGTAGTGAACAAACTGATGAGTTTGTATATTCAAAACAACTTACAAACAAATCGGGCAGAAGCGGTGGCAGCAGGAGATTTTATTGCCATGCAGTTGCCGAAAACTGAGGCAACAGTTCGGCAAGCAGAAGCGGCGCTGCGCCAATTCAAAGAACAGAACCAAGTGGTGGCTTTAGACCAGGAAGCCAAATCAGCAGTCACGATTATTAAGAATTTAGAAGACCAAATTAACCAAGCACAAGCTGAACTTGCAGATGCCAATGCCCGCTCAGCAATGCTGCGCCAACAAGTGGCAATGAATTCACAGCAGAGCATTGCCATGAATACCCTTAACCGGTCACCAGGAGTGCAGCAGGTACTGGCACAAGTCCAACAGCTAGAAGGCGAGTTGGCACTTCAGCAGACCCGCTTCAGCGACACCCACCCGACAATACAGGCGCTGAACAATAAGCGAGATGCGCTCCAGGCAGTACTACAAGAGCGGATCGCTGCGGCTGTGGGTTCTCAAAAGCAAGTGGCTGCGGAAAATTTGCAGACCGGAGAACTGAAACAAAGACTGCTGGCAGATTTGGTCAAATCCGAGGAGCAGCGCTTAGGATTAGCCAGTCGCGTGGCTTCTTTAACTAATTCTCAGTCGTTGTACAAACAACGAGTGAATATTCTCCCGAAATTGGAACAGTACCAACGGGAGCTAGAGCGCAGATTGGCAGCAGCGCAATCTACTTATGAAGTGCTATTGCAAAAACTCCAAGAAGTACGGGTAGCAGAAAATCAAAACATCGGTAACGTCCGGATTATCGAACCGGCGTTGGTGCCGAAAACGGCATCGAGTCGCCAAAAACTGCTGATTTTAGTATTAGGGAATGGGCTAGCTATTCTGCTGGCGACAGCGACTGTGTTGATCTTAGAAGTCAGCGACACGTCAATCAAGACCCTTAAAGAAGCAAGGGAGTTATTCGGGTATACGTTGCTGGGAAGTATTCCTTACTTTGGGAAAAAAGTTACTCCGCGTCATACTGACCAAGAGTGGGCAATTCCGGAACTGCCGGTGCAACACCTGCCGCGTTCGCCGAGCAGTGAAGCGTATCGGATGCTGCAAGCTAACCTGAAGTTTCTCGGTTCTGACCGAGCGCTGAAAGCGATTGTGGTCACTAGTTCGGTCCCCAAAGAGGGTAAGTCAACAGTGTCGGCAAACTTGGCCGCCGCCATCGCCCAACTCGGGCGCCGGGTGTTGCTGGTGGATGCAGATATGCGAGCGCCGGTGCAGCACCATATCTGGGAACTGACGAATGCTGCGGGGCTCAGTGCTTGCAACTGTTCAAAAAGCCGTTTGCGTATTTGGTTTGCCAGATTAAGCTGAGTTTTTTGGCTGTAAACTTGTCCTAGATATGCAAAGACTGAACGTAACCATGTCGTCAGTATAATAAGGACACATATTCGATAAACCCGCTCATTAAGAGAAGTATTTATTCCCAGGATACAAACATCAAACCAGCTAATACCTGTTTGAATTGGTGCTGCCTTGGGATTAGTCAAATTTTGTAAGAAAGACAGGATAAAACCGACTCCAAATCCCTCAAAAGCTGCCGCCAATAGCGTGAACACCAAAGCCACAAACGCAATTCGACTGACATATTTTAACTCTCGCAGGAGCAAATAGTTATTTTGCCAAATTATCGTGTTTTTCAGGAACCTGCGGATTGGCATGGAAAGTTTGAAACACATGTATATTTAAAGATAGTAATCGTGTAGGAAGCGCTCTTAGCATAAGGAAACTTTGGAAACACCCAGCAGCAGTATTTTTAGGTTTGTCCGAATTACACTATCAGTAGTTTTGCCACTTTCTACTTTTTAACAGCTTTATTTAAGTGAATATACGGTTATACAGGCGAGGGATTCATGGTTTTGTTAACAATCAACCCACACTGGATAAACTTAACGCTACATTTGCTAAGAGGCTAATCGTAGATTCACTGAAAAATTTGATGATTTTAGGCTTTCTAGCTGCTTAATTTCAGTAAATGTACAGTAGTACATTGGAAAGTAATGGGATCTTGCCCCTGGAGCGCGTTATAAAGTTTCCCTTGCCCCAACGCTCGCTTTCTTTGCGCGGTTCTTCGCGCTTCGCGCTTCCCCCCTTTTTGGTGACACTCAAATCAGCTGTTTGGACGAGCTTAAAGTTCAATGCGGTTGCGCTAGTTAACTCATCCTTTTGGCATATATATGAGGACAAGGTAACAAAAGGGGTGAAGTAACCGAAATCCTTCTTACTATAGGTGTATTCAATGGCAGCCTGAATTAAAAAGGAGATAATAAATTTTGCCTAAGGAGAGCTGGCTGGGGTTTGGAGTAGATAAGTTGCGCTACAATTCTGATCCGGGCCTTAATCTTTGAAAAGCGGACAATAACAGAACTGACACAACTGGATAACTCGCGCGTTGTGATGGGGATGTTGCAATTCTAGGCTTCTAGGCACAGGCACAGATGAAGGACTGGCGCGTGGGCTACTCAACTATAAGAAATCTATGTTAGAAAATCAGGTTTACAAAAAAGGTGAAAAAATAATGGCACCGGCAACCTATACTCAATTTATTCGTTTTCTCCAAGAAGATTTGGCGATTTCAGCAGCTTCAATTGCGGTAGCTCTCCGGCACCGGGAGCAAGATCCAGGACCACTACCTATGATTCTTTGGCAGTATGGTTTGATTACACTCGAACAGTTAGATCAAATTTATGACTGGCTGGAGACTGTATAGGTAGAAAGTAATCATTCAGGAGAATCGAGGAATGCCAGATCGACTATCCCATGGTGCGATGCTGACGCCTAGGCGAATTCCGTGGAGAGGTTGCACTTCATTTCTATTCCAACAAAGAGAGCGGGTTGATAATTCAACCCGCTCTTTTAATTAGGGAAGTGATTCGGAGTTAGGACTGGGAGAACACGCGAGACGCCGCTGCTATACCTGCTCCGGGGGTAAAACCTTCATAGCCCAGTTCTCGCAAGGCTACTTCCAGAGAAGCGATCGCACTCAAGATATCGCGATCGCAGACAAAGCCCAAATGCCCTATGCGGAAGATTTTATTTGTGAGGTGATCTTGCCCCCCAGCGAGTGCAATGTCAAATTGCTTTTTCATGATCGCCCGAATCTGGTCGGATTCAACTCCCTCTGGCGCTACAGCGGTAATCGCAGGACTAGCAACGCTATCTGCCGCAAATAATGGTAAGTTCAATCCTTTAATGGCGGCGCGGGTTGCATTCATCAACCGTTGGTGGCGAGCGAAGAGAGATTCCAAACCTTCTGCTTGCATCATCCGCAAGGTAGTGTGCAGAGCCACCATCAAATTAACTGGCGGGGTAAAGGGGGTAGTATTTTTCGCGGTAGCTTTGCGATACTTGCCTAAGTCCAGGTAGTAGCGGGGCAATTTTGCAGTTTTGTACGCTTCCCAAGCTTTGGAACTGACGGCAACAAACCCTAGTCCAGGGGGAATCATGTATGCCTTTTGTGAACCGGAAGCAACCACATCTAAACCCCAGGCATCTATCGGGAGATTAACTGCTCCTAAGCTAGTTACGGCATCAACAATAATTAACGCTTCCCCGTGGGCTTTGACGTGGCGATTAATGGTTTCCAGGTCATTAAGCACGCCCGTCGAGGTTTCGCTATGGGTGATAACAACGGCTTTGATCTGCTTTTCCGTATCGGCTTCAAGTTTTTGGGCAAACAGTTGAGGATCAAGGGGTTGCCCCCACTCAGCGGTTACTGTTTCGACTTGGAGACTATAAGCTTGACCAACTTCGGCCCAGCGCTCACCAAACTTGCCGTTACACCCTACCAGGATGCGATCTCCTGGACTGAGAAAATTAATCATTCCTGCTTCCACAGCACCAGTGCCACTCGCAGTCAGCATCAGGACATCACTCTCTGTTTGGTGCAGCCATTTAAGGTTTTGAGTCACCTCCGCCATCAGCTTGCTAAATTCGCTGCTGCGGTGACCAATTGGGTGCTTGGCTAAGGCGAGTAAGGCCGCCTCCGGCACCGGTGTCGGGCCGGGAATCATCAGCATTAGCTTGTTATCCATAAGTCTATCCTTATCTTTTGAGGAAGGTTTCTGTAGATCACATTGCTACTAATTCTTTAGCAGTTTTATGTATGTGGGATTCTATAGTAACCGTTTGCCTCAAAATTGAAAATGTCGAAAGTTTTGGACAATCATAACTTTCAGTCGCTCAAGATGAAGTCCAAACATTTCATTTTTAAAAACTATTGTGTCCGCAGGTCACGATCTGGGAAAGAGCGCCGCGATCGCCGCTCCTGGATCCTTTTGCTTTAGAAGTGACTCGCCAATCAGCACCGCCTCTGCACCTGCTGACGCTACCACAGCCAAACTGTCTGGGCTGTGCAGTCCTGACTCACTGACAACAAGAATGCCCCGCGATCGCATTTCATCACCCCGATTGCCCAACAGTTGGCAGGTGGTTTGCAGATCAACTGAGAAATCTTCTAGATTGCGATTATTTATACCTACTAAGGTAACACCATCCAGGGCTAACACGCGGTCGAGTTCTGCCAAGGTATGGACTTCAATCAAGGCTGCGATCTTCAGGGCTTTAGCAATTTTGACGAAGTACTGAAGGTCTTGGTCTGAGAGAATTGCCGCAATTAGCAGTACGGCATCTGCACCTCGGACACGCGCCAGGTACATCTGGTAAGGATACAGCACAAAATCCTTGCATAGCAGCGGTAAGTCCACTGCGGCGCGAATCTGAGTTAAGTTGTCAAAGCTACCTTGGAAGAACCGAGGCTCCGTTAGAACAGAAAGACAACTAGCACCACCCTGCTGATACGACACGGCGATCGCTACTGGGTCAAAATCTTCCCGTAACACTCCCTGGCTAGGACTCGCTTTTTTGACCTCGGCAATTAGTGCCGGTTGAGTCTTACCTTGCCGTAAGGCAGCCACAAAGTCTCGCGGCGGCTGTGCCACAAGAGCCTGACGCTGCAACTCAGCTAACGGGAGATTTTCCCGAAGTTGGGCAACTTCTGTCTGTTTGTGCCAGACAATTTCCTCTAAGATGTTGTCAAACTTTGACTTTATAATCTTGCCGTCAATTCTAACTTCCATACACTAACTTGCTACCGCTCGCTTATAGGCTTCGTCCAGGACTTCTGAAAGTGTGGGGTGGGCGTGAACTAAATGAGCCAGGGTGTGGACAGACTGCCGGTTAGCGATCGCAGCCGACGCTTCATGGATCAAATCCGAGGCGTGAAGTCCCATGATGTGGACTCCCAACACTTCCCCTGTATCTTTGCGATAAACTACCTTTGCCATTCCGTCTGCTTCACCTTCTGCGATCGCCTTGGAATTGCCCTTGAAGTAAGTCCGTACCGCTGCCGCCTCAAACCCCTCTGCCTTGCCCAATTCCTTAGCAGCTGTCTCCGTCATGCCCACATAGCTAATTTCTGGGTGGGTAAACGCAGCCGCTGGGATACTGAGATAGTCTAGTTGCCGCTCTCGCCCACAGATATTTTCCACAGCGGTAATGCCCTGGGCAGAAGCTGCATGAGCCAGCATCATCTTGCCGTTGGCATCTCCAATCGCCCACAGATTCGGCACTGGTTCACCCGCTGACAGCACCGCCATTCGGTCATCTACGGGGATAAAGCCCCGGCGGTCAATTTCCACCCCTACAGACTCTATGCCAAGATTTTTAGTAGAGGGGATCCGACCGGTGGCAACCAAGCAAGCATCCACCTCGATTACGTCTACATCTTCTTTTGTCTTGAAGTCCGCTAGCTCAATCACTACAGGCGTTCCGGGGATAACTTTCTTTGCATATACCCCCACATGAGTTTCGATGTCGCGAGGAGTAATTAGCACCCGCTCTGCGAGTTTAGCAATGTCCCGGTCAAAACCGGGCATTAGCTGGTCTAGGGCTTCAATCATTGTAACTTCACAGCCCAGTGCCGAGTAGACATCAGAAAATTCCAGACCGATATAGCCACTGCCAACAATTGCTATCCAATCCGGTAACCACTCGAGCTTCACGCCCTGGTCACTGGTAAAGACAGTTTTGCCATCTACTTCAATTCCTGGGGGAACGAAGGGTTGAGAACCTGGGGAAAGTATAATGTCTTTTGCCGTGATGGTTTTTTCCCCCTCATCTGTAGCAATCGTTACTTTCTGCGCTCCAGCCACTTTACCCCAGCCCCGGATAATATCTACTTTCAAGCGTTTGAGGCTGTTGGTCAAGTCTCCCTGAATTTTGTTGACGAGGTTCCCGGCATGATTGGCAATTCCAAGGCGATCAAACTCCACGTTTCCTACTTGAATACCGAGCGACTTGAGGTGGTGGGCATTGCGTAACTCCCGCACCCGACCGGCAGCAGCTAGCAGGGCCTTAGAGGGAATGCAGCCCCGATTAACACAGGTACCACCCATGTCAGCTACTTCAATAATTGCCGTTTTCAGGCCACAACTGACGGCGTGCAAGGCAGCACCATGTCCACCCACCCCAGCGCCAATAATCACTAAGTCGTAATCAAATACCTGACTCACCACAGCTCTCCCCGTGCTTTGTTGCTATCTTTTATTGACCTTTTTATCACTAGTTTCAGTCGCTTTGCGAATACTATCAAGATGACTGGTCAGCTTTCACTCCTTACTTTTCACTTCTTATGGCTACTAATACCTGGACTCACAAGCACATTCTCACCCTTGCTGATTTCAGTGCAGCGGAATACGATACAGTGTTGCAAACTGCTGCCAGTTTTCAGGAAGTGCTGTCGCGGCGGACAAAGAAAGTGCCAACTTTGCAGGGACAGGTGGTAGCCAATTTGTTTTTTGAACCGTCTACCCGCACGCGCAGCAGTTTTGAACTGGCAGCAAAACGCCTCTCCGCTGATACGCTCAATTTTACCTCGGCAACGTCTTCCCTGACCAAGGGTGAGACAATTCTGGATACGGCGAAAACATACCTGGCGTTGGGAACAGATATGATGGTGATTCGCCACCGAGAAGCTGGAGTGCCGCAAGCGATCGCCGCAGAAATGGATCGTCTAGGAGTACGGGTAGGCGTCCTCAATGCCGGGGATGGTCAGCATGAACATCCTTCACAAGCGTTACTAGACCTGTTTACTATCTGTACCCTCCTTGACCCAGAAAAGCCGCGACTCGAACTTTTAAAGGGTAAAAAGATTGCAATTATCGGGGATATTTTGCATTCGCGGGTAGCGCGCTCAAATATCTTCAGTTTAACGGCAAGTGGTGCAGAAGTGCATTTGGCAGCGCCACCCACTTTACTGCCCCAGTTGTTTGCAGATTATGGTAAGGATAGACCGGGCAAGCTGTTTCTACATTGGAAAGTTGAACCAGCGTTGCAGGATGCGGATTTTGTCATGACGTTGCGGCTACAGAAGGAACGCATGACGGAGCATATGTTACCGAGTTTGAGAGAGTACCATCAGTTATTTGGAATTACGCGCGATCGCTTGCAACTGTGCGAACTCAGTGTCAAAGTTCTGCACCCAGGACCAGTCAATCGAGGCGTAGAAATCAGCTCTGACTTGATGGATGACCCACAGTTTAGCCTGATCTCCCAGCAAGTAACGAGCGGCGTTGCCGTGCGGATGGCACTTCTTTACTTGATGAGTAGCGGTAAGGGATAGAATAAGGTATATAGAGAAACTGCGGTCTTGGAGGGAGCGACGTTGGATGAGCTGAGAGCGGCGCTGGAATTAGCTACAGAAGAAGAATTGCAGCGGTTGACGGAACTACTGTTCTGCCGCAAGTTTAATCCCCTTGATTATGTTCAAACACCTGAACCTATAGACGTCCATTGCCTCACCCACCAAGCTCAGTTAGATGCAATAGAACAGCGATTCCGGTATTTGGCGGCGGATGGCGTGACGGTGTTGCGGAGACGCACGGGGGAAGTGACCTATAGGCAAACCCTGATTCAGGTCTGTCGTTATCTCAAGATTACATACTCTAATACGCTTGCCACCATCGATTTAGAGGCAGAGGTGTTTTTAAATTTGCTGGGGCGGGCGTGGAAACACCTGCCTGCAATAGATCAGCAAACGTTAATGGTGCGAGTGCAGCGATCGCTAGGGAAATCACAATCCCAACCACTGCCGCTAGCTGTGCAGCGCGACCCCTTAGCAATGCTTGTTAAAGGTGGCAGCGCCCTTACTGTCAGCTCTATTCTCCAGCCGATGTTGCTACAACAAATTGCCCGTCAGTTTGCGCTGCATTTTGCCAGCTATGAAGTTGCTAAGTCAGCGCTGAGCCGGGGCGGCGCAGTAGCAGCAACGCAGTTTCAGAGCCACTTGGCACTCCAGACTGCCCGCCGGGGCATGGCTATGAGTGCTGCACGTTATGGAGCAACTCGCAGTGTTTTCGCCTGTGTGGGACCGGTGTTATGGACTTGGTTTTTTGCTGACTTAGGTTGGCGGGCGATCGCCACTAACTACAGTCGCATCATCCCCACCATCTTCGCCTTAGCTCAAATTCGTCTCACCCGCGCTGAGTGTTGGGAGCCAGTTTAGTACGGTTGCAACGCCATTCAATCTCCCGTTTGCAGATAGCTTGGAACTACGCCCAGGTAGGGCTGCTAATTTTACCATGGATTCCGTGGCTAGGGGCGTTAAGTTGCATTTTGGCGTTGGTGGGTACTTGGCGGCAAGAGTACCACCTCATTATCCACCGTCCTCTGAACTGGGGACTAGCTATCATAGCCAGCTTGCTTGTGATTACATCTGGCTTTGCCTTTGATCGCTCAACTGCTTTGTTGGGTTTATTTAATTTTTTACCGTTCTTTGGACTTTTTGCTGCCTTCAGTGTACTCATCCAGACGCCTGCCCAGCTCAGGCAGTTGGCTTGGATTTTGGTTATTACTTCCACACCAGTGGTAATGCTTGGCTTAGGGCAGCTGTTTTTGGGCTGGGTTAGCCCAGTTCAATTGCAAGCTGTCTTAGGTTGGGTTCTTGCACCCAAGGGCAATCCCCCTGGTAGGATGGCTTCTGTTTTCATGTACGCCAATGTCTTGGCTGGCTATCTGGTAATTGTTTTCATCCTGGGGCTGGGGTTGTGGATTGAAACCTATCAGGAGGCTCGTACGGTGCAGAGGAGGAAACACGGGGACGTCTCCTTTGCTCCCCTACTCCGTTGCATCTTTTTAAGTGTGGCGGTTATTGGCAATTTGGTCGCCTTGATCTTGACAAACTCCCGGAATGCTTGGGCGATCGCAGTATGTGCCAGTCTTGCCTTTGCCCTTTACCAAGGTTGGCGTTGGCTTGTGGCAATTGTGGCTGGGGTAGCCGGGAGTGTCCTCTTGGCTGCCTTCGGCCCCTCACCACTCCAGCAATGGCTGCGTTCGGTTGTTCCTGCTTTCTTTTGGGCAAGGTTAACAGACCAGCTCTATCCAGACCGCCCCCTGGTACTGCTACGAACGACCCAGTGGCAGTTTGCATGGGTATTGACTCAGCAGCGTCCTTGGACTGGTTGGGGATTACGAAATTTCACGCCTCTCTATTTGGCGCAGATGCACGTTTGGCTGGGTCACCCTCACAATTTTTTGCTGATGCTAACTGCTGAAACCGGCATCCCAGTTGCTGTCCTGTTCTGTAGTTGGGCTGTGTGGGTTATTTTCCAAGGCGTCCAGCTGTTGCGTAATTGGCCGTCTATTAGTGCAAGTAGACGGCGGGTGGCACAAGATAAACTTATTTTTTTCAGTTATCTAGTTGCATTTTTGGCCTGTATGCTATTTAACACGGTGGACGTGTCGCTATTCGATTTACGGCTCAATCTGCTGGGATGGTTGCTGTTGTCAGCAATTGGTGGAGTGGTGGAGTATCACCGGTCAGTTGGTTAAAATATCAGAATTGAGAGAGCGGGATGCGCGCGTGACTGGGAACGGGGCAACTCCAAACAAGGAAAATCGCAGGATGTCAAGTCGAACACCCCTGCCTTCTAACTATTACGCCTTGCTAGGGCTGCATCCCTCGGCGTCGGCAATAGAAATCCGCCGCGCCTATCGGGAACTAAGCAAACGCTACCATCCCGATACAACAGATTTGCCACCCGCTCTAGCAACCGCGAAGTTCCAGCAACTGAACGAAGCCTACGCCACCCTCAGCAACCCGGAGCGACGACTGACATACGACTTAAAAATTGGCTACTCAAGATTATCCGTTATTCAGGCACCACCTGACTTAAACGGTCCGTCGCGAGCCCAAGTTTGGCAATCTAACTCTGCTTACCTCGACCCGAGCGATCGCCCCCTCTCCGCTGGAGAAATATTTGCCCTGTTCATCCTCGGTTTAACCTTTTTGGGCTGTCTGCTGTTAGTGCTCGCTATTGGCTTAACCCGTGGGGACAAGGCTTTCCAACCGATAGTGCTGCAACCCCCAGAAGTTGTACAAGAGCAAATCAGCTACCCCAAATTCAGAAAGCCTGCAAGCCAGATACCACTATTTACTCCTAACACCCTGAGCCCTGAATCCTGAACCAAATTATGTCTATTCCTACCGCTGATACTCCCTTATACAACCATCCCCTTCCTAACATTGAGCAATGGCTTATAAGCCAGGGTTGCCAGCAAGATAGTGAGCAGCTTCATTGCTGGCATATCCAGAGGTCTGACTGGGAAGCAGAACTATATCTCGATATTGATCAACTTACGGTTCGTTATATTCAAGCTGGGGAAGAAGGACAAGACATTCAACGCTCCTTCAAGTACTCCCTGAGTCGGCAAGATATAGAACAGGCTGTTTTCGCTGGTCCATAATTATACTTTTCCAAACCGCCGCTCGCGTTGTTGATAAGAACATAAAGCTCGGTGAAACTCACTGCGGTCAAAATCAGGCCACAGAGTCTCGGTTATGTAAATTTCCGCGTAAGCCATTTGCCAGAGTAGGAAGTTACTAATTCGCATTTCCCCACTGGTACGGATTAATAAATCTGGATCGCAAGTCCCAGCTGTATATAGATGACGTTCAAACAAAGCCTCATCGATTTGATCTGGCTGGAGCACGCCTTGCTGCACTTGCTCTGCGATCGCACGACAAGCATGGATTATTTCCTGCCGTCCCCCGTAGTTCGTTGCTACGGTAAACCGGACATCCCGGTTGTGCTGAGTATCAGCCATTGAACGCGAAATCTCAGCTTGGAGCGATCGCGGCAGAGCATTCAAATTCCCCACAAACCGGAGCTGAACATTCTCTTGCAACATCTCCCGCAATTCTTTACGTAGCACCCGCTCAAACAAGCTCATCAAGAAATCAACTTCCTCAAGCGGTCGACCCCAGTTTTCCGTGGAAAAAGCATAAGCGGTCAGCGCCTGGATGCCCCAATCCTTACAACAGCGGAGCAAATCCTTAAGCGCATCGACCCCCCGCTTATGGCCCATAATCCGAGGTAGTCCTTGACGTTTAGCCCACCGACCATTTCCATCCATAATCACCGCCACGTGTCTGGGCAGCCGTTCTCGATTCAGGTCAGGGGGCAATTCTTGTAACACAATTGGCTTTGCAGTCATTTTTTCTCTCGAGACGCTGATGATGATAGACCCAGTAGACGCGAACCCAGTGCCAATACTTTAGTACTAATTTGTCTTACCAAACTGAGCAGACTGGGGGCTACAGCTTCGCGTTCCACAGCTGGGGAAAGTCTAGCATCCAACAGTTCCTTCAGTTTACTGCTGGTCAGTGGTCTATATAATGTTCCCCGCTCTGCTAAGGAAAGTGAACCAGTTTCTTCTGATACAACCACACAAATACAATTTTCGACTCGCTCTGTAATTCCCATCGCTGCCCGGTGACGTGTACCCAGTTGGCGTGAGGCTGTGCTTTGTCGAGAAAGGGGCAAAATAATACCCGCTGCCATAATTCGAGAGTCGCGAATTAAAGTCGCTCCATCATGCAACAACGTCTTAGGCTGAAAAATCGTCTGCAACAGTTCCTTAGAGATTTCTGCATTTAGCTTCACTCCGGGCACTGAAAAATCCCGCTCATCAATCGAACCGTTTGTTTCTAGGATCAACAAAGCCCCAATACGGTTTTGAGAAAGTTCTTTAACCGCATCAACAATTTCATCAATTACACTATCAGGCTTAGGGAGATCGCGACGGGACGGTTGAAGCAGCTGCCGAAATTCTCCGCGCCCCAATTGTTCTAGAAACCGGCGAAACTCTGACTGAAAGATAACCGCCATTGCCACGGCAGAGCCGATCACTAACTTTTCCAGCACAAAACTCAACAGCATCAGCCTCAGGTTCGTACTTATGGTTGATGCCAACATCAAGATAATAAATCCCCTGACCATCCACAGCGTCCGGCGCTCCCCAATAATGACTAGCACCATATATGTGAGCGCTAGAACCAAGCCCAAATCTAGACTGCGAAGCAATAAGGACTGCGTCCAGCCAAAATCTGTCAGCCATTGCTTCCACCAATCTCCCATCAGATCCGGATTAACCTTGCATCTTTATTAGATCAGCAACTTGAGCGGCTTACGGCTGTTGAAAGCCGTTGAGCGAACGGCAATAAAGCAAGAGGTATGAGAGCGAAGGCTTACCGGTGTGGCCCCCTCCTGAAGGCTTTTTGGACGCCTTGGGTGCAGCCAGATGTTCACACTTGCGTTGACTCCGACTGTTCATTTTCCTCTGAATCGGGGAAAGAGGAAAGCCGGAAAATAGAAGGTGGAAGAGAGAAATCGGCATTGTACTTTGAGGGGATGTTATAGTCATGGCAATTTCAATGTAAGTGATGCTCCTCACATACAGTCGGTGACAAAATTCACCTCTGCCCCTGCTCCCCTCTGCCCCTAGTCTCTAGAGGGGACTCCCTGTCGTCCGCCTTGTCTTATTTCATACCTGACTCTTTAGTCTTGCCGGTAGGCAGTCTTGTCGAATCAAGTCTTGATAAGTTTCGCGCTGCAAGATCAGATTGGCTTCCCCACCGCTGACTACTACAGCTGCAGGTCGGGGCAAGCGGTTGTAATTAGAGGCCATACTGTAATTGTAAGCACCAGTTGCCATTACTATGAGGATATCTCCTGGTTTGGTTTCGGGCAGGTGAGTTTCTTTAATCAGAATGTCTCCAGATTCGCAGTGTTTTCCGGCAATTGTTACTGTCTGCGTGAGCGGTGCAGACATTTTGTTTGCCACCAGGGCTCGATAAACCGATTGGTAAGTGATCGGGCGGGGATTATCGGACATGCCTCCATCGATCGCCACATAAGTGCGAATTCCTGGAACCATTTTTGATGAGCCTATTGTATAGGCAGTGACACAGGCTGAGCCAATCAGTGAGCGCCCCGGTTCACAAAGTAACTTAGGCAAGGGCAGAGATTTCGCAACACATGCGTTCTTAATTGCTTCACAAATGCCCTTCACCCACTCTTCAATGCTAGGGGGATCATCGAATTCTGTATACTGAATACCTAAACCACCACCTACATTTAACTCTGTAACCGGTAAACCATAGCGAGTAGCTTTATCTAACCACTCCACCATTACACCAGAGAGATCCTGATGGGGTTGGCGTTCAAAAATCTGAGAGCCAATATGGGCGTGCAAACCCACACAACTTAAGGTAGATTGCTGACTAACAAAACTAAACACCTCGTCCAGCGCCTGGGGATCAAAGCCAAATTTGCTATCCAAATGCCCTGTGCGGATGTATTCGTGGGTGTGACACTCGATGCCGGGAGTAAGCCGCAGCATGATTCGGATTGGTTGAGAGGGTGTCTCTGTAACTTTATGAGCGAAGCCCGATAGGGTGTGTAACTCTTGCCAGTTATCTACCACAATAGTGCAACCGGACTCAATAGCCAAAATCAGTTCTGCATCTGATTTATTATTGCCATGGAGATACAATTTATCAGGACTAACACCTGCTTCTAGGGCGGTGTAGAGTTCGCCCCCAGACACTACGTCAACACCTAAGCCTTCGCTCATAGCGATCGCGCAGACAGCTAGACAACTCCAAGCTTTTGAGGCGTAAAGTACCTGAGATTCACCTGGGTAGTAACGCTTAAAGGCATCCCGGTACTGCCTGCAAGCCGTTCGCAAGGTTTGTTCATCTAAAATATAAAGAGGTGAACCAAACTGCCGCACCAGCTTCGTCACATCACAGCCACCAATTTCCAGGCAGTCGTGGCTATTAATTCCTGCAGTTAGAGGTAAAAGTTCCTGGTTGGGTGAACGCTGAGCTACGGCACTGTTTGAGTCAGGTAGATACTGACTAGCAGAAGTGTGAACCCCAGCAGGATGAGTAGATACCATAAGTGTATAAATTGCCTTTTTGACGACAGACGTGAGTGGGTTTCGTTTCCCAGTGTACAAAGGGCTCGTACCATTACCAATAAGTGTGACGTTATTAGAACTTGAACGAGTAGCGGCAGAGCAGCTAAGTGCCGTTCTGGAACTGGATCAACTGTGTTTTGGCGGTCTGTGGACGCTTGAGGGCTATCAGCGAGAGTTAGACAGTCCTAATAGTGATTTGCTGGGTTTATTTATCCCCCACTCCCCCCACTCCCCCCCTCCCCTGCTGGGGATGGGTTGTCTATGGGCAATATTGGAGGAAGCCCACATTACCATTTTGGCGGTTCATCCCCACTACCAGCGTCAAGGTTTAGGACAGGCGTTGCTATTAGCTCTGTTGATGGCAGCTAGGAAGCGGGGCTTAGAACGAGCCACGCTGGAAGTCCGAGCTTCTAACCAGTCAGCCCTGTCTCTGTATCAAAAATTTGGCTTCAAAACAGCTGGGCGGCGACGGCGTTACTACCAAGACACAGGTGAAGATGCCTTGATTCTCTGGCGTGGCGATCTTCACCACCCTAAATTTCCCCAAACTTTAGCGGACTGGGAGCAGCTGAGTCGCGTCAGATTAGGCGCAGCAGGCTGGGAGCCACAGTTTAATTTAAACCCGCTCAATCCTGAAGATTCGTTGAGGATGGAGTAAACTATTGCTATAATTATGAATTGGGAGCCAACCTTCGGTCGCCCATAACTCCTCTAGAACTCTTTTTGCCCGTGGGGTAAAAGGAATTTCCACTGCCACGAAGCCAGATCCCCGGCCAATGATTTTTTCCACTTCAATCCGAGCGTCTTTGAGGTTGACGCCCATTGATTTCAGTACCTTAGCTGCTACGCCCGTTCCTTCTCCA
>QQTW01001282.1_pt1 | contig 17394 bp, 16 predicted proteins | sample 1904831 | NCBI WGS metagenome assembly QQTW01 (sample SAMN09435610, study PRJNA476489) | Subsurface metagenome, whole genome shotgun sequencing project. | reverse complement strand
ACCACCACGTCTCACCTTCTTTCGCCTTTTTCCCTTTCTCGTTAGGGCCGCCAGGATAGGCAGTCGCATGTAGCGCTCTCATTTCATGAGGAAACGGTATGGCGACCACCTGCCTGCAATCCGGCCACGAGAAAACGGCGATTCGAAAAGCATGCTCGGGTTGGGCATAGCCGAAGGTAGCTGCGATCTCATGACGGCTTGTGGACCAGATGAGGGATGTCACTTGAGCTTGCACGCTGATAGTCGCGAGGCAGGCCCCGGAGAAGGTGTGGTAGAAGTGGATGGCTCGGTCATTGGACCCGCCTCCAGTAGCGAGTAAGCCGAGCTGCCACGGGCAAAACGCGATGGCTTTGATGGCGGCGCTGTGGATCCATTTGTGTTTCTGGCGACCTTCGCCAATGTTGAGGATACCATTTTGGCCCGGGATGGCACGGAGGACGAAAGGATTACTGACGGCGCGCTCAGCGAGGCTCACCGGAGGCACCGCTGAGGCATCATTGACATGGCTGAATATACTGCTGAACCGCTGCTGGAAAGCTTCTGAGAACGGGACATCTGCTACACCGTTGCTCCTGGGCAGGGAATGGGGAAGCTTTCGGCGAGCCTGCGGACTGCCTCCAGGTCTCTGCGAGGGCGCAAGGATATCCTTCACGACAAAAAGGCAGCAAGCGTTGTCGTTCGCACCTGTCGCAAAGTAATCTCCGTCATGTGACCATGCTAGTCCGCATATCTGTTGGCTATGGACGTCAATCTTTGCAATCAAAGTCATAGCTCCATGCCAGCCGTGGAGATCAACTTTGAGATTTTCGACCCACTCCGCGGTGTAGTAGTAGACATTTCCGAGCTCATCGCCCACCAACAGCTCCTCGGTAGCAACAGTGGTACCGAATTTGAGGGACATCCGAGGTGTAGTGACTGGCTTGAAAGCAAGACAAGCGACCGCATGTGGCTGTTGGGATTCGAAGCGACTGCCTTCGTCAAAGAGACTCCAAAGACTGACCTGGCCGCTATTGCGCCCTATAGCAAGGATGCTATGACCACCTGCAGCCGAGGAAAATGACAAGGAGGTGACATAGCTGTTGCGTCGAGCTGCCGATTCGTCCATTCGGGGATACTGTACGCCAAACGCCTCGGACCAGAGGTAGACCTTGTTACTGAGACCCACGGCGAGCGTGCGGCTTCGGTGGTCATATGCCAGTACTGAGCAGTAATAGTCATCCCTTAGCTCCGGTGCATCCAACACCCTGAACGGGATAGTAGGAACCGGCCTGGGTTCTTTCTTCGCCGCTTTTCGAACAGCTAGAGGAACATGTCAGCCGGATTGCCGTACAAGTATGCCAACAAGCGAATGAAGTGGACATCCAGAGGATCAGTCGAAGCCAACACGATCAACCCCTAGAACAAAAGCGGTGACATGCCTGGTTCACCGAGCTGATCGCCTCCATCCATACATCTTGACGTCAGTTATGTCATTATGTAGGTTGCACGCTAACCGTCAATGTCGATGGTGTCCCAGGACGTCCACTTCATTCGCCCACTGGTGAGTGTGTCCACTTACGGGAGATCTCTCCTTCCCTCATCCATTCACCGTGCTTCCATTGCGTACGTGAAATGAAGTTAGCCCTCTTCCTCTTGGTACCACTTACCGTTCTCGCTTTTGGTTGCGGACGGGCAAAATCCAGGACTTTCCGGGTTGTGTCAATGTCCAAAGCAGCTGCCAGTCGATCCGAAAACAAGTCTTTGTCTTCCTTGGAATCCTCCTTGACCAAGAAGCTCGCCGTATACAAGGGCGCATTGGTGCCACTTCCAACGAGCCCGCCTCTTCCGTCAGGGACGGCTCGGATGGGTCCATTCGGATAAGGAACGCCTCCACCGATGTTCCAGACCGCTCCTACGCTAGCTTGACGCGTCGGAGTTGACGCCAGCGATGGATGCGTAATTGTAAGGGTATCTGGATTACTCACACTCCGGGACTGAGATCGAGAAGCCGACCTGCTGAGATCGTTGGAGATCTGTGGTCTTCCACGTCTGGGCCGTCTTGGACTACCAGTTATGAAGGGGTCTGGCGTTGCTGAATCGTTACGCAGTAGCTTTTCAGCATCGGACAGCAAATGAGGAGGTTTCCCAAGGCGATAACTGTCTTGACGAGGACTGCGGATGCTGATGTATCGGTCAGGGGAACCCGTGGCAATAACTCCTTGACAACCGGACGGGGGCGTTGAAACACCATGGGCTCCGAAAGCGGGTGCACGACCCCTGCCTCTCGGGGTCGATGGTGTAAGCCTGCATTGGGAAAGCGGCCTCGGTGATACTGGGTATGGCACATCAAGCAAATCTTCAGTAGTCTGGTCAATTGGACTCGCTGGCGGTGTCAGCAGGTAAGGGATTGGTTCCCACTCCTTGTGGTGCGGCGAGCCTTCGAGGTCTCGGTGTAACTCGGGTGGCGACGGAAGGGCCGTCGGCATCCCTCTCCTGCGGATTTCAGGGAAATCTGGGGCGTTGGATTCCTCGGGCGAAAGGGCGGGCCATTCGGGAACCTCCCGGAGCGATGGAGACGAGAAAGAAAAAGAAGGACTGATAGAAGCATGGTGCTCTTCTACCGAAGCTGAATGAAATTGAGACATTGTATCCCTGAGGGCAAAAAACGGATGGACTGCGAATGAATGAAAGTGTCCGAGGCTATTGTAACAATGATCCTGATCGGTTGATCATACTATGAAGGCTACTTTCCTGGCTGTTAGTGTTAGCAATACTTGTTGGCCCTAGAGAGGGCGGACGACGAGCGTCGACTCGCTGATCTTTTGATAAGTTATAGGAAAGAGAGTGCAAAGGAGGAAAACGGGAAGAAAGAGCTTGAGACGAACATCCGTAGGGCTGATGGCGCTAAGGGCACGGTCCAGCATCATGAGTTGTTTGTGTGTGTCGCGATTGCCTATTTTAAGATCTCTAAAGACATCCGCTTGATTCAAAGCTCGGCATGGCAGGCGTAGGTGTAATCTCATCTGAAGATAGCCGTTGCTGAAAATACGCAGCATGGGATACCGCGGATCAGTGGCCCGAAGGCGACCGAGGGCCCCGATTACGAGAAAGAACTTAGAAAAATCGAGGATTATAGGAACTTGGTAGATACTATCAATATCAAGGTCAATTCAACGCGTCTGGGATCTCCGTATGACATGGTATACTGAGCCTGGATCAGATGCACGAAAAGTCTTACACGAATGATGTATTCCGCATGACGACTAAGCTTCTGGAGCTGAACCCAGAATACTATACTATCTGGAATTACAGGCGCTGTCTATTGCGATCATTCTTCCCTAATGAAGTGCAACCCCTCGATGACTCGACGGTAGCGGAGACAGTCCGACAATACATCGTGGACGATCTAGCCTTCCTACTCCCTCTACTTCGCAAGTTCCCCAAATGCTACTGGATATGGAACTATCGACTCTGGCTGCTGGATGAAGCTTCTCGTCGTCTTTCATCATCCACAGCTCATGATATCTGGCGAAAGGAGCTCGGCCTTGTAGGCAAGATGCTTAGCCTCGACAGCCGGAACTTCCACGGCTGGGGCTACCGGAGGGAAGTAGTTTCCCAATTGGAGAGACTGTCTGCGGAATCGAATTCTCCCAATGTTTCGATGACGGAAGACGAGTTTGGCTACACGACGAAGATGATTGAAAGCAACCTGTCCAACTTTTCAGCTTGGCATCGTCGGAGTAAACTAATCCCAAAACTGCTTGAGGAGAGAGCCGTCGACCATACCGGACGGCGAGATTTTCTTGACAAAGGTCCACCATGACAAGTCGCTTGACCTGTTCGTGTTCGGCTGACACCACAAATAGAGCTCGAGCTCATCCAGCGAGCACTCTGGGCCGACCCCGACTCCAAGGATCAGTCGCTATGGTTCTACCATCAATATCTCATTGGTAACTTCGGGCCAGAACCAGGGCAAGACTCCATCGTACCGGATCTCTCGATCGAAGACAGACTTGCGTACATTAAAGCCCAGACTGAGGACCTCAAAGACATGCTCGATGGCGCCGAAACCTGCAAATGGATCTACCAGCGCCTGATCGACTTGGCATTCATGAGCAAATCGTTGAACGAACACTGGCCGGTCGATTCTTCCGAGGTAGCTTCCTGGATCGAGAACCTCGCAGAGCTAGATCCCTTAAGAAAGGGCCGCTGGGATGATCTCAAATCGAGGTTTAAAGGCTGATTGTTCACGCAACAGAGCAGTCCGCAACAACCATAGTTCGAGACAGCGCGGACATAGGTACAGAGACACATACCTGTTTTATGGAAGCACTCCCATCATGTCCCCGATCGAACGACTTGGATGTGTCTCGATACCTCGTATGAACTCACTGTAAAACCACGAGCACAGGACAACATCGACGTGCATTGCACGGTATGGTACGAAGAGAAGCAGTGGTATGATGTTCCTTGCTTATGACAAATACGAGTCATTGAGCTGACTACCAGCCAGTGTCCCGTTGCACCACCGCAAGGTCGATTAGACGACTTGTTGATCTTCCACACCTAGCAGTTTTCTCACTCTGACTATCGAGGCAGTCGTCCGTTATTCAACAAACATGCAGTCGACGTTGATACGACATGCTGAACTCGGGATTGTACTCAAGAAGACCGTCTGGGAGACACCAAAGCTTAACACAAATGATACAGCTACTTGCTATCGGGAAAAGCACAAAGCGTCTTCCGCACTGCAGGATTTGCTCATCATTTGCTCCGCTAGCGTATATGTAGTCCATACCGGCGTCACTCGTACGTCTACTTTCGAAAATCTTACCCTATAGATCACTTACTGATATGCAGCTTCTGCGCCATACCCTGCAACAACCCCTGCTGCGTCTTTTCCTGCACCTCCTTCTCCAGCCTTTCCGCCTCCTCATGGGCACCATGCTCATCGTCCTTCCCCTTCGCCTCCAGTTTGTCCTTATCCTCATCCTTCTCACCCTCCTCATCCTCCTTCTTTCCTTTGCGCCATATCTTCTCCATCAGCGGATTTCCATCCTTGTCGAACAACACCTTCCCATCCGCCCCCGTAACAAGGCTCTTGCCCTGCGCCTTCGCCTTATCCACCAAGCTCTTCATCTCATCCTCCTCATCCATCTTCTTTAGCGCCTCCGCCTCCGCCTCCACCGCCTTCAGATCCACGCCTTCGAACCCAATCTTCTTCAGGATGGCTCCGACAAGGAACCGATACCTCAGATGACCGCTCACCGTCTCGCTGACATCCACATTCTCCACACCTGGCAAGCCTTCGATTTTCTGCAACCCGGCAACACCGTACTGGATACTGCTCGTCCGGTAGAGAAACCCCAGGACGTAATCGTTCTCGGAGTACACATTGACGAGTCTGGAAGCGACAACACTTCGCATAACCCTCCAATCCCCCGTCGTACTTGGACAGGGTGTCCCAATCAGCACCGCACTTTCCACCAACCCAAATGCCTTCCTCTTCGCCAAGCTCATTAGGCAAGTATAAATCACCCTCGCCCCTAGCGAATACCCCACTAAAACCACCGGCCGTTCCCCCTGGCACTTGTTAATCAACGCATCTGCCAGTAACTCCCCAGCCTTATCACTCCTGCTTTTCGCAACACTGAAAGGATTATCCACTACTCTGCTGATTTTGAGCAAACCCAGCGGCCATAGCGCGGCAGTGAGTTCCGCGAAAATGGTATGCTTGATCATCTCCGATTTCGCGTAGCCCCAGGCGGCCGAGGAGACCATGGCTGAGATGGAGTTGCCTAGGTTCATGAGGGCTTCCATCTCGTAGCGGAGGGCGAAAGGTTCAGAAGAGGTGGAGGAGAGGACCCGCCATGGCGAAGTGACGTCGCTGGCGGAGGTTAGCCAGCCAGAAATGCCGATTGTGACGCGGAGACGACGGGAGGCGGGGTCATCGACGGCGGGGTTGGTTTCAGGGTCATTCTTGTCTCTTTCGTGGGATGAGGAGTCTTTGTGAGGAGCGGAGGTCAAAGGGTCCGGGCTGTCCTTGATGGGTAGGAAGGCAAAGTCGGAGACTTCTTTCGCGTAGGCATCCATCATTTCTCCGGTCATTTTCCCGCCGTATGCGCCAAAAAGGCCACCCACAATGACGGTGCTGCCGGCGACGGCGCCTAGGTATCCTGCTGCGGCTGTGGCTCCTAATCCCAGTCCGCCCATGACGCTACCCACGCCTGCTGCCACAAGGGGCGCAGCAAGACCGCCGGTCACGCCGATTAGAGCGGCACCAGCTACAGAAGCAAGACCGACTTTCCATTTCCGGGAATTCTTGTTCTCCTCGGCTTTCTTTTGCGTTTCTTCGTCGCCGGACATCTGTTTTGCCGCTTCCAGAAGGCCTTTGGCGATTTTCTCTTCGTCGGCTGTGAGGGCGGAGAGGGGAAGCTGGAGGGAGGAGGTTAGGTAGAGAAGAAGGACACGGGAAGGAGCGATGTAGTGTTCTAGAGAGAGAAGGAGGAGTAGGGTGGAGTGCAGGATGAGGAGCCTGGTGGGTTCTTCGAGAGAGGATAGAGGCGTGTCAACGGGTGGGAAGATTTCTTTGAAGGCGGTATCTGCGGCTTCGAAGTCGGGCGAGGCGGTGTCAATCTTCCTGTCCGGCGAGACTTTGCTTGTGGGGCTTTTTGCGGGTGCGGAGTGCAGTTGGGAGGAAGCCTCCTCTTTGGAGTTGACGATTGAGCCGATGCGCTCGATGACGTTGGTCCGCCATTGGTCAATGAATCTCAAGGCATCGTGTTTTAACTCTTTCATTTTGGGTGCGCTCAGTTCCTTCTGCCGCTGCTCTTTGAGCTTCTTCTCTTGATCTAGCTTTTCCACATCTGCAGTCGCAGGATCGGTTTGTGTGTCCATGATCTTCTCGTCCTCTGAAGCCAGAGGCTTGTTTGAACCGGACGAGAGGGTGGCCTTGAAGCGTATTAGCACCCCTCACGGAGCATGGGATGATTGGAAGAGACACATTGGCGGCGAAGTTCATCTCGATAGCTTTGCGCATTGAAGCCATGATGCTTGCAATCAGGAGCGTGAGTTCACCCCGCTGGTCAACATCCAGGATCGTTGTCAAGGATTTCTCGTCTTCCTGGTGATGCCCTTCCGAAGCTTTTCCGTCCTCGTGCGAGGCCCATGGCACATGTTTAAACATTCTTGCCGGCTTGCTTCTTGCTGGGACGATGGACCTTTATTGAATGACTGGGTTTCCATGAAGCGATGCATCTGATGTTGGAGATGACCAAATGACGTAGCGGTTGTTAGATGAGATTAGATAAGATTCGTTATCGTCACTTTCTTGGCACTGGTGCCAGCAGCCTCATGCGACGTCAACTTCATCTGGATGAGCCAATAATCTCCATTTCAATGATATCGCGTCAGGCACCGTCCGCTTGCGATTCACAACCCCGTCGACACTTTCTACATCCCGAAACCCCAGCCTAAGGACAATGCTACTACAAACATCGATCACAGAAGTAATCCAAATGTCGACTTCACAAACTTCATCAATGATGGCGGTGAGCTTCTGCATGATGTACCGCATGTGATCTGGACGTTTTCGCCATCTTAGTCGCCAGTAGCGCGTCGTTTTGCTTGCAAAAGCCCCGGATATGCTCATGGTAGGGTGGCTGTGTTGGCCTCCGCCCCTGAACCAGATGTCGTGGCATTTCAAGGGATGCTTGGCTTTCGTTTCTTTGATATTTCACACCGCTTAGATGAAGGAGAAGAGCGAAAATTGAAGAGGAGAAGCGTAGGGGCGAGGATGACCAGAGTGCAGGGAAGAATATGACACTTGCAAAAATGGGAGAGGTCAATGATGCCGACGCATCGCGATAGCCATGGAATAAATGTGGAATTACACTGCAAATGGCGGAAGGTAGACGTCAAGGGTATTTTTCAGGGGTTCCTTTGGTATGTAAGAGAAGAATTGTTTGAGGTGTGAACATTCATCTATGTAGAAGATGAAGCAATCTACGGCAACACGTCATCAAGTTTGACACTGTGGTAGAGTCACTCTTCACTCTAATTCTTGGCTATAATGAACACATTCCCTTATTGGTGTCATGTCAATCTATGCTGTCTCAACTTCTAACAAAGACTCACCACCCCGCAATATATATGTTCCGCAGACTTTCCACCTGCTGTTCTGTTCACAGGCACAAACATCACCTCTCACGAACTACCTACCGTCCGCACCTCTCAAAGCTCCTCGTACGTTCACATCCATCATCAAACCCCCATCGAACGTCCAACAGCCCAAGTTCAACATCTCCTCCTGTAACAGCGTTCTCTCAATCCCGATCTATTTAACCCTCAGCAACTCCCCAACCACCCACAATGGCACCCAAAGGCGGCGGTGGCCACGGCGGGGGAGGTCACGGAGGCGGCCGCTCTGGCGGTGGGAAAGCAGTAGGTGCCGCTGGAGGAGGAGGAGGAGGGCACAGCGGCGCCGGCGCCCTGGGAGTTGATAGCAGTCTTGTGCTGCTAGTCCTGCTGCCGATGCTGGGCTTTTTGTTCGAGGAAATGGATACCAGGGAAGTGGCGAAATGGCTGATAGGAAGAGGCAAAGGAGCACTGCGGCAGGTGTGGGACGCATCCACGAGCCGGGAGGAACCTGCGGGACAGGGTAACGCAGGTTGAGGCTGAGGGATAATGGGTGTTGTGTTCGTGTTTTGTCCCGATGGCTTGCTTAGTGTGGCCGGCTTACTAGCTTTACATTGGGTGTTGCTTCTACACTATGTCCTTTTGGAGGCCATGATCAACTGCAACCGTTGTCTTTAAGTATCATTTCAGTGGTCTTGATTGCCCTGCGGCACCTAACAAGCTAATGAATATGCATGATCTCACGGAGCCTTTTATAAATTAGGGCAAGCTTGTAGTCTCAGTGCCACGGGTTTGTAGAAGCGATCCATAACACGCAAGAGCATCCAACTGGACCTCTTGCAGTTGCTGCCCGGGCATTTCCATTGTTGCCGGGATGCGGGAAGATCCAGGGAATAATTGGAAAGTGCAGTAGTCACCCGTTCAATGCTTCGCTCTTTGAGGGTTCAGATTTCCCTAAGGATCAACTCGTCCCTTGTTCCAAAACTCGTTGTCGCTCGGATGGCATCAAAAGTTGTAGACTTCGCTTATTGCCTTTAGTTTGGATGCGTTTTCGCTTCCAGGGGCCGTGGCTGGCTGAAGAACCACTTTGCGTGAACGATACATGATCGTAGCTGGCGATGCTCCGGCGATCCATCGATTTGGAGTCACTACAGTAGGATCTAAATATCAGTGGTGCATTAGCGTCACCCCATTAAGAAGCATATATATGTTTTGTACCTAGTGCGGTCAAGTCATCCATCTCGAGTTGTCAGCGTTCCTGCACTTAAACGTCGCCCTCAGGCTGCCGCCGCAGCTGCCGCAGCCATAGGCAGGATCAATTCAACGACTATGCGTACTCCATTGATGTGATTCCGATAGGTGGTCTTATACCCCATTACGTGACCAGATCTTGTCCACCAGATCTGCCAAAGTCAGTAGGGACGAACTTAGTTGCTCGTAAACTGAGAGTAATCGCATAGACGGAATTCCCGCACTTGTTTGCAGTTGGAGGATCTATAATGCAACGAGATGGGGAGATTGGACTGGACGTACCGCGCCGAGTAGGTATCCATGGATCCACTGCCAAGGTATGGGCTCGTTGGATGTCACTTTCAGTATAAGCTGGCCTAACGAAGCTACCCGGACGGTCCGGTCAGGCTGGTTAGCCCAGACTGCTCCGGCAAGAGAGAGAACACCGGAAAGGAAGCGCTCCAGGTCCTCTTCGGCGACAGCAGAACCAGGGTAAATGAAGTCCAGGGAGTTATAGTAACAGGACCATCCGGCACCAAGGTAATAGTTGATAGCAAACAGGTTTTGGTTGGCATGCAACCATCGCTTGGGCCTTGACCTTCTCGTGGTTGCCATGTCATGGGCAGATTTGGAGAGCCTGGCGTCGGAGCTTTTGGAGAGAACTTCGGTAGATCCCTTCGAAGGAAAGACATGATGTGGGGATGCAAAGCCAGACGGCGTCCAAGAGCACACGAAAATAAGAAAGGATATGCAAAGATGAAGCCGCATAATGAAAGTGCACCGGGATAAACTGTTCTTCCATCAACGATTCTATTCGCAACGGAGAAGCAATCCGGTGTCTATGTACATCTTTGTATGGGAGGCAATAGACGCCGTTTTACGGATATAGCAATGTCGGTTGACATTTTGAGATATCTTTTTGAAGCTCTGCCGCGTGCCGTGTCTCAACCCCACAGGCATGGGATCAATCAATAGTCTGGGTCGGCTGTCGCATCGCGTGGCAACGCACCGCATAGGAGCTTGCCCCAGAGTTTTGAAAGAAACAAGGGAAAATGACGAAGACAGGAAAGAGCGGTCGAATTGTATTGTCCGGAGGTAAAAAGGCTACTCTGATCGTCGTTGAATCCCACGCGGAAAGGGCTAACCTTCGCTTGAAGTCAATGATAGCCCAAGCCAGGAACAGCGTCGCCAAGCAAAGATATGACGACCTGGACCCTTCGGCCTTACAGTTTCCCGCAGTAGGCCTGTCGCTTGTCCCGCAAGTGTAGAAGTACGGGGAGAAGAGTCAAGCGTGGAGCAAACAGATTCTTGAAACCGATGGCAGCGCTTCCTTTCAGGAATTGCCTCGCCGCGACACTCGCAGAGATCGACCAGTCTTGCTGCTCACGTTCTCAATTCACTCTTCACCATACGCACAATCTTACAGGCGACAGATCAGTAGAATAATCTGCGCGAGCTTGGCCTGTCCGTATTCGATCAAATTGGGACGCTAGATGTCTGCAAGGGAGGAGTACTCAACGAGCTCAGCAAACCTCAGGTGATGAGTCGCAATGCACGAGAAAGAGAGAGAAAAAATGTTAAAGCATACCTTCCCTTCCGGAAATGCTGAACAGATATAACACTTTTACCTCAGTTGAACAATTCTCGAGCTGACAGGTTGATGACCTCCGCTGCAGGAGGAATGAGGCCCCGTCGAAGGAGTGTCCATACCCGCAAAACGCGGCAGCTTAGATTTGCCAGACAGTTAATTTGGAAAGAGCTCACCAGTTCACCATTTTGTGGCCGGGCTGTCGTCACGAAGCTTTGATGGTGGATCTGGATTTGATTTCGTGAAACAATTTGATACCTTGGCCGACCGCAATTCCGTGTGTCTTGTATTCTGTAACAACGGATGCTTATCATGTTCCTCCAGCCAACGCATTTGCCAAAAACTCCTTGACGGATGCGATACGAGTCCTGGTGGTGGTGTCGAGGCCCCAGAGATGTTTGCTTAGTCAGCAGAGTTCCGCCCGGCATCTTTCACGCTTGATATTGATGCAAAACCTCGCTGCGACAGGGTTCGTGGTCTGCCTGCCCACTTGATGCGTGGTCAAGCATGCCGAGCTGTCAGCACAGTTCTCCATGCTTCAGTAAGAACGCCGTCTCGCTGTGTTGCAGGTCGTCGGTATGCGCTCCCCCACAGGAACCTTCACTCCTCCCAACGGCTGCTCTATGCGGACTCATCACCAGGCATTCCCGAGACCGCCCACCCTCATGGCGTCGACAACAGCGCAAATTCTGCAGAAGAAAATAGCAATACGCCCTCTGGGCATACGTTCCCAGGAAGCTCTGACGCTCCGTCGGAGCCGCCAGGGAAGCCGGTAGACAATGGCAGTTATGGATCAGCTCTACGAAGAAAGGGAAGGAATGTGAAGAAATCCACGGGCGTACCACCATTTCAACTTCCTGAGAGGTTTTTGGAGGAAAATGCTTGTCTTCGAGAAGACCCGCCAACGATCATGCAGGAACGCACAGGGACCATCGTCGGGGCCGATACATCCTTCAAAACCCAGACACCAAAGTCGAATGAATTGGCAATTCGGATTGCCTCCTTCTATGCACCAACGGATGACCGAGGTGATGCAAAACTGGCATCTCAGGTCCAAGACCCAGCCGCAACCAAACAAAATCTGGATGGGGAGATAACGCATCTGAGGCGGGAGACAATTGATCTGAAGCGGGAGACGATTGATCTTGAGGCAGCGATAAACGATAACTCGCCGGTCTGGAGGATTGACGACCGAATCCTTGACGAGTTGGAGTTTCTGGTACGAGCAGGCCTAGCAGATCCAGCGCGGGAGCAGATCGACACCGCGAGATCCAAGAAACCCCATCTGGTGCTGCATTACCCTAGGAAAGGTGGCACTGTCTTTTTAGACGCCTTGATCAGGCACTTAGTAGATCTAAACCACGCAGATCTTATCAAGCTTGATGCTCAAGACCTTGCGGAGATTGGAGGCGAGTTCTTGGATGAGCCGGAAGACCCTCACAGCGAGCCCTTGAGTTCTTTAGGCTACGTCGTCCACGCGCCGGAAGAGGCACAGGATCCGTCTTTGGGCCTGCGCGACGATACTGCTGCAACTACGGGAAATCCCATGGTGCCCAACTTCCCCTCGAATAGGCCAGGCACCGTGATGGTGATACCGGCGAATTCAAAGACTCTACCAAGTCTTGCAGATCTACTTCAAGGTCTCCAGGGCAAGCTTGGTTCTTCCGGTTCTCAGCAGCAGCCGCAACTCAAGGCCGCAGGTGCAACTGCCGTAGAATCGACAAGAGATCTCAAGCTGGCAGTGTTCCTAGACACCATACTCCATGCCTGTGACATTAAACGCGGAATGAGATATTCCAAGGCTCAATTACAGGAACGCGCGACACCCAATTCTAAGCAGAACGTGCTGGGACCTCCTGTTCAACCAGGTAGCGACACTAACCATAAAAAGGACGTCGTGAATACTCAGCGCACGATAGAAGGGGCATCGGTCGTGGAACAGAGGTCGGCCAATGACCTTCCTGAATCGGCCCCTACATTGGTGCTTCAGATCAAGGACTACCCGGAGATTTTTCGTAGTGATAGCGGATATAAGTTGCTGGTTGCTTTGCACAACGCTCTGTACCAAAGAAGGATGGAAGGGCAGAGGATAATGCTCATAGGCACATGTGCAGCTGAGAACCCTGATCTGGCTGATCCTGCGGCGAGCATCACCAATCTTCTCCAGGAGTACGATACCGGCCTGACGAGAAACATCATGACGCCTCCCATATTGGACCGGGTGTCGGATGGGATGATCCAGCTCCAACATTGGGTACAGAATACTGTGATTAACTATAAGCACCTGCGTCATATGATCCGGCGCCTAGCTGCAAACCCCGAGCAGGTCGACAATACGTTCACGACCACGAGTATGATGGTGTCAACTGGGGTATTAGAGAAGCTGCACTCCCGTGTCTGGTCTCCTGAATACGTTCATCGTGTCTGTACTCTGGTCACAGGAATACAAGCAGAGAGCGGAAAAGCTTTAAACATGCAGCATCTTATTGAGGCATTGGAGCTCGCTGAGGGGAGTGACGAAGCCAGAAATACCTGGCTGTCCAGCGAGAAGGAGAGGGTTCGAAATCCTGGTAGTGAGAACAAGGCTTGGAGCATAAAACGGTATGGATCGGGTTCTAAGAAGGACAGGGCGCAGCTTGAGAAAGAGTGCAACCGACATGAGAAAAAGCTTTTGAACGGCATGATTGATCCCTCAGATATTCGCACGACGTTTGAAAATGTACACGCGTCAAAAGAGACTATCCAAACATTGAAGGATCTCACACTGCTGCCGCTGGCGTGCCCTCAGGAATTCGATTACGGGGTTCTGGCTGAACAGAGCATCAGTGGCCTCTTGCTTTACGGGCCTCCAGGGACCGGCAAGACTCTCCTTGCCAAAGCCGTCGCTAAGGAGGGAGGAGCGACAATTTTGGAGATCAGCGGCGCCGGTACGTCTTCCCTGCTCTCGCATGCTTCGTCCCGCTAATAGGTGACAGACCTGTACGACAAATACGTTGGCGAGGGAGAGAAACTGGTCAAAGCTATGTTTTCTCTGGCTCGCAAACTCAAGCCTTGCATAGTTTTTATTGATGAAGTGGACGCAATTCTGGGGTCCCGAGATGGTGGCAACAACCGCACCAGCCACCGTGATTTGATCAATCAGTTTCTCCGCGAGTGGGATGGTATGAAGGAAGTCACCGCGCTTATCATGGTTGCCACAAATCGGCCTTTCGACCTAGATGATGCAGTGGTACGAAGGCTACCAAGACGCATACTAGTTGATCTTCCAACCGAGAAAGACCGAGAGGGGATACTCAGAATCCTTCTTAAGTCCGAGGTTCTGGATGCTGGAGTTTCCCTGGCCAAGCTTGCCGCTGACACGCCCCTATACTCCGGCAGCGATCTCAAGCATCTGGTTGTCACCGCCGCACAAGCATGCGTACGGGAGAACTACGAATCTGCCAATTCGGCTTCAAGCTCGCCGTCCGCCATTGCAGCAGCAAGTACATCCTCCTCTCCGCAGTCTCCTCCAGCATCCTCGCCACTAGATTCCCTACCGAAGAAATCGCCACCACCAATAATCCCAATGCCATCAATACTATCACCATCATTGCATTCACACACGTCACCATCCTCTCCCCCAGTAACAGAAACCTCCACCGACAGCACCACCACCAAACGCATCCTCCGCCCCCACCACTTCACCCGCGCCATGGAAGAGATCTCCGCCTCCGTGAGCGAGGACATGGGCTCCTTGACGGCGATCAAGAAGTTCGACGAGAAATACGGGGATCGCCGGGGCAGGAAGAAGAAAGCCAGCGGTGGCTTAGGGTTCCGGACTCTGGAGGAGGGGGAGAGGGAAAAGTTGAGGGGGGAAGGTGCGAGGGTGAGGTAGTAGCAGAGATGGATAACCCTTTGGGTTTGGGCTGGACCTGCAATCAGAAGGACGAATTTAGAAGTAATAAGACATATGATTCACGCAGTGTATGCCTGTATCGCATCTCGCGCTATAGTACTTGACTTGGGCTTAGGGCCAATCACGGTCGTCCCTGCCGCCACCTAGATCTGCTTGCTTGCTTGTTTTTCTGAATGCTATCTTGGGTACGTACATTGATACCGCTCAGCGCTCATCTGCACTTCGTTGGACTGCGCCATGAACGCCGCTGTACAGTGACCAGCCATCGACACATTGACGTGATACCTGATTCTTGCTCCGTCTCCAGTCTTGCAGAAGTGATACCCTTGTCGGCCACCATGTTGTAATCGATAGCTCGATTTTGGCGATTAGGTGTTTTGCCCTTCCACCACGGGTAGCACGAAGTTTGGATAAATTGCCAGTAGCTATGCCTGTTCCACGTGCATAAGCTTTGACGGACGTCGACTTCCCATCGGCGTGGCAGCCATGGGCATGGACTCAAGGGGCAGGCCAGGCGATACCTCGGTTTACCCGCGATTGCTAGTGGCAGGTTGAATAGGTAAGGTATCGTGGGAACTCCGGAGTGGCGTTACTTGCTAACTCCATGCTGAGGGAAGATGCCACGGACCGGAATCCTGAGGCTTGGCGGTGGGTTTACTTCGTCTATTCGATGCCTGCGGGCACTAAAAGCTACGCTCAGGAACAATTTTGATGTTCATGTGGATATTCACTCCTTATCCAGTCCTCCCCGTCGCGCTCGGAAAGTTTCGGGCACTCAGCAACACGCCCTTGACGCCCCTAAGCTCCGCTTTGAATTTGTTGACCGCCTCGACATTCGTAGGTCCATCTAATGAGACATGCGGCTTCGGGTACGCGAGGTCACGGAGATACATCTTGAGGTCGAAGAGCTCATCCATCACAGGCTCGGGGCTGGTGTATGAGCGAAGACCGACAAGCGAGTTGCGCAAAGATATGAGTGTGGTTTGGTGGGTCGAGATGGGATCAGGTGGTGTTACTGGCGAGGGAGTAGATGATGCAGCGGGCGTGGAAAGGGGCGACGTCTGTGTCCCAATTGTGCGGTTGAATAGCGCTCCTATGTTTTCGGTTATCTCAGGATCGTCGTCCCCCTCCCCATCACCTGGTTGCTTCGCCCCACCTTCGGGGATCTTGGACACGTTGTTCACCAACTTCTCGTTCAAGGTGTCCAGACTCGCTTGTGCAGTTTCGAACAAGGAGTGTCGAGCTGTGGTCAAAGACTCCAGCATAGGATCAACGATGTATTTCGACGTGCCGTATATAGCGGCCGCGGCACCGGAGAAGAGATAGAAGGTATTGATAAGGTTGGAGGCGGTAACGAGAGGTGGAGGCTTGCGTGAGTGGAGGAGAAATTCGGGATAAGTTATTATTGGGGGAATGTCGTTGGAAGTGGCGGACTGTGATGCAGATGTGGGTGTAGAAGCCTTCGATTGAGCTCCCTGTGCAGCCGAGATATGGGCCTAGTGATAATTAGAACAAGGTAGGATGTTGGTTGTGACGAGGGGTTCAGTAGCAGACCGATTCTTCTGTCCCAAGCACCTCCTGATCTCCCACGTTGGACGTCTCGGTGGGAGAGGGCACGAGTTTATGGATCTCCTCCTGTGTCAGACCCTTACTTTCAAGGAATGCGACCTTCCTTTCAGTGGGCGCGTCCTTGATTCCATCTTCTTGGAGGAACCGAGAGGCCTGCTCTACCAAGGAAGCTCGTGAAGGAGGGGGGTCTGTGTTTTGCGATGCCTCTGAAACCGTGGGCCCTCCATTGACCGAATCAGATGATCCAGGCTCCTGCCACTGCTGCTGCCATTGCGGTACTGATGCTTTCTTAGCTTCTGATGGGTCACTCATGGTGCGAGTGTCGTTGATCGAAGCGGATGCTGGATTTCAAGAGCTCAGAAATGGAGATAGAGTACGAATACGAATGCCTCGGTTGGATTTGAGGATCTTTTATTTCAGCACAATAATGTACTCCGTAGAGCAATACATTCATCGAAATAATTAATGCGAATCTTTTGGTTGCTGGAAGCTAATGCCGGAACTGAAATGAGAATAACATTAACACCATACGCAGCTTGATGACATTTCGACAGATCGACTTGTCTATTCCACGGAAGTTTGAGAGCTGCAGGACGCACGCCCTGATACGCAACCAAGCAAAACTCCGAGGATACGAGTGAATTGTTTGGCAGCTGCAGTGATAAACTAGTGCTTCACCGGCAGAAGAATACTAAGCCGCTGTGCTGTAGAGACATGTACGTATGAGCAGCGCTCGACCCTCGGCAACGAAGGTAGTCAATTTCCATCCCACGTTCTCTCGCAAACCTTGAAATGGGAGCCTATCATGTTGCGTTGTTAGTCGAACACATGTTTCAATCATCAATCCTGACACCAAAGCGGCTACCTGCAACGTTCCTTTCAAGCCACGTCCTGCATCTCATTAAACGAGGCGCTTCACCTTGAACTTCACATCCAGTGAAGGACTGTGGTCGAGCAGAGAAAGAAAAACTGAATAACGCTGGCGTGACCGTGGGCT
>QQTW01001281.1_pt1 | contig 17406 bp, 18 predicted proteins | sample 1904831 | NCBI WGS metagenome assembly QQTW01 (sample SAMN09435610, study PRJNA476489) | Subsurface metagenome, whole genome shotgun sequencing project. | reverse complement strand
ATTGGGAGATTCTGGAAAGGTTGATTTCGTGTGAGGTACTGCTTCGAAGAGATCTCGTCCGTCCGCGGAGCCTCGCACGCGTACGACACCCGGTCCTGCTGATTTCGGCCTCTTCCGGCTACATCACTTTTGCAACAGTCCCGGTACTCGTACGGGTTTCTCGACTGTCAGATGATGGCACGACTGGTTGGCGAGCTCCGGACATTCTCCCAGCTGCAGTTCCGAAGCTGATAGCGAGACTACCTTGAAAGACTCGATATATTTCCAATCTTCAAACCCGACAAACGGTAAGGCTGCCCAAGGACCTGGAGGACACCTCGGCCGGACGAGATCTCTTCGAAGCAGTACCTCACACGAAATCAACCTTTCCAGAATCTCCCAATCAACCACGACAAGGCAAGCATCCCCTCCTTATCATCTCCCCACAACGTCGCACACACCACAATCCTTCGCACCCCCATATCCTTTCCCGCGACCTCTGAACCCCGGCATCACGATCCGCGCTGATCCGCGGTCCAGCATCCAGGCGCGGCAGGGATCTCGTATCACGTTGCTTGGACGGCTGCGACGGCGCTGCAGCCGGCAGGCGTCAGGCCGCATCGCACCACTGCAACGCCAACGGGGCGGACTAGTATCCTCCTGGCTTTAGTCTTCCTGGCTGTTGTTCTCTGGCGTCGAGCTGGATACCTTTGAACCGCCTCATGTTGTGGCTGGTTTGCGACGTTCCAAGCCAGGAAAAAGGATCTCGTCCGGACGAGAGACGCAGGCGGTCCAAGACCCAGAGAAAAAGCAACGGAAAGCCCCGAAAGAGTCTGCTCGCATCCGACAAGCCTCTCTCTCGCTCGTCACGACCGACCGACTCCTCCGCCGAATCCCAACCCAACGCACGCCCAGCTCCAACCCCCCAGGCTCCAGGTCAGCCATCTTGGCACCGCAGCAGCAGCGATTAGGCATCCCGAATCCTGGTCGAATCGATCGCTTCCGTCTTTCTCCTTTGGCCCCCATCAAACCAACTCTGAAGGCAACGACTTTGGGCTGGCTTGGATTCGGACCGGGATACGGTAATCGGTACCGAGTTTGTTGATCCTGTACCGCGCACATCATCCCTTTCGGGTCAAAGGGTCAGTGCCCACCCCCCCAGGCACCCGGAACGAACCCCAAGGCCAAGGCCAAGCAAGGACAGCAGCACGCAAGCAAGGCAAAGCATCGGCGAGAGAAGGCGCGCGCCGAGGGCTCACCCCCCCGTATGTATCTCGTGGCATCCCGACCGGGCGGCGGTCCGGTGACGGAAGTGGTATGACTCTGGAGATGAATTACCCCAATGGCTACGACCCCACAACGACCGCGGCCTTGATCCAGAACCCGGTCCAGCCGTTGTCGCAAGCGCCTCCGCCACCAGCAGCAGGAGCATTCGTGCCTGGCGTGGCCTTCCAGCAGCAGCAACAGCCTTTATACCACCCTCAGCAACATCCACCGCAACATCATCAACAACAGCAGCAACAGCCGCCCCAAGCGCATCGGCTGGTCCGACCCGGTCAGGCGCAGGTCTTTCTCGGCCAACAACAGTTCCCGCATCAGCAACAGTGGCATTCCGTACAGCCGCCGGCGGCGCCACCATCAGCGACATCATCAGCAGCAGCAGGAGCATCGGTAACGTCCATAGCAGCGTCACTGCCACCAACGTCCGTACCGGGCGTCCCAGCATATCATGACGCGCATTCGCCCAGTTTCCAGCCGCGGCCACATCCGGAGCAGCGACCAGCGCAGCATGCGCATCCACTTCCACATGCGCACCCGCACCCGCATCCGTCATACAACCCCTTGCCGCCGTCGTCGACGGCCTTCGAACCGAGCTCGCTTGGGGTGCAAGCCCTGCAGCAGCCCGAACATCTTCAACAACACCAGCAGCATCCACGACCTGTCTATGGAGGCAATCCAGCCGCGGGAGTCCCTTATGGCGCACCCACCGGGCGGATGCCGATGGGCGGCTCGACCATGTACCCCGCCAAGCAACCGGCCATGACAGGTGAGGGTTTTATTTTTCTTCTCGTGGTAGCACAGCCCTTCTCTTATGCGCGGGCGTAAGCGATTGTTTTCGCCGAACAACACGCGTCCATCGAATCTTGAGGCCGGGTCGTGCTGCAACGGATCGTTAATCATCTGGTTGGACTGGCATACAGGCCCTCAGAACCCTTATCCCGGGGCGCAGTACGCTCGAACAAGCCCGAATCCTCCGGGCATGACATCCTACACGCCCTCGCAGCCTTCGACCGGACCATCGTCCATCCATAGCAGCTCGCCAGGGCCGCCTTCACATCAGCCCTACCCGACGGTCACGCAACCAGGTCCACCAGGCCCTGCATTATCGCTTTCAGGAACACCGCAACCGCAAACACCAGCAATGTCCATCCCGCAAGCATTGCCGCCGCAACCATCCCAACATCCTTTGCAACAACCCACCCCGCAACAAGCACCGCCGACAGCAGTCCGACATCCACACCCAAGTCCGGTGCCTTCGCAGCAGCAACGGCACATGTCTGTACCTGGGCCGGCTACGCAAACGCCACGGCAATCCATCTCCTCGGGTGGAAGGGCATCCGGTTCATCGCCAGGGAGTCAACGACTTCCGCATCAACCACCCGCGCAGCCACCGTCGCCGGCCACGATGGAGCGGGAGCGGGAGCGAGTCTCGCTGCTGCTGCATATCAACACCGAGCTCTTGAAGGAGGCGGTGCAGCTGCAAGCCGAAGGCAAGGCCGGACCCACACCCAAGACCGAGCCAGAAGACGACCGAGACGGCGTGGACGGTTCGAAGCCCGGCGCACCTCATCAGAGTTTCATGGAGTGAGTGATTACGATGCCGGATCCTTTGCGACTAGTCCACATGGATCCGTCCACGCTAACTCATACCCTCCCAACAGTTGCATGCGTCTCTTGCAATCGAATCTAGCATATCTAGCCGCCGTCGCCGACAAAGCTCACAAACCGACATCCGTCCTACCGCCGTCGCCGGCCATCATGGTGGCGCCAAAAGGCATCCCATCACTGGCCGAGCCATTCCGTCGCTTGGCCGCGCTCTTTCCGAATCCCGGATCGATGGACTCGCCCGGGAAGGCTTCAAACACAGGAGCAGGCTCTCCCTTTGCGGGACACGCACCCGTATCAACACCGACGCCGGGTTCGGTGGCCGGTGGACCGATCATGACTCCGGACGCGATGATGGCAGACGGAGTCAACCGACCTGGACCTCCGCCTCACGTGCGTTCGGGCTCGATGCAGGCCGAACAACAACAGCAGTACAAGCGCTGGTTGAGCGAGATGAGTGGACCGGTACAGCAGGTCTTTGAAGGATTCGAACAGCAGCAGCAGCAGCAGCAACCACAACAACAACCGCCACCACATCCACACCCACACCAGCACCCCCAGTTGCAATATCCTCCTCAGAATTTCCAGCAGCAACAGCAGCAGCAGCCGATGGGAATGATGCAGCCTACAGGCCAGCCCTGGGAAATGCAGATGCAGATGAACGCCATGAGCACACAGCAGCATCCCGGCATGATTCCGGCACATGCATATCCGCCTCAAGCGTCGCCCTTCCAGCAGTGAGCAGTTCTAGTGTCGATTGAACCAACGTCACTTGGGACGTGCCATGGTGTGGGGCTTTGGTCATTGGTGTTTTTGGCGCTTTGCATCGTCCTTGCTATCAGCGCAGGTCTGCTGTACTAGAAAAATTGGGCATGGAGGATCTACTGCTTGACATGGCTTGGCTTGGCTTGGCTTGGTTGGTTGGTTGTCAATGTTGAGCGTTGAGCGTTACGCATTGAAGAAGATGTACTGTGTGTTTTTCATCGTACTCTAGAGGGAGCTTTTGATGTGGTGGTGGATTTTGAAGATAAAAGTGTCATAAGAAGCAGTTCGTTACTCGGCTTGTAATGTTCTACTACGTTTCTCTTGAAAGTGAAAAGAAGGATGTGCTGATTGAAGTGGAGACTGAATGAATCAAGCAATGATGCTTCCATGAGTTGTTCTCACCATTATCAGCCCACTTTCGTCGCAGTTTCCTGCCGTGTTTTTCCCTTTCCCAGCAGAATGGGCCAAGACCAAATCCTCGGACGGCAAATGCCGTGGCCACTTTTTCGTCGGACATCGCGCGGCAGGCTTCTTTCCCGCTTGAGTCACCCCACATGAGCTCCGAGCTACGGAGTAGACAGCTTCATATAAAGCTCTCTCCCATTTCACCCTCCTCCACTGAATTTTCCATATCAAAGAGGCACAACAACTCCGCAACGAAAATGGTCCAAATAGAGGAACTCCCCGACGACATCGCCATCGATTCCCTGCAGCTCACCAACCCCTCATCAGCACCACACTCCCAAACCCTCCCATCCTCCTCCCCACCACCATTCAGCACCCCTTCCAAAGCCATGGAGCCAGCTCTGCCCCCCGCGCTCGCCGAGCACCGAAGCAAGCCGGCGTCCGAGATCATGGCGACCCTGAACCGGACGCCGCTGTTCATGACCGCGCTCGACGATACGGACGGGTCTGGGGGCGAGAACGTCGAGCTCGAGGCGCTCAAGGCGCTCGCGTACGAGGGCACGCCGCTCGAGGTGGCGACCAACTTCCGCGAGCAGGGCAACGAATGCTTCCGTGATCGGCAGTGGAAGGATGCCGTTGAGTTTTACTCGAAGGGCGTGGTGGTGCTGGGTGAGGAGAGACGGAAGAGGCGTGGGAAGAATGGGGAGGTGGTGGATGGTGGTGTTGGGGGGTATGGGGAGAAAGAGAAGATTGATAAGTTGGAGGAAATCCTGTTGCTGAATCGCGCGGCTTGTAATCTAGAACTACGTAGGTCTATGTCTCTTAGATCCAATAATCTAACCCAATTATAACCTAACCTAACTCACCACCAATACTCATCCTGCCCATTCCAGAAAACTACCGACGAACAATTCAAGACTGCGCCTCGGCCATCCGCTTGAATCCTTCCCGCCCATCTCCAAAGGCATACTACCGCACGACCATCGCCCTGCTGCGCTTATCACGTCTCGACGAAGCCGAAGACGCTCTGGAACACGCGCTGCACCTAGCACCGCGCGACGCGGCAATGCTTCGTCTGAGGCAAGAAGTCGGCGCGGCGCGCGCCAAGGATGTCGATGAAAAACGTCGACGCGCCGAGCGTGAAGAGCGGGTTCGCAAAGAACGCGATGCGCTGGAGAGCGCGATACGAGGACGGGGATGGATTGTTTCGACCACGGGCGGCGATGGGACGAAAGGAAAGCGCGAAGGAGGGGGAGAGGGGGCAGGGCAAGAGGCGGTCGATCTCCAAGACGCCGCCATCTCGCTGTCTGACCCAGTCGATGCCGAGAGCGTCCTTCACGTCCCGCTGCTGTTCCTGTACCCGATGGCCGCGCAATCGGACTTCATCAAATCGGTGCCCGAAACCGCGACGTTGAGCGAACAACTCGCGTACGTGCTCCCCGTGCCGTGGGAAGAAGGTACTTCTCGTTCCTCTTCGTCCGTCAAGGAATATCAGAGGGTCGAAGACGTCGAGTGTTTCGCCGAAACATATCCCATCTCATCATCGTCGTTGGAGACAGCAAGATTGAAGAATGTGGGCGGTGGCGGTGGCGATGAGAGGAGGAAGGGGTTGATCAAGGTCGGCAAGAAAATCGAGATTGCAACGGTTCTGGGTGGACCGAAAGGAAAAGAAGGGTTGGGGAAAGATGGAGAATCGAAGGGGGACAAGGAGGTCAAGAGGGTCGTGTTGGTGGATGGTATCTTCAAGGTCTTTGTCGTGCCGAAGCGCAGGGTGACGGAGTTTGTGGAGGAGTACAAACGACGGCTGGGGAGATAGGAGATGGTTGGTTGAGAAATTTCGCATGCAAGATAATGGGTTTGGCCATCTTCGTGATGGTGATGGTGATGGTATTGATCATCATGGTAATGATGACGAGTAATTATGGTGGTTAATCTGTAGATTAGCGGGCGAGAGCGACGCCGGAAGGGTTTTTTGATGCTCATTAGCAACGCAAAGGCAATGTGATCATTCCAAGAAAGAATCTTCGTACAAGATGATACATTACTAATGAGAAGGCATAAATGGCATGATTGTGTGACATCTTTGATTAAGATTTAAGTCAAAAGACATGAAGAGAAGTCGGGCTCAGCGAGTATCTTTATATGACTGATATGTATGAATAGATGGAGTAGAGATGCTAGAGTAGAGTCGCCAAATCCGGCCAAAAGCTCAGGTCGGATATCCAGTGCTGAAGTTGGCAGTCATCGCGCGAGCCAAGGAGATGGGGGCAGCCCCTTAAGTCATCTGACCCCTCAGCGCGGCTAGGAAGAGCTTGATCAACTTGTTGAATTCATCACATAGTCAGCTTTCAGATAGTCCAACGCAACGACATGCGATCAAGTACACAGAGCCAACAACGCTGAGTCCGATGTACCGTCGAAGATCCCACAAAGAAAGCATAGGAGAGAATGTGTGGGTGTATGCGTCTGTGCGAGGATAAGAGAAAAGGAATACAACTCACCCATTTCGAGTAAGCCTTATCGGAAACCTCCTGAAAGAGGCCGGCCTTTTCGCTGATATCGGCCGTCGACGTATAGACCATGGATCCGACGTCAGGGTCCTTGCCGAGCGAGTCGATGAAGCGCCTAGCGCCTTCGTCGCTGCCGACGCGGGAGACCAGGAAGATGGCCGTTGCTTTGCCGTAGTCTCGACTCGACAGCTCGTTCTTGCAGCCACGGATCGTATTACGGAGCGCAAATTTGGGTTCACCGTTGGCCTGTTGGGTTGGCTCAGCGTTGATTGTAAAAGTCTTGAACGAGCTGAGGTATCAAGGATCGTAAAGTTTTGTTGAGAAGGGCGTGGTAACGCGTACCTGACCATCGGTGATCACCACGACAATCACCGGCTTCTTGAGTTGATCGGTCCTAGCTTTCTGAAGAATCATAGGCTCGACGACCTTGTTGTTGAGCACCGACCCGAGGGGCGTTCCTCCAATCCAAACGATACCTCCGACTCGGTACTTGATCTGGATCATGGTCTTCAAGTTGTCAGACTGCTCGTTTGGGTTGTCGGGATCTTCGTGGAGGAACCGAACTGATATCCCGTCAGGGCTGAGTAACGTCGCGATCTCGGCCACTCGCTGGATTGTAGCGGTCAGCGCTTCACGGCGCTTTTCCTGTAGCATGGACTTGCTGTTATCTTTGCCGAGATTTAGCTTACAGTGCGACAGAGACACAAGGAAATTGATGAAGATGCGGCTCACCGCATAACATGACAAAGTCATATAGCCCTAATGTGACCAATTCCGTCGCCTGCTTTGAATCTAAATCGAACTCTCTCCTGATAGCCGGAATCTTGTCGGCGGCTCGTTGGGCAAGGTCTCTGAAGGACTGATCATCTGAACCAAAGACCTTGCCTAGATGCTTTTCGGCAAACTTATTAAGGTAGTTGTGATATTCCCTCGAGGTCTGCGGATGAGCGGATTGCTGCTTCTATGAGCGACGCGAGCATTGTAGACAGCGACAATAGTCGTCCACTTACCTCGAGAGGTATTGCCTCTAGCTGCTTGGCCAGCATATCCGGGAACTGGTTGGCGAGCTGCACGGCATACTTGCGTGCCAGGGATGTCACAGCAGATCTCACCGCGCTGGCCCCTCTGTTGTCAAGGCCGGTCTTGATTTCTTCCTGAAGAAGATCGGCCAGCACCCCAGGTCTGCTTAGGTTACGTCCAAGCTGAGACACGAACACATCGACGAGCCCTGTGACACTATCCAGCTCGGTATCCTCTTCTAGGCTGTCAGAAGATGAAAGCGCAGTGACAGGCCTGGGTGCCGCGACAACTGGTGCGGGCCTCTCATGCTGCTCTGACTCGATCCAGACGCGAGGTGGCGGAGTCCTATCGACGTTGGGAGTATCGGCAGCGCGAGGAGGTGGCGGAGTCCTATCGATGTTGGGAGTATTGGCAGCGGGAGGAGGTCTATCAGCAGCACGCGGAGGTGGTGGACCGGCAGCACAAGGGGGTGGTGTATCGGCAGCGCGAGGACGAGGACCGCGAACCGCAACCGGCTCTCCTGTTTGCTCCGACTCAGGCCAGCTGCGAAGCGCCGGAGAGCTCACAATCTGTGGAGTATCTGCAGTCATATGAGCAGTAACGGGCACCGCCACCGCCTGCACCTCCAGCGCAAGCTCAGAGGCCTCGACCTCAGAATCGTGATCGGACCTCAACGAGGCAACGGGAGCGGAATAAGGCTCCATATCCTACTCCGAAGTCAAGATCTTGACGGTACCAGGTTCCGCGTAGAGCCGCCAATGAGTGGTTCAAGGTCCTATGAACCGAAGAAAGCATCCAAGAAACGGGTCCTGAGCATAAAGTACCGCTGATGCCTTTGAGACCTGTAGAACTACTATCCGTGGATAGCAGTCTCGATGGAGTTCTCCAAGAGATTGGTAGATCGGTGGTATCTTATGACAGTAATAATGACCATGTCGAGAAGCAAAGAAGGAACCTTCGGTGCACAGCTGCTCGACAGACAAGAAAGAGAAAAAAGGCGAAATGGTAGTAGGTGATGTAGTGGAAAAGAGAAGAAGAAGAAGAAGAAGAAGAAGAAGAAGAAGAAGAGGAAGAAGAGCGAGGCAAGGCTGCCACAAGTCCCAAGTCATATTCACATCCTCCAATGGAGACCCTGCCCGCACTTGCATACATGTACGACAAAGATACAAAGGTGAATACTTTGTATCGAGATCATCAAGAGCCAATCCCTTGATTCACATCCTCATCCCCATCCTATTCCTCCTCCTCGCATCTCGAGGCCTCGCTTTTTCCGCACGAGCAATTGCTATCGGAAGCATCATCCTTCCTCGAAGGAATCATATATGAATCATTGAATCGGAATCTGTTCGGGAGAGACGATGATGATCATTTAAAGCTGGGGAGGTTGCTGAGGATCTCGATTGGAGATTATGATGGACGAAAGAAATGATCATCTTTGGCGTTATCTCGGAGATGAAGGAATGGTAAGTGATGGACAGAGGAGCTGACGGGAGAAGAGAAGTCGGTGGGATCTTTGATAGCTCGAGTAAGTAAGTAGAAGAACGACATGATTCTAGTATAGTTAAGGTTTAGCGAGCTAGCTGATATTCTATTTAAGTAGAGCTCCCAAGACATCACTTACGTCAAGTCCATGATGATTTGCTGTAGCCCTACAACCGTTATGGTCGAATCCATCAGCACTTGGCATCAAGCAAATGATGACAGTTCAGTCTCTGGACTACTCACCAAGCATCAAGCCTTCAACGACGAGAAGGAAAGTATTAGACAGCAATGCTTCATCAAAAGCCCCACGACATTCTTAGGAAAGATTCATAATATCTCAAGTCCACAATGTTGAACAACTACATGATTATCACTTATATTGAAATCCATCCCCACCCGCCATTAAGACCACGACGATGTTAACCTCATCTTCCCATCCCCTCAGCGCGTCAATACCTCGAGTCCTTGACGACGAGAACAAAAACTCATCAAACATTCAAGCTTTCTCGAAGGCATGACGATTCTTTACGACGAAGAGTTCCACATTTGAACGGGTAATTGGATTGAATAACTTCGGAACACCGAAAGTGATGGCCATGCCGTTATATAGATACAATAGTTGAGAAGGATGCAGGAAGAGATGCTTTCCTTAAACATGTAGTCTTCGAAAACAATGCCGTACAGTAGGGATATAGTCCGAGTCAGAGTCGGAGAGGTAGCAGATGCATAGAGCATGCTCATCCCGCAATATCCGATACGTATCCGGCATTCATGAACGACCCTCTCTCTTCTCTCTCCCCCTTCTCCCCACCTCACCTCCCGCCTGACACCTCACGACATACCCATACCATAGCTCCACTCTCCATTCGCAATCAATCTTCTCCTGGCCTCCAAATCGCGCTGGATCTCCTCCTGAGTCAAACGATCCTGGCCCGACCAATTGGCCGAAGATGTCCGATTGCGGAACCGATGATGACGATCCTTGTTCTTGAAGATCTCCTCCATGTGGAGGGGCGCGATGGGGCCGAAGACCTGTTCGGGGTCGATGAGCTGCTGCGCCTCCAGGAGCTGGCGCAAGGCCGGCGATTGCGCCCAGTCCGGCACGTTGAAGTCCTTCCCGACGCCGTCCCCGTCGTCGTCGTCCTCGTCGTCTTCCGAGTCCGTCGGGATCTCCGGCAGCGAGATGGCGTCGCCTTCGCGGTACTGTGGCGATGAGCGCGCCGCTTGGTTCTGGCGCGTGGTACCGCCGGCGGGCGTCTTGCCGAGCGCGGCGGCCGAAGCGGCGCTCGCGGATGCGACGGCCGATGTCGCGGTCGCAGTCGCGGCTGCGATCGTGGCGTTGCTGAACCCGTTGTTGGTGTTGCCGCTGTTCTCGGCGAACGGGATCTTGGCCGTCGCGAACTTGTTCATGTCCAGTGCGTGCGATGCCTTCATCTGCGGCGCATGCTGAGGCGTCGTCAACTTGATGGTCGACATTCCGCCTTGCAGCTGGCTCGTCTGGGACGATGAAGCGTTCATGTATGCTTGGGCGAGGAATGCCTTGTTCGGAACGTCCTGGAAGATGTCAATAGATGCGGGTGTATGGGGGTATATCCGAGGGACAAACCTTGCGAAGAGTCGATTGTCGCATCGGAGGTGGCATGGCCTGACGACCGCCAACCGCTTCGTCTTCATCGTTCGTATGTCGCCTCTTGGCTTCAATTTGCACATAGGCTTGTCCCGTTCTAGCAGGGGGACCATGGGCTCTGTCCTCGGCTTCCTCGACCGGGGCCCCTCGTTTCGCAGGGCGAGCAGGGTTCATGTGTGGATGGTTGACTTCCGGAAGGCCGCGCACCTAGCCTACGGTCAGCAAAGTACCAGCAAGACAACGGCGTAGAGGTCCATACATTACTCGCAGTGGTCATCTTCGACACCGTCCTCGCGCCGTTCAGATCTCCCCGAGGCGGTGGCATTTGAACCTGCACGACCGGTTGCTGCGAGACATCAGTATCAACATATATAAGGATGACGAGCTCAAAGGCTTACAGGTTCATTTCCAGCCCGGGCTCGAGTATGCATCTGGAGACCTCTCTGTTGCTCTTGCTTCCGAGCATTCTCCAATCGTCGTCGCTCAATCTCCTGTCGCTTGGCTGCCTTCTTGGCGTCTTCAGCCTGGCTACGCTGTTCCTGCTGGCGTTGCATCTCCATTTCCTTTCGTTGCTGTTCCTTTCTCCGGTCTTCTTCTTGGGAGGCCGCCTTCTTGCGCTCCATCTCCTTCTTTGCTTCCAGCTTACGCTGTGCTTCTTGTTCATCCTGTATCTTGGTGAGTTCTGACTTGTACATGACTCCGAGGAAGACGTACCTGCTCCTTCTTTCGTGCCGCAGCGGCCAAGGCTCTGGGTCTGCCCGAGTTGGCAGCCGTAGATCTGAGACTCGAGTTCGAAGTGACCTTGCGCAGGGACGCCGCGCCCGTCTTTGCCGCAGCTTGCCTGGTCGGAGGTGCAACCGGCGCCAATGACTGTTGCAGATTCGATGCGAGACTGGCGTTGGGCGGATTGACCTGCGCGATCCGTACATCAGTAACGTGCGTCTAGAGCGAACAATAATCACTCACCTTTCGGTTATCCAACTCCCGCTGCGAAGCGGTTCCGACCTTGATGGCCACCGGAACCGGCTTGGCCTTGGACGCCGCAGCTTTGGCGGGTCGCATAGGCCGTTTACTCTCCTTTGCTTTGCTCACAGCCTCCTCTGGTTGAGACTGGGGCTCCTCTTCCTCTAAAGCCTTTGGCTGAGCGACTTCGGCCGAAACCGCCTCGTCCTGGCTTTCCACTTCCGGCACAACCGCTTCACGCGGCACATGGTTCGTCTGGCTCCGCAAGCGCATGGTCGTCGCGGGGGACATGGTCTCCATCTTTGCCTGGGCGCTGACACCGGCACTGCTTGCAAAGATACCGCGGGCCGACTTGAGAATCGATGATAGCTTGGCCTTGGATGCGGTCAATGGTCCATCGGCATTCGACTTTGGAAGCGGCTTGGCCGCCGCCGGAGGCCTCATGGAGCCAGTGTACGCCGGCCGACATGGACCAGCTGCTGCCACTGGTTGCACATACGCCGTGGCCGTCGCAGCAGCAACTGGAACGGAAGCCACAGTGGATGGGGATTCCTGGCGCGTGCTTGCAGCCTCAATCTGCTGCGACCCCTCAACGACAGCTTCGGCCCGAGAAACGGTCGGCGCCGGGACGTCAATGTCCATCTCGTCGGTCTGGATGGTTGGATACATCGCCGACTGAGACTCAGATGAACTGCTATATGCAGCGTCAAATCGAGCTCTGTCCGGAAGGGCAACCGGCTTCCTGGGCGACATCCACGCATCTTCGTCGATGGTGATATGTTCTTGATGAGCCACACTTGGCTCAATGGCAACCGCTGCAATCTCCGGAGCAACGGGTGAGGCCCGCTCCAAGACCTCAGGCTGCGACGCTGGGTGCAAGAGCGACGGGATGGACTTGGTGGGACGCGACGCTTGAGACTGACCGAGCTGACTGATCCTCTCGTGCAGTCGCTGGGTCGATGTCTTGCGGTGTAGACGTGTCAGGGTGAGGTCCTCCGAATCTTTCTCGGACGCGACATGCTTCTCATCCTCGTCCACATCCATTCGGTCTTCTATGGCAACGGCGTCTGTGTGAGTGAACGGGCCAGCTTGAATCGTTGACGCCGTAGCGTGTCCCATCGAGGCACCGGTGCGTCCGGCGTCCAGCGATGCGACGTTCAGATGCGCCGAATGCGAGACCGCATGGTCAATGCTGATTTTTGGCGCAAGTGGCTCTCGAGCCGGAAGGGTGGCAAATGAAAGGCTGCTCTTGCGAACGACTTGAGCCGCCGGACTAGACCTTTGAGAAGATGCCGCAGTCTCTTGCGCAGGCTCGTCGCGAGCAGACTGACGATCGACGTCTTCCGCGACCATAAGAGGCGCGCTTGCGACCGTGGCATCTCTGGCCGGCAACTGGATCCCCACCTGAAGATCCATCTCACGTGCAGCATAGGCAGCTGCCTCATGGACGTCGGGGACCTGGGTGTCTCGAGGGTACAGATCTGGCTCCTCGTGCGAGGTGGCTCTTTGCACCTTCGGCATCGAGTGCGATTGGCCTGTAGCTGGATGATCATCCACGTTGACCATGATATCAGGATAACTGATTGGAACCGTGTCTCGAGAATCCGCTGTGTTGGGACGATCTTGGGAAGCAACTGCCGCGAGCGATGCGCGCAGAGCTCTTTCGGCCTCGCTGTCGTCTTCGGTCGAAGTGCCATGATAGCCAGAATCGATATTCTCTTTGCCCGGGCGAGATGATTTACCCTGCTGCTTGGCCGGCGCCGCATCTGCACGCACTGGCTGCTGGACTCTTGCATAACCCGTGACATGTTCTGCTGGCTTGCTTAGAGCATGCTCCGACACGGCGACCGAAGCCTTGACATTCGGTGCGAAGATGTCCGTGAGCGGCTACCCAGGTGTTAGCATCATCCGGCGCCGATGATGTTGTTAACTTACAGCGCGACTCTCCAGAGCATTGCCCCTGCGTACCGTGCGCGGTGTCTTACCACGCAGTTTACCGGGTGTCTTGAAGACTTCCGTGATGCTTCTGTCGCTCACCGGCGTCAGTAGCAGCCAAATCGGCATGGACCGGAACAACACAAACATCGGGTTCTTGTTAAAGATCTCGGCCATGTGCTCATTCAACCAATCCATCTCGTTGCTGACCGAGAATGGAAACTCGTCGACCTCCTGCTGCACCATCTGCAGCACCGAGCCGCGCTCGTTGGCGATCCATCGTGCGGAGCCGACTGGGAGCGTCATCTTGGACCGAAGGCCAGCCATGTCGAACACGGTGGTCTCTTCGATCTTCGACCTTCAGACAGCCACAAGATTCTGTGAACTGGGACTGATCAACAATCCATGTGAGCTGATCGACACGAGTACAATCTTTGACGCTGTCCGTTCTGTTAAGTCCAATGGTGATGGATGAACGGAGACGGTGTTGGTGCTTGGAAGTGGTGATTGCGAAACTGTCGTCAACCGAGCGGGTTTGTTTTGATCTACATGGCGCTAGCGCGGGTGCGACTTCTGGCATGTCACGCACTCACGTGATCTTGACTGCACGTGTCTCTACTGGATTACCTCAGCCAACAACGTCATGCGAACCACGTCGACGAGAACATTGCGACATTTGAGGGACGTGATTGCTTAGGATGTCGGCGATATCAGGATGACCTGGCCGAATGTCCCCTTGGCAGAGATCATGGAGCCTCTTGAACCAAGGCCCGTGGATCCAGAAAACATCCATTGTGCAGTCCACCTTGACTACCACCCCTCTCGGACATGAGAGCATGAACAATGGTTTGCAAGTCACTTGATTGCTAACATAGATCATCAACGCCGTTATTAACGTCACTGCAACTGCCAGGACCCGTTCGACTCCGCTGATATCTCCCATTACCATCTTGCGCCACCATCAACCAGGTCTGCTCACAACGCTTTCACTGCCTCGCTCTCCTCAGCCCTTCAGTCCTCTTGCGCACTTTCCGGATTGTTGTCTTCAGAACCGCTTTGTTTTGCCTTCTCTTCCGAGTCTGTTTCCCCGACAAAGTGCTGCGTCAGCTCCGCCACGCGTGCGGGCAGAGACTCCAGGCTCTCGATGAGACTCTGGATGGAGGTGACAAGGCTCTCGGCGAACCGAGTCGGTGATTGTTGACGCGTGCTCAAAGGCCTGCCCTGGGCTCGATAGATGCTGCCCCTGCCTGGTGATGCCGGTTGTGAATCGTGACCGCTGCTGTTGCTTGCCGCGTCATCGTCGGCGCCGGTCACCATGCCTAGTTTGCCACGGTACCCAATTAACTCGGCCCGTAAACTCCGGATGCGGAACGGTGTTACTTCTGGCGGTATCATGACCCACTTACCCTCTCCCGTGATACCTGCCTCATGCCGATTGCCAGCCCCAGCCTCACGTTCCACCGTATCCACTTCTTCATCATCGCCACCCTCCGGGTAATGATGCATCACGGGCGAGATGGTCTTGTCGAGCGGTAGGAAGCGCGCCGGCGAACCCAAGCGGTCGAGCGACGCACCTCGCACGAAGCCATGCTCGGGCGAATTGGGCGGGACCAAGGTCGGATGGCCGACCGCGACGTCCGACTTGCCCGACGAGAGCGCCTCGGAGACGGCCTCGACGAAGTGCATGTCATCGACGTTGGGGGTCGACATCTCCTGACGATGCGACTCCTCGGGCGTGTTCAATGGCGCGTGCGGCAGCTCTTCGTACGGCGCCAGCGTGGCCATGCTTTGACCGATGCTCTGCTCCGTCTCGCAAGCGACGGTCGACACGTTTGCAGGGCTGTTGTCGCTGCTCAGGAAATTGAAGTCAAGGGGCCTTGACGCGTCCAAGTGAGAAGGCGCGAGCGAGAGCTAGATGATGAAGAGCAACTGGCGCGAAGAGGTTTTCCTCGTTGGCGCCAGAGATGATGCTGTTTACTGTCCCGATCACTTCTATGGCCCTATTACTTTCGATGGTGCTGCTTGCGGGCTTCTAGCACCTGGCTTGGCTACTGCGATGGGGGTGTTAATGCCAACGGCGTGCTCCGCCGGGCGATCAGCATCACCGCGCCGGGCGCCGCGGATCTGAGAGAGAGCTCAGCACATCTATGTGAGTGAGTGAATGGCCGCGGGCTTCGTTGCGTGCTCACTTCAAGATAATGAATCATCTAGATAAGCAGTGCTACAGGTAGGTGATCGCGACATGCTTTCGCACATCTCGATCTGCCGAGCATGATCGATTCAGGGATGAGAGCGCTCATCGACCGCATTGATGTATATTTCAGCTTTTACCATCGTCATCGAATCTACAAAAACTAATTGGAACTCTACATAATACTACATACTAGACAGCGCCAGTTCAATCTTTGTGGAGACGTAAGGGATGCTGTCTAGTAGTATTTTATTTAATGACTGGGGGTTTTTTTATCCTTACTTTTAAGGAGCTTTCCAGCTATCCGAGATCTCTACGTATGTAGCTAATGATGATATGTTTCGGAGAACCCTTCCAGGAATCAGAATTTGGAAGTATGATGTGACTAGGGCTGGAGCCACATCGGAATCTGGTGATGGTAATATTTTTTAATAAAAAAAAACGGACTCCAAGAGATTCGTTGTGTTTGTATGAAGAAGTATGGGATATATGAGTAACCCCTGATCCAAGTTTTGTGTTCTCCACATCAACATCGCCCATCCAAACACAACTCACCAAACGAAGCTTTTTCGTCTTTCTCCATCAACTCATTCATCAATCTCATCCAAACCAGCTGTTTGTTTTTGCTTTGTACATCGAGTGTGGTGACTTAGACTCAATCATGGCAAACCCGAGCGCAGATCAGTCGACCAACACGCAGCAGAATCCGAAGCAAAAAAAGCCGAAGCAGATGCAAGATCAGGTTTTTGATCTTACCAGGCAATCAAATCCGAAGAAATTCGGTCTGACTTGCCTTGAGTTGGAACCATCCCCATGCCACGGCAACCATAGAATATGATAATTCTGGAGAATTCTTCAACGGCAAGTTCCAAATAATTACTAGCAGCTCTTAATACTATGCTCATATCGACTCCTACTTAGTAATTTCGTCCATGAAACAAACAAACGTTCTTTACTAACTACATAATACCAAGTAAGGGACAAAGTCCACCAGAATGAGTAGTAGTAGACACATGCTAAGCAAGAAAAGGTATCTCATTCAATAATAAGTAATAACGACTGGTGAGTAGATATAAGTAGCTCAAAGGATAAGTAGGTGACATGAAAGGGAATATGGTAGATGACAATAAGATAACATGGGCATGTATCGCTCCACTCCAAGTCTCATCTGTAGCACTAGAGCTCCCAGTTGCAAACAGTCAAGCTCCAATGAAGTAGCACGCACGACGATGGAGAAGGTTATTAGCATTAGCATCCAAGAACCGACAAGACACAGAAGCAGAAGAGGAGAGGAAAAAGAAAGCTCATGACGACTCAGTTACGCTATTACTCGACGCCGACCTCTTCCCCCAGCCGGTCCAGAACCCACCAACACCACCACCACCGCCAGCAGCACCAGACGCCCCACCACTCGCAGTCGTCGTAGCGCCAGCGGCAGCAGCAGCGGAAGGTGCCGACGTCGGACCCGTCCCAGCCGCCGCCGCACCGTGTGCGCTATCCACCTTCTTGGTTGCGGCTGACGAGATCAGCGACCCAAACAGATTCCTTGGCAGCGTCATGTCGACGCTCGAATGGCCTCGTGGGGCTGGGATGTCTGCGCCCAGAGCACGTGCTACTTCATTGGAGCTTGACTGTTTGCAACT
>QQTW01001280.1_pt1 | contig 17409 bp, 17 predicted proteins | sample 1904831 | NCBI WGS metagenome assembly QQTW01 (sample SAMN09435610, study PRJNA476489) | Subsurface metagenome, whole genome shotgun sequencing project. | reverse complement strand
ACCCCGACAAATGAATTGATGTGTATCACCTTTCCCGCGTCTGAGCTGTGGATTTAGGTCCTCGTTATGCGGGAAAGGTGATACACATCAATTCATTTGTCGGGGTAGCGTCGTCTGACATAAACTTTGCCATCCTCCAACCTCTCACCAAGGAAACGTGCTTCCAAGGCATAGACCCTGTCGTCCAGGTCTTGAACCCGTTTCTGAACGTCTCGCACACATCTGGATGAGCCGCTCAGCTTCAAATGATCGTCAGCCTTGGTCAAGGAGCGGTACTGACGACAGCGTGTTACTCGTCTCATAAGCAATCCTCCGTGTCTGGATACGGGTCACTTGGTTTGCGACGTCGACAAAATCAGGCTTGGTTTGCAGCCAGATATAACGCCTTCGAAGATCCATACGCGCATAATCTCCTCTGAGGGACACTTTCCCGGACTTCTCAATGTCTAAGTGGTTCGTCTCATTCAAGAAAGGCGTTTCCATGTCTCGAAAATCGCGCATCATTTCCCTGATAGAGTCGTTCAAAATCGAAAGTGGAGTCATCTCCTCCGGTTCTCTTATAGAGCTCCTACTCTTCGACCTGGCCTGTTTGATAGCGTTCTTGAAGTAGGCTCGTTCTCCGTACAGCTCGGTGCGCACGTTATCAAGCAGGCGAGGTAGCTCCTTGGGCGCCGACCACATGGTCTGAATGGAATCCCAGAAGACCCTAAGGAAAGTGAAGATGGTGAACGCAAAGCTTACGAAACCGACGATAATCGATGCTTGCGAAATTAGAGGCAGTCCGCTGGACATTGCGGTATATCTTAGGATTGATGGGAAAGGTTAAGAGCCTGTAGAGAGTCGATCAATCGGAACTTCGAAGAGAGACGGGGTTATCCATATGAGACGAAAGACTCACCTTAGATGTAATAATGTTTCATAGTCTGCCGAACCACGCGCCCCTGTCACGATATGTCAACGTCATCAGCTGTACATGAACATCCTTGTGACTCCTCAAGGCGATCACAAGCCATGAGTATCGTTGCCATTACATGTCGCATAAGATGTCTCGTGGTGGATGAAAGATCCATCTGTGTATTATATTGGATGCGTCGAAGAAATGGAGCATGATGTAGTCACCCTCGCTCAACGTGTCCGGGTTGTTTCATCCGGCTCCCCGGGAACGTTTCCGGTCCGTGCCGGCGACATTTTGGCGTAGAGTATCCGTCCCGCATGAGGTGGAAACCAAGCGCCAGGGTGGCGCCAGGGTTTCGCCAACGATATGCATAGAATCCGCAGCGAGGTGCTTTCTGGTTCTAAAAGTCAGAGTGCGTGGTTTTAGAAATCTCATAAAGTATATCTCGATATTCCTTTGCTTAGACTTTGTGGGTGCATCTTGGGGGATCATTGGCACGCGGACTATGGAGTATGTGCGGTCTACGGCGCGAGCGAGAAATCTCCCGCGTGGATTTACGTGTTGGGAGAGGGATATATATCAATGCTTGATAGAACATGACTGCGATCTGTACTCGCCTTTGATCGCTCGATTTTGGGAGATGTTGCCTCGTTACCTTGTCAAGCCCGCCAGGCACTTGAACCTCGAGGTTCTTTGGAGCCGAAAAGCCGTCACTGGGTCGTTGGTCCTCATGCAGTCGCCCGCTACACGCGACAAGAAGATCCTCTCCCACAGATTGGTGGCATGAGGCGCGGCACCAGTGTCGATAATAATTGGACTAAAACATAGAAGGACGCATCTCGAGGTGTTCTTGGTATCAACGGCTCCAATCCCTGCATGAATGAATATGTCAGCTTGCCAACTTGAACGAATCTCCCTCGAAGATCTGCGTGTTGAGGTGACGGGTGTCGGGTTATGCGTGATCCGTCAGCAAGACATGTCCACTGACGAGCTGTGACGACAACAAAAGGTTCCGCCAACATCGAGCAGCGTACACCGGGGTGGTATGCTATCCAAGTCGTGCAGTGTTTAAGATAGCCTTGTCAAGCAGAGATCACAGGTAGAATGTACGAGTAGTGACCCCGTGAAACCGGGAGGTGTAGAAAGGTGATATCCTGCCAAGAGTTGGGCGCTGCTGTAAGGCCGAGGAGAAGGTCGTAGTTTTCTCTTACAGTATTCTGTACAAGACAAGCTATAAGCAGATGCTGCCTAGAATGAGCAAGATTGCATCTTGAATGATAAAACCCCCCTGACGTTCTGTAGGAGACAACGCCCGCACGCCTCGCTGAAACATCAAGTACTACAGGCAGTGATCATGGTCACCCTCCCTGAGTTACTGTCTACGGGGAGACTAAAAGCCCAGTATACCATGATTGAAAATATCACCTTAGAAACCGTAGCTTATGACCCCCGGCTTCTGCGCCCGTAGCTGATGAAGCCTCAGAGGTACCGGCGGCCCCAGGTACCGGGTTTGGATAATTGAAGGCGGCAATCTAATTGCAAGCGCATTAGTAGACCACCCTTCCTAATCTCAAGGAGGACGTACCGCGATGATGATATAGATGAAAACCAATAGGGCACCTTCCAGATAGTTGGACTTGCCATCCCTGAGGAAATTGCCAGCAACTACTACGGCGAGGATTAGAACAACAGCATTGAAAATCTCGAAGTTAAGATCCTGCCTGTATTAGCCCAGATACCAGTTTCAGTCGCCGATAAACCCACCATTGCCTTGTGTAGACCCCATCCAACGATGACGACAAGAGGACCGTTGAACAGTGCCGTCTGAATGGTAGCCCCCAAAACGTGCGCCAGGGCAAAGTTCATCTGATTGTCCCAAGCCTCGTCAACCGCAGTCAAATTTTCGGCAGCCTTCTCGACCAAAGGCACAAGGATGAGACCCATGAAGCTATCGCTAATCCCCTTCTCATGAACAATATATTCGATGTTCTCGACTAAAAAGACAGCATGAAGGGAAACACAAGTGATGGCAATGACTAGGGCAAGGATACACTCCGTGAGCGTGAGCTTGGCCTTCTTGAGATCCTTGTGACGGTCGTGATCTTTTGCTTCGTCTTTCTCGAGTACAGCGTCGTAGATGCTGTGGTGTGTCCGCATCTGAAACCAAGTGTAAAGTAGGAAGGCGACAAAGAGGACGACGGCAGTGACTCGACTGATATCCAGCACTTGAGAAGCCAGATGCTCTGGCGTGTCGTCAACCGCCGTATTTCCACTCAGAGAAGTGAAGAAAGCCGCCGGGATCATGAGTCCGAACCCGGCCGTCAAAAGCAGACCACTGCCGACCTCGCTGATCGCTGGATCGAACTCTTGCTCCTCTCGCCTAAGGCCACCGGCAAAGAAGCAGAAGCCTAGACAGAGAAGGACGTTGGCTAAGATGGATCCCAAGATAGCGGCACGAATGACAGGTATGAAGTTGTTATAGTTTTCCGCTGCAGGATCATCGACGTTTTTATGTAGCAGTACCATGAAGAGTACAATCTCAACTATGCCGCCGAGAAAGGTTTCAATAAGCACACCTAGAATCGATTAGTGCAAGGACGATACTTGATGGGAAGTGGGAACCACCGAAGACTTTTGGAAGCTTTCTTGCCAGTTCCTGTCCAGCGAATCCGATGAGATTGGCACTCGGCACCATGGCAATGTAGTTTAGCGTAAAGATCAAGACGTGGTCTTCCGGGCGAGCATAGCGAACAGCGATAGCGGCTGGTACGAAGGGCCACAAAACGTTCACGATCATCGAAAGCTTGCTGGCTGAGCGCGCGGAGATACGGACGAAGTGGTGGGGATGAATGCCCTTTCTGCCACTCTCGCCATCTGGGTGGATGCCTCTGGTAACCTTATGGCCGTTGTGGTTATACAGAGGACGGTGGTGCTTATGCTGGTGAGTATGCGCTTCCTTGGGCTCATGGGAGTTGGCTAGCTCTATGTCTTGGCCAGTCGTCTGTGCTCCGGCAACGGCCTTGTCTCTGCGTTGGCCAAACATGTCGCCTACCTAAGGCCAAGGCCTGAATCTCGGCTTGCTGATACAGCACGTAACGGCGAGGGTAGAGCGTAATGTTGGTAATTCTAACAGCAGTTTTCGCGCGTGAAACAGTACACCAGAATGAAGGACTCTGTCTGGTAGATGATGGTGTGTAGCTGACGAGGAATAGGGAGGATGGTGGTTGGTCAGGGCGATTGTTGTGGCTAGCTGGTGCACTGCAGTACGACGGCGTAGGTGACAGGAAGTGGGTCGCGAGGGATTAGGAATTCATGAAAGACCTCCAAGCTTAGGTAAACACAGTGAAGTCAGGAATGACTGGAATATGTAAAGCGAGTGAAGGAACATAGTCCCGCCCTAAAGGAAAGTAGATGACGGACAGCCTGAAAGGAGTGATTTAGTGGTGGGCTGATGCAGTAGGATGATTGGGAACATGTCAAATGCCAAGATGCGGAAGGGAGCAAAAGCTTGTGTTGCTTGATTTGTTGGCAAACTTGGCAGAGCTGAAGCGCTCACGAATGACACGCTCGCTGCCCAAGCAGGCTTTACTGCCCATTCAATAGTACTTGTTCAGATCAACTCTAAGATACATCATATCGCGTCGACTTCAAGCTCAGAGAGAGCAAGCATGACATGTCTCTAGCATTTCGACGATGCCAAACCATTCGTGGTGGTGATACTATTCCCCGTACGGTTGGCAGCGACGGGAGTGATCGACAGGAAACCGTTAGCAACCCGCCAATGGAAATCTTGATTTGATGCCAATTTTGCAGGGTCTAATTTATCCCAGACATCCGCTCCTGGCTTTTGAGATACATACCTCTACCACAGAGACACAAATACTCCGTATTCTCACTCCTTCCGCAGAAGGAATTTAAAGAGGTTCCGACACTGACTAACCAGTGCAAGAGCAAGTGGACGGCCAGCGAGACGATGTATTCTGCCAGCTTTCAATTGTTCTGGGAGGGAAGATGAGGATCTATACTCGGTGGCAGATCCTATTTCTGTTTTAGGCCATGCGCACAGAATGACTGTTTGTTTCTGTGCTTACGTGATTCACGGGGATCTTTTCTTAAAATTCACACCCTCCTCGCAAAGTGCAGCACTCTTGGCGTTCGTAATTAATTCTTCGTTTATACCTACCCAACTACCTAACCATATGGCAAAGAAGAAAAATGATATACAGATTTCATGGTACTCGTGACCGATGACGGTTGGCAGCTGTAACGAACGCTCGTGGTGTTCCTATTTTTCGCCCGCTGGTAATGCTGCTCTCTTGCCAATTTGGTATCTCGCTGTCAGTCATAGTACAGCTTTTAGCTCCATGAAACGCCGGTCGCTCGATGCTCGCCGGACTATTTACAGAGTGTCTGGCTTTTGGATCAAGTGCGACTACAGTGTTCGCCATCAAAGTAGAAGGTCGCCGTTATCCCCTCCTATCTGCGGATGATACGCTTGTTGCGGTTGATTCTGGTTCACCACGTATTGCGTTTCGCCGGGGTTCCCTACCGTCGGACTATCCCCAAACCCGCTGTCTTCCCCTAGATTAAGTGCAGCCATGTTGCGGCTGACATCTGAAGAGTCCAGACCCGAGAAGTAGACATCAGCTGCATCGATTGCGGCTGCAAGACCCCCGTTGCCCTTTGGTGATACCGCTCGCTGCGCCTGTGCTTCCATCGCCGCCTGGGCTGCCAGCACATGCTTTTGTAACGCCGGGCTGTCTTGAAGCTTGCGAGAGCGAGCATTACGGAAGACATGCTGAACCGGCTTCAAGTACACAGTGGCCAGAGTGCCCACGTTGAGACACATTTCTTCCAGTGTAGCCGGATCCAACTTCTCCGACTCAGCTGTAATCGGCGGCTTCACCCCCATGACAATCGTCTTCGCCGTGACCGGGTCTGTTGAAATCAGCCGCCAGTAGAAGTATCCACGGTCGCGAAGATCGGGGTTGTCCGTTTCTTCGGTTGCCCATTTTAGAACTTTGGGGACGATTTCGGAGCCCTTGGTCGGGCGAAGCAGGAACAGCTTGACCGCTGCTGTGAGCATGGTCAATTGGACCTCCACGGTTTCCTCGTGCCATGAGAAGAGGAAGTCGTCCAGGAGCACATCCGAATTTTCTATGCGATCAGCGTATTGACCGATGATCCAGATCATTGCAGATTTCGCCTCCGTCTCATCCAGTGAATCGAGATTCTCGCAGAGTATGCGAATGATCGACTCGTAGCGGTTTGGGTACTTCCGGAAGATGTTCCGGATCACGACCGTTGCCTCCTGTACGATGTAGCTGACTTTGGTCGCAACCAGCTCGAGCAGTGCATCAATACAGACCTGGGCGGCGATTTCGATCTTGATGGCCAGTTTGCCGATTGCTCGGACTGATTTGCGGGCGAAATGGATATCAATTTCGGTAGCGTACCTAGTCACATGCAGTCAATAAAAAGAATGTGTTTAGCATGAGGAAGCAGCTATACTCAGCGAGCTCTGCCAGAACCTCTCCAATATTGTGTTCAGTAGCCAGCATAAAGATCAACTCCAGCTTCGTCACTTTGACATAGATCGGGTCATTGTACTTGCAGAAAAAGACCCGGATGTCATTCCTGAGAACCTCGGGACGGCGTTGTAGAATGAGTAGCGCATTCCGTAGTGCTAAGTACTGGATCTCTGGCCCTTTGGCAAGAAGGGTAACTAATGGCGGTGACAGCTTGCGACACAGAGCCGCGACCCCTTTCTCATCTGCGATGTAATTGCAGAGATAGAGCAAAACACGTGTGCATGTGAGCACCACAGCGGAATTTGAATGTGATAATCTCGGTGAAACGCGCTCTGCTAGCATGAGAGCTTCCATGGTGTCTTGCGGAACGTATTGCATGAGTGCTTCGAGAATGTACGTCTGGCCCCACCTACAAATGTAGGATTAGCAGCGAAATTGCTTTACTTTGGCAAGGCATACTCAGAGCACTCCGGTAAAATTTGAACGATCTTTGAAGCGCTAGGATGATCGATTGTGAGTTTAATAGACTCGCTCCGTTCCCAAATATCCATCAAGGATGCTAGTGCCTGAGACACGACGGTCGAATTCTCGTCACGTAGCATGGAATTGAGGCGGTCAATGAGATCTGAATTCTCGACGATGTTCTTATCATGATCGTACAGCTTCGCAACAGCCATGGCTGCCGTCTTTCGAACATATGCGTCGGAGTCTTTGAGCAGTCGCTTCAACGGCAGGACCAATCCAGAGACAAACTCTCTCACATGGATGTAGCCCATGGTCCGAAGAGCAGAAGCACGGATCAAGGGGTTTGCGTTCTCCATGTCCTACGGGAACGATCAGAAGAATCCTTCGAAGGTTGTATAAGAAAACATACGTTGAGAAGAACGGGCAAAGCTTTGACGGCCATCTCAGGCTTCAGTCGAGCATAATTGGTCAGGTAGAGAAAACACCTAAGGTGATAGTGCATGAGCACGGAAGGAAAGAGGACACGGAAGTACAGTATACATCTTCTTGATCTCCCAGTTGTCGATTTGCATACAATTGACGACATCAGGGAAGAGTGCAACCATATCGTTATTGCTCATGGTCATATTGGCCACGATCTTCTTGAGGGCCACCTTCTTGAAAGCATGATTCTTGTCTTTCTTGACCCCATTGCTGAGTTCCAGACGAAGCTCTGCAACTTTCCCCTGTAGATGGTAAGTGAAGCAATCAGATTAGATAGAGATTTCATCAGATTTTGCTCACCCGGGCAAATAACTTGGCATCACCGCCAGCTGAAGACATTCTGCCCTCCCATTCAATCCGATCCTCAGAAACCCCGAACTACCAGTCGACGTTGTGGCGAAATGGAGCGGAAAGCGGGCGATAAAACGGCTGATATTTGTTATGGATTGACCGAACAGGATATAATCAACACACTAGTGAGAGAGGATCCAGAGAGGGAGGTCTTGGTACGTGCGCACGGGAGATCGACAGCTAAGGCTGGTCACACCTTCTGACATCTTCCGATCAGAATGCCACACCCGAACCTCCGTTTTATCTGCATTCAAACAGAGCAACTGTCAACCTTGCCTGTTACGACTGCTGCGCAAAGCGACCTTCCTCACCGACCTTATCAACTGTATCCGATCGCTACAGTGCCTCCATCAGAACCACCAATACCATCTCTACCGCCTCCTCCGGGCTCTCCCTGTCCCTCTCCCAATCCGCTACTTCGATTTGGACTCCACTTGATTGACTTGCTCCTACACGACAAATCTGGACAACATGGCGATAGACCCTTCCTACCCTTCCTGGGCTCGCGACCTCCATTCACCGCCCAATCCAAAGTCCAAGTCCGCAAGCTTATTTCAAGACCCCCCCGGCTTCTCATCATCCGCAACTGGAAAGGTACGCTCACCCTAGAATCACTTAGACATCCATCAAACCAGCTAATACATACCCACCGTCAGCGCGCAACATTAGCAAAGCAACAAACCCGCAAACCCCCTACCCCCGAAGAAACCGACATCCTCAAGATTAAGAAATCATGGGAGGTGGCCCTGGCACCTGCGAAGCAACTCCCCATGAACGCAATCATGATGTACATGTCCGGCAATTCCCTGCAGATTTTCAGTATTATGATGGTTTTTATGTTGTTCAAGAATCCCCTCCAGAGCCTGTTACAGACGAATCAGGTCTTCGCCAAGTACGAGACGCCGAGGACGAGGAGTAAAATGTGGGTGGTCAAGGCTGTCTACGTACTTATGAATCTTGTGGCATTGGCCCTCGGCATCTGGAAGGTCAATGGTATGGGCTTGCTGCCGTAAGCCATCATTGAATTCTGCGACATGGATCGATGGTTTGGCTAACTGTGGTTGCAGAACGACAAGATCAGACTGGCTTGCTTGGGAGACCCAGCGAGAACCCCTTGAGCGCACAATCCTCGCTTTCTGATGTCGCTCAAATGTCACGTTTTGATAGCCCCGTAATGCACATACCAGATTCCCTACGACTTCCAATCGTGTGATTTCATACAATATAGCTTTGGCCGGTCGTAGTTTTCATGCGCCCCACCGATGCTTTGCTAAGCAGTCTGTACAGAACATTACTGCTTGTTTGCCTCTTGTCGAAGGTACATAGACGTCGTCACCTCAACTACTCCCATCCCACCCACTGCCGAGCCATGACTCGCCACACCTTGACCTCTCCACTTCTCATATCGCCTAGCTTGAAGCTTTCCATCTTTACCTTCTTGCTCTCCCTACCTTGTTCCCAAGCCCGCACCTTCTTCTTCGTACCGTCCCAGTCAACCACGACCGCAACGTGATCCGGTTTGCCAACATCAACGGCGTACTTTGCATGCATAGCTCCGCGGTGACCCTGGAACCTCGCGTTCCGGAAGGTGACAATATCCCCTGAGCGTATCTCATCGAATTGCTGAACTGATGCGTTCGCTAGGTTGGCGTAGACGAGCGCTCCATAGGCGCGTACTCCGACTGGTCGTAACGCCTCCGGTAGCGAGCTGATAAGATCAAGGGTTAATGCATTGGGAGTCCCGTCGCCCACAACTGTTTCTTTCTTGGAATTTGCCGCTTCTGCGATGCGAGCTCCAAATCTGCTATGGGCATTTTCGAGTTGATCTTGTCGCAACCGAGGAGGTGGAGGCTCATGATGTTGCTCCAGGCTCGCCTCTGAAGGATCACGTGTTTCAAAGTGGGCAGCGATGATCGTTTGTGAGTAATCCATGTACAAAACGTAGATACTTCTGGTGACCGCTTGCCTTCCACCGCGTCTGTTCGTCGTGGAATCCTCAATTTCAAATATCACGTCTCGACGGTTCTGCAATATTGGAGGTGGTGTGTTCGGTTGAGTCCACCAGTGCGTACCATGGCCAAGGTCCAGATCGTTTGCAATGAAGCCTTGGTCACTGGAAACTCGTGGTACTTCCATTGACCGTCTGCCGCTTGTGCTGGTCCGCTGGACGTCTAATGATTGGCGAGGAGCTGAGCGACCAGGCGCAGACGACAGCGGCGGTGAAGCATATTGAGACGAGGGCATGGCAGGTGAAGGTGGAATGCTCCGCTGAGATTGCGAGGCAAAATACACATCATCTGCATCTGTAGGTTGCGAGGGCGCTGATGGCTCCGGGATGGCGCGGTTGGGCGCAGGAGGAGCATATTGATTGGAAGCTGAACGATCATACGTATCGTATTCACCATCGCTATCATCTGCCGACGGTTCTTTGGGTGGAGGCGGCGGTGGAGGAACACCTCTTGGCATGTCGAAAGATTGCTGCGGGCCTCTGGGAGGTTGGTTTGGAGGCGGAGGTGGTACAGCTCGCGAAGGACCTGGAGGCTTGGGGCCATGGGAGGTAGGTGCGCCGTCATTCATTTCTGGATTTGGAGCATCGTCTCCTACGCTTGATTCCTTGGGAGTCTCTCTCGAATGTGACTTCAATGCTTGTTTGTGAGAGGCGCCCGATGCTATGTCGGTATCGTAATCACCCTCGTATTCGGTGACTTCTTCGTCGCTGTCCTGCGTCGCTGGAGCCTTGGGAACGGGCGGTGGTACGCGCACATCGCCGGTTGCGCTTCTAGTCGGAGGACCGCTTGCAGGTGGAGGTGGAGGCGGAGCTCGGGCCTGAGACGTGGATAGAGGAACAGCTGCGTTGGATCCCGGTATTGGCGGCGGGCGACTGGCTCTCTTTGCAGCAATCGAAGGAGTCGCAGGTGACTTTGGAGATGCTTCGGTCGAATTGGGCTCAGTGATAATGGCTGCAGGTGGAATCTGGACTGCCGGCTGCCTTGGTCTGGACGGGAGAGTCGGAGTAGGAGCACCTGGGTAAGCTCCAGACGGAACTGGAGGTGGGCCTTCTCGGCTGTCCGGCCGAGAATCGTCGCTTGTAGGTACCCTGAGCGACATCTTGCGTGTATCTGCAGACATCTCATCGTCAGATTCGGATCCTTCACTCGGCGACAGTATTTGGCCTGAAGGTGCCGGCTGTTGAGATTTTGCTGTAAAAAAGCGTCAGCGGGGGTAATATGCTCTAGAGTCGTGGCAAGCACTTACGTTCGGATGGTGGAGGAGGTACTGGGCGCTCCCTGGGAGGAGGTGGAGGAGCTGCTCGGGCCTGAGTCGGTGGCGGCGGTACGGGTCGCTCTATAATCACTATCAGCTACAAAGTTCTTACTACTAGACATCATCATCACATACCATGCGGTGCAGTAGGTGGCTGGGGTCGATCGGTAGATCGTCTCGAGGGTACTACGGGCTCCTCTTTCAGATCCTCAACGTCGGGCATGTCTGCTGGAGCACGACCTTGAGTGACAGACTTGGGAATATCTTCCTCGTCCTCTCTCGAGACCTGCGTCTGACTAAAGCTATCATTATCAGGACTTTGTACCTTAGTCAACCCTGGCATTGGCATCATCGGGACAGGCGGAACCCGAGAAGATGTACTGTCCCCTGTCGCTTTACGTTCGCCGGATGGCTTCCTCTCCCTTGATGGTTGTGCTTGTTTTCGAGATGGCATCGGCGCAATTCCACCTGGAGGTCCGAACATACCGGCCATCCCCATGCCACCGCTCATCTTAGCCATCCGCTCACGGATCTCCATGCGCTTCTTGACCTCCGGATCGACTTCCTCCTCTTCTTCCTCCTCCTCCTCGTCCGACCATTTCTGCTTGTTGGATCTCTCTGGCTCTTCGCTCGGGATCCGTGGAGATTGGTATGAAGATTGTTGGGGCGGGCCCTGATACGACCCTTCAAGCTCCTCCCTACTCGTCGAAGTATCTTCCCCTTCTTCAGTGTCGGCTGCACCAGACATGTCGGCATCATTTGCATCGCTCAGAAACTGCCTCGGGGGCCCCGATGGGCTGATGATAGGGGTCGTTTCTGGCGAGTCCAGGCTCCTTTGAGTTGGGCGTGCTCGCGGATCTATGGAAACCCGAGGCATATCCATCGATCTTTTGCTCGCAGTATCTCCACTATCGACTCTCCCGAAAGTTTCAACTCCAAGATCGTCTTCATTATCGGCAACCCGCTCTTGCGACTCCATACGCTTTTTGGGTGGCCGCTTGGGTTTCTCTTTCTTCTGAGCAGCGTCGGCATGCCGAGCGGCTTGTTCCATCTGCTGTTGTTGAAGCAATGCAATCCTTTCCTTCAGGCTCGTTGGTTTCGGCTGATCCCAAGCCTCACCTGTAACATCAGGCGGTTGCTGTATTCCAGGTGGTATAGAAGGTTCGGTTTCACCAGCGAGCTGGGCTTGATTCTCGGTTTCGAGTTCTTCCTCTCTGCGATAAATCTTTTGAGGTGGAGCCTCGCGGGGTACCGGAACATAGGCATTCTTGCTTGGTGGTGGGGCAACAAATGCTTTCTTGACAAAACCAGAACCACTCGTGGACCCTAAGCCGCCGGGCTTGGTAGGAGCTACAGGGGGCGCTGCAGGCTTGTTGAAAGCATTTATACGGTCTTTGAAGGACCCTGAGAATGACTTGGTGGTCGACTCGGAAGTTGAGGGAGGCGCAGGCTTTGAGCTGGCAGGAAATTGTGGCTTGGCTCCTGTTGCTGCTGCTGAGCCTTGAGTAGCGGCCAAAGGTGGATCAGCAAAATTTGTAGGCTCCTCTGCAGCCGCTCTACTGCTTTGCACAGGCTCGTCGACTCTAGTAGACACTTCCTCCAGAGATGAGGCGTTTGTTCCCGATTGGACAGTCGGTGCATCCTCGCTGGCAGCTTTGGAGCTTTCCAGATCTTTTTTGGGACGACTAAGTTTGGACGGACGAGGTGGGGTCTCCGGCTCGTATGTCTTGACGAAGTTCCGGGGGAATAACCCCTCTTTCTTGTTGCCATTTTGTTCGATGTATGCTCCATAGTACCAGTCGTCACCCTCCTCCTCAGTAACTGTTATCTGCTGACCGATAGGAAAGCTCAGGTCGTCGTCATGCGGCGAGGAATATTCATAGATGGCTTTGACTTGAAACGGAGGAGCAGCCATAGTAGATATTCCGTCCCCCGACAGAATTCCCGTATCTTGCTGCAAGATAGGTGAGCCTGTGTAATGAGAGAGGCCTTTGTTTCCGCGATTGAAAACGCGGGCCCCAATCCTAGGGACGTCGAAAGCCTTCGAAATTGGGCTTCAGATTCGGCAATGCTAACGCCGCTATGGGATCACAGACGGTCCTTGACTGCGGCAGCTAATAAAGGTTCAGAGGGTTCAGTAGTCACCGCGAGAAGAAAGGCTGCTATTAGCTGCCCGAGTGGAGAGAGACCTGTATACTGTAGTTGGAGTCACTGCAGGGGTGATGAAGCTGTACAATGATCCAACAGCTATGATTGGTGGGGCTTGAACAGATACGAATACGAATCTTAATATTCGCTTTAAGCCTCTGCTGGAAAGAACTGTCATTGTTCACTCAGGACTTCGGCGTTTTCTTCCTTTTTGGTACGTACACCATAGACCAAGATACCCATCCACAATGCCTTCCGCGACGTCACCGCCCAAGTCCATCCTCAAGTCATCTTTTAAAGGTACGCCCGCGCCGCCGAATCTTTCCCGCCAGGAGCGCGATCGACAGGTCGCCTTACATCATGCTCACCTCCTTCAATATCGTAAAGATATCGAGGCCCGCAACCTCGACTCAACTGAGATTCTCTTGGACCTCCCCTCGTCATCGTCCGCTTTTCCATCGGAACCATCAAATGCAGACGCCCAGACTCTCAAGGACGCCTTGAGGACCTTTCAGCCATCTGACTTCGATGCCTTGGTTGATGAGCGTAATATCGACCACAGATGCGGCTACGTGTTTTGCCCACGGAGGAACAGAAGCCAAGACTCTTGTGGGAAATTCCGAATAGTTACTGGGAGGAGAGACATAGATTTCAAGGTCGTGAACCCGCAAGAGTTAGCAAGATGGTGCAGTGATGAGTGTGGGAAAATGGCGCTGTATCTGAGATTGCAGTTGAGTGGGGAACCTGCTTGGATGAGGGAATGGAAGGACGAGGAGCCACTGGAGCTCTACACTGAGAGCGAGGAGCGCAAGGCCCATGGGCGCCGTCACGAGCAACGGACACCGTGTATCCTAGCGACAGGACCTGCAAGCAGGGACGAAGACATGCAGCAGAGGATGAGAGACCTCGCAATCGAGCGAGGAGACAGGAACAATGTCGACAGGGTTTTGGGTAAGGTTACTGTCGTCGTGAAGGAGAACAACCAACATGAACATGGGGCACCAGTTCCTCCAAAAACAGAGGACAACCTTGAAGGTGCTATCGAAGGTTATGTTCCGACTGGCAAGCACATGTCGAAGCGAGCATCTGACGAGGAGGAATATCCGGAAGACATTATACCCACCATTTGACGAGTTGATGACTGCATTGTCGGCATTTTGTGCGAAGATACCCCTTAACCAGAATACTTACCGGATTGAGCAGTGAAACATCTAAACATAGTCTACATTAGCCACCCCAAGAGGTATGTCTCCTGGCTCGGTCCCGATTATCCCGAGGGTTATTTGACGAGGATCACTACTGGTGCACCATGAGAAGTTTGGCAGTCAAGCTTCGCTCTTTCGAGCTCAGCGACACCTTGTTGTTCAGAGAGTCTTCATTAAGCTCTATCTGCTGCTGCTTTGATGGTCAGCTTTTCGAATGTAGCGCGGCGTAGCGGTATCTACGTCCTGGGCGGCCGTCCAGATCCTTCGAATCGTCTAGGGCGCTCAATTACTTGCTGTTGACTGACTGCAACAACATTGACCGGTATAGAATCGAACTGAGGGTTCCACGTTAGTAGCACAATCTTGAATCAAAGCCTTCATATGGGATAGCGACAACATACCCCCATGCTCTTCAGGAGATCCTTCGTCTCGCCGTCTACATCCAGCTGCCCGCTCTCCGAGTTCTGCGTGAAATCCAAAGCCGAGATCTCTGGCACATATTGATCTTTCCTCTCTCGCTCCTCTTCTTGCAGCTTGAACGAGATGCCTCGAACGGGTCCACGTTGGATGCGCTTCATGAGATGGGTCGTGTAGCCGGCAATCTGTTCAACATGTTTTCAGCGTTGAGCCATGAACCGGTATTGCAAGGCTATTGACCTTGTTTCGAAGGCGCTTGGATGCGATGATGGCGATCTCATCACAAATACGCTTGTTGGTCTCGAAGTCAAGGGTGAGTTTTGGGTAGTAGCGTTCGATGATGACCTTTGCGGACTTTTTGACGGTCTGAAACATGTCAGTAAGTAGGATCGGGAGCAATCAGAATAGTGATTTCATTGTACCTTGGTGCGAACGCGACCCATGCTTGCGGTATCCTTGAGCTTTGAAGGGTGGTCGAAGTAGATGGACCTTCATAAATGGTGTGCGACTGTAGGGCGATGTGCCCTATAAATGATCACGTGATTAGGGCTCAAACACAAAATAACAGCCAGACGACAGACTATCTATATATGTGCTGATGATTGTATGAAGGCCATCAAAAGCTAGTATTTATTACAATATATACAGTTGCTCAAGGCTCAGTCATCTATTGCCTGTCATAGCCAGCAACTCTAGGAGGTCCTCTGTTGAGTTCACGCTACCCTCAGGCACATCGAGGGGCTTTGTTCTCTGTCGGCTCTGATCAGAAGCCTCACGGCCGGATCCGTAACCGGATGTTTTGCTAGATTCCACTCTTCGCATGCTATCCAACTTGGGCATTCTCGACGAAGAGCCGGACACGTAAGATGACCTGCTGGTCCCTATAGCTGCCTCGTCCACGACGCCTTCATAAATGGTCACATCCCGTGGCTCCACTCGTAGTACATGCATTTTGACTTTTCCATGCACATCGATGCTTGCTCGATCAGGTCGAATCCAGATCTTTGGCCCTCCGTCGATATCAGGCTCGAATGCCCTGATCCCCGGTACGTCTAGACGACTACCCTTATAGGTATCCTTGGCAAAGATTTGTTTGGTAGAGTCTTCTGCAGCAACACCTCCAATTCCTAGCACAGCGGTGACGCTATTGACATCACCAACGACCTGAGGTCGTAGGATCCTCGCTTGTACAGGTGGATCCTCCTCCATTGGACCTAGGACTGGATGGTTTATCATGTGTGAATTGGTGCGTAGGTAGCTTAGCCCTGCGGAAAGATGGGTTTTCGGCGGGCCTGTATTGCTGTTCATCATGCTAACGAAGGTCCCTTCCGAATGGTGAGAATCCTCGGCGATGGGAAGGTCGAGGAATTCTTCGATCAACATTTGGAGCTGCACTTGGTTGCGCCGAAGTTGCTTCATATACAGATCGATATCTTGGTCAGTAACATTCAGCTGACCCTGAAAATCTTCTCCGCTATCTTGCGCTTCTCGGCGTCGCTCAAAGGCCCTTTCCGTCTCCAGGCGATCGCGAATGAAATCCTTGAATTCAGCCTTCCGCCTCCTTACGTTCTTTTCAAGGTACTGTTCAAATTCGCCTTCGGTCTTCCCAGCCAGCCATGGACCCTTGAATTTCCAACGTTTAGCATTGCTGGCGATCGGGTGTTTTTCAGTGTTGTCATATATCCCTTCGAAGACGCTCGTTGGGGTTGTGTCTCTGGTATTGAGGTTGCGTTGACTGATAAAGCCTCCTCGTTGTGTGACAGGCATCGAGATTGGCAAGCCGATCTCTTGCCACTTTTGCAGCGTCAGAGTATGGTCCGCCGCAGACTCGAAGTCAGTGATGTGATCGATTGAATCTACGTCATCAATCCGTATAATCGGAGTCGATGTGTTGGTGGTGGATTTGAGGGGTAGCGGTCGCTTTAGGCCCCAGTCTCCCCTAGAAAGCGAAGACGCAGTTGTCTCTATCGCTGCATGCGTGGGGTATGGGAGTGTCGCGGTATCTGATTCTGAGATCCGCTTCCCTGCAGCGACCCGCTGAGTCGGACGAGGTAATGGTGGTGGTAGTGAGAATAACCTCGAATTCCTCAGGAGACTGGCTGTAGGCGACAATCGTTTGGTGGCCATTCTTCGGTTACACTGGGAGGGGAACACTCGTAGTCGAGCTCCTGGTGTGGATCACCCCTGCCATAAGTGTAGAGTGTTCAAAGAGATCTCCAAGCTCATGTTCGAGTATCGACCGCTTGAAACATGTTGTCTTGACCGTTGTCCAGACAACTATCATGTCTTAGTGTGCCAAGCCGTAGACGGGTGAAGGAACTACGAAGGCTCGGTACCAAAAGTCGGGTCTTACAGGCACGGGCTCAGGTAACATCACCCGCTCAGGCCATAAGAACTGCCCGTCGCGGTATCTAGTCTCTTAGGTCTAGGACACTGACTTGGTACTACGTGCAATCGATGTATCGAAAACAGTACGCCCGTTTCTACTGGTAGCGACGGTCGAATCTGGTTACAATCTCGCTCGAGTCCTCGGGGCATGCCGGACAAGACTTTTGGCACCGAACCTCGTACGCTATACGGATACTCTTCACCTTTCAGCGGCTTCCCACACCAGGAGCTCGACTACGAGTGTTCCCCTCCCAGTGTAACC
>QQTW01001279.1_pt1 | contig 17416 bp, 17 predicted proteins | sample 1904831 | NCBI WGS metagenome assembly QQTW01 (sample SAMN09435610, study PRJNA476489) | Subsurface metagenome, whole genome shotgun sequencing project. | reverse complement strand
TGAGAGCTTTCGCGATTGTGTCGATGCCGCTTTCAAGCAGTGTCCTAACGTGTTCCCGTAGGGCTATAAGTCATGAGAATTCTCCTTTTGTCAATTGATGATTGATTGTTTCCAAGTTCAGATATTGAGCCTGACCGTCTGCAATACAGCTTTCAGCCCAGAATTCAAAGTGCGCTCTTCAAGAATTCTGTAACTGTTCAGCTGCGGCCTGAACGCGAGCTTCCTGTGCTCTCAGCTCCGGAGTCAATGCCTCACCAAAATCATCGGCTGTAAAAACAGGACGGATTTCAATTTCAGAGTCTCCGGGCATCGGATTGGGACAGCGTTTCACCCAGGAGATCGCCTCTTCCATGGATTCCACCTGCCAGATCCAGAAGCCTGCAATCAATTCTTGAGTTTCTGTAAATGGACCATCGGTGACACTGCGATTTGCGCCGGAAAACCGCACTCGCACACCCTTAGCTCGGCTTTAGCCATTAGGCAGCATAGCAAAGTAAGTCAGACCAACATTTGAAGAATGTTAGCGGGACATTTACAGTGTCAGTCTTTCCATCAGACAGTTGAAAAAGTCGGAACTGCCATAGCTGTTGACGCACCAAGGCTAAGGCATCGGCAAAGGTCGGGAACGATTTGTGATACCAAGCTGTATTGGGTAAATTAAAGGGATGCTGCGCTTGCGTCTGATTCGCTAGCATCACCACAATCGAGAATAACGCTAATAAAGCAGGAGTAGTCCGCAAAATTGCTAAGTCAGACCATTGGCGTTGTGTCTCCACTCCTAGATGTGAGCGGACTTCCTCAAAAGTTACCTCCACTTGCCAGCGAGTAGCGAAACCATTGCAAAATTTGCATGGGTTGAGCCGATAAATCTGTACACAGAAGCGCTTGAGGTTCAAACTTACCTTTAGGGTCTTTGATCAAAACCCAACGGATCGGCAGTGCAGGTAGTCCTGTATGGTACCACACGGCTGTGTGTGAGGCGATTTGTAGGGTATAATCCCCATGACCATACCAATCCTTGACGATTACGGTTTGCCAGGGTGTGTAAGGGTTTGCGATCAGCTCTTTGAGAGTAGGGAGTCGCTTACCAACCTTACGAGGACGCCCCATCGACTTAGGTTGACGGGTTGGAGGTGGTTGATAGAGTGCAGCAACAAGAGCGCAAGCGAGTCACAATATGCACTCTTTGACTTGATTTGGGACAAACCAAACAACAATTCCAGCGCTGCAAAACTGCTATCTGCCACAACTACAAGCTGGCGATGAGGCAACCAGCGCCGCACTTGCTTGAGCATCTGCCGTGCCCAATCGGTCAAACATTTATGGCGATGACCACCAAGAGTGGTTATATCGCTCGGACGGTGCCAATACAGTCAGAAATGGCAGTGCCCAGACACGCCCAGCCCAAGGAATATCGACCAAGATCATCAAGCTCAACCAACGCAATCCACTTGCTTTGACAAAGTGTCCATGGCTAGAGCGTACTGGGTCACGATAGATGCCTTTAGCCGCAATCTTTTTCCCTCGTCGTCGCTCGATTGTGTCATCTAGCCCTAACACAATTACACCGCTAGTAGCAAACACTGCTATCAGTTGCACTAGCAGGATTTGACTCGCTTTACGGCTTGACCAAACTGCACGAGAGAGAACCCGATGGTAGTTGATGAAATGCCTCGCCTCTGACAGTCCCATCACCCGCATCGCCGCAGCAACTGTTCGTTGGGCTGGACTCAGGATCGCTCCGACTAGCAGCACTCTTTGCATGATGCCAAACCCGCTCCGAGAATAACTGACAATATGGCTCAAGTAACGTTTCAAAGATTTTTGGTATAGTGTACACAAGAATTTTCTGGGGTAAGGATGTGTTAACTCAAAGCATTCTTACCCTATTCCTTTTTTGGGTCTACTTCTCCTCAAATGGCTAAAGTCGAGCTTAACTCCAACTCGGTTGACTATTTTGATCGCGTGTTCAACGCCTTACGGCATCAGAGGTTAAAGCAGGAACCAGCCTACGTTAGTGATCCGCCTGTGTTTAGTGCTCAACGCCTTACGGCATCAGAGGTTAAAGCAGAACTACCAGCCGGGAGCAGAGATTTTGCAAGTAGCGTGCTCACGCCTTACGGCATCAGAGGTTAAAGCAGAAGAGATGCAATTTGAGTTACAGATATTTGAGGATGTGCTCAACGCCTTACGGCATCAGAGGTTAAAGCAGTGTCTTAAAAGTGTAAATCGTAGTTGCAAACTGTCGTGCTCAACGCCTTACGGCATCACAGGTTAAAGCAGTCTGATTTGGACAGAATAGTTTGTGTCTGAGAGATGTGCTCAACGCCTTACGGCATCAGAGGTTAAAGCAGAAGGTGGATAGAATGGGTGTAAACAGCGACAACTAGTGCTCAACGCCTTACGGCATCACAGGTTAAAGCAGAGTATGGAGTGAGTCAAATTCTGAGTCGCGTTCATGTGCTCAACGCCTTACGGCATCAGAGGTTAAAGCAGAGGCATAACCGGTAATCATTCCATTTACTGAAAAATGTGTTCAACGCTTTACGGCATCAGAGGTTAAAGCAGGTCGTATTCGTATTAGAACCTATATTGGGCAAGATGTGCTCAACGCCTTACGGCATCAGAGGTTAAAGCAGCTGAGTAAGCAGCCTTAGCTGTTTGTCTACTTGCTGTGCTCAACGCCTTACGGCATCAGAGGTTAAAGCAGATCGATACAGAGGGAGATGGCGACGTTACCAACAAGTGCTCAACGCCTTACGGCATCAGAGGTTAAAGCAGTCCCGAACACTGGGGATTTATCAGTCACCTTCTCGTGTTCAACGCCTTACGGCATCAGAGGTTAAAGCAGGCAAAAATACCCATTTTTATATCACTGTCACTTAAAGTGCTCAACGCCTTGCGGCATCAGAGGTTAAAGCAGGCGACGGGATCACCAATGAGGTGAACTGGTTTAGCTCGTGCTCAACGCCTTACGGCATCAGAGGTTAAAGCAGTATCAACTTATTTGATGGGTTAAGCCTTTTAGCTCGTGCTCAACGCCTTACGGCATCAGAGGTTAAAGCAGACCGAGCTAATGATACGCATATTCGACTGAATACGGTGCTCAACGCCTTACGGCATCAGAGGTTAAAGCAGAAGTCCTCGTCACTCTCATCGTCGAGACTGATTGCTGGTGCTCAACGCCTTACGGCATCAGAGGTTAAAGCAGAGGAATCTTGAATGTATTGCCTTGTGCGACAAAGGATGTGTTCAACGCCTTACGGCATCAGAGGTTAAAGCAGATATTGAGACAAAGCAAGTAGGAGTTGTCCTAGTCGTGCTCAACGCCTTACGGCATCAGAGGTTAAAGCAGGCTATTTACGAAGGATTGCCAGGGGTAAAAACAACTGTGTTCAACGCCTTACGGCATCAGAGGTTAAAGCAGTACCCAAAACCGATACAAAGGCATCAGAGTAAGATTGTGCTCAACGCCTTACGGCATCAGAGGTTAAAGCAGATGCGATCGCCATCGTTCGTGTTGTAAATTGCTGTGTGTTCAACGCCTTACGGCATCAGAGGTTAAAGCAGTGTTCACATTGGGGTTGTGGTTCTTGTTGGCTAGTGTGCTCAACGCCTTACGGCATCAGAGGTTAAAGCAGTACCAAATACTCCAGCTTGCATTTGTCGAGCTTTACGTGTTCAACGCCTTACGGCATCAGAGGTTAAAGCAGCAAGCAGCTTAATGTCAGCAAAAGCATTCAGAATTGGTGCTCAACGCCTTACGGCATCAGAGGTTAAAGCAGAAACAAACGCCTCATCTCAAAAATAAAATACCCAAGGTGCTCAACGCCTTACGGCATCAGAGGTTAAAGCAGAGTTTCTCATTGACTCTTGCTAATCGACAAAACAGTGCTCAACGCCTTACGGCATCAGAGGTTAAAGCAGGAATCAGCACTGGGGGTACGATTTGCCGATGAACAAGTGCTCAACGCCTTACGGCATCAGAGGTTAAAGCAGGTTTGGCAATAGCAGTTTACTCAACAACAACTTTAGTGCTCAACGCCTTACGGCATCAGAGGTTAAAGCAGTCGCGAAGCAATTGGGGATATCCTTGAATGAAGTGGTGCTCAACGCCTTACGGCATCAGAGGTTAAAGCAGAAGGGACTATTCTTTGCTTGGAATCCCCCAACTGACAGTGCTCAACGCCTTACGGCATCAGAGGTTAAAGCAGAGGTGCAATCGGAGTAATTGTCGGGACAGCAGCAAGTGCTCAACGCCTTACGGCATCAGAGGTTAAAGCAGATGTCAGCCCCAACTCGCCCCGGCCACCACTCTGGGTGCTCAACGCCTTACGGCATCAGAGGTTAAAGCAGCAGTTGGTTCGTGTGAAGTCGGGAACAGTTCCTTTTGTGCTCAACGCCTTACGGCATCAGAGGTTAAAGCAGAAGCCATCCAGCTTTAGTAGAGCTAGATGGCGCTGTGCTCAACGCCTTACGGCATCAGAGGTTAAAGCAGACGAGTAGTCAAGAAAATAATAGGAATTCGTAATGTGCTCAACGCCTTGCGGTATCAGAGGTTAAGGCAGTGCTCCTCGGTAAAAGTCTTTAGCAGCCTCCCGGATGTGCTCAACGCCTTGCGGCATCAGAGGTTGAGGCAGTCCAGTTATAGGCTGGATCTTGCGCCAGCGCTTCGTGCTCAACGCCTTACAGCATCAGAGGTTAAGGCAGCACGGGTGTATTGAGTGCCATTTGAGCGGTGCATGTGTTCAACGCCTTACGGCCTCAGAGGTTAAGGCAGATAAACGCAATCAGAGAGGGTATTCTAAGAATACCGTGTTCAACGCCTTACGGCATCAGAGGTTAAGGCAGTCTGTGTAAACATTGATGAAGAAGAAATGGTGCATGTGCTCAACGCCTTACTGCCTCAGAGGTTAAGGCAGGATTTTACACACGTAAAAGTGCTCAACGCCTTATGGCAGCAGAGGTGTGTAAGCTAACAATAGCATCTGGTTGACTGACAAAACTGTAGGAGGGAGGCTCAGCCCTTGGTAGAAAGGCATTTTCGATTTACTGTAAAAGTTACCATCACCGCAGCAACCCGAAGCGTATGACTGAGCGCCTCACTTCCATCACTCTGCCGCCCCAGTTTCCAGACCACACTCAACTGCCAGAGTCAGACGGTACGTTTGTGAAAAATTTCCAGGAGCATCCTCAGAGCATTCTACTCACTGAGTCGATTTGGTCTGTTTTAGAACGCTTGCATCCTGACCAGCAGTTTTGTGTCGGTCAAGACAGCGGGATCTACTGGCGAATGAGTGATCCACCGGAGCAAGGAGCAGAAGCACCAGATTGGTTTTACGTGCCGAATGTTCCCCCCCTGCTAAATGGCGAGATTCGTCGTTCATACGTTCTGTGGCGAGAATTCATCGCGCCACTGATGATTTTGGAATTTGCTTCTGGGGATGGTTCGGCGGAGCGCGACAAAACACCCTGGACGGGTAAGTTTTGGATTTATGAGCAGGTGATTCGCCCTGCTTTTTATGGCATTTATGAGGTGAATAAAGCCAGCGTTGAGGTTTATCGCCATGTCGAGAACCACTTTGAGCTTTTGCCCAAAAACGAGCGCGACCACTATGAAATTCCACCTATGCAGGTTGAAGTTGGCATTTGGCAAGGTACGTATAAGAATGCTGACCTTCCTTGGATGCGCTGGTGGGATTTGCAGGGGAATTTGTTGCTGACGGGTCAAGAGTTGGCTGAGTTAGAGCGGCAAGCAAAGGAGCAGGCATTAGAGGAGCTAGACGACGAACGCCAGAAGCGACGGCAGTTGGCGGAGAAACTGCGATCGCTCCCCCCAGAACAGCTAGCAGCGTTGGACATCAACTTAGAAGAACTGGAGTAGGCGAAACATCCTGTGAAAGATTTGAACTTGCGATCAGCAGTTTACAAAAGCGATAGCTGTTCACATTAAGGTCTGAAAATATAAGGCTTTCAGAATACTATACTTAAATCTTGCCTAAATTTTGACCTAAAATTGCTGCTTGACTACAATTGCTTTACCTGTCGTAGAAGGTTCTGGAATAGGTTGACTGTCTTCTTTGAGGGTGTCAATATACAGTTCAATAGCTTCTTGAATGTTGTGTTCGATTTCCTCCAAAGTTTTGCCCGTGGAAATGCAACCAGGCAAATCAGGAACATAAGCCGAGTAATTGCTACCAGCCCACTCAAAAATCACTAGAAATTCTTTCATGTTTCATCCTCCAATTGTGCCTGTTTCCAAATATTTCTAAGAGTACCAATTGCAACTTCATCGAAAAGACTTCCCGCAATTAGTTATTCGCCCTGGACAGCAGTTGTCTTTGTCTAACATCGGTTGGGGCGAATTTGAGCAAATACTGGATGAGCTAGGAGAAGAAAGACATTTCAAAATTGCCACATTTCCCACAGGAGGGGGTTTGAAGAGAAGCTGGTGACAAGATTTGAACTTGCGACCGGCGGTTTACAAAACCGCTGCTCTACCCCTGAGCTACACCAGCCAACATAAATACAATAGCAAATTTGACGCACTGCTACAAGTTCCCTCCTAGAACAGAAAGTAGCGTTGTGCTAAAGGCAGAACAGTTGCAGGTTCGCAGGTTAGTAGCTGCCCATCCGCTCTGACTTCATAGGTTTCCGGGTCTACCTCCATATGAGGAAGGGCATCGTTAAGCTTCATATCCCTCTTACTTAGCTGCCGCGTCCCTGATACTGCAACTGCTGGTTTATGCAATTTCAACTGAGTGGGAATCTCTTTTTCCAGTGCTGCTTGAGAAATAAATGTTAATGAGGTAGCTGCGATCGCTCCCCCAAAACTGCCAAACATTGGTCGCATATGCACTGGCTGTGGCGTCGGAATACTGGCATTGGCATCCCCCATTTGGGCATATGCGATCGCTCCTCCCTTGATCACTACCTCTGGCTTCACACCAAAAAATGCTGGACTCCAGAGGCACAAATCTGCCAGTTTCCCGACTTCAACTGAACCCACATGCTGAGCAATGCCGTGAGTAATTGCTGGGTTAATGGTGTACTTCGCAATATACCGCTTTGCCCGAAAGTTGTCGTTATGCTCAGTATCCTCTGCCAACTGACCCCGCTGCAACTTCATTTTGTGCGCTGTCTGCCAAGTGCGAATAATCACTTCTCCCACTCGTCCCATCGCTTGAGAGTCAGAAGAAATCATGCTGAACGCCCCCAAATCATGCAGGATATCTTCAGCTGCGATCGTTTCGCGGCGAATCCGTGACTCAGCAAAAGCCACATCTTCTGGAATGCTTGGATCAAGGTGATGGCACACCATCAGCATATCCAGGTGTTCATCCAGGGTATTCACGGTGTAAGGTCGTGTCGGGTTGGTAGAAGAAGGCAGAACATTGGCTTCACCGCAAATTTTGATGATATCTGGGGCGTGACCTCCCCCAGCTCCCTCGGTGTGGTAGGTATGTATTGCACGACCTTTAAAAGCGGCGACGGTCGCTTCTACAAACCCCGCTTCGTTCAATGTATCTGTGTGAATTGCAGCCATCACATCATACTCATCGCACACGCTCAGGCAAGTATCGATAGCAACTGGGGTCGTACCCCAGTCTTCGTGTAGCTTTAAGCCCATTGCCCCAGCTGCTACCTGCTCAACCAATCCTTGCGGTTGGCTGCTGTTGCCTTTGCCCAAGAAGCCTATGTTGACTGGAAACACATCAGCTGCCTGAAGCATCCAGTACATGTTCCAGGGACCAGGGGTGCAAGTGGTAGCTTTCGTACCTGTGGCTGGACCAGTACCACCGCCAATCATGGTGGTGATGCCAGATGCGATCGCAGTCTCAATCTGTTGCGGACAAATAAAATGAATGTGGCTATCAATGCCGCCAGCAGTGAGAATCATTCCTTCCCCAGCTACTACCTCAGTGCCAGGACCGATGATTATATCAACGTTATCCTGAATATAGGGGTTTCCTGCCTTGCCAATTTTGGCAATTCGACCGCTTTTAATGCCTACATCTGCTTTAATGATGCCCCACCAATCTAGAATTAGAGCGTTGGTGATTACCAAATCTACTGCGCCGTCAGCGTTTGAAATGGGGGATTGTCCCATGCCGTCTCGAATTACCTTGCCACCTCCAAATTTGACCTCCGAACCGTAGGTTGTGAAGTCTTGCTCGACTTCAATGAATAAATCTGTATCGGCGAGGCGGACGCGATCGCCTACGGTAGGTCCAAAGGTTTCGGCGTAGGCGCGACGATCCATACGGTAGCTCATGGTTGACTCCTTGTTTGTGAGAGGTTTTGAACCGCCAAGAGGCCAAGAGCGCCAAGGTGAAAGAGAAGATTTTTGGTCATTTCAAGCTTCTAGGTGTCCGTTGATTCTGCCGTTGAAGCCGTAGACTTGACGGCTACCAGTTAGAGGTGTTAAGGTCACTTCTCGTTCATCTCCTGGCTCGAAACGTACTGCTGTTCCTGCTGGGATGTCAAGGCGCATTCCTCGCGATTGCTCTCGGTCGAAGTCTAAAGCTTCGTTTACTTCGTAAAAGTGGAAGTGGGAGCCGACTTGAATTGGGCGATCGCCGCGATTAGCTACTTGCACGCTCACTGTGGTATGACCCGCATTGAGTTCAATTTCCCCTGGCTGGGTGATTACTTCTCCTGGAATCATTGCCTATTCCTCAGATCTTGGTAAAGGGTTAGTGATTGTATTTATCTTTACTACAATGCTTGAAGAGCTATCTAACGAATTGGATTGTGAACGGTGACAAGCTTAGTACCGTCGGGAAATGTTGCTTCTACCTGTACCTCATGCACCATCTCTGAGATCCCTTCCATTACATCATCCCGTGTCAATAGTGTTGTTCCATAACTCATTAAATCCGCTACGGTGCGACCGTCTCTTGCTCCTTCTAGAATCGCGGCAGAAATATAAGCAATCGCTTCCGGGTAGTTCAGCTTTAAACCTCTGTGCTTGCGTCGTTCTGCTACCAGGGCGGCAGTAAAAATCAGCAGTTTGTCTTTTTCCTGGGGCGTGAGTTGCATTGATCACCCTTTTATGTTTGCCAAACTCGCGGTGGAGAGCTAGGTTGCCCTAATAAGGATAGGCGCAGTAGCTGCCACACGTCCGTAAACCAGTTTCTCACCTCAGCTGTGGAAGAACCACGGTATCGGCACAATAGCCCGGCTGTTAGACGGGTGACTCCTGCTTCTCCTTGACGTTCCGCTGAAGCCCACAGTATTCTCACTTTCTCTACTATTTCTGGTGACACTGCTTGCCCAACCCAACTAAGACTGGCAACAACTGGTTGCCCAGCCAATCCGTGAGGACTGTTCAGGATTTCTTCTCCACCGGGTAGCCATTGCCGATCAATCCAGAGGGGACTTCCTTGTTGCCAAACTTCGGTGTGCGATCGCCACTCTCCCTGCAAAAATCTTTCTCCCCTGGCACTGCGTCCGAATCGGGTGATCTCCCAACCTAGCCATCTGGCTCCTGGAGCTAATTCTACTCTTAGGTCTTGGCGGTAGATTGCACTATTAAATACAATTGTTTCTTGGGGTAACCACTCCAAATAAGCATCTGCTGCCACTTGTGCCTGAATGCTTTGATGTGATTGTAACCCGTTACTACGATAGACTTTGCTGGCAGCAGCTGTTGTGATTAAGGCGATTGCATTGGGTTCAAGTTGGAAATTAAGAGACAGGCGATCACCTCCCACAACTCCCCCGGCTGTGTGCAAAACAACGCTATGACAAACAGCTGGCCCTTCTGGATAAAATGGTCGCTGTACTTTCAGCGGCGCTTTCGCCTGATTATGAATTAGCTGCGTTGTACCGTGGCGATAAGCATACACCAAGTTAAGGCTGCCATGCCAGGTGGAGAGTGTCTCAGCTAATACGTTCTGAGGAGTATTGCTTTCGTTCATCTAACAGCTATGACAAGTTTTGTGTCCCGGTGCTGAAGGAGGCACGTCCGTTGGGCTGATCTGGAAAAAGGCCAGTGGCTTGAGTATAAACGTGTCAGGTAATTTGTGCGCAGTAGTCATACCAGTTCGTGTGGTTGGGAACTCATAGCTTGATACAAGCGAGAAGGTATTTGCCTACACTACGTGGTTTGTGATCAAAAGGTTGTAGTGAAGTTTACCGAGAATTCATCAACCGGCTTGCTGTGATTAATGTTAAGTTTTTATAAGCGATACTAATTTTTAACTTATGCCAAGTAGTCGAGTTGCCAACAACAAATCTAGTGGCGAGGGTGTCCTCGCTCGTATTGTTGTGGTCGGGGCTGGGATTGGTGGCCTCACGACTGGGGCATTACTCGCTCATCGCGGCTACCGAGTCTTAGTCTTGGATCAAGCCCTCGTGCCAGGGGGATGCGCTTCCACATTTAAACGCAAGGGATTTACCTTTGATGTAGGAGCTACTCAGGTAGCGGGGTTGGAACCTGGCGGAATTCACCACCGCATTTTCTCTGAACTAGAAATTGAGCTACCAGAAGCAACTCCTTGCGATCCGGCTTGTGCTGTGTATCTACCAGGTGAAACGGAACCAATTAACGTCTGGCGCGACCAAAAAAGGTGGCAGGCAGAGCGGCAGCGGCAGTTTCCCGGCAGTACCCAATTCTGGCAATTGTTAGACGATTTGTTCCAAGCCAGTTGGGCGTTTCAGGGACGTGATCCAGTGTTGCCTCCCCGCAACCTCTGGGACTTGTGGCAGTTAACTAAGGCAGTCCGTCCTGGAACTTTGATTACCCTGCCCTACACTTTCTTTACAGTAGGGGGTGCTTTACGGGCATATGGGCTAGAGAATGACCAGCGGCTAAGAACATTTCTAGATCTGCAACTGAAGCTTTATTCGCAGGTGGATGCGGAGGAGACAGCACTACTTTACGCCGCGACAGCCTTGAGTGTTTCCCAGTTGCCTCAAGGATTATTTCATCTCAAAGGCAGTATGCAGGTCCTGAGCGATCGCTTGGTGGAAGCACTGACTAGAGATGGAGGTAAATTGTTAATGCGCCACACAGTTGAACAGATCCAGGTAAAAGATGGCAAAGCAACGGGTGTGGTAATACGGAATCAGAAAACTGGCGAAGTCTGGACAGAGCCAGCTGACCATGTAGTTACCAATGTGACGGTGCAAAACCTGGTGCAGCTATTGGGTGAAAATGCTCCTAAGGGCTATCAGCACCGGGTAGAAAAACTGCCCCAAGCGTCGGGCGCGTTTGTGGTGTATTTGGGAGTAGATGAAAGTGCAATTCCGCCTGGGTGTCCACCTCACCTTCAGTTTCTCTACGATGCTAATGGTCCGATTGGGGAGAACAATTCTCTGTTTGTCTCGGTTAGCCATCCAGAGGATGGGCGCGCCCCAGCAGGTCTTGCAACTATCATTGCTTCTTCTTTCGTTGACCCAACAAATTGGGGGCGTTGTAAAGATTACGATGCTTTAAAGCGTAAATATACTGAAGAGGCGATCGCCCGACTCTCGCAATTTTTCCACCTAACACCGGAGACTATTCGGCATCAAGAAACCGCAACGCCCCAGACCTTTGCTCGTTATACAGCTCGCGATCAGGGCATTGTCGGTGGCATTGGTCAGCGAATACCCACCTTTGGTCCTTTTGGTTTTGCCAATCGCACCCCCATCAAGCATCTGTGGCTAGTAGGTGATTCAACCCATCCCGGCGAAGGTACAGCGGGTGTCAGTTACTCGGCTCTCACGGTGGTGCGACAAATCGAGGCAGAGCGATGAGGGATAGAACTTAAGCATTAGCATCTTAATGACCCATTTACCTAAACTGGCTGTGTTGGTGATTTTTGGCAGTGGCGCGATCATAAAATAACTCGCATCAATCATCCTTCTGGAATTTACAAAATTTTATGATATCAAAGGGAAAAATCAGTATTTTACTTTTAGCAATTTTGGGATCAACATTCCCATTCATAGTTAGAGCAGGTTCAATGAGTCGTTTAAGTGTTGAAGTTGACGGGTTCAAAAATCGTAAAGGGCAACTTTGTTTAAGTGTCTTTGCCAAGAGTCAAGGTTTCCCGAATCGGGGAAGTAATGCTATTCAAAATCAGTGTGTCAAAATTGCTGACACCTCTGTACGGGTAAACTTCAGTGACTTGCAACCAGGAAGCTATGCGGTATCTGTTATTCACGACACCAATAGTGATGGTAAAGCCAATCGCAATTTCTTAGGCATTCCGACCGAAAGCTTTGGCTTTTCCAGAAACCCGAAGATTTTCACAGGTCCTCCGAAATTCATCGATTCTGCTGTTTTCGTAGCAGGTCCTAGTACAGAGATTCAAATTCAGTTAAAGCACTTTTAAAAATTTGTTACGCTCCCACTCACTTTAAAACTGCTGTAATTACCATTTGCGTCGCCTGCGTCAACATCAGTGCCTCTGGGGGTTAAAGCCGCGAGAATTACTGCCACAATCAACAGGGTACGTAATATACCCCGGCTGGCAGTACAAATCCGTTGAACTCGTCAGAATGGACGAACGAACTGGGAATCTATATGTACTTGCTGGAGATAGTCTGGACTTTGAGATTAAGCCAACAGGAGGATATGAACCGTGACATTAGCCAATTATGATGCGATGAGTCTTGACGAGCTAAGACAGTATGTTCTCACATACAGAGAAGATGTAAATGCTTTTCATGCATACGTTGATCGTTCAAAAGCAGCAGGACGTATGATTACCATTGATCCAAGTGATTCTGAGTGGGAGGAAAACTTGGAACAGAGGATTCGACAGGCAACCTCTGATGAGGCATCAAATTAGGCTTAAAAACAACAACTCCCGCGCATGACGAGACACAGGAGGAGTTGTCGATCAACATCACCGATTAGACGCGTGGCGTTACGGAGCCGGAACCGCTACTCGATTGCTGGGAACAATCTGTTCCTGATACGAAAATACCTCTCGGCTACGGGGATTTACGGTTACCTTGACCCACTGCACGTCGTTAGTGCCGTTCGCCGCACTGTTGCCAAATGTCTCGACGCGAGTGAAGTTCTCGAGGCGTCTGCCTTGAGCATCTAGAAATGGCTTGTCAATACGGTAGTAGTGCGAGTCGCCGTGCACGTAGGCAACCGGTTTACGGAAAGCGATCACCTGCTCGCGCAACGCTAATAAAAAGTCCTTATAGCCATCAGGCTGCCCGTCAGTTTGCACGAGCGTATTCGGATCACGCAAAGGCGCTCTGGTTGGATCGGTCAGATCCCACCCCGGATTGGCTTGGGAGATCAACATGACCGCCGCCGAGTTGCGTGCCTTTGCTACTCTAAATGTCTCACGCATCCATGCAATATTGGCCGCGTTTCGCGCCGCATACTCCTCCGGGTCAATCGCAGTGTCGCATAGATTGTTGCACGATCCCGGAATATTGAGTGTCACATAAGTAACCTTACCGACTGACCAGCGGCGGTTTTCGACACAGGGCACCGCACCGCTTACACCGAGGCACAGCGGCGCTGTCTGCACTGCTTGAACTAGCTGACGCTGTCCGAGGGAAAACTTTGTGCTGAAGAATACCTGACGCTCACGGTCAAGGCGCTCGCGTGACGAGAATCCACCGTTTGAGGGGCGATCGCAGTCGGTCCAATCGTTGTCGCCCGGCGTGAAGGCTGCTGGTGCTTTTAACGCGTTAAAGTAGCCGAGTGACTGGGTATACAGCGCCTCGTCGCAAAGGCTGTTAGAACCGGCCTTGAGGTCGCCATCGTGGACAGTGAAAGCAAGCCTCTGCGAATTCATGTCCTCGATGAGTTTTATTACCCCGACAGCCTGCGCCGGCGAGTAGGGTAGATCACCCCAGAGTCCGATCGCATACGGCTTATTCTCGTTTTCGCGCTCGTTCTCTCTGGTAGTCGCCAAACCGATTGTGGCACTTGCCAGGAACGGCACAGTCAGCGCTAGTAAACACATTTTACGCAGCAAACGCGCAGTGGCGACGCGTTGAAACACTGAGTAGACAAACTTTGTCATCATCATATCCTCGATTATTTTTTGCGCATTTTGGACAAGTAGCCCCTGCCCGCGCCATTCCAGTCAAGAGGTTAGATTACCGGACTATCGATGACAGATGGGTTATGGGTGGGTTATGGGTGGGTTACGAGTTTGTGTTTTTACAAATAATTTACGGATACTTTACAGGTTCGCATTTTCCTTTCGACCGAATGCTCATTGTACTTTGCCAAACTGCGAAATCAATTGCTCAAAAGACCCGCAGGGGTCATTGGACTAATCTTCACAACCACTCAGTTCACCCAATCAACACAAATTTTGGCGCAGTACAATGCAAATCAAGCCATCCTGCTGTGGGAAGGAAGCGAAATTGAATATGCACTTCAGCATCAGTCGAGCCGACAAGGGCTAATCCAAAAGTATCGATATTGCGTAGAACGTGCAGTTGCAAACTATAGAATCGACCTTGGAGATTTACCATGACCTCAGCCTATCTCGTGACCGAACGTGAAATTGACATCACTCTTTTGAGAAAGCTACTCCCCCCTGCACTTGTTTCAAACACCGTGTTCTACGCTACCAACGGGCGTTCGTCTGTTTATTCTGCAGCAGGCACACTGCTATCGGCTCGATCTCGCCCTGTTGTGATTGTTTTAGATGCTGAAACCCAAAATTCAGCCGAAATCCAGGAAAAAATTAGCTTAGCAAACACCTTACTTTTACCCGCCGCCCCGATCGGCGTTCTATTTAAAGTCTTGCTGGCGGTTCCCACAATCGCATCGATTTTGACTCACAATCCAACGACTCAGGAATTACTCAACTCTCAAACTGTCCCGTCAGAAGTGGTCGATCATCTCACGCCTACACAAATCCAAATTCTTCAACAACACCCGCTCATTCAACAACTGATCGAGTTCTTATCTAGCGTCACTCGGCAAGTTGCTTAACTCAAATCTTGCACAGTTACCTGGCTCTTTTTATCTCCCCCTGCGTTGATCACGACGACCGTTTTCCCTGATCGCCCAAAGTACACTCGGTAAGCGCATGGGGTTCCACGGCAAATCGGCGTGAACGAGTGAGTAACAGCTTTGTTGCAGGTCAATACCTTCCCCACCCGCTTCGGTCGAAATCAGGAAGCGCACTCTTCCCTCGTCGAGAAGAATTCGTACTTGTGGGCAGAATCAGATTGTGGTCGCAGTTTCAAGGCTATGCCCGACTCAAAATTTCCAGGAATTCCTGCACAACATCATTCGGTTTTTCAAAGCACTCAGTAGCATCGTAATGTTCAACGATACAAATGCCATGAGCTTTAAAGAGGCGATCACGTTTATGATCATGTACGGTGCGAGAGGGAGGATGCCACTCCTCACCATCGACTTCGAGAATTCCCCACTTCCCCTTGTAAAAAACTAGGAAGTCACTCTCTTTATTATCCCTGCCTTGAGGAGTATCAAGGCGAGCCTTACAGTTGGGATAAAAAAGAACACTTACGCGATCAAGTGCTTCTGCAATTTTAATTTCACTCTTTGAGCGGAAACGTAAATCATTCCAAATAGAAATTTTGTTGTTGAGTGCAAATTGTATACCCTGATTATTAGCATTTTCACTACACTCAGACAGAAGTGACTTATTCAGGCTTGCTGCTACGGTGGGTGCTTTTGGAAGTGATGTGGGAGAAATCTGAGGGGTATCATGTATTTTTGTCCTGTTGAGGTTCTCTTTTTCGAGATATATTCTTTGCCTGAGTTTTATACCGTTAAGATCTGCCTCGTTGAGGTTTGCCCCTTTGAAGTCGTTATCGTTGAAGTCGGTATCGTTGAGAGCTGTATCTTTAAGGTTTGCCCCTTTGAAGTTTGCCCCTTGAAGATTTGCCATGCTGAGTCTTGCCTCTTCGAGGTTTGCTCCTTCGAGGTCTGCTTGCTCAAGGTTTGCCTTAGTGAGGTTTGCCCCTTTGAAGTTTGTTCTTGTGAGTATTGTCCCTTTGAGGTTTGCTTGTATGAGGTTGGCTCTGCTAAGGTTTATTTCTCTAAGGTTTACCCCGCTGAGGTTAGCTCCTGTGAGTTCTACCCCACTAAGATCTACCTCGCTGAGTTTTGCCCCGCTGAGGTTTGCCTCCCAAAGGGTGGCTCCTTGAAGGACTACCCCGCTTAGGTCTGCTCCGCTGAAATCTACTTTACTTAGGTCTGCTCCACTCAGGTCTGCCATAACAAGCTCTGCACCGCTGAGGTTTGCTTCGCAGAGTTTCGCTTCGCTAAGGTTTGCCCCTACGAAGCTTGCCCCACTGAGGTTTGCCTTTTTGAGGTTGACCTTGCTTAAGTCTGCTTCAGAAAAATCTCTCTCTCCTGTTGTATAACGCTTCAGAAACTCGTTAGCATCCATGTGTGTTTATCGCTGTTAGTTACACTAAGCGGAAATATTCCTTAATCTTTCCAGTCTGCCTCCTTTAAATAGAGACTGCGGCGTATAAATGATGAAAAGTAGTGAAGAGATGGTAAAGATCCAATGAGGCTTTAGAACCCCACTAAGGAAACTCTGTGTCAGAAATTTCTCTCCAAATTCTGGCGAACAATTAATAACCCGAAACATTGAACTACCCGGACTTCGTATTGTAGCGAGATTTTCCAAACACGAGACTTTCGAATCTTAATGGTTCTGAAAAACTTGCCCAAGCTCTGGAGTGTAATTGATGGCGCGAACGGTCGCAGCGGAAACAGATTTTGTTAGATAAGCTGAACGCACCATGTTACCCCTCAATTTCTCCGACACAATTACCAACTTGCCTCATTCACCAGACAATTGGCACAAATCCTGATGCTGTGATATTTTTATCACACGTTAATAAACTCACTATTTCGCCTTTACTTTGCCAAACAAGAGCCGTAGAAACAATCTGGCGATCGTGCATTTCATGAATCGCCGCTAAACCCACACCTTGATCAGTCACAGCGCGATCAAGCGGATAAACCATAACACGAGAATCAGCACTCACCGTATTCAAAGGCACTGACAGAAGGAATCGAAGTTTTGCAGCGTTCCACAATCCAGACTGCCTCCGCCAAAGTGATCGCGGGTAGAACCAATTGATTATCAAACTCCAAGAGAATTGTTCCAGCGTTAGCTCTCAGACAAAAACTTCTCTCCAGAAACTAGATCAGCGCATGGGTATCAACAACATACTTCACTTAAATTTATGACCAGTTCATTCCATCGTCCGCATCACCCAAAAATTCAGCAACTTGGAAGTCTTCCTCCCTAGATTGATTCAATCCGGCAAATATTCCAAACTGCATGATTGCCATAGCTTATGTAGTAGATTCTGTTTGCAGAAACGTCACAATAACTCGACTTTCTGAGATTCCTGTCGGCACTTCAGTCAGTTCGATAATTCCATTTTTATAAACACCTTGGATTGCTTGCAGCATTATAACCACTCCCTAAAAGCTACTTCA
>QQTW01001278.1_pt1 | contig 17417 bp, 6 predicted proteins | sample 1904831 | NCBI WGS metagenome assembly QQTW01 (sample SAMN09435610, study PRJNA476489) | Subsurface metagenome, whole genome shotgun sequencing project. | reverse complement strand
AAAAAATGAAAGAACGGGTGCGATGGCAGCATCCAAGTCTGACCCAACGCGGGATTGACCAAACCTGTATGGTGTTAGATGATGGCAAGGACAGTCCGGATTTTTCCTTTATGGTGATTGGTGATAGCGGCACAAAACCGCATTACGCACACCACCCACAGCGAAAAGTCGCCGAATTAATGCTTCCCCACCAAGATGAATGTAGCTTTGTCCTGCATACGGGTGATGTAATTTACGTTGTTGGTTCCCATGAATATTATCCGCAGAACTTCATCGAACCTTACCGAGAGTTTTTGGTAGGTGGGGAAAATCGACAACGGATGCAACAACTAACATATGACCGCATGGTTTTCAAAACTCCCATTTTACCTGTTTTGGGCAATCATGATTACTATGATGTACCGTTTTTATCGCGCTTGGTGGCTGGAAGTACGCAGTTGTTTCGGCGATTTTTCCGCTACAGAGATTTTGAAATCGGTTGGCACGGTTCAGAACAGGGAAATGCCTACGCAAGAGCATTTATCGATTGTTTGGATGCAATCAAATCGGAACAAATGCTAGCCGAACACCTCGATACCCACTACACGGCAAAAACAGATACCGGAAGATGTTTGCGTTACGAACCGGGTATTTTTACTCGCGTCCCCAATCGTTACTATACCTTTCGTTATGGTGGCATCGACTTTTTCGCTCTCGATTCAGACAACTTCAATATGCCATCACCAATACCTACCACTAAGGAAGGTGAAAACAGCCGTAGAGAACTCGAAGAACGCCGTCACGATATTGAAGTTGAAGAAATTGAAATTTTAGAAGCTTGTGGTCAACTAAACCCCGATGATCCCCAAGATGCAGAACAACTCGACGCTCTCAAAGCTAAATTAAACCAAATTGACGAAATAAAAATTGATATTGAGAAACAACTTGCACCAAATGAAAAACACATTATTGATTGGGAACAACTCAACTGGCTGAAAGAAAGACTTATTGAATCATGGCATAGCGACGAAGTACGCGGACGAATTCTGTATTTTCACCATCCTCCCTATGTAACCGAAGCAACCAAATGGCAGCAAGCGCAGACTTTAGCAGTGCGCGATCGCTTGCGGGAAGTTTTTGATGTAGTTGCACAAACTCTAGGCTTTCAAAATCCCCAACGTCCGATTGTTGACTTGATTTTAAACGGTCACGCGCACTGTTTAGAACATCTGAAAACAACCGATACCGGACATGCAGACTCGCATCTAAATTGTATAATTTCTGGTGGTAGCGGTCATCGCCCCCGCCGTCAACGCAAGGAAGGAACCGAATTGATGGAGACTTTCACCGATGCGGACGGTAAACATGACCGTAAGGTTGCGGATTCGCTTTTATTTGTTGGTCGCAACGGCTACGGCATCGATAAGCGACTTCCTTACTCGTTTATCCGCATCGATGTCAAAGCTGGGAATCCACCCAAATTTACAGTACGTCCTTTTGTTGCCGAATGGTATCGTGGTGAGTGGTGTTCAAACGCTTTGGAACCGTTTGAGTTTTAAAGTCGGGGCGATACCAGTATCTTATTAGTAAATTAATAATTTTAGTATACTGCTAGCGCAGAACCTCGATTGTTGCTTTGATAACTAAAGGAGTATGGCTGGGAACAATTTGGACAACTTCCTCCCCTACACTTAGAGTTTGACCGGGGGTTTCTCAAAAAGTAATCTCCAAAATAAACGCGATCGCGTAGCTTATTCGAGAGACTTGTGCTTTCTTTCTTACACTAAGTTGCTGGCGGTCTTCGGAACTAGATGCCTCTGCCGTATCGCTGCGGACAAAATTTTTTTCGTAAGTCCTGAGTGGGTGGAAGTGCATAAATAAATCGCACTAATGCCTATACTTTTAATTAAGGATTCAAAGCTAAATTTCCTTTTTTATAGGAGCCTGCAATGTCAAATAGAGCTATGCGTTTGGGCTGGTTACAAGGTTTAGGAATTGCGATTGGAAGTGTAATAGCTTTATATGCAAATAGCTCAGTTGCCCAAATTACCCCAGATGGGACTTTACCAAATAATTCTAACGTCACATTAGAAGGCAACACCTTCAATATTACAGGAGGAAGTATTGCTGGGGGTAATCTGTTTCACAGCTTCAAAGATTTTTCTGTTCCGAATGGCTCTATAAGCTTTTTTAACAATAGCGCAGACGTTCAAAATATTATTAGCCGAGTTACAGGAAAGTCTATTTCTAATATTGATGGTTTAATCAAAGCCAATGGCGTCGCTAACCTGTTCCTGATTAATCCCAATGGCATGATATTTGGTGAGAATGCCAGTTTGGATATCGGTGGTTCGTTTATTGCCAGTACAGCTAGTGCAGTCAAGTTTGATTCGGGCTTTGAATTTAGTGCCACTAATCCTCAATCTCAACCCTTGTTGACTATCAGTCTACCCGTTGGTTTGCAATATGGAAATAATGCAGGGAAACTAGAGATTCAAAAATCTATTCTCATGGTAAAACCAGGACAAACTTTAGCGCTTGTTGGTGGCAATGTCAACATCGAAGGAGGGGAAAAGGGGTTTTTAAAGGCTGAGGGGGGTCGAATCGAGTTGGGCGGACTCACTAGTGCAGGAATGGTAGGCATAGAGGGACAGCAATCCGAAGGGATGTTTAAGCTAACTGCTCTGCGTTTTCCAAATGCAGTAGTGACGGATATTTTTCTAAACAATTACGCTTACCTTGACGTTACAGGTAGAGAAAGCGGAAGTATTGCTATCAATGCTCAAAATTTGGAAATATCGAGAGGCAACTCTGGAGAGAGTTTGCTATTGGCTGGCATCGCTGAAGGGAAGGGATCGCCTGAAGCGATAGCAGGTGATATTACGCTCAATGCTACAGGGAAAATAACGGTTGCAGACGGTAGTGGCATCTACAATAATGTAATGACAAAAGCAATGGGCAATGCGGGCAATATCAACATCACAACTGGGTCGCTTGAAGTTACTTCGGGCGCTCGGTTAAATACTGGCACTTCTGGGCAGGGAAATGCAGGTAGTGTGTTTGTGAAAGCAACCGACTCTGTATCTCTTGTCAATGGTGCAAGCATTTTTAGCACTGTGGGTTCAGGAGCAGTTGGTAATGGGGGAAATATTAATATTTCTGCTGGCTCATTATCTTTAACTGATGATGCCGATCTGTCTGCCAGTACTTTTGGCAACGGAAATGCAGGTAGTGTGTTTGTGAAAGCAACTGACTCTGTATCTCTTGTCAATGGTGGAAGCATTTTTAGCACTGTGGATTCAGGAGCAGTTGGTAATGGAGGCGATATCAACATCAACGCAGCTTCACTTTCCCTCAAAGATGGCGCTCAACTGCTAACCATAGTTCGTGGAGCTTCTGAAACCGAGATTGCTGGAAGAGGAAATGCGGGCAATGTTAACATTGGTGTCATAGGTGCGATCGCAATTGACGGGATCAATGATATATATCCCAGTGCAATTTTCAGCGATGTGGACACAGGTGTGATTGGCAATGGGGGAAACATTAATATTTCTGCTGGCTCGTTGTCTTTAACTAATGGTGCTTACTTGTCTGCTAGCATAGAATCAGAAGCAAAGGGCTATGGGGGTAATATTGATGTTACAGCCAACTCAGTTTCTCTCGATAATGGAGGCAAGTTATATGCCCGAATTCGAGATAATGCGATAGGCAACGGAGGCAACATCACAATAAAAACTGAGTCGTTTTCTGCCAAGAGAAATAGCGAACTTGAGGTTAGTACACGAGGGCAGGGCACTTCGGGTAACATCAATATTAAAGCTAAAGAATTTTCATTGAGTTCAAATGCAGCACTCATAGGAGATGTAGGACCCACAGGACAAGGGGGAGGAAACATCGATTTAATGGTTGATGGTTCCGTCTCGCTTATTGGAGGTACGACTGAGACTGCTTTTACTGGAGAATCGACTCGAATTACATTAGGAGTGCAGCCAGTAGGACAAGGTTCTGGTGGAAACCTTACAATTAATGCCAATTCCCTAGTGCTAAAAGATGGCGCTTTTATTAAAGCTAGTACTCAGGGAGAGGGCATCGCAGGAAATATCAATATTAATACTAATGCTGTTGATATTTCTGGAAGTAGTCCCACTAGTGGATTAGTTAGCGGATTATTTACCAGTACCGATAGTTCATTTAAGGCTGGCGATATCGTTATTAACACCCAGACATTTCAGATTGCAGACTCTGCGGCTTTGAGCGCTCGCACCCGACAAGGTGGGCAAGGTGGCAATATTAGGGTGAATGCCAAATCTTTTGAGGCGATGAACGGTGGACAACTGGTAACCACGACAGCTGGTGGTGGACAAGCAGGTAACATCCTGATTAATGCAAAAGACCGGGTGACTATCTCTGGTGTTGACCAGACATACAACACCCGCATTACCCGAATTGAGGCGAATGAAGAACGTATCCGCCAAAGTTTTTCAAATTCAGATGATGCTTCCTTCCAATTATCACTGATTGCTAACGCCATCAAAGAAACAGGCGACAAGAGCGGTTTATTTGCAAACACAGAGACAGACTCCACAGGTAAGGGAGGGGACATCAACATCGCTGGTAGGCAAATAAATATCCAGGACGGTGCCCAAGTAACAGCAAACAGTCAAGGTTCAGGGAATGCAGGCAGCATAAAAGCTACTTCTAACTATATTCTTCTAGACAGGGGTGCGATCAACGCTGATACCACAGGAGGTGGAGGTAATATCAACCTGGAATCGCCTCTTTTGATATTACGTCGAGGCAGCAACATTACTACTAATGCAAGTGGACGCGATATTACTGGCGGTAACATCAATATAGATGCTCAAAATGGCTTTATTGTTGCCGTTCCCAAAGAAAACAGCGATATTAGGGCAGATTCAGCAAACTTTCGTGGTGGGAATGTCATTATCAAAAATATTGCTGGCATATTTGGCATTCAATCAAGGCTTGAGCCTTCAGAAAACACAAGCGATATTACTGCAAAAGGAGCAACGCCCGCTTTAAGCGGCAATATAGAAATTACTCAACCTGATATAGACCCCAGTCGCGGTTTCATCGAACTCCCAATCAATCTAGCTGATGCTTCTAACCAAATTTCCAATGCTTGCACTCCCGGAAGTCGGCAATTCGAGAATACTTTTGTGGCAACAGGACGCGGGGGTTTTCCGATTAGTCCGACTGAACCATTACAAGAAAATAATACCCTCAGTGCTTGGGTAAAATTGATGCCAACTACAAGCCTACCAGTCACAAAAATTGAACCCTCGGTCTCAATACCCATTGCGACTATTACAGAAGCTTCGGGTTGGATAGCTGACAAGAGCGGCAACATCGAATTAGTGGCATCTCAAACCCCACGTGCGTATCGGCATTCTGTTTCTTGTTCTCAATAAGAGGTCGCAGAAGCTATTAATTTTTATCTAAACACTAATGAGCGAAGTTTTATTATACAAATTAGTAATCTCCAAAATAAACGCGGTCGCGTAGCTTGCTCGGTAGCTTGCTAAATTTAATTGTGCTTTATTACACTAAGTTGCTGGCGATCGCTGCGGACAAAATTTTTTTACGTAAGTATGAGTGCTGGAGTTTAGACTAATATCATGTCCGGTTAAAGACTTATATTTAACGTAGGTTGGGTGTAGCGAATAGCGTTACCCAACATAATTGTTGGGTAACACGAACGTTCCATCCAACCTACAAAAATATATTTTATTATAAGTAATTAGTCGGAGTTGATATAAATTATATTTTTAAGGCTAAAACCTTTGCCTAGCAATGATTTTAGACTTTGGGCTTCAAACAAGGTTAAAAAGCATTAAAGCCTATCTGGATAAGGGTTTGGCGGCTTGATAGGTCATTAGTCTAAACTCCAAATCAATAGATTAAAGTGAATAAGTTGATCGCACTGACACCTATACTCTTAATTGAGGCTTTCAAGCTAAATTTCCTTTTTTATAAGAGGTGTCTATGCAATTTAGATCGTTACAAGAAATCGGATTTGTAATTTTAAGTGTAATATTTTTAACCAGTAAAAGCACTTTTGCTCAAATTGTACCAGATGGTACATTGCCGACTCAATCGACTGTGCGATTGCAAGACAATACCCGATTTATCGAAGGTGGAACGCGCGCTGGTAGCAATTTATTCCACAGTTTTTCCGAATTTTCTGTACCAGGTAACAGTACAGCTTTTTTTAATAATTCTCTAGATATTCAAAATATTCTAACAAGAGTGACGGGTGGTTCACGTTCTGATATCAATGGCTTAATCAGGGCAAACGGTATTGCAAATCTGTTTTTAATTAATCCGAATGGAATTGTATTTGGACCAAATGGCAGCTTAGATATTCGCGGTTCCTTCGTTGCTACAACAGCCAATGCTCTACAATTTGGTAGTCTAGGCAACTTCAGCGCTACAAATCCAGAAGCACCTTCACCGTTACTGACGATTAACCCTTCAGCTTTTTTATACAACCAAATCACTACAGCAGCAATTCAAAATAACTCAATCGCACCCGCTGGACTTCATTTAGCAAATTTTGAAACATATGGTTTGCGAGTACCTGATGGTAAAAGCTTACTGCTAATTGGTGGTAACGTGACGATGGATGGCGGACAATTAAATGCTTATGGTGGAAGAATCGAATTAGCAGGATTAGCTGCTCCAGGAAGTATAAATCTTACTATTGATGGCAACATTTTTAGTACTCAAGTACCTGAATTACCGCGAAGTAATATATTTTTGAACAATGGAGCAATTGCTAATGTTGCTTATGCGAGTGGTGGTAGTATTGCAGTCAACGCACGCAACATAGATTTATTAAAAGGAAGTTTACTCAATGCTGGTATCGAGCAAAGCTTGGGTTCAGCAACTGCAAAAGCAGGAAATATTACTCTTGATGCCACCGAAGCAATTAGGATAGAGCAAAGCCAAATTCAAAATCAGGTTCGACCGAATGCCATCGGAAATGCTGGTGATATTAATATTACCACTGGCTTATTGTCGGTTAAGGACGAAGCAAGGATTTATACTAGTTCCTATGGTCAAGGTAATGCTGGTAATCTCAATATAAATGCTCGCCAACAAGTCTCGTTTCTGAACAAAAGTTTTGGCTGGACTACTTTAGAATCTACAGGTGTAGGAAAAGGTGGAGATTTACAGATTCAAGCTGATTCTGTTTTAATTGGTGACGACTCTCAATTAAAGGTTAGTACTTTAGGTAACGGAGATTCTGGCAATTTAACAATTGATGCTCGTAATACCGTTGATTTTTATAATAATTCCTTAGCCTTGAGCCAAGTTGAAAAAGGAGAAGGTAATGGCGGTATCATAAAAATCAATACGGGTTCACTTGCACTGAACAATAATTCGTTTCTCAGTGCTAGTACCATTGCCAAAGGAAATGCGGGCAGTGTGAAAATACAGGCTCGCGATGCTGTATCTTTTGCAAATAGTAGAGCGTTTACCACAGTCCAAGAAGGCGGCAAAGGAAATGGAAATGACCTTTCAATCCAAGCAAGGTCAGTTTCGCTTACTAATGGATCGTTTTTAACAGCAGGTACTTTCGGTGAAGGCAACGCAGGTAATGTAATAATTGATGCTAGCGATTGGGTTCGATTTGATGGTAAAAGTTATGCTTCTAGCAGCGTAGGTTTGGAAGAATATGGCGTAGGATTAGGCAACGGAGGTATAGTAAAAATCTCTACAGGTTCGCTTCAGCTTACCAACCAAGCCAGATTAATAGCAGATAGCTACAGTAAAGAAGGAAATGCAGGTGATATCATCATTAATGCCCGCGATACCGTCTCTTTAGCAAATGAAAGTTATATATTCAGTCGGTTAGGAGCGGGAGTAAGGGGTAAAGCAGGTAATATCAACATTACTACAGGTTCGCTTTCAGTCGCTAGTAGTTCCGCGCTCAATGCTGATACTTATGGAATAGGAAACGCTGGTAATATTAATATTCAAGCACGAGATAATGTGTCTTTTCTAACTGAGGGGGGGGGGCATATACCAGAGGACAATCATATGTAACTGTTATTGGGGGGCCTACAAATTTTGCAATTGGCAATGGGGGCGATATAAATATTACAGCGGGTTCTTTAACTGTCAGGGATGGTTCTTTTATGGCAACAAGCACTCTAGGAGAAGGAAATTCTGGCAGTGTAACTATTAACGCCGCTGATTCCGTTAATTTAAGTGGAGTCAACAAACAAGGCTTTGCAGGAGGCATTTATAGCGAAGTTGCGACAGGTAAACCAGGTGATGGAGGCAATATAAATATCACTGCCAGGTCACTTTCTGTCAGTGATGGCGCCCTCTTGGCTTCTCGTACAAATGGTAATGGAAATTCTGGTAGCATCAATATCAATGCGACTGATTTTGTTTTATTCGACGGTGTAGGGAGTAACAACAGAAGTGCCGCCTATAGTCTTGTGGACCTTAAAGGAACAGGTCGGGCAAATGATATTAACATTAATACAGGCTCACTTTTTGTACGAAATGGTGCGGAATTGCGTGCAGGCACAGACGGAGTAGGGAATGGAGGAAAAATAAAAATTACTGCCCGAGATACAGTATCTATTGACGGAGCAAGCGGCTATGGCCCAAGTAGGATTGAGAGTAAGGTAGGAGAAAACGCTGTGGGCAATGGAGGTGATATTGATATTATAACTAGGTCACTTCTTGTTACTAATGGCGCCGAAGTATCTAGCAGCAGTGAGGGAAATGGAGCAGCAGGGAATTTAACGGTAAATGCTAATTTGATTGGTCTTGATAACCGAGGTAAAATTTCAGCCGAAACCAGTGCAGGACAAGGTAATATAAATCTAAATCCAAGAGATTTATTAATATTGCGTCGTAATAGTGAAATCACTACTAAAGCTTCTGGAAGTAATGTCACTGGTGGTAATATTAAAATTGATGGCAAAAATGCCTTTGTTATTGCAGTTAAAAATGAAAATAGTAATATTCGTGCAGATTCTGACAACTTTCGTGGCGGAAATGTCACGATTAATGTAGCTAGCATCTTTGGTTTTCAATCCCAAACAACATCATTCCCGAATATAAGTAGCATTACTGCAAGAGGACCAAGTCCCGACTTGGGCGGAAATATACAAATTAATACCCCTGATACAGACCCCAGTCGCGGCTTAATCGAACTCCCAACCAATCTAGCTGATGCTTCTAACCAAATTTCCAATGCCTGCACTCCCGGAAGTCCGCAATTCAAGAATACTTTTGTGGCAACAGGACGCGGGGGTTTACCTATTAGTCCGACTGAACCATTACAAGAAAATAATACCCTCAGTGCTTGGGTAAAATTGACACCAACCTTAAGCGAACCAGTAACGAAAATTGAACCGGATGTCTCAATACCCAAAGTTGCTGCACCTACTATTATAGAAGCTTCGGGTTGGATAGTTGATAAGAGTGGCAACATCGAATTGGTGTCCAAATCTCAATTTAATCCCCATAGTCCAAGGCAAACATCTATTTCTTGTGCTGTATCTCGGTAGCGGTAAAAAATAGATTACTAGTAGTTCATGTCATTAATTTTGACCTTTTCGAGAGGGCTAGAATCTGGGTTTCGCACTTATTTACCCGGATTTGAACCCCACCCTGCGGGTTGCTACAGAACTTTTGACATGAACTTTCATCGTGGTCTATGTCATTAATTTTGACCATGAGCGCTCTTGCCCAGATCCCCGACAACTTCTGCGAAGTCGGGGATCTAGCAACCCCTCAAAACTTATGACACGAACCACTAGAACTGGAAGATTTAATTAAGGTTTAAAATATGTATCTATTTAAACTTTCAAAACAAATAGTCAAAATTGTCGGGATTAATTTAGCACTGTTTATTTTTACTTTCTCCTTAATTGTCATTCCCAGCGCGGTAGCAAAACAACCGCAATATAGTCAGTCAAGGTTTCAAAACCAACCAACCGCAATAGCCACACCACAACAGCTTCTTGAACAAGGAGAGCGTTTGTTCCAAGCAGGACGCTTTACTGATGCTGTAACTGTTCTACAACAAGCTATTCGTATATATGAGCAATCTGGGAATAATCTGGGACAAGCAGCAGCGCAAACAAATCTCTCTCTTGCATTTGAACAACTAGGTTCATGGAAACAAGCTACTGTTGCTATCAATACCAGTTTAAACCTACTTGGTTGGGATAATTCAAATTACACCTTAAAAGTCAACAATCCAAAGTTAGAATTACTTAAAGTTCTGGCATCGACTTTAGATATTCAAACTGGACTGCAACTAAGGCAAGGACAGCTAGATGCAGCTAATGAAACAGCCAAGCGTGCGGTGATGTTTTGGCAGCAGTTGGGCGATAATACCGGAGTTACGCGCAGTCGTATCAATCAAGCGCAAGCTTTGCGAGTTTCTGGTTTCAACTTGAGTGCTTCTAAGATTTTAGACTCAGTTTCTCAACAGTTACGACTTCAACCCGGTTCGGTTGTAAAACTGACTGCTTTGCGATCGCTTGGTAATGTTCAGCAACAATTAGGTGAATTAGAAAAATCTCAGGAAAATTTACAGCACAGCTTAAAAATTGCTCAACATCTACAACTGCCACAAGAAATTAGCCTCACGGAATTATCTCTTGGTAATACCACTAGATTGTTAGGTAATAGTGATGACACTGCTATTACCCATTATAAAAATGCTGCTGCATTGGCATCGAATCCACTTGTGAGAGCGCAGGCTCAAATTAATCAACTAAACTTACTTGTTAAAAGTAAACCTACAGCAGAAACTCAAGCATTAATTTCTACCATTCAATCTCAAATAGCTAGTCTGCCTACAAACCATGCAGGTATTTATGCCCGTATTAATTTTGCTCGCTCTGTAACTAATTTGAATTTAGACAAAAAAGGTATCGCTGAAATTTTAGCAACCAGCGTGCAACAAGCAAAAGCTATAAATGACCAGCGTGCTGAGTCTTATGCACTAGGTAGTTTAGCAGAAGTCTACGAGCAAAACAAGCAGTGGCAAGAAGCAGAAGACTTGACACGTAAAGCGTGGTTACTGTCGCAAGAAATCAATGCTCCCGATATTGCTTTTCGTTGGGAATGGCAGTTAGGACGCTTACTCAAAGTGCAGGGAAATATCCCTGAAGCGATCGCAGCTTACGATGTGTCGGTCGAAACGCTTCAATCTCTCCGCACAGATTTAGCGGGAGTAAACCGAGAAGTGCAGTTTAATTTCCGCGATAGCGTCGAACCTATTTATCGACAGTCTGTAGAACTGCTTCTGCAACAAAAAGGTGAAGCTAAACCTGATTTGGACAAGGTACGCAAGCGAATGGAAGCTTTGCAATTAGCGGAACTAGACAACTATTTCCGAGAAGCTTGCTTAGATAACCAATTTGTCGTGCTTGACGAAGTGGTAAACCGCAATAATCTTGATACTGCCATCTTTTACCCAATTATCTTAGATAACCAGCTAGAAATTATCCTCAAGCTTCCTGGAGAAGGTTTAATACGTAAAACTTCTGTTGTTAAGAGTCAGGAGGTAGAGAATATCATTACACAAATGCGAGAGAATATAGTCCAACCTGATGGAATGCGAAAATTTACAGTAGCTTCCAAAGACCTTTATAAATGGTTAATTGAACCAGTTGAAGCCGAACTTAAAAATAGTAAAGTTAAAACTTTGGTGTTTATCCCAGACGGCTCGCTGCGAAATATTCCAATGGCTGCCTTGTATGATGAGAGGGAGCAAAAATATTTAGTTCAGAAGTATGCGATCGCAATTAGTCCAGGTCTACAATTATTTAGTCCCAAACCTTTAGCAAGGCAAAAATTAAATGCTCTTGCGGGGGGACTATCGCAACCACCCAAAAACGAAAAATTTGCACTGCTTCCTAATGTTGAATTAGAATTAGAATCGATTAAAAAATCAGGCGTATTGACAACCACGTTATATAATGAAAATTTCAAGAGTACGACTTTAGAAAAAAACATTAATATTCAACCTTTTCGAGTTGTTCACCTGGCAACTCACGGACAATTTAGTTCTAAAGCCAATGAAACGTTTATATTAGCATCAGACAAACGTATTTATGTAGCCGAACTAGATAGTTTACTCAAAAGTCGAGAGCAACAACGAACAGAACCAATTGAATTACTTGTTTTGAGTGCTTGCGAAACAGCGACGGGAGATAACCGTGCTGCGCTGGGATTAGCTGGGGTTGCTATACGTGCTGGTGCCCGCAGTACTTTAGCATCATTATGGCAGATTGGTGATAACTCTACGGCTGAATTCACTAAGCAATTTTACGAGCAATTAATAACTGGTAAAACTACAGCAGAAGCTTTACGACTTGCTCAATTAGAAATGCTTAAAAGTAACAATTTCAACCGTCCTCTTTATTGGGCACCATACGTACTAATTGGCAACTGGTTGTAGTAAGTAGGGAGTAGGGAGTAGGGTTTGGAGTGACTTTAAGTTTCGTTATATACTTGTTTTTTAAGCACCTACCTACTTAATATTCCCTAAACCGACCGATTGTAATAAACTTTGCCAAACGGCAGCAATAGACGCATCATTAGGATTAGCAAGACGCAATCGCGCCAATTCAGTGATAGAATCAAACCAAATTCCATTAGCAGCATAAATTGTCGCCTTTTGTTGAGAATTTGTTGCTGCTTTTAACTGCTGCGCGACATTAAAATCTAAATTGACTCGTTTAATATCACCTTCGACATAGATAGGGACTTTCGCAGTTTGTTGTTGACTGCAACGAACTTTTAAATACCAGCGGTACGTTTGACCTATTTTTAAAGTCACAGTAGATGGGAGAGGAACACTAATTACACTTGGTTTAGAAGGTAGTGCGATCCGTGTTCGATAAGTATCATTATCCGCATTATCCTTTAAAATAAATTCAGCATTTAAATTCGGTGAATGATTAGTATAAGGAACGTTAAACCAAAACGTTGGTCGTTCAGAAGTTGTCATCCCACCCACTGTTTCTAAGCTTGATTGGTCTGTCTGTTGCTTTTGCAATGGTACTAAGGCAGTTAGTTCAGTTGCAACAGCAGGACAATTATCCCGACTACCCATTCCTGTACGTCGTCCCCCAGGTGTACCCGACCCAGCAGGTGCTTTTGGCGGTACAAAAACTAGTTTAGATAGTTGTTGAGGAGAAGAATTTAGGTATTTTGTAGTTGCAGGTTTTGGAGTTTGAGCCGTAACTTGTATTGGATACTGAGTAGTACTACTTAAAATCAGAGCAATTGTTAATATCCACTTTACCGATTTAGCTGGTTTGCGATTGAATTGTGGCACTATTAACGTCATTATTTCGACTCCTAAAAACTTCTTCAATAGTTTCTAATAACTTCTTCAATAGTTTTATAGGGTTTTACCGATCCTTTTATGCAAAAAAAGGAAATTAACCAAACTAATAGTTGGGCATCAACAACAATATACAGCTAAAACTCTTGTTGGGCAAGGGAGTAGGGAGTAGGAAGTAGACAGTTGGGGTAAGGCTTTGAGCCTTTACATTCTGTTACATAGTTCTGTTTATTTCTACCGACCTACTTACCAGGCATGAAAGTACTAAGCTGCAAAGAAATCGAAGCCTTAGCTTATATCTTGCACCTAGCAAACAGTCTAAAAAAAATTTATACTTAGTACACTGAGATTATTCGACTCCGTTTAATGCCCGACAGGGATTGTAAATCCCACTCTTATAGCTAAAATCCATGTTTATTGGATTAGCGATACTCCGTTCCGGAGTGGCTACCGCCAACGCTCTTTAATTAGTATGTATCTTTTATTCTATAAATTGAGCATACACGTTGTTTACCCGTAAAGCTGCAAGATATAATTTAGGGTTAACGCTCTTATGACATAAGTAGGTGGGTGGGAAAAATCATTACCCTCCTTTAAAGAGTAAGGAGTAGGGTTGGGGTGAGGAACCACAAAGGAAGTGGGGGTTCCCCACGCCACACCCCACCCCTTCGGGGAAGCAAGCTACAACGGAGCAAACCGACCCACGGGGGTGGCTCCCGTTGTAGCATATGGCGTTAGGAGAGAGGGTTTTGGAAATTTTACATTTCGTTACATACTTCGTTTTTTTATGCCTACCTACTTAGCGCCTCTGAATAAACAACACCGCAACACCGCTTGTCACCACAGCAAAAGCTGGAGGGACAAATGGCAACCATAACCCTTGTTGAAAAATACAAAGCGTGCAGGCTCCGTAAAGAATTACAACTGTAGCAACTATGCTACCTCCCTTACTTACCTGAGAATGCAACCGCCACACAATTAAACCAGACGCTAACGACCATACCCAAATCCAGAGAATATCGCCCCAAGCGGGTAAAACCCAAAGAATCGGTCGATTTTCTAAAACAGCACTCAGAATCTGGCTAACCATTTGCGCTTGTATAAATACGCCTGGTGTTTCTTTGTAATAACCCTGTGTATTACTGTAAGGAGTAGGGACAGTATCTTTGGTAATAGTATTACCTGTAATCCCGATAATCACTACTTTATCCTTAATCTCAAGCCGCTTGGATGCCAGATCATCCTTTAATATTTGGTCTAAAGTAACACTTTCGTAGCCAAAATTACTATAATCATTATCGTTGGCAACATTACGATAATTAATCAGTAGTTGAACTCCATTTAGGTCGGTTCCTTTTTGATGTTGATATGCACCACTACGACCAAACTTTAAGGTTTGGAATACTTTCGAGTTTAACTGCGAGTTAAACTGTATATAATCTTCGTTGCTAGTATTAAGCTCAATACCTTTATCAAATAAGTAACGAGCAGCTAATTGCAGCGCAAATGAGGACTCTGTTTCACAGGGGGAATCACGTTCCTGTTTCATGACCAGAATTTGCCGTCGAACAACACCGTCTGAGTCCGGAACACCATCAGTAAAACCCTGACGTTCTATAGGTACAGCTTTAGGGGGTCTAACTCCTTGGGGATCGTGAATACGATCCTTACCTTTACAAACAGCGATAAGGTTTTCTTTGCTTAGTTCAGTATCAAGTTTGATTGGATTCGATCGATCGTCCGGGTCAGCTAAATCTCTATAAATATCTAATCCAATTATTTTGGGTTGATACTTTTGTAATTTATTGAGTAATTTGGCTAATTTACTATCCGAGATAGATTTGGGTCCTTGAGTAATTTCTTGTAGAGATTGAATATCTTTTTCTGTAACTTCAATAACTAGTAACCTTGAGTCTACTTTTTCCTTCGGTCGCAAAACCAACATTTGGTCAAAGCTTTGCAGTTCGGCTTTCTGAAAAATACCCAAGTATCTGCAACTAATTACTGATGTCGTGGCAATAATTGTAGACAGTAGTACTGTCCACAGTTTCGCTCTCTTTGAATTATTAGCGTGAGTTTTAACGGCACTTGTATTACACAGTTCTTGCCAAGTTATCGGAACAGTTGCCGGATTTTGGTAAATAACTGGTAACCAACTAGCACAGGGGCTAGTATTCTCTAAACCCTGAAGTTTTGACCGTGCTTCTCGCACAGATAAATAAAATGGCTTGCCACCTGCAAAGGCAACTAGAAAGTTTTTTAAAAACTCCTGCGCTACTAAATCTGGCACTCTTTCACGCATGACAATCATTTGGGGAATATTTAATTCAGCTAAATTTCGCGCTAAACTAATCCCATCACAAGAATTAAAAATTGCCAGTTTTAACCCGCGCCCAATTGCCTCGGAAAGGGCATTTTTAAGTTGAAAAACTGTTAAACTTTCGGTGGGGTTGATGTAAATTTTGCCGATGTCTTTATCGCTCCCACTATGTCCCGCAAAAAATATAATATCCCAATCCCGATCCCACAATTGCTCATCAAGTTCTTTGCGTGTAGGTTGAACTAGAAATGTAGTTTGGGCATCTCCTAATTCTTGTAGCAAAGAGCGGTCTTTCTCAACATCAATATTATAACTATCACCTAAAATCGCCAAAATCTTAACTTTGCCTGTCGAAGATGTTGGTAATATCGGAGGTGATGCATATACATGATTACTCAAAGCTAATTCAGCTTTGGGATAATGCTCGAAAAAATTCCACAAATGCCAAGGCAACCGATGCAGTAAAATTGTATCTGTTTCAATAATTACTCTAATTTCGTCATCCCGATTTAACCGAGTTCGTAACTGTTCTTTGATCTCCTGGAATGACTCAGATTTTAACCAAGCATTAATATTCAGTTGTAGCTGTTTACATACCTCCTCAAACTCATTTGCCGATACATTATTAACATCCTGCTGATACATTCTTATACGTTGGTTGCTGCCCATACGTTGATGGACAGCTTCGTATAGTAATTGCCACTTTAGATAGAGTTCGCTTAATTGCGGTGCTGCTGGTAGACTCCCCGTGATTTTAAAAAACTGGTTATGATGCCAAAGTTCAGCCGTGACAACGGCAAATCCTTGGTTTAAATCTCCTCCTAACAAGCTGATGACTAGTTTACTCATTTGTGTTTTGTCAAAAGTCAAAATTTATTTGTGTTTTGTCAAAATCAGTCATTTGTTTGTAGGATAAACAATGGTTAAATCACGAAGTTTTCTGTTATTTGGTAATCGTTAAAACCAACTCTAATTTGAAAACATTCTCCCACTTCTCCTTCAAAGCGGTTCAACTGAATATAGTTATCTTGTTCTCTTGCTTGCACTTCCTGAATGATTTCTCCTGACTCGGAAAGTAAAGCAAGCTTAATATTACTGGGTAAGTAAAGGTTTTCACTGGTAGGATGTAACTGTACGCGGATACAAACTTGTTGGTTATCCTCCTTCACCAAGGCTACTACCAGCACAATTGGGGATACTCCCCGAACCAAGTCGATTAACTGCCCTCGTTTAATACTCTCTACCCCTACTGCTGAGGAATCCCGAAAATTAAACGCGATCGCATAATTTGTATTTCCCCCAAAAAATGTCTCGACAGTCTCCCACACACTATCATATATACCTTCTAGCCAACAACTCAGATTCACTGGTTCTTGGTTCGATGGTAGCTGCTGCCTTTTTTGATACAAGCACTGTCGCCATTGCTCATTCTCTAGTAGGGAACCCCAAGTAGTAAATGGTACTGCAAGCCGAGGAAAACCCACAGAGGAATTACTTAAGCGTTTCAATAAGTTTTCGGCTTGATTAGTAGGTAATTCAGGCAATAAAGGTATAGTCGCTTTCATCTCCTCTCCTTGGCAAAATTGATAAGTAATCCAAAAAGCATTGAAGTCTTTTGTTACGTACCGCGAGTCTATACAATACGTCCTGTCTACTGAGTCATAATTAGCTTTTGATTTAATCTCGGCATGGGTTGTGTAACCCCAAATCCTTACCCAATCCCCATCTGGTTTGACTTGCACAGCTAAATAATAATCGGCT
>QQTW01001277.1_pt1 | contig 17424 bp, 16 predicted proteins | sample 1904831 | NCBI WGS metagenome assembly QQTW01 (sample SAMN09435610, study PRJNA476489) | Subsurface metagenome, whole genome shotgun sequencing project. | reverse complement strand
ATACCAATGAAAAAAGTGACTCATTCGAGATTTTGAGCTTTGGGGTAAACAACAACCCACTCTAAGTAAGGAATCGGTGCGAACAGTGAAATTATCGCTTCTGGTGCAGGGCTTTTGCTAAGATTCACAGACTGTACCTTTCCTACAGGCAAACCAGACGGAAATACCTGACTATAAGGGGACGTGGAAACAATATCCCCACGACGAACGTCTGGAACTTTATCAAAAAACTGCATCACGGCATGACTAGTAGACTTTCCCTGTAGAAAACCCACATAGCGGCTGCGGCTTAAAATGACACCCACCTGACTTGTGGGATCGCTGATTAACAATACACGGCTGGTGTTGGGAGTGACACTAATAATTCGACCTACTAAGCCGCCGGTTGTTGTGACAATAAAGCCGACCTGAATTCCAACTCGACTACCGCGACCCAGGGTGACCTGTTGCCACCAATGGTCAGCACTGCGCCCCACTACGGGAGCCGCAATTGCGCCGACTGCTCGCGACTGCGTCACATATCCCAATAACTCCTTTAGATTTTGATTTTGGTTTTCAAGTTCTACTAGCCGCGCTTGCAGTTCCAGCATCCGGGCATCGCTCAGCTGCTCTGTTCGAGTTGGACTTGATTGAAACGGACGGGTAACTACTTGGTAAACCTCAAATATTGCTGAACCCTGAGTCTGCCGGATCCCCCAGGCAGCAACAAGGGCCAGACCCGCTAACACAAGTTGTAAACCATGTCTATCCCACCAACGACGTAACGTGTACATTTTCTTTCTGAGTGCTACAGGTTACGAGAACGCCCACTGAATACCCGATCCATCTGTTTAAACTTCTCTAGAACACGGCCTGTTCCCAACACTACACAAGATAAGGGATCGGCTGCCACATGAGTTACAATGCCAGTCTCATGGCTGATCAGCGTATCCAATCCCTTCAACAGAGCGCCACCGCCAGCCAGCATAATGCCCCGGTCCACAATGTCTGCTGCCAGTTCTGGAGGTGTTCTTTCCAGCGTCCGCTTGACCGCATCCACAATTATAGATAGGGGCTCTAACATACATTCACGAATTTCTGGTCCTTTGATGGTAACTGTTCGCGGTAGGCCGGACAACAAGTGTAATCCACGCACCTCCAAAATAGAGTGATCGTCATCGTGAGTGGGATATGCCGAGCCAATCTTAATTTTGATTTCTTCAGCTGTTCGCTCACCAACCACCAGGTTATACATTTTCTTCATGTAATAGGTGATCGATTCATTTAGCTCATCCCCCGCAATTCTGACTGATTCACTTATAACCGTGCCCTGGAGACTTAGCACTGCCACTTCCGTTGTGCCACCGCCGATATCAATGATCATGTTGCCAATAGGTTCTGTCACAGGGAGCCCCGCACCAATCGCCGCCGCTACTGGCTCGTCGATCAAGTAAACATCTTTAGCACCAGCTTGTAAGGCTGCATCCATTAGAGCACGCCGTTCTACACTAGTAACACCGCTGGGAATACCAATAATAATCCGGGGGGAGACGAGGGTTCTGCCTTCATGTACACGCTGGATAAAGTGCTTGAGCATTAGCTCAGCTGAATCGAAGTCTGCAATGACACCGTCGCGCAAGGGTCGCATAACAATTACATTTCCAGGCGTTCGCCCCAGCATTTTTTTTGCTTCTTCTCCTACTGCTAGCGCTGTCTTATCATTTTTATTGATGGCGATCACCGAAGGCTGCTGGAGAACAATGCCTTTACCAGATACATAAATGAGGGTATTGGCGGTACCGAGGTCGATACCCATGTCTTTAGATAAGGAAAATCGATCGAAAAAACCCACTCTCACTTCCCCGAACTGTATACCAAAATCTACTGCTTAGATTAGCGCGATTACCTTTGCAATTGATGTAGATTAGAGTCACGATTAAGGAGTACACCTGTACTGTGAGTAAAGCACATGAGTCTTAATGTTGTAACTCTGGTAGGTCGTGTAGGCGGCGACCCTGATATGAAGTATTTCGAGTCCGGTAGCGTGAAGTGCCGATTGACACTTGCGGTAAAACGTCAGACACGTAACAGTGATGAACCTGATTGGTTCACTTTGGAAATATGGGGAAAGACGGCGGAGGTGGCAGGCAACTACGTACGTAAGGGAAGCCTAATTGGTGTTAAAGGTTCTTTGAAGTTTGACACATGGAGCGATCGCAATACTGGGGGAACCCGCTCTTCACCGGTCATTCAAGTGGACAGACTGGAATTACTGGGTTCCAAGCAGGATACAAACCCCAATTTAGTGAATGGTCGCGGGGATGGGGAGTTCTGATACCGCCGAGACGCCAAGAGCGCCAAGGGGGACAGTTTAGGGATGGTTGGTGGGGGAGTTTTAGCGCCCAGGGGGACAGTTTAGGGATGGTCTTGGGGGTGGAGGGTTTTTGGATCAATAACTGATTTGTAGGGTTACTGATGCTTCTACTTGCTGCTCACCTCCTATTATTGGTGTGGAAGCGCTGTCAGCAGATGCTGAGGCGGCTTGGCGATACAGTGGTTGGGGCGGTTGGGGTGGACTAGCGCTGTTTAATTGAATGCTTACTACTTCTTTTGGTGTCAGGTTTAGGACGCTTAGTACGGTGTTGGCTTGCTGTTGGGCGTCTTGGGTTGCTTCTCGCAGAGCTTGCTGTTGAGCTGCTGCGATCGCAGGATCTGAAGCTGTAAAGTTAATGCCGTCAATTCTAGTAGCACCGGCTTTGACTGCTTCATCTAGTAAAGTGCCGGTTTGCTCGGTGTTTAAGCTAAAACTAACTACGTTGGTAGCAGAATAGCCTGTCAGGCGCTGGACGTTGTTGTTGTAGCTGTAAATGGGGTTGAGGGTGATGCCGGTGGTTTGTAGTTTTTCGACGTTGCGCGCTCGTAGTAAAGCTACTACAGCTGATGATCGTCGTGCTACTTCCTGCTGTACTTCCTGGGCTGTTTTACCTTGGAACTCGACTCCCAAACGCACTTGAGTTAGTGTCGTAGGAATCATTTCCACCCCCCGTCCACTCACAGTAAGAGTTCTTTGCAGTTTTTCTTGCGCCAGCGCTGGATTGGCAAAAGATAGAGTGAGTAAGCTTAAGGCTAAAGCTATGACCCGACGATTCATTAATTTAATCTTCCTATCACTGACATGCTGAGTTGTTCTTACTCTGGCATTGAAGCACTGTAGTGTATCGATGGTTACAGTTTTGGAAACTTAGAGCCGAAGAAGGGGTGTGGGGAAGCCTGTACATTAGTAAAGAGTGATTTCTGCATAGTCAATCGAGTTAGATGCAATTGTCAACTTTAACTTCCTTCACCCTAGGCTTCTCGTTCCCCGCTGGGGGCAAAACTACTTTTTTGTTGGCAACTGCAACAGAAACAGCAAGTGGTTCGCTGGTACTGGCAGGGGTACTGCTGAGTTTAATCGTGATTTACCTTGCTAGCAAAATAGGTGGGGAGTTCTCTAACAGTGTGGGGTTACCTCCGGTGTTGGGCGAACTAGTAGGTGGTGTAGTGGTGGGCATCTCTGCCCTGCATCTGCTGGTGTTTCCAGAAGGAGGGGCGGATAGTTCTAATTCTATGCTCGTGAATTTTCTGCAAGCTACTGCCGGTCTAAGTCCGGATGCAGCAGCTGCCACCTTTCAAGCACAGAGTGAGGTCATTTCTGTTTTAGCTGAACTGGGTGTAATTATCCTGCTATTTGAGATTGGTCTGGAATCGAATTTAAAGGAATTGCTGGCAGTCGGACCCCAAGCAGCAGTAGTGGCAGTTGTAGGGGTGGCAGTACCGTTTGCAGCTGGCACTGCGGGGTTGATTAGTTTGTTTCATGTGCCAGTTGTGCCAGCAATTTTTGCGGGCGCTGCTCTGACTGCGACTAGTATTGGTATTACTTCTAAGGTTCTATCAGAATTAGGGCGTCTCACTTCTAAAGAAGGTCAAATTATTCTTGGTGCTGCTGTCATAGATGACGTTCTCGGAATTATTGTTTTAGCAGTCGTAGCAAACCTTGCCAAAACGGGCGTTGTGGATGTGGCAAATGTTGTCTATCTGATTATCAGCGCCACTGGTCTTCTGCTTGGGGCAATTTTGCTGGGCAATGTCTTTAATAAATCTTTTGTGGCGATCGCTGATAAGCTCCAGACTCGTGGTGAGTTGGTGATACCGGCTTTCACCTTTGCCTTTCTTATGGCCTACTTTGCAGCCGCTATACACTTAGAAGCTATCTTGGGAGCTTTTGCGGCTGGCTTAGTCTTAGATGAAACCGATAAGCGTAAGGAACTACAGAGGCAGGTCATTCCCATTGCCGATATGCTGGTGCCAATTTTCTTTGTGACTGTTGGTGCCAAAACCGATTTGGGGGTGCTAAACCCAGCGATTCCTAGCAATCGAGAGGGTCTAATCATGGCAACTTTCCTGATTGTAGTTGCCATTATAGGTAAGGTGGTTACTGGCTTATCCGTGTTTGGTCAACCTCAAATTAACCGCCTAGCAATTGGTGTGGGAATGATTCCACGGGGTGAAGTGGGACTGGTTTTTGCTGGTGTCGGCTCTGCTAGTGGTGTTCTCTCAAAACCGTTAGAAGCCGCAATTATTGTAATGGTCATTTTAACGACCTTTTTAGCGCCTCCCTTGTTGCGATTTGTGTTTCCAGTCGTGGAACCTACTACGAGTGCAGAGCCTTTTGGTTTAAAAAGTCTGGAGGGCGCTGAGGTGGCGCAAAAAACTCGGCAGGGTTAGTTTTGGCGGTCAGATACAGCCCCAGTTGAGGAACAGCGCTGCCTCAATTAGAGTCTTGTAGCAGCACAGGACAAATTGAATACGCTCTTGCTAAACAAGGATTAAGGGAAAAGAGCAGGGGAAAGTGTATATATTGCAGTTGATTATGGTTAGCTTGTTGGTGTAAGCTGACGCCTTTGAGCCTTGCAAACTCCATTGTCGTGATAGGTTGCAAAACCGAGTTTCGACGGTGTACTTATACTCAGGTATACTCAATGTCAACATCGACCATGCGAGTCTGAGAAGCCAGGGAGCGAGGGTACGAACGACGGGATCGGTCTGTAGTGGAGTCAATAGACAACCTAGGGAGAAGTTGACTGCGCAAGATGAATGCTAATTAGGAGAAAGCACTGTGAGATTCCACTGGCTACTACTCAGTACTTTAAGCATTTTTCTGTTTTCGTCTCCCGCTGAAGCGGCGAAACTGAAATCTTGGCGCTTTGATGCCAATCAAAAACGACTGGAGTTAAAAACGGATGGAGCAGTTCAGCCTAAGGCACAACTGATTTTTAACCCGACTCGCTTGGTAATTGATTTACCAGGCACAACTTTGCAGCGGTCAACGGTGAAACAGCAGCTCAAGGGAGGGCTCCGCAGTATCCGTGTCGGACAGTTTAATGACAAGACGACTCGCGTGGTGATTGAATTGAGTCCCGGCTATAAGCTAGACCCCCTGCTTGTGAGATTTCGGGGTGCTTCCCCCAAGCAGTGGATAGTACAGTTACCGCCGCTGCAAAGAGTGGCATCTAACTTGCCCAGTCCTCCCCAGTTGCCGAGGCAATCCAGTAGCCCTCCTAAAACAGTTCTCCCAGTAGTGGTTGTGCCTGAATCGGCTGCTCCTCCGGTTGTCAACAGATCGCCCTTGGGGGCAACTGTTCAAGTCGAGAACGTGCAAGTTACACCGGATGGGTTTTTCCTCCGGACGAGAGGCGGAGGAACTCCTCAGATTCAGGTGAATCGGAGCCAAGATCGCGCCACCATTAATATGGAACTCAAAGGCGCGACCCTATCGCCGCGTCTACCGACGCCGGAGTTAGTGGTTAATCGTTATGGTGTCAACCGTATCCAGTTGTTTCAAGTTCAAAATTCACCGCCCGTTGTCCGTATCACTTTGCAGGTAAACGAAAACGGCCCCGATTGGCAAGCAACGGTCAGCCGTTTTGGCGGGGTCGTCGTGGTGCCCACGGGTGGTACCAGCACTGCTAGGGTTGTTAATGTTCAGCCCCAACCTGCTAGGGTTCGCTCCATACTGTCTGCTACACCTTTGGACAATCAACCGCCGGGGGTAGCAACGATTCAGTCGGTAGAACTGGCTTTGGATGGGACACAGCTACTGTTTAGGGCCAACCAGCCTGTAACCTACACAAGTGGTTGGGATCGCTCAACTACCATGTACCGCATCACTCTGACTAACGCCCAGCTAGCTAGAACAATTAAACCACCAAATTTTGATGCCAGCAGTCCTATTCTACGGGTGAGCTTGCGGCAAACAGACCCAATGACAGTTGTGATTTTGGTGCAACCGGCTGCTGGTGTGCGAATTGGAGAACTCAATCAGCCCAGTGTCCAGTTGTTATCCTTACAGTTACAACGTGTTCAACAAGTGTTGGTGCCGCCCTCCAATTCTGCCTCTACTCTTCCCCTTCCTGTCCCAGCCCCAGTCATTGAGACGCCACTACCCCAACAACCCCGCGTTCCCAATGGGCGAATTGTTGTGGTGATTGACCCAGGACACGGGGGTAAAGACCCTGGAGCAATTGGTATTAGGGGATTGCAAGAAAAGAACGTGATCCTAGCGATTTCAAAACAGGTAACGGCGCTTTTGCAGCAACAGGGTGTACAAGTAGTGATGACGCGGACAGATGACTATTTTGTAGATCTACCCCCACGGGTGGCGATGGCAAGTCGGGTGGACGCGGACTTGTTTGTCAGCATCCATGCCAACTCCATGCCTGCCAATCGCTCCGATATCAATGGTTTGGAGACGTATTATTTTTCCAGTGGTCAGCGTTTGGCTCGGACCATCCATAACAGCATTTTACAGAACGTTAATATGAAAGATCGGGGGGTGCGGCGGGCAAGATTTTATGTACTAAGAAAGAGTTCAATGCCGTCAGTTTTGGTGGAAGTTGGTTTTGTGACTGGTCGTGAGGATTCTCCCCAATTAGGAACCTCAGAGCATCGAAATCAAATGGCAGCCGCGATCGCTCGTGGTATCCTCCTTTACATCCAGCAGAAATTGTGATCCCACTCTTACTAAACGTCTACTGATAAAACTTAAACTGTGTCTTACTTGTCTGCCTCCTACGGCTCTACTTACCATCTTCTCAGTCGAGAGCCACAGCAAGCCCCAATTGGAATTTTTGATAGCGGTGTCGGTGGTCTGACTGTCTTGAATCAGCTTTACCGGCAACTCCCCAACGAATCAATCATTTATTTCGGAGATACGGCGCGGCTTCCTTATGGCATCCGCTCTTCAGCGGAAATTTTACAGTTCGTGCGCGAAATCCTCACCTGGATGTCACAGCAGCACGTAAAAATGGTCATTATGGCTTGCAATACCAGTTCTGCCTTAGCACTAGAGGTAGTGAGGACACAATTTCCTTTCCCGATTCTGGGTGTCATCCTGCCAGGAGCACGAGCAGCAGTGCAGCACGGTAAGCGAATTGGTGTGATTGCAACGACTGCTACTGCTGCTAGCAATGCCTACCTGCGCGCCATTCGGGAAATTGACCCGACTGCTCAAGTCTGGCAAGTTGGGTGTCCGGAGTTTGTGCCACTTATTGAGCAAAACCGCATCAGTGACCCCTACACAATTGAGGTGGCTCGGTACTATTTAGCTCCCATGCTTGAGCAGCAAATTGACACTTTGGTCTATGGATGTACCCACTACCCCCACCTAGCACCGGTACTGCGCTCACTGCTGCCCCCGATCAGGCTAATTGATCCAGCTGTACATGTTGTAGTAGCTGCTGCCCATGAGCTTGACTTACTGGGATTAAGAAATACTCACTCGCCATTAGCAACTCGCTTCTACGTCAGTGGATGTCCTATTCAATTTGCCCAGTCTACCTCACACTGGCTAGGTTGCACTCCAGCGGTTGAGTCAGTTGACTTGAGCGATGTGCTAGGTCCAGAGGTGCCTTTGGAATTTCTCGATTAACTTTGCTTCACTTGTTCAAGCCCCTGGATTTATTCGTGGGCTGCTTTCTGCATTGTCTAGCCTGTGCTGATCGCCGATTAGTGACAGCTACGCTGCGGTTAAATGTGTAAAATTGTTGCAATTATTACAATTTAAGCTAGCACAAAAATCTAGACTCTTAGCGCCTATTTAAACAGTTTTAAAAATTTATACAATCGCAGTGTCTTCTCTGCTCCCCTGCTCCGCAGGTGACAACCGACGTTTCTGGGAGAGAAAGCGGAATTGGTGAGGCTTAGCTTAAAATAAGTACAGAATATGTAAATTTTCGTAAACAAAACTTGAATTGGCTGATCCATGACCTCAGTAACCTCTCTCTTTTCCCCAGTTGAAGCAGATCTACGTTTGCTGTCAGAGAACTTAATACAGTTAGTAGGTACACGTCACCCCATCCTCTCCCTGGCAGCAGAACACTTATTCGGAGCCGGGGGAAAGCGGGTGCGCCCGGCTATTGTTCTGTTGATCTCGCGGGCGACGATGCTGGAGCAAGACATCACTCCCCGCCATAGACGTTTAGCCGAGATTACAGAAATGATTCACACGGCTAGCTTAGTACACGACGATGTGGTGGATGAATCCGAGATGAGACGCGGCGTTCCTACCGTTCATAGCCTGTTTGACAATCGCGTGGCAATATTGGCAGGAGATTTTCTGTTTGCTCAATCATCGTGGTATCTGGCTAACCTAGATAATTTGGAAGTGGTCAAACTGCTGTCAGAAGTCATTATGAATTTTGCAGCTGGGGAGATTCAGCAAGGAGTGAGTCGCTTTGATACCACAATTACAATCGAGGCTTATTTGGAAAAGAGCTACTACAAAACCGCTTCTTTAATAGCCAACAGTTCTAAGGCTGCCGGTTTACTTAGTGACGTATCAGCAGAGTCATCTGAGCACTTGTATGGCTATGGTCGTCATTTAGGTTTGGCTTTCCAGATTGGAGATGATATTTTGGATTTCATCGGTTCAAAAGACACTTTAGGAAAACCAGCTGGCTCGGATCTTAAAAGTGGTATCCTGACCGCACCAGCCTTATTTGCTTTAGAAGAAAAACCCTACTTGGAGGTATTGATTGAACGAGAGTTTGCCCAAGCAGGAGATTTAGAGCAGGCGATCGCACTAATTCAAGACAGTCATGGGATTGAGCGCTCACATGAATTAGCAGCCCACCATTCTCAAATAGCTGTTGAGCATCTGGCTGATCTACCGTCTTCAGAGTCTCGGCAAGCCCTGATTAACATGGCTGACTATGTTCTGAGTCGGCTTTATTAGCTGCAAGAATAATGGTTAACGGCTTTAAGCAATATCGGGAGGCAACCGGCTGGGGGAGGCACCCGGTGCAGACGAGCTTTGTCTTAGTTGTTGAATTAAATTCTGGATATCTTCACGTCGGATTTCAATACCAGTAGTCAAATCGCTGGGTGCTTCAAAGAAGATGACGCTGTCAACAGTTTCTAAGGCAAATAGCTGGAACAAAATGTGAGTAACGGGAATAGATACGGCAATTATCTCAGGGTTTAGCTCAGCAGCCGAACTAACTGGGATAGATTTTCGTGTAGGGAAAGCGTAGATAACGCGTTTTTCAACATCTGGAGTAGCACGATTGCTTAATGTTGTCAAAATCCAGTCTTGCTCCAAACTTTGCAGGATATAGTATTGTGGGTGCCTTAACTTTCCTGCAAGCAGCTTGAGTCCGGGCGCGATCGCTGCTACTACTTGGGTCGTAATGCCATCTTGGGGGGCATCATCAATAAGTAGTTGAATCTGTGATTCTAAATCCATAGTCAGCATTAGAAAGCTCATACCATCACTCTGAGTCTAGCTGCTCACACCAAGTCACCTTCTAAAATATAAATGGATCTCTCGCTACCACCGTAGATTCACTAAAGTCAACAACCCTAGAAGCGTTAAGACAGCTCAGTTTTTCAGTGAAATTTCGTTTGAATTGCGGGCATTGGTAACGTTAAGTTTATTTTGTGGTTTTATTATGTAAGGCTCGTTCAGGATGCTCAGGCATCACCTAAAGACGAAGCATCAGCATCAGCGCTTTGATGTTACTGCATTACAAGCGCAGTGGCGGCGACGAATGGCGACAATACCTTTGACAGAGGTAGAAGATTCAATTCTGCTACGGGTGTTGGTGCAAACGTTGGTGGCAGTGGGGATTGTCGCAACGGATATTGCGGCTGAAACCCAGATGAGCCTCTGGGCTGTGCCGCTTAGTGCTGTAGGGGCGACTTGGAGTTGGTATCGCCGCCGAGAGCGCAATATTCCAGCTAAGTTCTGCATAGCCATTGGAATGCTGATAGCACTGGGAGCCTTCTTTGGACGGTTGGTGGGTGAGTTGAACGATACTAGGCTGGTCTTATCAGAGCTACTCATTCAACTGCAGGTGTTCCACAGCTTCGATTTGCCCCGGCGCAAAGACTTGGGCTATTCAATAGTAATTGGGCTGATTTTGCTGGGTGTTGCCGGAACGCTGAGTCAAACGTTAGCTTTTGCACCAGTATTACTGCTCTTCTTGGCGATCGCAATACCTATTTTGGTGTTAGATTATCGCTCCCGTCTGGGTTTTGAGAAGGCAAAATCCAAACATATTTGGAGAGGGCAAAAGGCAATACGTTTTTACTTTTTACTTTTCGCTTTAGTTGTCGGGCTGGGGCTAATCATCTTTGCGTTCTTACCCCGTTTTCCGGGTTATCAACTACGGACATTTCCGGTGAGTGCTCCTATCAATGTTGAAAGCAAGTTTGACGGTCGCAGCATTGTCAATCCCGGTTATGTTCGTAGAGGTGATGCTGGCAAAGGCAGCAGTGGTACTGGTACAGGCGACCGAGACCAATCTGGGAAACCAGGTCAGGTAGATGATGAGTTTTATTACGGCTTTAACAACCAAATTAACCAGAACCTGGGGGGTGAGATGAAACCCAAGGTGGTAATGCGGGTGCGATCGCAGGCGGAGGGTTTCTGGCGGGTACTGGCATTTGATCGCTACACTGGCCAGGGATGGGAGATTTCTCGCAATGAGCAGGTTCAGACGCTCAAGCGCTCCAACTGGTCTTACCAAATTTTTCTTTCCCCTCCTGCGATCGCTGGTCGTACTAAGGAGGTGGTGCAAACTTATACAGTAGTATCAGAGTTGCCCAATTTGGTTCCAGCCCTAGCTTATCCAAAGCAACTTTACTTTCCGACACCGGAGATAGCAGTTGATCCCGAAGGTGGTTTGCGAGCACCTGTGGGATTAACTAAAGACCTCACCTACACTGTAATTTCTGAAGTTCCCTATCGCGATCGCACTCGACTGCGGCTTTCTCCAACTAAATATCCTCAAAACATCCGGAATTACTACCTACAAGTTCCCCCTCAAATTGTGGAGAAAGTGCAGCAACGCACCCAAGAAATTCTGGCAACTTCGCCTAAAGCGCTGGCATCAGCCTACGAGCAAACTCTGTATCTCGCCCAGTACTTGAAGCAACGCTATACCATTCCAACGAACCCATTAGCCCTGCCATATTTGAGTGAGAACGAAGATTTAGTGGAGACTTTCCTTTTCAAGTACAAAGGAGGCTATCCAGATCACTTCTCCACCACTCTTACAGTCATGCTGCGTTCCATCGGCATTCCAGCGCGGTTAGTGGCAGGCTTTAGTCCAGGTCAGTTTAATCCTTTCACGGGTCTGTATATTGTCCGTAACACCGATGCCTATGCAATGACAGAAGTATACTTTCCCAAATACGGTTGGTTTGCCTTTGATCCAATTCCTGGTCATTTACTAGTCCCACCCTCGGTTGAGGATTCCCAAACCTTTAGCGTTTTGCAACAATTTTGGAAGTGGATTGCTGGGTGGTTGCCAACTCCTGTCACTGGCTTGCTGAACAATGTTTTTGGTGCAATCTTTACCTGGTTGGGGAGAGCGATCGCTTGGTTTTTGGCTTTGTTCTCCCAAGGCTGGGTAGGCGTATTGACCGGAATAATCACGGCGACAGGACTAAGCTTCTTGGGTTGGCTGGGTTGGAATCAGTGGCGAGTTTGGCGCTATCGTCGTTGGTTAGCCAAGCTACCGCCTATGGAAAGCCTTTATCAACAAATGCTCAATTGGGCAGCTAAACAGGGTTTTCGTAAACATTCAGCTCAAACGCCGCTAGAGTATGCCAAAGTATGCTATCAGCATCATCCCCCCGCAATGGCTGAGGTGATTGATGAAATTTGCCAAGCCTACGTTAGTTGGCGTTACGGGGGGCAAGTTCCGAACCTCAGCCAGTTGAGGAGCCGGTTGCAAGACCTGAAAAAGTCTTCGCTCAGGAAGCTCGCAACCAACGGTAAGTAAGATTAAGCGTAAAGTTTAACCTTTTCTAGTTTTAATTGACGGTGTTGCACCGTGTTAGGTAAGAAGCGCTTCTTCTTGGTGAGTGACTAGCGTGCAATCAGAAGTGGCATAACCTACACAGATGAGTGCATATCCAGCTGCCATCTGATCGTCATCTAAGAAAGACTGATCCGACTGGTTAATAGTGCCTTCTGTGATCTTAACTGCACAAGTAGAACAAGCACCCGCACGACAAGAGTAGGGTAAGTCGAGTCCTTGTTCCTCCGCTACGTCGAGAATATATTCATCTTCGGGAACTTCAATCGTTGTGTTCAGCCCTTCATCCTCATTGATCAACGTGACTTGATAAGTCGCCATTTCAACACTCCTCTCTCTAACGAGAATGGTACTTCTTCACCAAACAGGAACATGTTTGTTGCTTACTTTTAGCTCAACTTATCGGTGTTTGCGGCTAACTGTGATACCATTTTTTGCTTGTAGACATTATTTGCAGCGTGAAGTTAGTGATTTGTATAGCTTGTACTAAACAAATCAGGATTTTAGAATTGGCCTTAACAATTATTATTCTCTTAAAATATAATTATTTTTTTATACGACATCCCTTAATGGCACGGCTTTAATGGACTCAGTATTAAGTATTTGTATAACCAAAATTAACTCGTTGAGTAAACTATCTTTCGCGTATCGCGCTCTAACTGTCGTGGAAAAATAATCTAAATTATGTCTACATAATTTCAAGTGATATCCATTAACCCATCCATGAGATTCAATTGTATCAGCCATCCCCTTGGATTCCATTGCATTTAAGTAAATGCTCTTGACGGGAAAGCTTTCACTTCTTGGGGGCGAGTAGGCGAACAAGATCTCTCCATCAAGCTTCGTAACTAGAGCCGGCTTTGCACTTTGCTTAATCAAGTTAGCTATTACCAGGTGAAATTCTGCTAGTGGATGATCAGTCTGTTTGCCAATCAGATAGTTAATTGTTATATCTACTACTCGCTGTTGACATCGAAGATGCACTAACTTAATTGCCGGAAGCTGCTTTGAAATAGCATTTACTAGTGATTTTTTACTTTTTAATATAAATTCAAAAACTTCTTGAGCTGGACAATTAAGTAACAGCACAGAATCCCAAATATCAATTTGGCAAAAAGAAAGATTTTGCGCTAGAAATGAGGGATTTTTTATATTAGACAATAAATGAGAAAGTAAAAGTTCACAAGCTGTATTTGGAAGCAAGTTTTGAGTCTCAACTCGATAAAGAAATTAGAACATATTTTTTAGCTTTTGCAATTACTGAAAATACTGAAATGTATAAGTAACTTAATTAATATTCGGGTATATATACAGACAAATTAATTAATTTTAAACACACAGCATAATCCAAGAATTTAAAAACCAAAAGTTAATGCGCTTCCCGCTGGTGGGGGAAAGACTCCCCCACTCCCCTTTGACTTGCTTATATTTACTCAACTCCCTGATGATTCCATCCAATCGATACACTGCAGCATCTGGTGGTGCATGGTTTCTCGCTCAGCGTGGTAACGGCGACCATGACCTGGTAGTACCCACTCGAAGGAGTAATCAGCCAGCTTGCGCATTGATTGCAGCTGTTTTGGCCAGGAGTACCAGCAATAATCGCGGAAAGCAACCAGCTGATTGAGCCGATCTGACCAGGCGAGATGGTCGCCAGTGAACAGAAATTGGTTGTTGTAGAGCAGAGCAGTGTGTCCTTTGCTGTGACCGGGAATTGGAATAATCAACAAGTCAGGAGCCAGCGCAAAGGGTTCTGAGCCAGTCAGCTGAATTTCCACATCTCGAGTGCCGGCAGAGATGTCGTCGGTGTGGAGAATGCGATCGCATCTAAAATGGTCCCGAAACTTTTGATGATCCGCGACATCATCCCTGTGTGTTAGGTACAAATGACGAATTCCACCCATAGTCTCTAGTTGCTTAACCAAGGGTGGTGTAAATCGGGGAGAATCAACTAATACATTACCTTCAGAACGCTGAATCAGGTAGCTGGCAGCACCATAAGATTTTTCCGAATGGTAACCGCAGTAGTAAACGTTTTCGTCTACTTGAACGGGAAAACTCAGTTGAGCGACTTTGATATCCTGTGGTTTTTCAACTGTACCAATCGAACTAGTAGGACAAGCTAAGAGAGCTTGGAGCGATCGCAACCGTTCTACCTCACTGCCTGGTTGGTTATAGACAGCTGATTGTTCCCCAGCACTGTGGAACACCTCTGGAGCCATCCAGCGGCAAGTGTCACAGTCAATGCAACTAGTATCAACGTAAAAATCGCCGCTAACATTTTCAGCTCGGCGCAGATTTAAATGAGCCATCGTAAAACCTCTTTCTTATAGCTAGATGCACACAAAGGCACAGAAACATAACCTATTCGCAGTTGACTAGCACTCGGTTTGAGGCTAATTAGCTAGATCTGGAAACACCTCCTGGACAGCTGGATGAACCAAGCGATGGTTGTATACATTCACCCCGCTGGCTAAAGCCGGGTTTTCCAGGGCCTTCATCCCCAGATTAGCCAACTGAAGCACGTAAGGAAGGGTACTATTGTTTAGCGCCTGTGTTGCCGTCCAAGGCACAGCTCCTGGCATATTAGGAACCCCATAATGCACTACACCTTCTTCGACGTAGGTGGGATGGGTGTGAGATGTGGGGTGCAGCGTTTCTATACAACCGCCTTGGTCAACTGCCACATCGACAATCACAGAACCGGGACGCATCTGTTTTACTAGGTTGCGAGGTACGAGGATGGGTGCCTTACGCCCCAGAACCAAAACCGCGCCGATCAGCAAATCTGCTTCGGGAACAACCGCTTCAATCTGGGCAGAGTTACTGTAGAGCAGTTCAACTCTGGAGCCAAACAAAGTTTCTAGATAGGCTAAACGATCTACACTTAAATCCAGAATTTGTACAGTAGCACCCATACCTACAGCAATCCGGGCAGCTTCTGTGCCAACAACACCGCCACCTAAAATCACAACTTTGCCTGGTTTTACCCCAGGGACACCACCCAAGAGGACGCCCCGACCTCCTTGTTGGCGTTCTAGAAACCTGGCTCCAAATTGTACTGCTAGGCGACCAGCAATAATGCTCATCGGCGTGAGCAGGGGTAATTTGTTGCTACCAGGTTGTTCAACGGTTTCGTAGGCGATCGCGGTGACACCACAATCTATCAAGTGTTCGGTTAAACCCCGAGCGGCTGCCAGATGCAAGTAGGTAAATAAAAGCTGCCCTTTTTGCAGGAACCGGTACTCGGGCAGGAGCGGTTCTTTGACTTTGATAACCAACTGGCGATTCCACACATCTTGGGGTGTGGGGACAACTTGCGCCCCAGCTTGCCAGTAGTCTTGATCAATAAACCCAGCACCGGTACCGGCTCCTGTTTCGACAAAGACTGTATGACCGTTCTCAAACAGTACCCGGACGCTACTCGGACTCAGTCCAACTCGAAACTCCTGATCTTTTGTTTCCTTGGGAACACCAATTTCCATTTCCACTTCTCTGTAACTCCTGTATCTAGCTTAAGCCTGTCAAGAGGAGAGCAGGGGTAGCAGGGGAGTGAAGGGGAAGCAATACATATAAACGAATTGTATATTAAGTGCTGGAGCTGGTTAAAATCAAGTCACAACATCAGAGTCGCTTCGTTGCGGAAGTGAAATTGTATCGACCCAGAGGTTTTTCAAATAATGACACAACCACAACCCACCATTACGCCCCGGCTGGAAGAGCCAAAGTTTGGCTTTAATGAATATGCTGAACGTTTGAATGGTCGAGCCGCGATGATTGGCTTCGTGCTGATGGTGATAATTGAGTACACTACGGGGCTTGGGGTACTCGCCTGGCTAGGTTTAAAGTAGGGCTGGAACCGAGCGGTAGGTTTACTGAGGGATAAGGAGTGAGGTAACTTCATGCTTTCCTCACTCTCGCCCCTTGGAAGTTTTACCTTGATCTAGCTGCCGCTTTAAGTAGTAGGTTTTAAGATGATAGATAACTCGATATAACAGCTGAACTGGAAAAAAGCAAGTTGTGATGAATAGTGCATTACCTAAATTTTTAAAGTCAGCCTACCGGCGAGAACCGCTACCCAGCTTTTTGATTACCATAGGGGTGGTTGATGCGGTGATCGGTGGGTTTGATGATCGCTGGTCGTTGTTCACATTTGGATTGGGAACTGTAGGTGTAGCGATCGCGCTGCGCTGGTGGCTGCAACAGCAGCGTCCCTCTGAACCATCCCAGCCCGTTGTGCAACGTTACCTTCCGTCCCATTCCTCTCATCAGGTATTACCTATGCTAAAGGTTTCCAAGAAAAAACCACCCCAATAGACTTGAGATTTTGGTCGAATCTAAAATCTGTCAATTAACTTATTAATAACTATTAAAATTGCCTAACTCTTGCTTCCTCGTCATTTGAGAGGTCTCGGCTAATCAGCATCCTCCGGAAGTACTCCGGCTAGGATGAACTGTGCCTCGTAAGATTACTGCTTGGCTGGGTCTATATCCTGGGTAATGGGCTGAAAATATTCCTGGTCATAATGCCTAAACTGATAATTTTAGAGATTTTTGTTGCTTTCATCCCTGGTAAGGGTAGCGTATTCTGTTCAGGTATTATCAACGTACACTAAGCTTCTGCAAGTATTAGGAATCCCTAATCAGGGGAAACCTAGTTTTTTTTCTTGTCTTCTACCAAAAGAATGACTTTATTATTAAATTTATTTGTAAATAAGAACACAAGAAAGATTTCAAGCAGGGCTAGTGTCCATATTTTTCCAAGCAATAGTAAACTTATAACCAAGCTTTTTGGAGATACCTAAGTAAAATTACTCTGTCTGTTCCAGCCAAACTTCTACTTGAGAGATAGAAGTAAATGTAAGTTAGTTTGTTAGGTTGTATACAGTAATCTGAAATCAGACAATAGAGAGTAAAATTTTACTTCCTGTGGTCAAATCTTTAGTATAAAAACCTCTCCCTCTCTCTTTTCCCCCTTGGCGATCTAACGCGCTGAAGCGCTTCGCTACGCTGAGGCGTCTTGGCGGTCCCTTACGTGGATGAATATTTAGTACCCACTCCTGCATTTGTTGCAGCTGGTTCA
>QQTW01001276.1_pt1 | contig 17425 bp, 19 predicted proteins | sample 1904831 | NCBI WGS metagenome assembly QQTW01 (sample SAMN09435610, study PRJNA476489) | Subsurface metagenome, whole genome shotgun sequencing project. | reverse complement strand
GTAATATTTCTTGCGTCGCTTCTCTTTGACCTCTTCTGGCCTGAGAGAGTTCTCAACGTCGATGAGGCCCACGTATGGACTCGGGCCGTCCTCAACAGAGGCGATCTTCCTGCCCGTGCCTGTCCCGTAACTATAGAAAACTGCCGGAAATGGCACCACCACATGTGGGGGACACCGAAGATTTGATTTGCAATTCCCTTTTCCTAGCACACCAATCTGGGCAGTAAAGCTTAGAGGTCTCGAAGGTGTCGTAGACATTCGGCCTCGCAATATGGATTCTTCGTACGATCCAACCATGGTTGCGTGGTGTAAAGGTGACGCATCCGACAGCGATGGCCTCCTGGTACGAAGAAATGGTGGAGTGTGGCTTGAGGAAACTGCCTGGAGACTCCAGTTGGACGTCAACGATCGTCGAGGTTGATGTCCTTGATGGGACCGTGCTCCTTCGCGCCGCATGGGAGGTGATGTCCGGTGCAACGCAGGAGGTTGACCGTTCGGCGATGAGTGAAGAGAATGGAAGGACTTGGAAGGTAGTGTATGGCGCCTGTTGTTCTTGCCAGGGCTGGTGGAGAGGTCGACTGGGGAGAAGTCCAGATCCGTGTTGTTGGATTGCTGAACCAAGGGACTAGTAGGCGCCTTCAATACGAAGCTTGATGAGTAAGACGATAAAGATGGTGGCCGTGATCTGATTCTTCCTAACTCGGCGTCTATCGGATGTGCAGGCGGAAACCGTGGGTCGGCTTGAAAGGGGCTGTACGGGTAAGCCGGAGTAGCTGATGGGGTATACCAAGGTGTGCTGGGCGATGCACCCAGGGGTCCATCAAGCACTTGGTCCTTGGAGTATCCTCCACACTGAGATGCTTGGTAAGGTTGCTCAATGGGAGAATGCTCCTGTGTGAAATCCCCACTGTGTAATGCAGACCTCGGCCGTTGGATTTCAGCGGGAGAGCTAAGGGCTTCATTTTGACAGTCGGAGCTCTGTTTATCAGACTCTTTCAGCTCAGGCGCGGACAACAATGATAACGTGTGTGGCGTCAGGGCATTGGACTTCCGGGTGTGGGGAGGGTCAGCATGGCTCTGGTAGTAAGCTTCAAGCTGTTCCACGATTAAACATTAGCTTCAATACTTGACGTTCTGTAATCTGTAAATGCTCTGAAGCTGTGATGAGGTTGCCAATATGAACAGCAAGATTCATCAAAGAAACAGGCCTAGCACGGTGAATGTCCACGCACGGACTGAGCAGTGCCACTACCTAAGAAAGAAGGTGCAAGTTCTAGGTAGACAATTGGTTGCTCAATCTGGTGGTAGGAGTGGATGCCTTTGTAAAAAGTGGCCTGTCTCATAACAAGCCGTTACAGATGCAAAGAGGCAGCGATTGACAAAATGAAGCAACTCACAGTTCCGGTCGGCACCCAGGTGGGGCTTTCTCCTCTCTTGATTCTCTCAATAAGTTCGGCTCGATCACTTGTCTCCAGTCTGGCATCACCGACCTCTGCCATGACGTTTTTGGATGGCAAGACCCACCTCGTGTCCGAATCCGGATCGGGACCATCGCCGAATTCTGTTGTTATACTCTGATCGGAAGGTTTTCGCATGATTGAATCATAGCCGCCGGACTTGAGACACGACGGAGACTTCGGAAGAGAGCGGCAGTCAGGGTCATGAAAGATAGGCATATACGTTGTGGCAATATGGTAAGAGGTTCGTCATGAGGATGATGCCGAGCTTGAGAGGCCGACGATGAGGTCAGATGAGCTTTGAGAAAGTTGGAACTACTTGTATGTAGTGCAGATTTGAAAGGGTCGAAGGGTTGGGGGGGTTAAATCATTAATAAGGTAAGTTAATGACTCGAAGTTATGCTCGCCGAGTACGGATCTTTATGCTTTGAGGTGACAAGGGCTCTATTATTCGCCGAGTTAAAGAGTTGTGACGGATGTGCCCACTATCTCGTACCTTTATTCCTGGCTCGTCGGGGCCACTACTTACCTAGGTACAGTACGGGGGATCTAGTACCCAGCAGACAAAGAGACTTCACAGATGCCTTTATATATAAGTTCCACCTAACGTTAAGTAGGTAAGGTAGTTACCTTAGCATTTCGCTCCGGGACTCACAGCAGTCTACTACCTAGGTATTCTTCCTCGCTTTGCCCTGCCTTTTCTGTAAGTCACACACGAAAGATGAACGACTTGCATAAGTTTTATGCACCAAAACGATACACTGTCTGTGGGTCTTCAGAGAGCCTCAAGCTGCACTGGAATAGTATGAACAACGGTCATGGTACTTGGAAAGAACACTCGTAGTGATAGATGCATCTTTCATACCTTGTCTACCTTGAGCTTGCTGAAAATACCTGGCTTGTTGTTTGAAACTGTAGTTATATGCTCTGCCGTGCCATGGAATCTTCAGCCCACCCTCGCGTATGGGCCCTGCTCGGCCCGTCGACTAGTGGAAAGACCGGGGTCGTGATATTTGTTTGACGTGGAGTATATTTTCTGTCATCTCGAACCTGAAGTACCCTGGAGCGGCCACTATAGACTCAACGTCGCAGGAGACATCGAAATGGCACCTAAAAGATCTCTAACCAACCCCGATGATGCAGTCGATGAAGCAAAGCGAGTCAAACGGCGGAGGACTGGCTTCAAAGTAGGCCCAGATAACCTACCGGATGGAACTTATCGACGAAAGGGTAGCACACCCAAGCCAGATCTAGTGCATATACATTGACCTTCCTCTAGTCCAGAAAATCAAGAAAGATCTGATACACAAAGCCAAAGTCAAGAAGTCGTATGCGAAGCTGAAAGAGCGCGAAGCACAACAATCCCAACCCATGGCTGCTTACAATGACCCAACATCGGATAGTGCCGCCCAACCAAGCCTCGCATTACATCCCGAGCGTCAAGAAATGCTTGAGAATCCCATCGTCGAACCGAAACCAGGTCCTCCAGTGCGAGACGGCGCACGCGGGCCAAGACAGCGCCGACGAAAACCCGTACCGTTTGAGAAAGAAGCCATGTTAGCGGAGAAGCGGAAAATCGAAGCCGAAGCGAGACGTAAAGTAATTGAGGAGGCGAACAGACAGCGGAAGCAGAAGATCGAAGAGAGGGAGCGGTTTCGCAGAGCCATGGCGAAGGCGAGGACGGGTGGTAAGAACGGGCAGCGAAAGTTGGGCAGGGAGAGCAAGGTGCTGCTTGAAAAGGTTCAGAGGGTTGTGGGAGGTTGAGGATGTTGAAGGACCAGATAGGGTCCTCGAGGCGACTTCAACACGTACAAAAACAAAAGGACGTAGCGGGTTCGAGTTATGAAATAGGACGCCCGTGCGTCACAGTCCAGCACACATCACTACTGGATCGTCGTTCCCCCTCGAAGAGTTAAATCCGGACCCTACGATCTGAATAAAGCCTACACGGAGGCGAAGCATCTATTGACCGCAGTCTTGCACAAGACAAGATCATTTTATTATCAGTATCGCTTCTTAGTCTACGAGGTGCATCCGGACTGTCATGAACCCTGAAGTTGTACAGTACAACCTCTGAGGAAGACAGCTGATTCTGCTGTGGCTGGTGACTGTGAAGAGTCTTGGTGTACTTTCAGAACAAGGACTGTGGGTAGCAGCTGGAAGACCAGGTGTAGTATGGTCTTCGGAATCCTGAGTGGGAGAGGAGGTTCTCTCAATTAGACAAAATCTAATTAGGAAGGGGCAGAATCCATAGACGAGTATGCCGCAAAACTTCTACATCAAGTCACATAGCATCGCCACTAAGCATAACAGTGATGTAGTACCTTAAGATGTACAGAAGGCACGAGTTAATAATTCAGATGACAAGCAACGCCAGCTCCGCCATAACCCACCAGTGCCGCTCATCCAGACCCTGTCCAGCGACCTTCCCCCGTTTGAACCCCCTGCCGTAAATTCCATTCCATCAATCTATGACCCAACAACAACTGTAATTCCCATTTATAGCCACTACTGTCCATGGTCTCCCTCGCTGACCTCGCTGCCGACCTCTGTCCAAGTGCCAGGCGTGCTAACGCCGGCAAACTCACTCATGACGTCTAAGTCACCATCCACCGAACTTTCGGCGCCAACGTCTTCACCACTACCCGCCAGCGATGCTGGGATAGATGCACGAGCATGCAAGGGTGCAATGCTGGGGTCGCTTTGATTGTGTTCTGCGCCGCCGGACACATCTGAGTAGAACGATGGAGATGCGGTCTCTGCCCATTCATTTACAGACCAGTAATTCGATGCTTGAAGAGGCGGCTGTCTTTGTGGGGAGTTGAGATCACGAGAGGAGGATGAGGTTGTGGGGGTGAGATCAACGAGATTATCAGACGGATGCTTTGAGGTGGTCTCGGGGTTGATTGGACGTTGTGGTGGTTCCTCGATGGGTAATGTTGCACTTCTTTCACGGGAGGCTGGAGCGGTTGGATGCGTTGATCCATTATCAACAGCATTGATGAGATGGGTCTCATTGGGTGACTTGATCTCGTTCCCATCTGCAAATGGATTGGTGACTGCTGCTTCGTTCTCGACACCTTGGAAGCCGTTGGGTCGATGTCTCAAGCCTTCCTCTTCATGTTTGATGTCTGTCGCTGTGGCGCATGCTACTTCATCCTTTAGAACGCCCTTTGTGTTTACCAAGCGATCGAAACTAGCACTGGTCACTCCACTTCTTTCCCTTTTCCGCTTTTCTTCGAAAATTCGACCTCGCTCGAGTATCTCCTCTCTGGCCTTGCGCCTTCTATCGTCTGCCTCTGGACTCTCGTCTGGTCTAGTTGAAGGGTCTGGAGTAGATGAGGAGCGGGATGGATTGATGTCATCACCCAGGCTATGCAAAGCAACGGCAATCTTACGACGTGAACTGTCAACCCATTCTCTGACTTGGGGATTCTCGTAAACAGCAAGGCCGGCGGCTACCAAGATGGAAATGGTGATTATCAAACCTAAACAAAGAGTTCCGTATTAGCTTGTGATGTGAAGATCCCTTTCATGCCGATTTCACGGCAGAGAGCTGTAACTCTTATGGAGACTCGCTGTCTGATGTCAAGATGTACCATCGATACAGTTGCAGGTACACGATGTGGCGGCAAGGTGCATTAGAGAAGACAAAATATGGGACAGACGACTCACCTTTGGCAAGTGGAGCAGGCATGTTGGATTTGCACACCCCGCATCTATTGTAAATAATTTGAAATAAAGCAACTCAAGTACGCCGGAAGGTCTCGTCAGACACTGTTATCTCGAGAACTGGGCTGTGGAATCGTCATCCAAAGACTCGAAGGCGAGTACAAATAAGGTAAGACTACATACAACGAGCTGATTCGGACCCCGCGGCTGTGGCTGAGTTATGCAGGTTACTACTAGTACTTAGTAACTATAATCTGGACCTTAGGGGGCATCGGGCGCGTCTCCACACCGGAATCGTTTCTCATAGCGCGTTACACTCCCACAAGTTACAACCACTTCTGTACAATATTCTCCATTGCACCCTTCATAGCCCAATCATAATGTCTCGTGCTAGTTCTTCAAACCAGCGTAATCTCACGTTAACAGAAGAGCTCGAAAGATTAGAGCAGTCTATAACCCTAACACTACAAGGTATATATATATCTGGCTGGTTTCTGGTTACCGCACCTGCAGCGAAGAAACGCTGACGCCGAGCCCAGAAATTGATCATAACTTCAGTCGCGCACATCGAATAGTCACTACAAGTATTCTTCCCGTCGTCGAACAATATGCCGAACACTCCCGAAGCGTCTGGGAAGGATCCAAGGTTCGCCGAGCCGGCAATGTGTAGATTCCATCATTTTAGGGCTAACGACTCTATGTAGTTCTGGAAGCAGTTCTTTGAGGCTAGTGCCAATGTTTCTCTCTCTGGTTACGAAGAGCTAGCTGTAGATGAGACTGCGACCGGGGAAACCACCATAGAGACAACAAACACTTCCGACGCTTATGGATCCTCGCCTTCCCATGCCAACGATGACGACACAATAACCGCAGAGTCGTTGGCTCAAACCAACAACGACGAGGTTGAAGACTCTCTCTTGGAGTCTCTCTCTATCTCTCCGTCTCAAGCAACACCCCGAGTCACAGCAACCAAAACTAAACCACCCACCTTCGCCGAGTACCCATCGCCTTATGAAACATTGAAGCGCGAAGTGCATGGCACCGCCGACGACGCTGCACCCTCGACCACGTCCTCAGGTGCTCCCTCCACACCAGGAAAGCAGAAAATCCCAGACATGTCTCTTACACCAACCTCCTCCCCTTTCGTTCCACCCACCTCAGCCTTCAACCCCTCAACCGCACAGCGTAAAGACATGCTTCTCCACCGCGTCCTCGACAAGAACTACCGCTTACAAGCTACACCACACGCACAACCACGCACCACCTACCGCTCCGTGACTACGGCTCGACCCGCCAACGAAACTCCTAGAGCCAGCAGGTCCAAGTATCGAGAGAGCACAAGCCCGATGTCCAGCCCACCTATTCCCGCTCCAGAACTGCACAGCGAGATTTTCACCTCACCCCAACGTCGAGCTCCACGCACACCCGGCGTTAGCGTCCTGGCAACTACGAAAAGAGCCAGGGGACTAACCCCCAAGCACAAAACCGCAACTAGAACTGGAGGCTGGGACAGCGATGACGACATTGATGGTGACTACGGCGAAGACGGCTTGCTGGAAGGAATGAGCCCGCCAAAGACGATGCAGTTTCATGTGCCACAGAGTCGGTTGTTACAGACGCCGGGTAGGTCGTTCATTCCAAGCTTGTTTTCTCCAGCTGTGTGCTTGCAAATTAGAATTCGCTAACACGCCGAGCAACTCCTTAGCACGAGAAGCAAGCAAGCGCATTGTCCAAGATATACTCCGTACGGCAGGAGGTGGTGATGAAGTGACAGATGAGTTTACGGAGTCGGGTATGGAAACGGAAACTGGGTTGAACAGTCCGGGTGAGCGCAACGGCATGGATGAGGGGGACATGACGTTTTGATTGTCAATACCTGAGGTCTTACCTACTTTAGTCGTAATGAGGAAAGACACTTCCAGAGTTTTCCAAATGCTCCCCGGTGGCGTCGGCACATATCGGAGCAAGTGGTGCGAATCATGATGTCAAGTGTGTCCTGTGAATCGACTTTGAGAAGGCGATTCGCAAGAGGTGATTTGCTCGGAGACAATTCTACGTTATTTAGCAAGTGAGCCTTCTTCTCCAGGAGATTGAAATTACATAAGTACGTATTGACTATCCCAAGCAGGTAAACACCACCTCAATCTTCAGATGAACCCAAATCCCATCCTTCCGTTCAAGGACATCGTTGCTTCCAATTTACCCACCATCGGTAGACGTCATGCGCGATTCGATGACAACTCGATGACCAACTCACCGGACATGTTCGGCAACGGTTGAGGTCCACTAGATATATAACCTCCCTCGACTCCCCCGTTCACCTTTTATCTTCCTTCTCCTCTCCAGAACAATCCTCAATTTCATCTCCTCCCAACACTCGTCCTCGAAACCATCTCCTCAGCAACCGCCCTCGACCTCATCTTTCTCTCACTTTTCTCAACTTAATTTCTTCTTCCCATTCGTCTCACTCGAAGCCAACCTCATAAGCTCGTGCCTCGAGAGGGAGGCGGGCTAGTGAGCCCATCTCCCTCATTACTCGAAACCCGAGGTATCAACACCGACGGTCAGACCGTCTCAGGGATCTTTCGGCATCTTTCGCCAACGCCACTCGGCAACGTAGTCACTAAAATTTCCCTGGACTGGGGCACATGCGCTGCCCCGTCCTGGGCACCGTCAGTCATCGTTGACATTTTCGAATCGGAGAAACCTCTTTTCCGCCAGTCAGCGTTAGGGACACGCTGACTGGCGGGAGGCATCCACCTCAGGTTAAGAGGTCCAGAATCGACCTCGATGATAAACTCAGGAAGATTTCAGACTGGGGCACATGCGCTGCCCCGTCCTGGGCACCGTAAGTCATCGTTCCCGATTTCGTAATGCTCACCTATATATTGCGCTGCTCGCACGCAAAAACTTCCTCTCTCTTTCATCTCTCTCCACCGCACTCTGCTTTCAAAAACGCGAAACTAACCATGGCCTACAACAAGGCACTACTTGGTGCTGTCATCGTCACCGTCAGTTTTCTTCCCTCCCTCATCACTATACTTGTCGCCTTCGCTGCCGTGTTGCAGCACTTCACATCCCGGGCGCAAGCCCAAACAAAAAACGACGGCGCAATGGCGCCAATTTACGTTGGCTCAGGTAAAGATCTTGAAGAGATCTTTACTACAATGCTCCCTCGCCGAGCTGGATGTGGTCGAGCTGGATGTGGTCGAGCTGGATGTGGTCGAGCTGGATGTGGTCGAGCTGGATGTGGTCGAGCTGGATGTGGTCGAGCTGGATGTGACGCTTGCAGTGGACTGGATTGGGCTCTGGGTTAGGTCCGGTCAGGTGGGCGCTTGGGCTTCGGATCTGGGCGGGTTGGACCTGAGATTAGGACGATTGAGGCTTGCTGAAGGCAGATTAGTAGAAGGGGAGAATGGACGGGAGAGTTGGAAGAGAGGGATGGAAAGGCCAGAACCTTACTGATAATTTGTTGTCGAGTCGGCCTCCTAATATACTGTTTCGTGTACTTCATACCTTGAGTCGAATCTCGTCAATGTTTACAAGCTGGAACTAGAAGGTACATGACCACAGTCGTGAACACCTTGCTGCTATGTTGCCATCATTTGATAGTATCACTGTCGTCGGAAAGCTTCTCATTTCGGCTAGACTGATTTTCGATCGATCGTCCAAAGATACAACCCAGATCCGTCAGCATCCTACATACAAACACGCGCTTAGAAGGGAAGAAAAAGGCGTCGGTTTAGTTCCTTGCGCCGGCACGAAGGTGAGGTAGAGGAGAGGAATGGTTGGTATAAGTAATGTAACGGGCCGGACCGAGAAGAGAGGTCGATGGGAAGGGGGTATATAGCGCATATAAAATGGGAACATGGGGTAACAATTGTAAACGCTGAAAGTGCGGGACTGCCAAACTCCAAAAACGAGAGAAGTCAAGGCAAAGTCCTTCTGATTTTGCCTGAAACAAAGGCGGCAGAATATCCAAGGCTCGAGAAGAAATGTCCCACCATCGCCCCCCTTGGCATGCAATTCAGGAGGACGATTCAACGCGCAGCGAAGTCAACTGAAAACGACTAGTGGTCATCAAGAAAGACGTCATTGCTGTTTTCGATCAGGAATTGGATGGCTTGATTTTTCATCTGGGTGTCTGTCATTTCGCGGGAGATGGATTCGGGACGCATAATCGTGGGCGCGAAAACAACGGCGACGTTGAGAGGTGTCATCTATGACATGGCAAGTTAGAATTGTCGATGCCAGTGGACTTCATAGTGACGGAAGTTGGAACCCCAGGTTGGGAACCATGATTGCTTACAAGGTTTTCCTTCTCTCTTTCGACGACTCGTGCCAGGTGAAAGACGAGAAACTCAAGACAATCACGGTGGCAGGGCGGAAGGGCTTGGATTGCGTGACGCATGGAAGATATCCGTTTCTCATCGTCAAGCAACTGAATGGAATCCAGAAGCTTGTCATAGACGTCGTAGGTAATCAATGGAGTAGGAAGTCGACGGAAATATTGCTTGAGAAGGGAGGTAACGGCGTGAATGTCAAGATCGGGATCCGAGATGTCGAAATCGTTGCTCCGTTCGAAGCCTTCTTTGATGCTCTGGATTTGACCGTTGCCGCCACTTTTGCGGTAGATGCCTTCGACATCCATGCCTAGTTGCGATGAGCCAACTGTCATACATTGAACAGTAAAGCACATACCTCTTAGTTCCACTTCCTGAATGCATCGCATCACTATGCCAGGAATCACAACCCGTTCAAAATCCGTGCGTTGCTCCAATTCGGAGCCGAACAAGCCTGTAGAAATGGTCAGCCTCCGGAACGCCACGTCCCCTTGGAAATGACTTACCTGTGCCGCCTTCGGATCCGGCCATGGCAGAATTGCCGTTTGTAGCCTTGGACTGCCCAGGTTTCCCTTTCTGGGTGCTAAAGAAACCAAAGCCCTGTCGGGATGAATCACTCATCGTAGGGCGCGGTAAGCTCCCATTTTGGTTGTCGGATCCAGACGATAATGATGCATACGGCACACCCTCGGTGAAACCACCCTCGCGTTGATATTTAGCTGGATCATTCGACGAGAAAGCCCCTTTGAGGCCTTTAGTGACACCCTTGGCCACATTCTGACCACCCTTCTTCCAGTTGAATTTCTTCGGCTGACCTTTCCGGATGTTGACCACGTGAGGAGCGGTGAGGATTGCTGTATGGTCAGTATCACCCTCTGGATGAATGTTGGTCTGAGAGCCCGGATGCGAAACGTCGCCTCCGAATGCTGCCGTCTCTCGGCCGTCGACCGAAACCTGGGATGTCTCTTTCTGGTGATGGGTATATATCCCTAGACCATGCGGTGGTTGTCGAATACCGTCGAATGATGTAGCCGCGTTGGCTTTGTATAGCCCTTGAATTTGATGCACAAGCTGGTTATTAAGCTCGGCCAGCTGAGCATTCTTAAGCGACAGTTGTTCGAACTCTTGAAAGCTTTTGTCCTTCATCTGGGTGAGGTTGGCAACCTCGTTGATAAGGTCTTCTCTTCTCTGGATCAAGTCCTCAATCTGGGGCGCAAAAGAGTCTTTCAGTCTTTGCAAGGATTCAGCAAACTCACGGAGCACGTGATTGCTTAATTTGGCAAGATCAAGGGGTTCTCGACTCTTTTTTGCGGATGCGATATGATCAGTCAGAACCTCGAGCTCACGGAAGACGATCTCCTTTTGCGTATCCAGCTCGACCATCGTCGATCTTTTCTCCCGCAGTTCAGTGTTCACTTGTTTGATGCTAGCTTTGCCCTCCAAGGCCAATTCCAATTCCGAAATCCTTTGATCCTTCTCAACCGTCTTCTGTCGTTCCCGCCGTAATTCATTCTTGAACCACGTGAGCTCCTCTCGCGTTTCTGGCGAGCTCGTAGAAGGACTACTAATCTCCGGTCCAAAGCCAGTAGATCCAATAGCATTCAATGGAGAACTTGGCCACCTGCTCTCTCTGGACATACGCCCACCTTTGTCGCTGGAGCTTCTTCTGTGCGGACGCACCGAGTTGGACACACGACGCAGGAATGAAGCGTGTTCCTTGGCTTCATCGGTCCCTAAGATGCGAGCCATTTCGTCATCCATGGAGAAGTCCACGCCAGCACTGTATCTCGGCAAAGCTGGCGACCTGGGGTGGTCCTGATAGCTCATTTCGGACTGGAGCGTGCTGATAGACGCATCACGCGACTTGTGGTAATCTAGAGGTGGTTGTGGAGGAGCTCGCGGCGTTATGAAGGAATCGTTTGTGTGATTGCTAATCCCAGAACGTCCCTGTGCACGTGCAGGAGGTGCTGGTTTGTCGTCGATGCGTCTGGAGGTCGGTGATTCTAGGGCCTTCGAAACACTCTTTGACCCACTACTCCTAGTAAGAGCGCTTGGAGACTCCTGCGGCGTGAGTACGGAAGAAGCTGATGATGATCCATCATGCTGACCAGCCTGGGACGATAACGAGGTTGTAATTTTCTCAAGAGCTCCTGCCCTAATTTCCTTCCGTGGGACAGCCTGAGTTGTCTGAGATTTGCCCAACGAATCTCCTCGCTTGGGTAACTGAGTCGTCATTGCCGAAGGCAAAGACCTGACAGGATCCATCGAACCATTCTCGCGAATCTTAGGATCCAAAGCAGTGCGTGCAGCTCCGTTGACGGTCAATTCGGACAGAAGCGACTTTGGCGAATCCCTGACCGTTGATTGAGATTGCTGCTCCTTGGATTGTACACTTGTTGGTGCGGAATTTGAGCGCGAGCCTCCTGCAACGCCTGCGGCTTCCAACGGAGAAAGTCCGTCAGACTTCGAGCTCCGGGCAGAACCTCCAGATTTTTTACTTTTGGGAACTTCTTGAAGTTTGAACTTCTCGCCTTGAGAGGCCTGGTCCTGTCCAGTCTGCGCAAGCTTTGGCGAATATGCATGTTGAACACGGGTTTTATCATTACCACCGGCGGGTGATCCGACTGTTGTCGTGGTCGAGCTAGATCCTCCGTAATCTTTGCGTTTACGAATACTATCAATCAATTCCGATGACGGCTGACGACCCTTTTCCTGATAGGCGATGTGTGGACTAGTCGGCGGGGACGATGTAAGCTGGCCCTCCACGTCAGCTTGAGCTCCGTGTTTGTCATGTGAGTGTTTTCGACTTGAAGGGATTGTGGATTTAGTATGGGCGAAGTAATCTCGTGTCCCGTTCTTATTCTCTACTGCACGAGGCTTCGTGGGATCCCCATGCTCTCGGGTAAAAGTATAGTTGTTCGTAAGCGGCGAAGGTCCTGGAGCCAGACTTGGGTCCAGGGCCATAGGGATGAAGAACTCTTCCCCATTTCCGGAGGCATCGGATTTCTGAGATATGACGGAGTGACGGTTGTTCTTGTACGTACTCGGTGGCAATATGAGGTTTTCTGCACAGACGTGTCAGTCATCTGAGCGTTCTTTCGATCCCAGGACAGTACCTTTGCGAGAGTCTTCCAGCGCAGCTGGCGAACGCTCCCGTCGTGTGCTTCTTGATGATCCTGGCCTCGCACTGGAGGAAGCACGCCGGGGAGTAGGTTCTATCAGAGTAATATCTGAGTGTGACTCTGATGGCGGTGTCTCATGGTCCGGTGACGGTGCCTTTGGCAGAGAAGGGAGCGACTTATCAAGCAGCATGGTTCCCCCATTCGAGGATGCCTTGGGTCGACGCGAGGGATTCCTGGCGGATTTTTTTCGACGCCTGTCCATCAACGACTCATGACAGTCCATGCAAAATATTCCCTGAGAGGTTCGAGCGTATTTGAGGTTGTCAATCTTGCGGTTGCACATTCTACACTTGAAGCAAGTGGCACAGAAAGCTTGGTCGCCGGTGAGAATGGCAAGATCCTCAATCTTGTTACCGCAGGCACAGCAGCTGTAGGTACAGTTATTGCAGATGAGAGAGCCATCGCCGAGGAGTAAGAGGTTCGCATTGCTGTCAAGAAGGGTACCGCAGGTATTACAACGAAAGCAATCGATATGCCAGCGATTACCAGCTGTGCTCACGTTAGGTGGACCCATGCATCCTCATTCCCGCGAGATGTTGGGGCTCCATACCTAGCTCGAAGGCTTTTCCCTCCTCCAGAATCTATCGAACCAAGCAAAGCGCAGTCAGCGTGGTATTCTGGCCGGTACTAAGGATGCTCATACCTCCCCACACCCTTTACACGGATAGGCAGTGTCATCCTGCTCCGAGGGAGAGTCAGGGTATGCGGCCGGAGATTCCATGACGGCCTTTCCTCCCCCGATGCTACGGCGTCGTGCACCGTTTACTTTCTTGAGTGGAGGACCCGAGTAAGCAGACCGGAGCGCTCGAGAGCCAGAGCTATGTGAGAGCTGTCCTGCACATCAACGAGCATTGACGACGGGGGCCACCAGCCAGGTTTGCTCGTTTCGTTGTAGCAAGAAGCGCAGTGTAGCGCGCGAGGCAACGCAGGGCCAGGCCAAGCAAGGTAAAGGCAATTGCCGCGGCCAAGTGGGAAAGGAGTGACAGCCGCAGGGCAACAGTAGGTGCGTCAAGGCCTAGTAGTAGTATGATGGGGTGGTTGAGCAGAGATGTTTGACTTCGTAATAAGGTAAGGTAAGATATCCACGGTCAAATATGGGGTACGGGCCTTGCTGGGCTCGGATGGCGGACTCTGGGTGCGGTGGTGGAAAGAAAAGTAAAGTACCCAGGTACCTAACTCACCTTACTAAGTTAGTAAGTACGAAATACCTAAGGTTAGTAAGGTAGGTAAGTTACTTAAGTTACAGACTTAGAATGTATCAATACCTTACTATACCTTCAATTCAACCTTTGATGAGTGTCCACCTAACCCAAAGGAAACTCAATAGCACAGGCATGTTACCTTAAGTGCATTATCTAAGGTATCTTATATACCATACTCTGTACCTTAAGGTAGGTAAGGTATGGTCATAAACTGAAGTAAAAAAGGTAATATTACAAGGATGACCGGTTCAGCATGGGTACCTAGATAGGTAAGACACTGTTTCAGGTTGATGAGCTGAAACTGCAGCGTACTTTACCTTAAGGTATATAAGGTACTGATGTAAGTTTCATGCCTCCAAGTACTCTACCTACCTTAACTTAGTAGACCTTAGTAAGGTACAGTACTATAAGTTAAGGTACCTATCCCCTTAACTCCAGCGACCGCAGATTAATTACATATCAAAGCCTAGAGCATTCTCCACAACTAAGGTACAGCTTAGTAGTACAGTCACTAAAGCAGTACACCCATAACATCAATTCTTGTTCTCTGTACAGTAGATATGTTAGTAGTTAGAAACAACTTTTCTCTTTCGTCCCTTCGCAATCATGTAAGCGCCTGGCTTCAAATCCTTCAGAAATTCTCCTCAAGCTGAAACATCTCTTCCGTGGATAAGAGACTGTTCCCAATGTGTTTCTCTTATCCTATTGCCGGTTATGCTCTCACTGATTAAACCGCAAGGGGGATGTCACTCCGTCCTTGGCTCTCTGCACACTTGCTACGCTTTCTTGGTGATTCTTGGCTTGGTGCGAAAGGCACATGAATTCTAATCAACAACACACACGCCCCGGCCTTGAACAATTGACCTGTTCCAGACTCGGACGCACTTGCGCAAGATATCAACTTGGATCAACCCAGCCAAAAGCTACCTTACTTTACCTACCTTAAGGTGAATTAACGGAACAGATCAGATGTGGCCAGGCCGCTCGGGCCAACCAAAATTCGCGTTCCAGGGGAAAAATCCGATTCGCCCTTTCCTAACCAGTCAGCCAGTAAAGGAAGACCTCAAGGTGGATGAGGAGGTGACATTCTCACCATCGGAGGGAGATCATCCTGCACTGCAATTCGCATCGCCCTGTACCTTAGACTAATCAGTCGGGGTCGCTTCCTCCTGATTATCCCTCTCTTCGGTGTTCTTTCTGTCTCCAGGCACGGGAGTGCCCGTTCCATCTGGGTTTTCGACCACGACTGGCTTCTCCTCGACCTCCAACTGCTTCATCAGCTCATTCTGATAATTCTCCCACAGTGTTTCCACACGTTGCCCGAAGATGGCCTTCCAGAACTTCTCTTGATCATACTTGCAGTTCCGTAGGGCGCCGTTAATTCTCCTCACACTCCCCTCTCCATACGTGTCCTCAAGGAAGTCGAGGAAGTAGGCTGTGTGCTGATAGCCCGCGTCCCACTTCCCTCCCTGCGCTCGGGTCCAATGCGGCGGTACGTATCCAGCCCTCAGCCTTACCCAATCCGCAATACCTTCGACCAGCCCACCAGGTGCAGTACCAAGCGCATTCCATTGCCAGCAATGGACCATCTCGTGCGTGACTACCCCCAGTATTTCGTCTCTCTTTCGCTTTGCAGGTATCTTCTCGATGTAAGATGTGGAGAGGTGAATCTCCTTGTGGTCATCGTCAATATCTTTGCATGTTGTATAAGCTAAATGTTCCATGGGGCGGAGAATGAATGTTACAGATCGTGTCCCAGGGACCTCAGAATTGACGGTGGAGTTATAGAGGTAGGAGAGAACGTTTGCTATGGACGATCGAAGAGCGTCTAAGGGGTTGACAGCAGAGAGAAACTCTTGAGAGCCCGCAGTCGAAAGATCATGGATTTCAAGGAGTAGTTTGGGCTTGGGGCGTGTTGGCTGGGGGTACGGACGGGTTGCAACACCAAAGCTTGGCTTTGGAGGCGGTTCTGCTACGTCGACGGGGCGAATGGGCAAGGGTGATGGTGTAGCAGTGGATGATGGCGTAGACATGGCGAGCGGAGCGGGAAGTGGGAGGGGGGATGTTTCGACCATCTCTAAGTAATCATATTGAGTTACCTGGCGATGGTCAACTTTGGCGAGGGAGTGCGACTTACGATAATAGGAAGGAACTCTCTTTCAAGTTGTTGACTTCGTCAATGGTGAAGATACCTTTCCAGGGAGGTCTCTCTCATAGGTTACTCTTTCTAAAGTTAGCCATTATGTAATCGTCAGCCTTATGAACAGACGACAGATCAAGCCACTTTACGCGAGACTTAATTTAGAGTTCACTTCGCGATAACAACAATAATATCCTCACGACTTCTTCTTTGAGTCTACAAAACTATCCCAGAAGACAACAATAACAACAAACATTCCAATGTGAGTACGCCTTCCCGATTTCGTAATGCTCACCTATATATTGCGCTGTTCGCACACAAAAACTTCCTCTCTCTTTCATCTCTCTCCAACCCAATCTGCGAACACAAGCTTACCATGGAGTCCATAACACAGGCACTACTTGGTGCCCTCATCGTTCTGTCAAATCTCTCTCCCTCAATCATCAATTTCCTGGCCACACTCGCTGCCATCGTGCAGCAAATCTCATCCCGGGCGCAAGCCCAAACAAAATACCTCAGCAACGACGGCGCAATGGCGCCAATGTACATTAGCTCTACTAAAGAGCTTGAAGAACTCTTTAGTACGATGCTCCCTCACTTCGAAGGGAAAGAGTCCGAGGCCAATTGGAATCTCCGCGAGAAAGACATCCTCAAACTACGTAGACTTGCAGAAGGTAACGCGCTGCATCATCACACTACGGTCTATCTTACTGGTAACAACTTGTGCCCGCAATTACATCTATCGGTGTACTGATGATTCTTTCAACAGGAATCAAAACTCTACTCGACGGAATTCTGAAAACGGTCAACTCACTCCGAACTACCCTTTCCACCAATGGATGTCACCTACTCCAAGAGCTTGCAAAGACGGCTGGCTCGGGTCTCGATCCTATGGTAGAGATCATCCTTGCAAACGCCATCAAACTGTGTGGCGGTACCAAAAAGATCAGCGCACAGAATGGCAACGACACAGTTATCGCCATCCTCGCGAATGTCACGTTCAACATCCGACTCATGCAGCACGTATGGAACGCTTGCCAAGACAAGAACATACAGCCTCGCACTTATGCCGCCGCTTGGTTAAAGACGATCATCACGAAGCACGGCCATCACAAAAGCACCCTTGAGCATGCTGGTGGTCTCGAACTCATTGAGAAGTGCATTAAGAAGGGATTAGGAGACGCGAATCCTGGCGTCAGAGAATCCATGAGGGGAACATATTGGGCCTTCGCACGCGTCTGGCCGGAGAAGTCGGAAGCGTAAGCATCTTCACCGTCAAGCTGGTCACCCTGCTAATCCTTCTTGTACAGAATCATGTCGGCGCTTGACTTAAAGCAAAGAGATTTGCTCGTAAAGGATCCGGGCAATCCCAACCCGAACAAAGCCGTAAAGGCTCCTGTACCTCGGACTCCGGCCCGAGCTACCTTTT
>QQTW01001275.1_pt1 | contig 17442 bp, 19 predicted proteins | sample 1904831 | NCBI WGS metagenome assembly QQTW01 (sample SAMN09435610, study PRJNA476489) | Subsurface metagenome, whole genome shotgun sequencing project. | reverse complement strand
AGGTTGTAATGATTCTTCAACTGTCTGCTACACTGCGCTCGACCTCATCAAACGTATCACCCGCGTGGCCTCCACAATGTGACGAAGCTGCCATGGTCATCGTAAGCTATTTGTCAAGTTCATCGGTCTGCTGTGCAATGCCCACTCGCAATCTTTACGCACATTGTGCTAGGTGACACATCCCCTACCCTGCAAGCAATCGGGGATCACATATAAACCTGTAACAATGCTAGTCATCTCTTTTCCTATCAAACAAATACATTTCCTCAACCTAAAGCATTCGCATCAATCTCATATAACCGGCCTAAGCACATCGTGCCTCATCCGATTTTTATCTTCTTTACCATATATCTACGCCTTACATCAGTCGCCAAACTCCTCTGTCTGTCTCCTCTTCCGCATGACAATTCGTTGCGTCTAAATATAGAGATGTCCTTCAAAGTTCCCATCTCCCGCGGTATGGACGCCGACAACATGGACGGCATCATGGCCGCCGATCCCTTTGGCGGCGCTGATCCCAAGATAACCACCTACGGCGGACGGTGGTGCTGCTGCCAATGTCAATTCTGGATTATATGGTCGGCACCACGATGTGGAAATTTGCGCTGCCTACATATGCGATGTGGCAATTGCGTCTGGCATCCTCACCGGAGGTGATCAAGCTTGCGGGCGGACGATCAATCAGTTGGCAGTGGACGACTGGCTGCGAAATTCCTTGGAGAGAGTGCTTGGTTGCGGCAAAGTCAAATTGGATATACACCGTTGGCTGCTGGCTTTGCTTCAATGGATATATCGAGACATAATCAAACCAGTCCTCCTCCCCGTGAAATTCATGTATAGACCTCTTATGTTGTACCTCCGAACCCCATAAAGTAACACTGTTGAGGGGGAACCATGTGACTCTGTCATGATATCCGGCCTATCAGGCTCGATACCTGAGTAGTGATGCCACAATTGATAGCGTGTTCCTGTACGCTAAGACTAACCTTATTAACTTTGAAACTGTGGAGCTCCCACTCCAACCATCCGCTGTGAAAGGCCAGGTTCCACTTCCAACACGATCCAATGCGAATCGGGATTGCAGACCAGGGTTTGTATATATCCTGTTTGCGATATAAGGCTCTACCGTACGACTACACCGCGAGAGCCAATCACCTGGCGTAGGTTGCCTGCAGCCCAATCGCGGAGAGCAACATGGTTGCTGCACAGGTTCGGGTACGTACGTTGCCTGAAGGAGGATCAACCCATGCCAGTTGGCATCGGAAACCTGGTTAATGCCGTCTTCAATGAGAAGGTCGGGCGGACTGTTGCTGGGCCAGTTGCATGTTATGCTGCATGTGCCAGAGAAAATTCATGATGGTTCGGCACACCATTGGTACGCTTTCGCGGACGGCCAACGCATACAGGAGTAGCATGACTGTAAAATTCTCGATGCTTCTGCCGAGCCGTTCTCAGCGTCCCGAGAATCTTTCCGGATATGCTCGCTGACCTCTTGCGCATGTTGCCTCTTGAGCCGCTTAGAAGACCACAGAGAATCTGCCGAGTGTCCATGAGTCTTACATCCATTTGCATGCTGACTTGTTAATATCCTAGAGTTTCTATCTTGGTCTTGCTTCCGTCCGGGGTCTACTTTGCCAACACCAGTGACGACAGCGATATCGTATTCGATCCTCTCATCAGAAATGCAACGACGAAGTCTCACGACTTCGAGAGCCTATCTGCGGCGGCTGAGAGCAACGAGTAGCAGTATATCTAAGCCCGACCATTTACAAGTTCACATCATCTGAAGAGCTTAATTGAATGAACAGTCCCGCTCGTGAAACCGGACATGAGCAGGTAAACTGCGTGACAAGTTCCCTTCATCATTTCACGACGCATGCGCGTCGTGGTTTCACACGTCAAACAATCCCGAGCATGGAAGAGTCAGGGTGGCCAGACCCGTTGCTTGACTACCCCACAGAATCGTCGTCTTTACCTGTGAGTCCCGCCGTAGCTCCAGAATCAAGCCTCATGACAGATCTCAAGAGCTCATGGTCACCCTTTCAGCGAACCAGCTTCACCTTCCACCGCAGGGCGCCGTCTCCCGAAAGAAATCTTCTGCTGCACCGAGAGCCGCAATTGAGCGATAATCCGCCTCATGTCGGATCCTCATTCGGATGGCAGACCCCCGACCTTGCTGCCATACCCGAGCTGTTCTTGAACGGCCGGGCCCTGAGCGAGACAGATGATGACCGAAGACGAAGCAACAGTCCTACCACGCAGGCGCTGTCAGTAGATGAAGCGTCCTTCATCATTCAAGAAGTATCAGTCAGCGATGCGGAGATCGACAGCAACATGGAAGTGGTCCAACCGGACGCTCTGGAAGAAGCCGACAGCGAGGCAACAGCAGATGACAGGATTGAAGGGAAGGGTGGTATCCTTGGTGGTATCAAGAATCTCCGGTGTAACGATGATGACTGGGAGAATCTCGCCGTACACGAACAGCGATACCGGCGTAAGAAGAAACGTTGGAGTGCAGGACTCATCAAACGCAGTCACAGTCAAAGTCGTGGCAGTGACACAGAAGGCGACAACAGCGAGGCGGTCAACTACGCGCACAATGTTCGCTCCGCGCGCCGCCTCCGTCGCCGGGTCCGGGGCCCGGACGACGGCTCCTCTATCGCACTGAGCGAGATTCCGCACTCGCCTGATGTGGAAGTGGAGGAGCAGGAAGGAGAGGCTAGACGAGATCACGCCTTTGCTGCGGACGTTTCGTCGAGCGCTCCGCAGCTGGATTCGCTGGATGAGCACATGATGCTGGAAGATGAAGAGTTTGAATCGGCCCCAGAATATCCGAGCCAAACATGGTGACAGAAAGAAAAGGCCCGAAGTGGTGTTGCGTGACCTCAATTGTTGACGACACGAGAGTTGCAGGCAGGGTGTTTCTAGGAGGATTTTGCTCTCGCTCGGAGTTGCCTCCACTCACAGCAAAAGCCGGATGTTTGCTGCACACAAGATGGATCTGCCAAGAGGCCTTGTTCTAAATTTACCGTGTACAGCCGATCTCGCATCCGCGCTTGTCCATTCAAGGGAAGGAGGCTTGGGCTCGAAGCGTTGCGGTTATGGAGTCTTGGCGCGCGAGCCCTGGCGTTACGGGCGTGTTTGCGTCCGGGAAACAAACGAGCTCCTGGAAAAACATCCCGATTTCCAGATGACCGGTTGACAGAATCCCACCCTGCGGCGCAGACTCCCGCGTGGTCGTCGGCTGTCGCCTGTACGCCATTGTAGCGACATGCTCGTCATCCGAGCACTCTCCGCTTCGGCACTTTTCTCTAGGAGTACTACCAGGAATAGCCCTGGAGGTGTACGATGCCACCAGCCACTGCAGGTCCGGCGGCATTCTTGACTTTGCGCCGGGTAGATAGATGGCTTCAGTTTTGGCTATAAGAGGGCGTTGCCGCTTTATGATATCCAATTCATCACACTGCTCATTGCATCTTCACTGATCAGTATCTGTTCAAGAGTCTCTTTGCTTCTCAACACATTCGCTACCTCTGATTTTATACCGTAATCCCTTCTCACTTTATCCAATCGCTTAATACCATTCATTCTCATCATGCCTTCCATGATTCTCAGAATTCTTCTTACGGCCTTGGCTGCCACTTGCACCGTTCAGGCCTTGCCCGGACCAATTCCTCAGGAGCAAAGACCCAATACCAACACTCCTCCGCCGCCGGCACCCGACAACACGGCCCTCATACTGCGATTGGCCAGCGCTCCCACTGTCGTTGACCGCTTCAAGGCTCTTCTCTTCGGCGATGGCAAATTGCTCCCGCAGGAGGAGATACAGAAGAGGGTCGTGTATGACTTCAACAATGCCGTACCTGCTCAGGCCAACGGGAAAGTCGCTCAGGGTACGTGACAACACCATACCTCTTACCACAGCTTGGTGGCATACTAAACTCTATTAGGTGGTGCGGCCAAGTCGGCTTCGATAAGCACATTCCCAATCCTGACCGATCTTGGTATCTCTGTCACGATGGGTTTCCTCAACAAATGCGGTACGTTTAGAGACAGCAGCTCAAGGCGTGAATTGTTGCTGACTCCGAATCAGGCATCAACACACCGCACCTTCATCCTCGCGCCACCGAATTCCTTACCGTTGTTGAGGGAGAGATTCAGACTGGGTTCATTCTGGAGAATAGCTTCACCTCCCAGATCTCGGGCAATGTCAAGAAATATCAAGGCACCGTTTTCCCCATGGGCAGCATTCACTACCAATTCAACCCGACCTGCAAGCCAGCCACGTTCGTTGCCGCCCTCAACAACGAGGACCCGGGCACCTCGCAGATTGCGCAGAACTTCTTCGGACTCAATCCCGGCGTCATCAACGCCACCCTCGGCGCTCCGGTGCAGCTTGACGGCAAGGATATCGATCAGTTTGAGGCTTCTCTTCCTCTCAACTTGGCTCAGGACATTCACACCTGCCTCAAGCGTTGCAACGATGCAGGCCAATAGAGGGTTGGCTGGTGGAATTAATAGCGTGCTTATATTTGCGTATTTTTGCTTGACACCATACTCTGCATACAGCTGGCGTTGTTTGTCGACGGTACATTGGTCGGTCTAATGGCTAATATTGGGTTCTTTTGTATACCCCGAGTGGTGTTGGTCGATAGTTGGAGCTAGATATTCAGCTTAATTCAGCTTGAGAGTTCTGTATTCATACAAGACACGTCCGAAGCCAAGTAATACTACATCAAATCATTCTTGAATATGCAGCCGGTGAAGACCCTCGCAATATACCCATGGATATAAACTGCCATTCTTCCCTTCCATGAACCGGGAGGCTAGAGTTATCGATAAGTGCTCGGGTAACTACAGGCGCCCTTCACGCAATGCCTCCACAACCACAGCTTATCCTGGAACGTGGCCTAACAGCATCACTCGGTTCTCCGAGGCATTCTTTGAATCAATGACTGTTTAGAGGATGATTTGGCGCCGGTGCTCATGGAGGAGAGCGGCTTTGATATTTCTCCTTTCCTCGCCTTCGCTCGCGTCCCCATCCGTCAATGTCGCCCTTGAAGCATCGTTTGCGCCGTCGGCGTTCATCACGGAGTTACTGTAAGCTAGCATTTCGTGGCAAGACCCAAGCATAACTCACCACCCTGTAGAGAAACGGCAGCCGAAGAGAACTCGACCGCCTACTTTCCCTTACTCGACCGGGTTGCGCAAGGATATTTTGAAGGAGCGGGCTCCGACCGAGACCTATACGAGCTGTTCGTGCGGACTCTCGTCGACGATGGCCACATCACCGACCCGGACACACTGTCCTCTTTCAAATTCGCGCTGTCTATACACTCTGCAGCTCCATTGATACAGGCGCATCATCAATTCTATCAGACTTCGATTGCACCTCGGTTGAAGGAGCCGCTTGATCCAAATTGTAGCACATGGGTAGACTTTGGAGGGAGGCAGTTCTGTGACCCTGATCTGCTCCACGAACTTGAGCACATTGAGAGCCAAAAGTAAGCCGCTGCATTCGTTGTCCTCGCAATAATTGCTAACACTACACAGTGCCCGAGAGCTGCCCTTTGACCGTGTTCTGGGAGATGCCTCAAGAAATTCATCCGTCATTCTCTATGCCGACTTGGCCTCACCTTCTTTCGGCATATTTCATGCGGCGATTGGTAATATCAGGAAGAGTCGCAACATTCATTACCGCGTTCGCTACAAACCCTCACAACCTTTTTCAAACAACGGTCTAGTCCTGGGCGGTTATGGAGTGGAACTGGCGTTGAAACGAACAGACTACATTGTCATCGACGATCGTGATGCGAGCGGCAGTGATGGAGAGAGCAAAACACAAAGTCCCGAAACAGGCTCACCTGATGATCAGGATACGAGCAGGCTTAAGCCCCTGGCAGCGTCTGAGCTCTCTGACTTGGGTCTGAAGGCTGCAAGCTTCGTCATGAATAGCAAGGAGCCTTTGAACGCCTTGCAAACGCTCACACAAGATTTCCCTCTACTTTCCACGGCGATAAGCGGTCATAACATATCGTCCGACTTCCTGGAGGAGCACCGCGGCAATCGGAAGTTGGTCGTACCTGCGGGTTATACCGTCATGTGGATCAACGGCGTCCAGATTGATCCTCGACAGGTCGATGCCTTCAATCTCTTAGGCCATTTGCGCAGGGAGCGGAGATTGGTTGAGAGCATTCGGACCCTCGGCTTCACTGGACCGGAGACCATCAACATCTTGAGCCACAGCGCTATCGCTGAAGCGTCAGCGAATGAAGACCCCTGGCGATATGACTACAGGGACGAGAACGAGGGTGGTGGTGTAATAATATGGCTAAACGACTTGGAAAAAGACAAAAGATACAGTACTTGGCCAACGGACATGAAAGCGGTACGTTGGAGATTATCCTGTTGGTTAGTAGCATCGCTGAGATTAGTAGTTACTCCAAAGAACGTACCCTGGCCAAATACCGGCGATTCGCAAAGACATCCATAATGTAATCGTGCCTGCAGACTTATCGAGCCCGAAAGATATTGCTAAAATCGTGGACACCCTTCAAAACTTCGTAAAACGAGGCATTCCCGTTCGCTTCGGTGTCGCCCCTCTCATCTCGACCGTTTCGGCCAAGAACCAGGCCCGTGTCGTGTACTATCTGCTGGATACATACGGGCTTGGCGCTGTGATGAACTACCTTGAGCTGGTGGGTGACTCATCAGTTTCGGACAGATTTCAATCTAACGTGAATAGAATCTGCTGAAGAGAAAGGTCCCCGGGCCTCATAAAGGTGAATTTGAGTCCACTATTACCGGACGAAAACTGCGTCAAGGTCGTGTTGAGCGACCCTTTGAGCAAGTTCTCCAGGCCGAGGACTTGGACGACCAGGTCGAGAAAGCACAGAAGTATCTCGTTCGATTAGGTTTGAATTCTGAGTCGGCGCCAGTGCTCGTGAATGGAGTGGCAATCCCGCGCACCGACGAGTGGCTGCAAGCCATGAGCGCCAGGGTCTCCACAGATCTCCGGTCACTACAGCAGCTCATATTCGCAGACAAGGTGACACACGACACTTGGTTTCCCTCTCTGTTTCTCCAGGACTCCCTGCGCAGGCGTAATCCTCTTGTCATGCCAGAAGACGATAAATCTTTGAGGCATGTGGACCTGGCCAAGCTTTATGCCGCTCACTCCACTTTCCTCGAAAGGATGCCGCGTTTGTCGGCCAAAGCAGATGAGGGCAGCGAGGAGTGTGCCCATCTGATAGTGCTTGCAGACTTCACGACGGAGGAAGGTTCTCGCTTGGCCCGAGAAGCCGTTCTGTTTCGGAAGGAGCACGAGAACGTTGAGGTTGTCTTCCTTCCTAGCGGCAGCGCAAGACTTCAAGACGGCAGCTATGTGCAGACGCTTACAAGCGCTCTTGATGTTCTCGATGGAGATGATGCCCCTGAGTTCACGATGCTCGCCAGAGCCATCTCAGAAACCGTCAAGTTGACAAACAATGCCGAGAAGTTACATACGGTCCTAACTTTTCTGGGCCTTGATATTAGTCAAGCGGCTCTGGTACTCAACGGAAGGATGATTGGACCGATCCCTGAATCGCAGCCCCTCGACGTTCAGGACTTTGAAACACTTTTCTTCTACGAGCAAAAGGAGCGCATACTCCCAATCGCTACCGCCATCAAGGATTTGGATCTTTCTGATCATATCAAAACCCCGCTTGATGCCGCCAAACTTGGTGCTTCGGTCGCTCTGTCCATGAAGTCGGACATCCCAGAGGGCATCTTCGAAACCCCTTCGTTAGGACGGCTGAACTTGTTCAACCAATGGAACACCTCATATACAGCGATCACGTCAGGAGATTACGAAACAGCTTCAATTCAGATAGTTGCTACAATAGATCCAGCCACAGAAATCGCGCAGAAATGGGTGTCGATTCTCAAAGTCTTGTCGGAATTATCCGGTATCCATATGCGCATCTTTCTTAATCCCAAGGAGACTTTGCAAGAACTGCCAGTCAAGCGTTTCTATCGCTCCGTGTTGGAATCTCAGCCAGTTTTCGAAGACGATGGAGATTTGCGTGGACTTCAAGCCGAGTTCCCCGGGCTTCCCCAGGAAGCGTTGCTCACGATGGCCCTGGATGTTCCCTCGTCATGGCTGGTTGCGCCTAAAAGCTGCGTTCATGATTTGGACAACATCAAGCTCGAGTCGACAAAAGATGATACCGAAATAGACGCCGTATACGAGCTGAAGCACATTCTCATAGAGGGTCACTCACGCGACGTCGTCACCTCGGCCCCACCGCGCGGCGCTCAACTCGTTCTGGGGACCGAGATGGACTCGTACGCAGCTGATACGATAGTTATGGCTAATCTCGGCTATTTCCAATTCAAGGCAAATCCAGGCTACTATAACATTGCGCTCAAAGAGGGCCGAAGCAAGGAAATCTTCGAGATTGACAGCGTTGGATCAAAAGGATATACTCCGCAACCCGGGGATGAGACAACCGAAGTTGCCCTCACTAGCTTTCAGGGACTGACGTTATTTCCTCGAATATCTCGAAAACCAGGCCGCGAGACCGAGGATGTTCTTGAGCCTTCGAAATCAACCACCAAGGATTTGTTGTCGAAGGGAGCAAATGCGACCAACAGACTCCTTTCCCGAATAGGTCTCCATAATGTCCGCGTAGAAGATTACATATCCCGAGCGGCGACCTTGGGGGTGGATGTTCTTTCGAAAACCGGTCTTCTCTCCACTTCCAAGCCAGCAAAGCATGCAGACATCAATATCTTCTCAGTCGCCAGCGGACATTTGTACGAGCGCATGCTCAACATCATGATCGTGAGCGTGATGAAACACACCAACCACACCGTCAAGTTCTGGTTCATTGAACAATTCCTCTCACCCTCTTTCAAGACATTTCTACCCACTCTCGCGGCCGAGTACAATTTTGATTATGAGATGGTCATGTACAAGTGGCCGCACTGGTTGCGCGCGCAGAAGGAGAAGCAAAGAGTGATTTGGGGGTATAAGATCCTCTTCCTCGACGTCCTCTTTCCCCTCGACCTCGACAAAGTCATATTCGTGGACGCGGACCAGATCGTCCGGACTGACATGTATGAGCTCGTTGAGCATGATTTGAAGGGAGCTCCCTACGGCTTCACGCCAATGTGTGATAGCCGTACGGAGATGGAGGGTTTCCGATTCTGGAAGCAAGGGTACTGGAAGAACTTCCTGCGCGGCCTTCCGTACCACATCAGCGCCCTCTACGTGGTTGATCTGAAGCGCTTCCGGCAGATAGCGGCCGGTGACCGCCTGAGACAGCAGTATCACCAGCTGTCGGCGGACCCGAACAGCCTGAGCAATCTGGACCAGGACCTGCCAAACAACATGCAGATGGCACTGCCGATACACAGCTTGCCGCAAGAATGGCTGTGGTGCGAGACTTGGTGCAGCGATGAGAGCCTCAAGGACGCGAAGACCATTGACCTCTGCAACAATCCCCTCACTAAGGAGCCGAAACTTGACCGCGCGAGAAGACAGGTACCGGAATGGACGGTGTATGACGAGGAGATTGCGGCTCTGGCGCGGCGAAGCAAGGCGATGGATTCGCAAGGGGACACGCACTCCGATGTGGACTCAAGTTCTGAGATGAAAATGCCTCCTGTATCTACTAAAGACGAGCTGTAAGATTGGATATGTAATAGCACATGTGCAAGGTGTTGGGGATGCGTCCTGGTCAAAATGTGACTTGATTTCAACCTTTTCTCAACTGTAACTTGCATGGCTGTACACCACTTAAACACATAATGCACAATGAGCCCGGAGTTGGGAGTTCTTTTGAGTTCATAGTCCTCCAACCCACAGTAACCTAGTATATTGGGCACAATCTGACGTGGGATCACTTCAACCGCTTTGGCATTATGCGCTCTACCGCACCGTGTCTGGCAACGACACGGTATCAAAGAATATGCATCACGAAACAGAGGCCATCGAGCCTGTTGACTCAATCGCTTCACTCATTTTAGAGCTTCCTCCCAGCTGTCTTGAGTTCTGGCCATTGGCTAGGGATGTCCTGGTAGTCGGTACTTATTCACTTGATGATCCAGGGAAAGTTAAGGAGACTATCGATGGAACCATAAGCGTGGAGGAACAGGGACAGAAGCGGTCTGGAAGCCTGATCTTGTTGAAAGTCAATGAGACTGCCATGTGCGTGCATGTCTTGTTTATCATTACGCTTGCAGAAACATATTGGCTCTTCTCTCTCACGCCGAGTCACATATATAGTTCAAGTTTCCTGACCAGGGCAACCACTGTGTGACCTTTTGTTTGCGAGTCATCAATCTTCTTAATCGTCATCCACTCACGACTTTCCATGGTCAAGGAAAGACTGAGCGTATAGTAACGGACATATAGCATTCCTATCCAAACTCTGCCAACCGAGTTTGCAATTCTCGATCTCCATTTCTCTCCTCACGACAGAAGCCTGCTGTTGATCGCTACCTCCATTGGCACTTGTATCGTATATCGTCTTTACACTTCAGGTTCGGAGTCTTCCAACCCCGTCCCGGAGTTCCAGTTTCAATCGCAATGCCAGCTTGCTCCTCAAACTACGCTCATTCTATCCTGCGCGTGGCATCCTGTCAAGCCTGATCTCGCGGGCTTCACCTTATCAACAGGAGAGGTCATTCTGCGTAGCTTGACAGGCGAAAAGCAGAGACGAGTCCAAACCGAGGGCGACCAAGACGGCCTTGACCAACTGACCGTCCAAAAACATGACTTGGAAGCTTGGACCGTCGGCTTCACGCCCGCAGGACTAGGTGTTGTCTCTGGTGGCGACGATATGACTCTACGCTATTGCAGGTTTGCGGAAAGCGAGGAGGGTTGCGAGTTCAAGAGAGTTTTGGAGAATTCTGAGTCTCACTCGGTGAAATGGCTCGATCGAAAAACCCACATGGCCGGCGTCACAGCTGCCGTGGCTCTGACAGAGGAGCTCGTCGTCACCGGCAGCTATGACGATCATATTCGAGTAATATCCACTGGTCGAAGCGGAAAGCGGCAGGTGCTTGCGGAAAAGAACCTCGGAGGAGGCGTATGGCGGATCAAAGTAATCTCTCCACATACTGGAATGCCGGATTTGAGCACGAAGAGCGAGCTCAGGATGATTGTATTGGCCAGTTGCATGCATGCGGGAGTACGACTGGTTGAGATTTGTCGGTCACTGGAAGATGTGTGGTCTCTTGCCCTCATCGGACGATTTGAGGAACATCAGAGCATGAACTATGCTTCTGATGCGCTGCCCGTAAGTGAGGGAAGTATGAGAACTTTCGTATCATCTAGCTTCTATGACAAATTAGTATGCGTATGGCGACATCAGCTTTGAACACTTGATTTCACACTGACCCTTCCTTCGCTCGTGAAATTCGCCGCCGAGAGATGGCGATTGATGCATTTCGATCCGATGCTTTATACAAAAACCATGCAATTGCGTGGACATGAGTCTTTGCAGATCCGTGTCACGCTAAGCATCAATGCAATAGGATTCCAATGTACTGTCTCGATCAAAACTCCATTGGATCACCAGGATCCTCCCGCTCTCTCTTGACAGATTTCTCATCTTTCAGCAGGCTCGCAACAAAGCCTCTGAAGAATTCAACGTAAGGCTTTAGGCTTGTTTTATCGTAATCAGCAATCTTCTTCGTTTCGCCTCCTCCCTCGTCTTCGTCTCCGTTGACGTGCTCCTTGTCCCAAGCGTCAATCTCATCAAGCAGCTCTGTCACCGTTGGCACATCAAGAGGGTCGAATTCCTCGACCTTCCGGGTATCGATAGGCACACAGACGCGACCTGTCCCGGGATGGACGCAGAACGGAGACTTCAACAGATGGTTGAGCTTCTTGCTGACCTCGGCATCCAGCCTGGGATAGGTGTACTCCAGTACAATATCCTGCTTCGCATCGAGCAGGGCTCTGGTATTGATATCACGCTGCGCGGCGGCAAGTGCGTCGATATCGGCCCACTTTCCGGTGCTGGGCCGAGATGGTGAGGAGTCCCACTTCTTGCGCAGCGCCGTCACGAGTGTCTTGTCTGGAAGAAGTTCCAAAAGCCGTGCAGACTTCTCCTCAGAAACCCAAGGGTCTTGATCGCAGAGCACATCTGTCTGAAAGTGCTCGCTCAGGATGCGGAGACTGCGGCTAAGCGTGGTTCAGTCTCCTGTCACGAAGGCGGGCTGGACTTCACTCACTCGAGGTGTGGATGCATTGGTCTCTTGACGTTGACTTTCTTCCCGCCGCGATCGCCACCCTTTAGCAGCTCCAGATAACCGGCCACAGCTCGGCGCTTGTGGTCCTCCATATCCCGAGCCCGCTTGTCGCAAACCCACGCGTGTGCTCCTCTTCGGCCTGAGTAGACCCACAGGATGTGCTTGAAGCCAAAGTCATCCCTCAAGGCGACGTCTACAACTTTAATGGCCATGGTAATGAAGCTCCAACATCGCCGGCAGACGCTGGCACCCGTGCAGCATGTACGAATCTCGTCATAGTCGGTCATGTCTATATCGAAGACCAGTTCCTTGGAAATGGGACGGAAGGCAGTTGCCTTGCGAAGGGTCTTCCGTTCGCGCGGGTTCGTCGAGTAAACAGGACCGATTTCAAATCGCGAAGGGATCACTTGGACGCATTGTTTGCGTAGGCTGGCTACTAATTAGCGGTTGAATGGAGTTGAGGGATTCCCGAGCATACAGATCAGCCGTTGGAAAAGATTGATATCGCAAGTAGGCATTGTTCTGTAGCGTAAAGGCAAACTCGCGATGGCCAAAGTCGGTCGAGGGCGATGGAGAGTGATTCAACCACTGGAAGAGATAGCGAAAAGGGAAGAGGCGCTGATAGAACGCCCGCATGACTTCTGGCTCAGCGTACTTCATCGCCGGTGCAGGCCTTCTGATATAGGTCAGCTCGCTCCGCTTTAATCATGATACTCTGAACGCACAGAACTTGCTGGGACGCCGACTCCGCGTTCGTGGCCCGATTCGGTGCCGAAGAAAAGAACTCCTCATCCGAACTATCTTCGTCAAACATGTCTTCCAGACTCGGGCCTGCTGCTTCGGATGCTCCTTTTGATGCATCTGGCACGTCTTCAGCCCCACTAGAAGCGGATTCCTCAAGGACGCCGTTGGGCGCTTCTGCTGGAGCATTAGGTACGGCGGCATCTTCGCGAGGAGGTGAAGAGTTCGGTGAGACGGAGTGAGGCATTGTTGCTGAGTTCGCTGGATAGTAATTGCCGTGAAGCCGAAGATTGAGCAGGGTTAAGTGGAAGGAGGACGCGACGCGTCGCGACGAGTTAGCGTGGCGTAGGCGGTGAAAATTGATATCAGATAAGAGCTCGGACCACTGCCTCTTTCACCTCTCCGATCAAACTTAGATTTGCGTCAACTTGCAACATGCCTTGACTTCAGCATTGATGTGAATTATTAACGCATGGAGAGGGGAGATGGGGGAGTCGTCGACTTACGGGGACGAATGGATATCGGATGACTCAAGCTTCTATGGTACATTGCTCCACTCCACGTTTTCCGCATCCGACTTGATGGCCTGACATACGCTGAGCCACGGAACAGGCGATGAGGAGACTCAATCTCGATGCAGGGAGCTTGACCTCGATACGTTCGCTGCCGGACACTGGCAAGACAATTGGGTGCTTCAGAAGAGAGTTTCCGCGGCAGTGAAAATGAGTCAAATGGCGTCCGCCGGAAAGCCTCAGCAGCTGTACAACCGCCAGGAGGGCCGTCCTGAGGCAAGGCAGCTCTCCGAGACCGTTGCTGAGTTCCTAAAACGTCTACCTCCCGCTACGACAGACCCAGGGGCGATTGGTCCCTGGATCTGGGTTGAGAACCCGCACACGCCAGCTGAAGACAGGAAGAACCCTGATTTGGCTCGGCTCGGTCGGGAGGGAGAAAGCTTGTTGCAGGCGTACCTGGCGAAGCGGCAGAAGGTGGAAAGTGAAAACCAGGGCAAAGCGAAGGGAGTAATTACACGAAAGCTTGGCCCAAACCGGCAAAAGCTGAAAGCCGATATAGCCCAGCTGGCCTTGGACACCGAATGCACAACAGGCAAGGTTAGGGTCGCCGCTCGATTTCACAGACACGGTGTTATCTGACCATGTGGACTTAGTGGATGTTCTTCCCTCTTCAAGACGACCTTCCACGATTCTGGCGTCTGGTGGCCGAAGGTGTCGTCGATAACAGGTTGGGCCCGACGGCCAAAGTGGCCACGGCGGACACGAACGGAGAAATGACACGACCGCGGCTCATTTGCGTCTACACCAAGGATTTCTCTGATCTAGAAGACGTCAAGAGGGTGCTCTGCGAGCTGGTGAGGATGGACCTCGTGTCGACAGACTCCGGGCGTGGAATCTACTACAAGTGCGATGCTTACACCCATCTCGGCATCGAATCCAGCAACCAGTTTAGCTTGCAAGCAAGTCTCTACTCGAGCAGAGATATGCTAAAGTAATGGTTCGGTCACCGTCTGTGTTCGAGCTGCCCTGAAGAACCAATGGGACGAAAGAAACAAGAAGCTGGTCGTTTACACTTTCGAACTCCATATGTGAAGGCGGTCTTTCATCCGTTGCGGCTACTCCTGCTCTTTACCGTCTATCAACTGCTCTCGCATGACTAAGAATCTACGAGTTGGTGTAACGACTTCGACTGACTACATGTTGCCGACTGTTGAGTGATATCGATGCTCATGCCAGCTCGATGGTCATCTCATGGCTATCTCATGCGCCTAGCTGCTCGCATCACTCACTCGGTTACGCTATCAGCAACGGGCTCGGTGCGCCAAGGATTCGTTGCTTTGTTGAGACCTTCTGCGCTGCATCGGCGAACGGTTCTACAGCAAGCCAGTTACGGAAGTGTGCATCCTCATCATCTCACCCGCGCTTCTTGACCATTCAAGGGTCCGCTGTAGGCTCTTCCCGGCCGTCATTCGTCCGGGAAGGAACGTGGGCGGCGTCACTAGGGCCGGGTGCGGCATGAGGCGGTGTGAAGACGTGGGGGCTTCCGGGTTGCTTTTAGACTGATTGCAACCGCATGGCCAGGTGCTGAATCCAGTGCCGTTGCGTGTATCACTCCACTACGGATTGTTTCGCCAATCGCAACAGCATGATCTTGCGAGGATAGCATACAACGTGGCACGATCGTACCCTGCTCGTATCTAGCTAGGTGGCACCTGTAGGGCTGACCAACAAGCAGCCATTCGGGTTGTAGCAATCCATGGATTGTTCAAGATATAATATGATGTCGAACTTGGACGCTCAAGACAGACGAGACAGAAAAGAAGGAGACTGTAAGGATTACCATCATCGAAGAGGTGAAGCAGAGCCGAATAAAGGGAGCAAGCCCGAGAGACAGTTGGCCTGGACCGCGGAAGGATGATAGACGAAGTTTTCGACTGATCAAGACTCCATGGTCTAGGGATGGGGATGGGGATATGTATATTCCCATGGACGGCGCAGTCAACTCCTTAACAGCGTTTCCGCACCACACCATCAATTGACAAGTCTGACTTGCTGTCCTTGCGTTCTAGACGGCTCTGTTCTTCGTGCCGACCTCTCCGAGCTCCACCTTGCAGAATGGACCGGCCTCCCAAGTGTGGGGGCGGACGCCATATCACAGTACCGTATTCAGTACATCTGCGTACATCCAGACATGTCTCGCGCCTTTCCGCAGCTGCAGGACCCCAGCTTGACAGTGGAGTGACTTCCTTTGACGGAAATGAAGTTATGCATCGACATGTCAAGGGCAACAAAGGGCTCTTGAGGGATCCTTCACTCTCTGCGCTTTGCCCGCAACGAGCATGCCGGCTGCTAGCGCTGCGCCAGCGATGGATTATTATGTATTCATGGCATAAAGAGCCCACGTCTCCCAACTTCCCGGATCCTCCCCCGCCAGCTCACCCGCCTACCTTGTTCTCTAAAACTTCAGCTTCCAACGTGTCGTTCGTTCACCCTACAGTCATTGTAATACTTGCCTTTCTGTGCTCTCAACGACGCTACCTTCGAGCTGCCTAACGAAGAGACTCCTTGAGCCCGTAAGCTCCTCCATTACGCTCAGAATCGATAAACGAGCCTTATGGCCACCCAATCACACAAGCTAATCCGTTCAACAGCTACTGAATCACCATAAGTCCTCGCACTTCTCTCAACATGCAACGGCAGAGCTCCTCCCCTCGCAAACGGCTCTCTCTGTACACCCACAGCACCCTCGGTCACGACATCACGGCCGCGTTCAAAGCTTCCACTCCCCCCGGACACCAAGCAGCACGGCCGGTGGCTGACGCCCAGGAGACGCCCGCACCTCCGCCGTCGCCCGTGGACTTTGGACATTCGTCGGGGGGAACAGCTTCGAGCTGCTCGGAGAGGAGTGATCGAAGTTTTTCTGCCTAGGTCTCTGGGTCTCTGCAGAAGGTCGGCAGGCTTTTTGCGACTTGACACATAATCCGATGGTGGGCGTTTGAGGAGAGTCAAAATCTTATTGGAGAGTGAGCACGAGACCGGGGAGTACGGCGTCCAAAACCCAACATGTCCCTAAGGCTGCAGCGGTCTTCAAGCAGCGATCACTGCGAAAAGGAGTCTTTGGCGTTTCTCGTGATGGCGTCTCACCCACACCTCAGCAGTATTCTAGCGAATACTTGTGGTCTCGGTTCTTATTTTGTTACTCTTTGGTGGCAGCCTACTATCCGTGTAATCAAGGAAAACAGCCTTTCCTCAGGTTTTACTGAGCTACCTCGTCTGCTTCCGGGCTCTTCCGCTTCGAGTTGAGAATCGTTCTGTGGAGCATCCTTCGTAGCGTAGTCTATCCAAGACTCCATAATGAGAGAAGCTGCAAATCATTCCAGAGCGCATAACGTGCACTCGCTCCCCTTGCGAGTATCACTATGAATACCGGAAACGCCGACTTATTTTTCACCTTCATTCAGGCGTGGTGGAGCTCTGTACACTCGTGACATGCGACCTGTTCGTGGCCTAAAAACTTCATATCAATCGGTCGAGTCACCAATACATCATTCTTTTCCAAGGTTTGATTGAGTGGCCTGCCAAGGGTATATCTATTGCACATGCTGCACCAACACTGATATGACCTATACATGCGTGCACAGATTGAAACGTGCGATTGCGAACGTGGGCTCCTACCTCACGCAGCCATTCTGCGTAACTCAACAATTCTCTCTTTCAAGCCTTCGCTGGAAAGGTCATCGGGTACGGTGCCAACGGGTCCTCCATCGTCAGGCACACTCTGATGTGCGCCGACTGAGGTCTCGACGGAAACCTGATGAGATGCCGGCAAAGGTGTGCCATGTGCGATAGCCTCGTCCACGGCCGCCAGCTTCTGGGCTTCCACTTGCTCAGCCTCTGCAAGAAGCTGCGTGACGGAGAGCCAGTTTTCGAACCGCAGCTCGCG
>QQTW01001274.1_pt1 | contig 17443 bp, 13 predicted proteins | sample 1904831 | NCBI WGS metagenome assembly QQTW01 (sample SAMN09435610, study PRJNA476489) | Subsurface metagenome, whole genome shotgun sequencing project. | reverse complement strand
CGTTAGATGGCGAATCTTGTAAGTGATTTTTTTCGTCCATTATCCAGTTCCGTACATAAGCCTTCATTTCTGCTGGCTTATCGGATAGATTGGTAATTTTAATAGAATTTGAGCGACTTTGTTTGCCGCTAATATCTAATTCAACACGCGGAGGTGTAACGGTAACTTCTATTGCTTTGACACTAGATATTCCTAAAGCTAATAAACTAATAACACTTAAAGTTATGGCTTTTGATATTTTTTCAAACATATAAGTATTTGGCTTTTGCACATACATTATTTTCATATTAATCTCACATTAAAAAACTCGACTTTATGGACATTGATTATTATTTGTTGGTACGCATACCTGAATTTTTGCAGTAAAGCTACCAGGTACAAATTGTGATAATTCACGAAACTCTAAAGTTACCCCTCCTCCGATTACAACTGTTTTGTTGTCAGAACATTCTGTCAGTTTTTGGATTGTATTCAATGGCTTTACAGTAATGTTATTTTTGAACGGATTTCCGGGTTTAGTATCAGGGTTTATAAGTTTGTATTTAGCAGTTTCGCCGCTAAGAGAATCAAAATCTGATTTCGTGATTCGCATCTGCCAGTAAGTCTGTATTTCACGAGTCGCAGTCGCTTTATAAGGTACTTTGGCTGCTAATAATTCTGCTTGGGTGGTTACTTGTGCCACGCGATCGCTGTCATCAATAATTTCTACTGCTGTCAGTGGTGGAATTTTTTCTTTACCTGGAATGATAGAGGGTAAGTAAAGGTTTGCTTCACATCCGGGTAGAGTTGATTGTGCCAAGACTTTTGGCTGTGATAAACATAAAAACCCTACAAGTACATTTAGATAACATCTAATAATCTGTTGGCAGTTCATTTTCTCAAGACTAAGCAATTGTTAGTAAATAAATTAGCGGATAAAGCTGGCAAAGTAAGATTAAGCTATTAATGCCTATAATTTTAATTTTTGATTAATGTCATCAATTATGATAATTAAATACCCGACTTACTCGTATTGATTGGTAGCCTGTATTATGGACTAAATACTTATCATAATTAATTCCATAAATTTTTTTACAACCTATGTTTCATCCTGATTAAATATTTCTCCACAAGAATAAGTTCGTATGTAGAATATGCTGGAAGCAGGCAAAATGCCTGCACCAGAAATTTCGCCAATTTAGGTATTACTAGGGAGTAGCAACACTGATTGTCAAACGACCACCTTTGTACATAGGAGGATTTGCTGTTGTTCCAGATGGAACTCCAGAACCGTTAAATGTAAACTTGAGGGTTGCGTCACCATCAATAAAAGCCCCAGTTGCACTAGCTGGGATTGATTTAGTTTTACTGGTAGCATCGACTTCCATAGTTACTGTGTCACTTGAAGCTCCACCGTCTCTCATAAGGGTGGGATTCGATGCGTTAAGAGTAACTGTTGCACCAGAGTTAGCGGAAACCCTGTATAGAGGTTTAATTGTTTTGGTAACTGGAGTGAGAGCAGTTCCTGGTGTTCCTACTGAACCTGGTGGTAAAACCGAAGTTCCAGATTTTTCATCGTATTCAGCGGTTTGGCTGACAGAAGGATTTCCGAGAAGATCGTTGCTGCTGACCAAAAGCTTCAGCTTACTGTATGTAACCAAATAGACAGATGGTTGTACTGTTAATTCAACGTCTAAATTTGCGGTTTGTGCGTGAGCAGGTGCTGCAATAATTGCACTGCCGACTGCTGCTGCACTTGCTGCGATGATACCCAGAATTTTCTTATTCATGAAAAATTTTCTCCGAGATGTAAGTAGTGTCTTTTTTGTAAGTTTGATTAACTCTGGCTTTCGACTCATCAAAGCTAATTAGTTTTTATTAATTACTATTTGATAGAGACTCCCTGGTTAGCCCTAGAGTTGATGAGAAATGCATTTTTTGGCAAGATTGCTGATACGTAACTAAAGTATTAGTATCAGTATGGCTAATGATTCTTTTGCAGATTAAATTTTTGACTTGTAGACATCACCTCCTTTCCATAACACTCAAAATTCTGTAACCTCTGTCTCGCGTGCGGTAGTAAACAAAATAAGTAATGGGCTTTTATACTTTATTTAAATGAATCAATGTTTCCCTTACTTTTTTCTATCCCTGTTACCCAGAGGTTTTGATGCAGTGAAGTATGGATAATAGATACCACCGCCAACAACGAGACTAACGGGAATATTTAACTGAAAAAATCATTACTAACAAATGTAAAAACTTACATCCATCACATTCTTTAGCTAGAACCTCAGTGTTTCCAATTAATATGGATAAGTTTCGATAAAGTTCCCTGCGATTTGTTTACAAAGAAAATCTAACCTTTCTAACCAGAAGACTACTTCAGTGAGAATATGGAATTGTGAGGAATTGGCTAAAAAATATTATCAGTGTAAGCACTGGTTGCACATGCAAATATATTGACTCAATATTCTATTTACTTTATGTTTCAAGCTACTCGCCGCCGTCTTGCACTCTGGTACACAGCAATCACAGCCGTGTTACTGCTGCTGTTTGCAAGCGGAGTATATTTATACGTTCGCAGTACTTTAGTGGAAAGAATCGATGATACGCTCAACCATGTAGTTGAGGTAGTCGAGCGATGTTTGACTACAAGTCGCTGTGCATCGACGCTTGCCATCGAACCAATTAATCCCGATACTGGCGAATACCGCATCAATGTTGAAGCTAGCTTTGGCGACAATGCCAGTACCTATGAAGATGACCGCATTGACATCGAATGGTTTAGTCCAACAGGAAAATTAATTTGGTCTACTTTTTCCGAACCGCTAGATATTCCCATCCACGTCAACCGGAATGGTGAGACTGTGCGTATTGCCAGGGAGGGACAAGGGGGACAAGGGGGACAAGGAAGTAATTTTTCTCCCTTGTCTTCCCCCTCTCCCCTCCTCCTCCGTCAAGTCACGCAACGGGTGCAACTCGGACGGCAGGTGTTGGGATATTTGCGCGTGAGTCATCCTTGGTTTGAGGTGACTAAACCGAGTCGGGAGTTGATTGTTGATTTGGCTTTGGGGATTGGGTTAATGGTGCTTTCGGTAGCTGGTAGCGGGTGGTTCCTTTCGGGTAAAGCTATGGAACCCGTGCGCGATTCTTATCAGCGGTTGAAGCAGTTTACTGCGGATGCTTCCCACGAGTTGAGAAGTCCGATTGCTTTGATTCAAACAAATGTCCAAGTGGCGTTAACGGATTTAGAATTGTCTGAAGCCGAAACTATTGCTTCTTCCCAATATCGGCAACAATTAAAGGTAGTCGAACGACTGACGCAGCGCTTGGGTAAATTGGTCAACGATTTACTATTTTTGGCGCGGCAAGATAGCGGTATTAGTCAAGAAAGCTTTTCGTCTTGTCCGGTTGATGCGTTGCTGATGGAAGTAGTGGAAGAACAGCAATTGTTGGCAAGGGAGAAAAATATTCATCTTTCACTCGAATTAGTCGATCCACCATTGTCAGGTAATCCCGAATTGCTCGATCGCTGGTTTACGTTAACTGGAAATTGGGATCAATTAATACGACTATTGACAAATTTGATTAGTAATGCATTGCGCTATACTCCAACCGGAGGAAAAGTTAATGTCAAGTTAGCGCGAATTGAAGCGGGGAGTCGGTCTGGTTTGCGCTATAACCACGCTCAATTACAAATCAAAGTTAGCGATACTGGGATTGGGATTCCTGCGGAGGCTTTGCCGCAACTGTTTGACCGTTTTTATCGAGTCGATCCCGCACGTACTCATGCTGTAGCTGATATCACGCAAAAAACAACTGGTTCGGGTTTGGGACTGGCGATCGCACAAGCGATTGTTGAGAGTCACCAAGGTAATATCAGCGTGGAGAGTACTGTCGGTGTTGGTACAACTTTCACTGTGACGCTACCTATTCAGGGGGAGGGGGAGAAGGGGGGAGAAAGAAGTGTTTTAAACTTACGGGGGAATTAATACTTAGCAGATGCGCTGTATTATAGAGTTCCGGTTGTGGTTTTCTCATAGATGCCCGTACAAAATAGGATGCAACAAAAATCAGAAGCACTAAAATCTAATTCAATGTCGTCATTGCGACGGGTAGTGGGAATTTTGAAAGCTTACCCAAGGCTTTTATTCGTTGCTATTTCAAGCTTGTTACTACTAATCACTATTAATGCTTTGACTCCGCAGCTTTTTCGCTGGGGTATTGACCAAGGTATGGCTAAAAGTAACTTAGATATTGTCTTCAAATGTGCTGGATTATTGGTTGCAGCAGCGGTTGCACGGGGTTTATTTAGCTTTGGACAAAGTTTTTGTGCGGAAGCGATTTCGCAGGGTGTTGCTTATAGATTACGCAATCAGATGTTTAGTCACATTGAACACTTAGATTTAAATTACTATAACCGTACTTCTTCGGGACAGTTATTAACTCGCTTTACTAGCGATATCGAACAAATTCGCACGTTTATTGGTGCAACGCTACTCCAAGTTCTCGGCGGGCTAGTTACTTTAGTTACCAGTGCCACTATCTTACTGGTAATGAATTGGAAGTTGGCATCAATCACGCTTTTGGCGATACCGGTAGCGGTATTTATTCTCGGTCGTTTCTTTAAAAATAATTCCTATTTATTTAGGTTAGTGCAAGCACAACTCGCGAACCTGAACGGCGTTTTAGAAGAAAATCTAACTGGCGTGCGGGTAGTTAAGGCATTTGTACGCGAACAGGCGGAAGTATCGCGGTATACAGCAATGAATGGCGAGTTGCTGGCGGCGAGTATGAAGACAGTAAAAATATTGCGAAATGTCTTTCCTGGGTTGTTTTTGCTGAGTAACTTCATTACTTTGACGGTGCTGGGGTTTGGTGGTGCGGAGGTAATTGGAAAGCAGTTATCGTTGGGTGAGTTTGTAGCGTTTAATTCGTATTTGGTGTTTATTCTCCAACCCGTGTTACAAATTGGTTTTGCTTCTGGGGCAATTGCATCGGCTTCGGCTTCGGCTGGACGGGTTTATGAGGTGATTGATACGGAAATTGAGATAACAAATCGCACTGACGCAGCGATCTTGGAAAAGTGTAGGGGTGAGATTGAGTTTGAGAATGTCGATTTTCGCTATCCTGGTGCAACGAATTTGGCTTTGAAAGGAGTTTCGTTTGCTGTGAAACCGGGTGAATTTGTAGCGATTGTGGGGATGACAGGGACGGGGAAAAGTAGTATTGTCAATTTGATTCCGCGTTTTTATGATGTGACGGCAGGTGCGGTGCGGGTTGATGGGTATGATGTGCGCGATTTGAAATTGGAGAGTTTGCGATCGCGCGTTACCACAATATTCCAAGATGCGACTTTGTTTTCGGGAACGATTCGAGATAATATCGCTTACGCTGTGCCCGATGCGTCTTTGGATAAGATTATTGAAGCGGCAAGGTTTGCTCAAATTGACGATTTTATTAGCGGTTTGCCTGATGGTTATGGGACGGTTGTGGGGGAAAGGGGGATTGGGTTGTCGGGGGGACAGAAACAACGGGTTGCGATCGCGCGAAGTATTTTAAGCGATTTCAGTATTCTGATTTTGGATGATAGTACTTCGGCTGTGGATGCGAAAACGGCGACTTTGATTTTAAAGTCGTTGGCTAGGTTGATGAGGGAAAGAAAATGTACGGTCGTTATGATTGCTCAACGTATCAGTAGTATCCGCAGTGCTGACCGCATTTTGCTTGTTGATAAGGGTATGGTGGTGGCACAAGGTACGCATGAGGAGTTGTTGGGGAATCGACTTTATGCAGCGATTTTGGCTTCACAGGTGAAGCAGACGAGTTTTGCGTAGGATAAGCGTTTCTGTCGATTAAGTATTTTTTGGAGTGAACCACTAAGGGCACGAAGGACACGAAGGAAGAAGGAAGAAGAAGGAAGAAGAATGTTATTAATTTCTCTTCTTTGCGCCCTACCCTTCGGGAAGGCGAAGCGCCTATGTGCCCTAAGAAAGCGGGAACGCTTTCGCGTATGTGGTTAGTTTTATATTTTATTCAGCCTTTCCACTATGACTACTAATCAAATCAACTCGCAATCTTCAACGTTACGCCGTTTTGCTCGATACCTAATTCCCTATCGTCGGGCTATTCCTCTGGCGCTAGGCTTTACGACGCTTAATGCGACTATGCTGGGAATTGCGCCGTTTTTGATAGGATGGTCGATTGATAATTTGATTGCTAAGGGTAATTTGCCCGGTTTGATGGTGATGTTGGTGGGAGTATTGGGTGTCTATTTAGTGGGGTTTGCGACGATTCGTTCGCAAATTCTTAGCACGAATTGGATTACTCAGAATGTATTGGCTCAATTACGTCAAGATATTTTTACAAAAATTCAATCGCTGCCGCTGAGTTTTTTTGATACGAGTTCGGCAGGTGATTTGATGAGTCGCTTGCTTAATGATGTTAGTGTTGTCAATCAGGTTTTTGGGCTGGCGATTTCGCAAAGTGTTGGCCGTTTATTCAGTTTGTTGGGTATTGCTGTGGCAATGCTGGCGGTGAATTTACAGTTGGGGTTATTGAGTAATATTCTAGTGCCGTTGGTAATTATTATTACGACTTTGTTTGGGGGTTGGGCGCGTGCGAGGTTTCGCTTAACTCGTGAAAGTATTGGCGAACTTTCGACACGGTTAGAGGAAGATTTAGGTAGTGTACGGGAAGCACAAGCTTTTAACCGTGTGGAACGCAATATTGCAGAGTTTCGCAGATTGAATGCGAAGAATCGGGATGCGAATATTCAAGCGGTAACAATTACTGCGGCGTTTTTGCCGACGATTGATGTTTTAAATACGCTGTCGGTTGCTTTTGTATTAGCTTATGGGGGTTATCTGACTATTTCGGGTGCGATGACGGTGGGAACGGTGACAGCATTTTTGTTGTACGTGCAGCAGTTTTTCGAGCCAATTCAGATTCTAAGCCAATTTTACACGCAAGCGCAATCGGCTATTGCCGGACTTGAGCGAATTTTCTTAGTTTTGGACGAGCGATCGCAACTCAACGATGCACCCGATGCGGTGGAAATGCCTCCAATTCGCGGTGAGGTCAGCTTTGAAAATGTGAATTTTGGTTATAAAGTTAATCAAGTTGTACTTAAGGATGTTAATTTTACAGCGCGACCGGGACAAACTTTCGCGCTGGTTGGTGCGACTGGTGCGGGTAAAAGTACGATTGTAAATTTAATTTTACGCTTTTACGATGTTACTGGCGGTGCAGTAAAAATCGACGGTATTGATGTCCGTAAAGTCACGCAAGCGAGTTTGCGCCGCCAAACTGGTATCGTTCTTCAGGACATGATTTTATTTAGCGGTACGATTGCCGAAAATATTGCTTTTGGAAATCCAGAGGCAGCACGGGCAGAAGTTGAAGCAGCGGCAAAGGTGGCAAACGTGCATGAATTTATTATGACACTGCCGCAGGGTTACGATACTGAGGTCGGAGCGCGAGGACTGATGCTCAGTCAAGGGCAAAGGCAATTAGTGAGTATTGCCCGTGCGCTTTTGGTGAACCCGCGAATTTTGATATTAGACGAAGCAACTAGCAGTATCGATACTCGCACGGAGGAATTAGTACAGGATGCGATCGCCAAGCTGTTAAAAAATCGCACTAGTTTCGTAATTGCCCACCGTCTTAGTACTGTTACGCAAGCTGACAAAGTTTTGGTGATTCAACAAGGGCAAATTATCGAACAAGGAACTCATAGAGAATTGATTGCTCAACAAGGTGTTTATGCAAACCTATATGCGCTGCAATTAGGGACTAAAGACTAGTTTACGTCGATTAGCTGGAACAAATTTATAGCTATTGGTAGATAAGCAAGCACTACTACTGATAGATGCAGCAACGTACATATACCTAATAACTTGAATTAAGGATACTTGGATGATTTAATCAAAAAACATAATAGATATTGGTTTTTGCTACTGCTTTTACTAATAATACTAGCAGTTTAATCAACCATCAATTTTCAGGAACTGAGAATTTTTCAAGTATCACTCACATATAAATTATGGAGGGTGAAATGCCGTTTACAATCCGCAAAGATGTCGTCTACGCTTTACTCAAAAAAATAAACGATAGCGAGGAGGGAAAGCTAAAAATTAATTTTAATGCTGCTGACTTCCAAGGGCTAGATTTAGACGAAAATGAGTTTATAAGACAATTAGATTATCTCAATCAAAATCAATATATAGTTGGTGAGACAGGTAATTTTGAAATGGAACCTGGTATATTTCCGGAAGGAGCGCAGGAGCCAGTACCCGTGCAATTCAAAACCGCAGAAATCACCCATAAAGGACAAAAGCTACTTAAGAAAATTGAGGCTGACTTATCAAAAATCGATAGCGATCAATCGCGTGCTATCGGTTCTAAAGACATGCCTTTTTTGGAAAAGGTGATGTTAAAAGGCGGTTTGGAAGATATCTTTGATGCTAGAGATATAAGCGAAGTCGTTTTCCGAGTCATGCGCGATTTGATGACAACAGAAGCAGCCGACCACGTTGAGGCAGAGTTGCATAAAGAAGCATTACCTTCAGAAGATAAAGCGCTGCAAGGAGAAATTGCCGATTTATGGCACGATAGTAATCCAATTGTCCGATATTTAAGCCGCGTTCGTCCACCTTGGGATGGCCCCGGAATCTTTAAAATTGATGGCGATCGCTTTTTATTTCGCGTCGCTAATGAAAGCGGATTTTCGCACAATGTAGACCGCGAACAAGTGATTTCGGCTGTATTTTCTGCTACTAAGGATGAACTTTCAGAGGAAAGAATTGCCGAAGTTGCAGGCTGGATGCCTGACTATATTCGCAAGCTTTGGGATGAAGCTTAATATTTGACGTAGTTAATATATAGCGCTTTTTAGTCGAATGAAGTAGGGGCACAGCAATGCTGTGCCCCTACGGTTGTTAGATTAAGTGTATAAGTTGATTTCGCTTACACCTATATAATTTGTAGAAAGAGGGTTCAATACGGTTCGGATAAGAAAATTAGCGAACCCAAAATCATTGTAGAGACGCGTTCCCCGTAAGGGGTTCCCGCAGGGTAATTTTGCGTCTCTACATGCCCGAAATCAGCACGAAAAATCCCTAACCGAACCGTATTGAAAGAGGGCTTATGTCCTCTAGGTTCAAAATCCTACTAAATTGAGGCGATTTATGTCTACTATGGTACAAACCACACAAGCAAAATTTTGTAAATGTGTAAGTTCTACTATCTTAGGAATGATTGTTTGACTCCAAAGACCTATAAAAATTTGTTTTAGCTTCACTTCTACAGTTAGACGAAAGCATTGATGTAAATTGTTATTTTTGTAAGTGTAATACAACAAATGTATTAGAAAAAAGCCTTCGGTTTTCGTAAACCGGGATGTAAATCTGAATCTTTAGATAGGTGCGGACAGGCAATACGCTTTAAGGGTAAGGTACGGATAGTCCAGATACCTATCTTAACAATCGCATAAAAATTAAATAATCAGTTTGATTTATTTGCGATACCTAAAAGTTATCAAGTTTTCAATAAATCGATTCTTTGTAGTGTTTATCGCTGCTTTTTACCTAAGGATAGTAATTTTTGTGGAGAGTCAACATGAGTAAAACTAATAATTTCCGTAATTCAATTCAATTAGTAGGTGTAATCTTTGGGGGATTATTGATTAGTCTACCTGTAGTTTCCACCGCAAATGCCCAACAGCAACCTACTGCCCAACTAAATAGAAAAGCTAATCCCTGTCCCAGCATTTTTTATGAGGAACCTCACAACAGTCGGGTTTTAGTTCCTAGTGGATGCCGTGCAAATGCATTCACAAGCCGTACAAATGCTCAAGGTTCCAATCCTAACAGCGTTGGGGCAACACCATCATCACGACAAACACAGTTAGGTGTTGGCGGTGAAGCACCTTACAATAGTTCGGGAAGTACATCGCAAAACTATAATCAAGGCATTCCTAACAGCCAAATCGATCCCAATACAGGCAATCGTGTTAATGGTCCTGCGGGTGGATACTCGAATCAGCGATCGTCAATGGAGTCGCAAACAAACAACACCCGATACCGAAATGCTGTAGCAACAGTAAGTCCCACTGACGGTAGAGTTAACGTCCGCTTAGTAAATAAAACTAATGCAGCTATTGTTTATCAAGTAATTGGTGATACACAATTGCGAACCTTAGCAGGTCGTTCCGAAATAATGTTGCAAGGTTTGCGGACTCCGACTAATGTCGCTTTTTACCGTCAAGACCGAGGACTTTTGATGGTGACACCTCAAGGTTCTTCGCGAAATGGCATGTTAGATGTAACTTTGCAAGAAACTACCGATTTTGCAATGGATCGGACTTCGATGCGGATTGAAAATAATGGTTCAGTGTATCTTAATTAGTTAGAAGGCGCAAAGGGGCAGTTTAGTAGTAAGCTGACAATCCTTTAATTTGCACAAATCAATTTAATATACTAAAAACGGCTAAACACTATACTTTTTCTTTACCAAAAACAAGCTCTTAAGCCTCCCCCCGTAGACGGGGAGAGGTTTGGAGAGGGGTTAAGTTAAGTTTTGAACCGTTTGCAGTATACAATTCTTGTGGGATGGAGAGGACTCGCGTTCGGGGGTTCCCCCCCTTGAACGATGTTTGGGGCATTCCTGCCCGTCCTAAAGTGAAAATTAAAAGCGCAACAGCTTATCTAACCATAAATTTTCCTGAACTCATATATGAGTTAAGAGTCAGTTCTTTCAAGATTTTTTCTTTGGGGCTGATTTTTTTGTTTAAGGACAACGTATTTGTAGTAACATTGGCGATCGCATTTTTCTGGATTGAGCAGATTCCAAAAAATTAATTGAATATTTTTGTAATGATAGTTGGCAAGAACATTTTATTTGGTCTACGAATGTACTTTATATTATTGGTTTAACGTCAATAGGACGAGCAACAGCAGTCACATTAGACTTTAATCGGACAAGAATCATTAGTATACGCGCTGCCGATCGAGAAATTGGACGACATCCACCCCTTAATGACCCTATTCAAAGTTGAGAAATATATTTTTGCTTGTACCTTACACATTTGAAGCTTTATGTCAGAGGGGCAACACTTCAGTATTCTTAATTCTACTTAGCACTCTAAATATAATTAAACTCGTAAGCCTATCGACTCTAAAACGGCTTTGCGAATGGGGTCGCTAACTCCTGTAAAGACGCGAAATTACCCTGCGGGGTTCTCCTTTATGAGTACGCGTCTTTACATCTCCTAACTCCCTACTTCCTCAACATTTGTGTCAATTTGTCGATTAATAAAACCTCTTTCTTACTATCTTCCAAGGTACGCGATAATACAATTGCACGTTCGTAGAAATTTCGGGCTGTTTGATAATTCCCTTGTTTCTCATAGAACAGCGCGTAAGATTCAAAGGTTTTTAACTCTTCTTGCGGACTTTGCAGTTGATTTGCAAGTGCCAAACGCTGCGTTAATAACTCAAAAGCGCGTTCGTTGCGTCCAACTGCGCTGTGTGCCTCAACTAACCCGTCGATTGCCCGAAATTCATTTGTGCGATCGCGTGTGATTTTTGCTAGCCTCATAGCATATCCAAATGTAGCGATAGTATTTTGATAGTCACCGATAGCAAGGTACGCTTCGCCTAAGTTATTATACGTATTCGCCTCGCCGATTGGGTCGCCAATTTGTCGTCGATAGGTTAAGGCAGTTTCGTAGAGTTTAATCGCTTTGTCGTAATCTCCGAGTCGCGCAGTCGAAGACCCCAAATTACTTAGCGAAAGTCCTTGACCTTCGATAATTTTGAATTTATTGGCAATATCAACAGCTTCGGTAAAGGTCTTTTGGGCTGCTGTATTTTCCCCTTGTTGCAGCAACAAGCTACCAATATTATTCAAAGCAAAAACTTGACCGCGAAAATCTTTAGTATCTCGTGCTACAGCTAGACGGCGACGAGTTGCATTGTCGGCTTCTTTGAATCGACCTAATTCGACGTAAGCTTTGCCAAGTAAATCGTAAGCTAAACCCTGCGCTCTTAGGTCGCTCAAGCGATGATAAATTTCCAGCGATTGCGACAGCGACTCGATTGTTTTGTCTGGATTTCTCTGTTGAAGTTGCAATTCCCCAATTTGAAACAAGCTATCAGCTTCGTCTCTAGCATCACGCGATACCATTGCCCGGGTGGGATGGTGAAGTTGTTGAGTAATGTCACCGGCATTTGCGGCAGATGGCATTAACAAGCTTAAAAGAAATATGTAAAAAGTATAGGTGTGCTTTCTTCTGCTATATTGCCAGCTTGTTGCTGAAAGTATTGAAAAATGCATTTGAAGTGATGATTTTAACTTCATAAAAAATTCCCGTTAATCGGGTTTAAGTAGAATTTTATTCTTTAGAACATTAACCTTAGTGATATTACGTAGCTGAAGGTGGGAGAATATTTTCGCCCAAATATATAGCACGAATGTCTATCGGCAATTTGTCCTCAAGCATACGATAGCCTTCTTGGAGAAAATTGGCTACTTCCTTCGGCGCGATCGCTTCCCCTTCAGCTTGGAGATATGCAGCAATGCGCGTTTCACTCCAATGGAAGGTTTGCGCCATCAACACCATTAACCGCAGCATTGGCGGTAATTGTTCCAAAGCCTGTTCGACATAACACCACAATGGAGGTGAAGTGGCTTTAAGCGAATAGTGAATCGCCTCGGTTGGTGGTAGTTCGATTTCATTGATACAATATGCTGTCATGTTAATCAGCCAGTTTTGCAGCGTCAGGTTCTCGCTACCTGGTTGACTCATATCGAGTCCCCCTAATTCGTAGTAAATGTGCTTCCACGTCAGGGCAAATAAATAATCAGCTTGGACGGGAGAACGTGCCGAGTGGCGAATTAAGGTGTAGACAATTGGGCTGTAACGGCAAAAAATCGTCGTAAAGAACTTGCCTGCATCGGGTTGCTGCTGGAATAATCTTAGTAATTCCATGTCGCTATGATGAAATAGCGATTTGACAAGCGGGTGATTTGCTTCGGGGAAATGTGGGATTTGCACAATCTTTAAGAGCTAATTGAGTTTATACTGGTAAAATTGATTAAAATCTAGCAGAGTTATAGTAAATCGCATATCCTATCTGAAGACGGCATGACTTTGAGTCAACCGTTAAGTTCCCTCGTAATTGATACACTGGAAACACAGGCTTACAATTTAAGTCTTAATTCATAAAAACTTGCATTGGCTCCCTTATACAAAATTTAGATATTTTCATGTTTATAGCAGTTAGTGTGACACCGTTCCTGCTTCCACCTCTGACTTTAGGCTCGTTTTTACCTTCGCTGCCTTTAGATAGCTTGTTTTCTACCCAAGGCATTATGGTCATGCTGCTAGCAGCATACGCTGGTGCGATGTGGATGTTCTTGACTAGTGCGCCAAAAGTATACACGGTAATGGTGTCGGATTTAGAAGTCGCCCGACAATTATACGAAGGATTACTCGATTTACCCGCAGCCGAAGTACCGCTCCATTATTACTATAATTACGAGCAAACCATTGGTGCAGCAGGGATTGACCCCCTTTATATGTCTACTAGTCCAAGCTATTCGGGCAACCGCATGACTAATGCTAGCGAAGGACTTTGGTATCAACTGAAGAAAAATGCCCAACTCCATGTCATTACAGGTGCGAGTCTCGGTAGCAAGAACCAACAGCGTCACGTCTGCTTCGACAATGATGCCTTGGAAATGGTTTTGATGCGCGTCGAAGTACGCGGTTTAAAATTCAAAATTCGCAGTCGCAAGCCCTTAAACTTCTTGGTTAAAGATTATGAAGGGCGCGTAATTGAAATGGCGGAAGTGGCGAATTAGGGGGAGTTAGGAGTTAGGAGTTAGGAGTTAGGAGTTAGGAGTTAGGAGTTAGGAGTTAGGAGTCAGGAGTCAGGAGTCAGGAGTCAGGAGTTAGAAGTTATGACTCCCGGTTCGCCCATTTTTTCAGAAGTTAGATAAAAGTGAGCAAAAGCGTAAAGGCAGAAATTACGTGTCAGTACGAAGAGTGCGATAAAAAACTTTATGTACACTGAAAAACGTGCGAATACGGACATCTACGTGGGTAGGCGCCTGTGTACAAACTTAGATGTAAAAATTAGGTTTGTTTTTTCTTTATTTAAAGTAACTTGCGCTTTTCTTAGAAAGTAGAGGCTGGGAGCGCGCTCTTAAATGTTATAAACACGCCTGTAACAACCTTACAAATACAAAACGTCTGGTTTTAAAAAAAACATAAACGAAATTTGGTACCTGTAATTGGCTTCACAAGAATTACAAACTGAAAAGATTACACTCGCAATACGCAATACCTATTACTCGATTGACTAGCATCAAAAGCCCTTGTCAAGATAAAATTGTAAGATAAGACGATGAAAAAAAGTAGTTGAAAATAGCTTCAAGTTTTTACCTCTTTTATTTATGACTTGCGGACAAATCTCAAAACACCTTAATATAACCACTTCATCCTGCGACTCCAATACGGTGTCGGTGCAGTAGAAAACCTACTAAGAGCACTCCCATCCCGACCAGTGTTGTGGTGTTTTCCGGTTCCGGAACTGACTGGGGCGTTTTAATCGTGCCATTTACTACAGTCTGACCTATTAATATTTGAACAGTTGGATCTGGGATTCTATAAGTATAAATCAGGCTCAATGTGCCAATAGCGCCGCTGAATCTCCCGGAGCCACCAGTAATAGTCTCAGTGGCAGAACCCGTCACCGTGAGGTTTGTGAAGTCAGCAACAGTGGTAGTGCTACTGATTCCGTACAGCCGATCGTTGCCGCTTCCAAAGAAAACGTCAGTTAAGATTGGTAAATTGTTCTCACCAAATGCGGCTGCATCTGGACCGCCGCTGTTAAAGAAAATATTAGTTGAGCTTGGTAAACCATCTGGTCTAAATGCGGCTGTATCTGGACCAGATGTAGCCATACCAGTATTAGGGGTTGGAGTGTAGTTCATGCTCGTAAACTCAGTCAGACCGTAGGGCGCATCAGCACTTTTACCCGTGACAGTTACTTTTGAGACATCCGGTGTAATCGGTTCAAATTTAGTCACCAAATCGTAGGTTGCTTGAAATGGATAGATAGTTTGGGCGCTCACTTTTGTAGCACCCGAGCCGAAACCCAAGACTGTCAGAACTACCGGAACGAGACAAAAACGTTGCGAACGCAGCATGAGAGCCGAATTTTTCAGTAAAAACATGAGTTTATCAAGCTTATTAAGTATAATAATTAACATTTTTATATTAGACAAAAGTATATAAAGTACTACATTGCGATGCAATAAATAAACTTTTGATAGTTTTGACATTTCTTTCTGACTTTTTGACATCGAATCAATGCTCAAAACTAGGGGTCATCGTACCCATATGGGAATTTTGTACACTAAGAGATTCTGATAGTTGTTAAAAGTCTTTATACAGCAAGACTTTGAGCCTAAAGTTATTTTGGATTTTTTTAACCGCTTACGGGGCTTTTTGCTAAAATTTTATTTTGCTTGAGTGAAGCGCTAAAACATTTGCGCTTATAAGGAATTCGGTCTTTTTATTTGCCCCTTAGCGTATAAAATCTCCGTTTGGGCACAGTCCTGCCTATCTATATAAATCAATGTACTTGGTATTGAGCCGAGATTCGAGTAAGTGCGATTCGTTCTGGAGAAACCCATTTCCGTCCAGGACGCGGATGTCATACAGCCTTGAGCGAAATATACAGTAAGTGGGTAGGGACTTTTAGGGTTTGTGGAAGGTAACATTGCTCAATGACATGTAAAACACGCTCATTGCCGGGTACTCTGAAAAGCGTAAGCCCGGTTTGGGGAGGGGCGGACAGAAAAGTGCTTTTAGTAACTCGCGCGATCGCCTACTCTACTTCGTCGTTTTATCCCTCTTCTGTCACTCTCCGAAAACATTTGCCATTTCTGAATTCTAGAGCTTCTATATAGCAAACGATCGCACGATTATTTTCTAATAAAAAATACAAGACCTATTATTTCCTAATAGTATAGCTTGTATTGATTACCTCATGAGCCTTCTAGCGATCGCCCTTCCGGAAAGTGACAAAAGAGGGTTATAGCAGTCGCCAAAGCTGTTAGGACAAGTTGGTGATAGTCGCCTACAGTACCCGGATTTCTCACAAGTGAGATTAGTTTAATTTTAGAAGCTATGTTTATACCATACATGAATCAAAAGTCTGATTTAATAAGCATGACTAAAGTCAGCGGCAACATAATAGGTATCCAAAATCAAATCCACCGTAGTTCGCGCATACAGAAGAGTATCGAGTGCTTTTGCTCTAAAACAGCCACTAATAGGTGGGGTAATGTCAGTCTAGCCGCCATACTACTGTGTTTTCTCCCGGTTGGAACTGCTTCTTCTGCTACCAAAGTCATGTCGTTAGGAGACTCTCTATGTGCAAATAATATTGCCGTTCTGCGTAGTGCGATGCAAAAGACCAAATTTGGGTCTACTATAGACTGGGTGGGAACTAAAAAAGACGGCGCATATACTGACCCCGATAATGAGTGTCATAGTGGTTGGTCGGCGGCGCAGGTGTTGCAACAACCAAAGTCAAATGTTCGTCTCCCCTCGTGGGAGGGAAAGCCAGGGAGTATTCGGGACTGGGTTCAAGCGACTAAGCCTGATGTGGTGCTGATAATGCTTGGCACCAATGATTTCTTTGGTAGTAATGAACGAGGTGATAACACAGAAGAGTTTCTCACAAAATCCCTTCAAGGGATTATTGATGATATCTTGTTAAGAAGTCCCAAAGCCAGAGTTGTGGTCGCTTCAATTCCCCCGTTCAAATGGGATATTCAGAAGGGTGTTGATACTAATCAAACGAAAACAAAAGCCAACGCGTTTCTTAAGCAGCGTGTACTCCAACTCCGGGCACAGGGCAAGCGAATCTTCTTCCTAGATATGCACGCTGTAGTACTTGCTCGATTGAAACAGGGCGATATTTTTAGTGGCGACGGTCTCCACTTTAACGATTCAGGCAATAGGTTCATAGCACAGCAGTGGATACGTGCTCTCTTAGCAATACTGTAAGGGGCTTCGGGCGCCTCTTACAACTTATAAACTAGCGCTCTAAACTGATAACTTATTTATTTAATTACCTCTGTTACTTTTCTGACGGGGCGACAAGCGCCCTGTAAAGCTTACTATATATTAAGTTAACCGAATTGTGGTAAAAAAAGATAGGTCGGAATTGTCAATAAGACCAATAAGATTGAAAATGTTACCAATATTGTACCAGACACACTTAGCTCGACTTTATCCATTTTTACGAAACCTTTAGGCTTACGCTGAAACGCTTGTGGAACGGTTGTTTTACTTTTTCGATTTTACCGATAATCAGTGATATGGAAAAAGTTTTTGCCTAAAAGCTAGGGTTTTTGCCGGATAAAGGAAACCAAGTTCTTA
>QQTW01001273.1_pt1 | contig 17451 bp, 14 predicted proteins | sample 1904831 | NCBI WGS metagenome assembly QQTW01 (sample SAMN09435610, study PRJNA476489) | Subsurface metagenome, whole genome shotgun sequencing project. | reverse complement strand
TCGCTATCCCTAACCCCAGCCCCCGACCACCTTGGAGGGACACACTCGCACGAGGAGGGGCCACATGCGGCCAGACAGCAGGCATAACATTAAGTTTTTCTTCTTTCCAGCCAGTCAAACAGGCCTTCGAGGCTTCCATCGAGGATCACTTGTAACGGGGCGTCTCCGAGCACGGACTCAATCTAACAACAACCGTTACTCATCACCACCGCCCCAGGGTGGTCGCACAGGTCCATAAGGTTCAAGGCGTGTTCAGCGACCCGTCCCTCCAACACGACCATCTGGGCCATCACCACTTGGATTATTAGACCTGGTGACCAGGAGCCGAATTTGACTCCTACCGCGGGTTACTGGTTTTTTTTACAGAATAGGGTCACCGTGGGCAACACCCATGGCTGGTCTGTGCGCAAGAAAACTTAATGTTATGCCTGCTGTCTGGCCGCATGTGGCCCCTCCTCGTGCGAGTGTGTCCCTCCAAGGTGGTCGGGGGCTGGGGTTAGGGATAGCGATGTGCCGTTCGACTCGGTGGCCCGACTTCACTACATGCCCGAAGAGGAAATGAGCGGCGCTCCCAGTTGTGTGACTAAGGCTCAACATCCAGACCGGAACGGCACTTGGGCGGTGTACATATGTTGGTGGAAGTGATGTTTGAAAGTCCTTGGGGGCACCAGGTCCGATTGGCACTCGTAGTAGGGACCGGTGATGTTGTTACTGCTGCCACCGCTGGTGTTTCCAGACGCTTACTCCAAGCTCTTGTCGACCTCTAACCGGTGAAGATACATCTGATATTGAGACTGCCTTGCATGACCCCGTTTCCCAGCTAATCCTCCGGTTTCAGCTGCACCCCATCACCCTCCTGGCCGTAATTTATGTGGACCGGACGCTGGGAAAAGTTGTCCAGCAGGCGAAACGTCAGCCTTGTTTGCCCACTGATAGTGGTGAAAGCTCATGGAGCTTCCATTCCGGGCCGTGGGCCCGTCGAGGCAATGACATGTTACGTGCGCGGCGATAGGAGACCGTTTGAGCGTGATGCAGACGTGTTTTTCCTTGCATTGCAAGTGTCAGAGTATGCCCTCGTCCTTCGCCGCCTTTCATCCTTCTCTTCATCCTTCTCTTCCATCTCAAAGTCAGTTGTCGAGGCAACCACAGCCTTGGAAACAACGTCCCACAAGAACTTTCCCATCTAACCAAAACAGGCCACCGAGTCGGCAATCAGTTGAAGCGCGTTCCTCTGAATGTTGGAATGTGTGCTAACGTGACTGATAACTGAGCGTAGCGAAAAACTCGATACTATGACGAGCGGTCGACTTGAGATGAATTTCAGCGCTGTCCTGCGAGGAGTGTCGTATCGCGTCCACTCGGGTGGTGTTGACGGCACCCGTACGTGTCGGTCCTGCTGCGAGCGTGGTAGTGGTGAACGGATTGTAACTGCTGGTAGGCGATGCTGAGAGGTTGAGAGTTCCTCGGGAAAGCCCGGACTGATTGTTCGGAATAGGCTGCATCCCATCTGGTAACGAACCTCCAACTCCCCCACCCATCATTGTGTTGTTCGACGAGCTGGCCTCCGCCGGAGGCGCCAGCTTGTAAAGAGCCAGAATAGCAGTTTTATCCATGGGTTGATCTGCTGGCGGTTGGAACGGTGACTGCTGAGCCGGGTATGCTGGTGAATCCATCGACGACTGAGTAAAGGGACATCGTTGGATTGCTGGTTGAAACGTAGGTGATCGGTCAAATGAACTGGGCGAAGCCATCTGACTGCGAAAGGGATTATTGCTCATCAGGTTCGGCTGGTGATATGGACCAAGCGGGCTAAAGAAGGTTTCGAGGGCCTGCTGCTGCTGCTGCTGCTGCTGCTGCTGCGTCCCTGGTGACCCATACTCGTCCGCCTGGTCTTGCCTGGCTTCCATCTCCCCCCACGAATCCTTTATCGGTATCTTCCCAGGCTTGCCAACGATATAATTGTTGACCGGATTGTTCCCCAGTAATCCTTCAACGGCACCGGTAGAGGCGCTGCGACCTGGAACCAATGGTGACTGAGCGGACCATGAGCCCGGATTTCCTAAACCCATCGACCCCGTTGCTGTCTCAAGGCCTCCATTCGAGTTCAAGATGACCCTGGCATTTCTGGACGCGCCTGGAAAGTCCATCTCTTGTGCAGGTCTCCTTTTTGACATTTGTGTCTCGTCCCTTGCTTCCATCAAAGGTCCAGCTCCTTCAAATGCCTGAGTCGGTCGAGGTGACGGTATCACTCTTCCCAGTTCCTGGGTCAATTCCACAGCAGGCCTTCTATGTCGTCTGGCCATCTCCTCTTCCGGACGAGACGAGCGGGCTGTTGAAATATGTGAGCCAACATCGTTCAAACTCTGTTGCCTCTGCTTTACAAGAGGCCGCGGAGGATGTTGCAAGCCGATGCTCTCTTGGCCGCCGCGTAAAACCGATCCAGGCTTTGCCCCTCTGAAACAACCTTCATATTTCTCTCTGATGAATTTCTCCATGACGGGTCCATTGTCTTCCGAACCAAAGGTCGCTGAGGGTCGAAGATTGTAGGGGTTGTAAAATCGGTTGACTACTTTATTACCCCTGTTCTGCATGAACTGACCGAGGATATGAGCGACCTGAGAGCGTTCAAGGTAAAGAGTCACTCTCACTTGGATCTGATCATCGGACCAAGAGTCCATGCCTAGGCTTTTGATTCTGGAGAAATGAGTGCCCTGCTTGCGATGAACCGTAGCACAACGCAAACACAAGAAGACGCCAAGCTGGTATGCCAATCAGCACAAGCGATTTGATAGACCGTGGCCACTCGTACGTTGTAACTCCCCCAGCCTGCGAACCGAAGGCACCCAGTCAGTCCTGGCCTGTAGGACCAAAGAGCATGAGTCTTTGGGCTATACACTCACCAACTTTTGAGCTCTCACAATCAGCACATCTGTCGTTGCTTGGACGTTGTACAAGTTCCTGCAGAGCTCTCTCGTTCCGAGCTCGGTGACGTTGAGTGACCAAACCCATGCCTGGATGGTGGTAGGTTTCTTGAAGACAAGCTATGAACGTATCACGAGCAGAGTCTATCAGTTGGAAATCTACTCTTGACAGCTCAAAGAAAAGATATCGTCGAACTGAGGTTGATCAAGCCTGCATCGGCAAGTGGTCGAAGATACGCGGTTGGCGCGCCAATCGAATAGGGTCTGAACTCAAATAGGAAAATCATGCCGAACTGTCCACGCTACTGTAATGACCCTTACATTGCTTAACATACAGTAGCTCTCCCGTTCAGACATGGTGCATGGACCTATCATTCTGCTTGCAGCTAGCTACACATGTGCTCCAATGGGATTGGTCCCCTGGCCGTCTAACTCAGATGGAGAAAGCCCGAATGCTGGTCTCCAGTCACACCTCGAGCATCTCATATCAATAGACGTTCAATTGGATCCTAAGCGTTTTGATCATATCTCAGGGTTCCTGATGTGATAATCATTAGTGGGAAATAGATACTAATAATTTCTATAGAGCCACATTGGAAGAACGGCCCGTCTGCCATTGTGAAATACATCGTTCCTGAGGATACCTTCATTCACCGCACCGGGCCATTGACTAAATATGCTCAAGTCATTCTTGAACGCCAATGTGACCATCAAATCCATTGTGCCATGCATATGGCAGGAAGGCCGATGGTTGATTTATGCGTGCTTGATTTAAAAAATCGTGTGTGAAGAACATCGAGTTGCCGGAAGCTGTCGCGCCTCCACTACCCATCCGCTCAAGAGTGCTTATGTAAGCCCTTTCCTTCCACAGTAACCTCGAGCTTGGCGGCGTGAGCGGCACCATAACAACACCACATCAACCGCCATGCAACGAGAGGTACTGGTACGCCTAGGTACATGTCGGTACGATTTCCCCGCCTCGGATCTTCTATTTGATGGGCATTGTTGATATTCTATTTGATAGGTATTACAGCTTTGTTGAGATTGTATGAATCGTGGATCGAGAGCATTGCCGCACACTGTGCCGTTAATCTCACGAACTCAGCTGGACGTGACAGACATGTTTCATGGCCTATTTCACCCTTGGCTTCAGACCTACTTCGCTGTAGTCGGGTTTGCCTCAATTGGGTTTCAGGGAAGGAAAACAGAAGAACTACGCGGTTGTGCTCTGCCTCGGACTACCGAACGTCTCCCGGATATATATCAGCCTGGTAGGGCCATCATCCGGATGCTGGACACGGACTTAATGCATGGCCATTACGCAACTATGTGTAGCACCGCTCCGGCTACTAGTTTGGCTCTCAGCCAATTGCAAGATCGCGCCTTGAAGTGTTCAAGGACCCGGCATCTATAAGGGCCGGATCCTCGCTGCGTTCGTTCATCGAGCTGGTGTTGAAGGAACCAGTACTTTCTTCAATGCCACCTCGATGAACCATTTTCTTTGATTCCTTTTTCTACGGAGTCACTTCTTGTACCACGTGCCCGTACTTTCGGCAGCGGCTCGCTCGCTGCTCCGAAGCAACCTCCTCCTCAGTTGCACCTATAGTATCGGGCAAGCAGCTGGTTGAGGGGGTGTTCCGGTCGTACACGAGCACACCACCACTGCCAGACAACCTGCCGAGGATGGGCCGTTGCCAGGGTAAGCCACGTCAAAGAGAGTGCAGAATGTGGCAGCACTGCTGCTTCGGCTAGCCATCTGCAACCTAGCTTGCTGTTGGAGGTCGACTGCAATGCGGCCTGGTGGCGTGGTTTGGCTGCATTGCATCGCGCCCAAGTTGAGAACGATACCGGTCGCAAGTAGGTGCACCTACGGATCGATGCCAGGGAGCAACACCACCATGCTCCCTGTTGTTCTTGTCCTAGAAAGGGATGTCCTGCTACAAGAGATAGCCTAGTTGCCTTGTCAATCCCCGCCATTCACCAACCGCCAGGAGGTCAGTCAACAAAGGAGTACTCCTAGGAGTTGGCCGGATTGCGGCCACGATCGAGGTCGCCAGGATGGTCCGGATGCCCTGCCGTCTTTCGACTTCCGACTGAGTACGTCTAGTTTCCCCTACTGATCTGACAGCGTTTCACCAAAAACTGATTACAAACAGCAGCATTGGCACTTCCATCACCGCAAACTCTTCTTGATGAGCACGAGGTTCCTACTTTTCGACCGCGGTCTCAGTAGCTCGATATGGTGCCAGGCAGTAAAGGACCGCTGTAAGAGAAGAAGAGGGATGTGAAGATTTCAATCACCCTGAAGTGTTCGCTCAATTGAGATTTTACGAAGCTCATCTTCCAACAGTTACTGCTACGTTAGTCTTACGGCCTTCCCAGGAATGACTTATCGTCACGATCAATTGTGATGGCAAAGTCGGATCGCGAGAGCCTGAAAAAGACTAGACCGTGCTTGCTGCTTTGCTGCCCTATCCCTGCCTGGAGAGATCGTGGCCTTGAGCGAGGGGGTTCGACAAACGAATGGTGGGTGATACAGCATCAGTTTCCTTAGGACGAGGGGTATCTTCCGCAGCAGAGCCTCCGACGCCGCGTTTGCCTTTCGCGGCCCGACATACACCAGCTGTCAGTTATCGTGTGGCATGAAGCGGTTCATCCTCGCAGCTCTTTGGGAGGCTCTGCTAGAGGCATGAGCGGTGTGTATCGCCAATTCCCCTCGCCTAGATGGTTTACATCTCGTCTGGCTCGCTACATAACGTGGCGTCTTTCCGTCCCTCGGATGAATCTCTTCTTCCCGTTGCGGCAACGTCTCCTGTTCGATCAACAGCCAACAGAATCGGTTTATTCTCCTGCGTCATCCACTGGCAGCTTACATTGGCTGCCCCCTTCGACAGCTAATTGAGTTCAGGCTCGACGAAGGTGTGCTTATTGATGCGTGCTTGAGCGATCCACTATCCGAAAAGGACGAAGGCTCCATTACTGTCGAAGATTATCCGCGATGACATCCGACTCCTACTCCGCTTTTGGGACGACGTCTTCTGCGACGAACGACCTCTCCAACGCTACGTCGAGTGCGAAACTGACTCGAGATAATCGGACCCCTACATACTCCATTTCGATCACCAGGTTTTCAACCAAAGAGTCACAGCCAGTCACCTTTGAGGAGATGATCTTCTCTAGGAGCTCGGAGTCCCAAGAATTGTCCACAGAAGCGACGACGGTCATCACACCCACCAATTCATTGCCGGAGGATGTAGAGGATGAAGTGCCTGACGATTTCGTACCTTATGGAATATCGGACCCGACAGCTTTGAGTGAGTTATCCACGGTGCTCCAATGCTCTTTGCTTATCCATCGTACGTGGTCAGTTGGCTTGAATCTCCCTTTACCTGCGTATCCTCCTATTCAAACCGCGGAGGACTTGATCACACCGGACATAGCATTCTTCGCGGACAATCGGGAGCCTTGGCTGCCTCTAGAGGGAGACGGCGAGCATGATGTCAGCTCATCAACGGGTAAGCTTCACATCTTGCGAATGTTATGGCTTCTCCCTGACACTCGCTTGCAGATACTGATTACCACATCATCGTACGCTGGTCCACGGCTGGGAGACCTTGCGAATGTAGTTCGCAGCTGCCCGGCATGGCGGGCCATCCTCCTTCCTGCTATGAAGCTGATCGGTATTTGCGGGGCAAGCCTCTTGTGGTTATTCCTGACGTCCTCTACTCTGGTGAGATCTCTGTCAAATGTTGAACATAACAAAGCTGATTATCAAAGATTACTTTCTTCGCGGACGGCGAAACAGGCCGTACGGGTATATCGAGCCGGATATAGAGTTCAGAACAAAGAATTCGACAACCGGCAGTGTGTGGAGTGGCTTCGGGCCAGCCTTCGACTGCGGTCCGTTACAGGAAGTAGTTTTGAAAAATCTCGAGACGACGATCTCGGGTAACTATGTTGCAGAGAATAAGGCCAAATCCTCCTTCACCGACATGGAGTCGCTGCCCTGGGTGCTACCCACCAGTTGCGAGCCGATTGAATTTGTCGAGAAGTTGCATCCGTATCTCGACGAGCTAGCCGATGGGGGTCACGTCGAAGTGTTTTGCGGTATCGCCTTCCCGACAAGTCAACTCCAGGCTGATGCTTTCCAACTCGCCTGTTCATTCCGTCCTCAAGATGAGAAATGTGTAAGCTGTTATCCAACACTTCTTCCATTCGAATCAGTCTCCTAATCTTCGCACAAGGCTCAACTTCTACGCTCGGCGACGAAACATGCATTCGCAACGCATATCAACGCTCGAGCCCTCGTGTTCAAAGAGCAGGACAGCTCCCTTCGAAACGATCTGAGACAGGACGCCAATTCCAAACATAAGTTTTCCAATAACACATGTCCCTGGACGAATTCGAAGCTGCTCACGGAACAGCTTAAGGCTCCGCTCCGGACGGCATCGAAAATGTTGCTGCAGGACATACTGGCTGGGTTTACGGAGCTTGCGCGCGCTGGCACTCAGCAGGCCTGGGCCACGATCTTTTGCGCCTTGATCATACTTGCAACCTCTTTCGAGGCCCTGCAAAGCAGCTGTCAGGTGGTGGCAAACGGCTCAGATGAGAATCCCGTCGACGCAAGCAACAATGCAAACGCCAAGGTCCGAATTATCGAGGACGTATTTTCGCTGTTGTTTCACTGGTGCGATCGATATGTGAAGAACCAGAGCGAAGTCAGAGCTCTCCTTTATCCTTCACCGGGGTCGTTCGACGCTACATACCAGCTGCCAGATGCAGCATCACGTAAGTTGGTGGGTGAGCTGCGCCAGCTTATCAGTAAGCACGGTAAGTTGGACTTCCGTCGAAGCCGATGCATCATTCATCTAACTTGTCTGTAGAATTACATTGGAAGCGAGCCCAAGTTGTGGAGCATTCCGACACCGTAAATTATCCATCTCGCAATGCTGGACAGCTGGTGGCTGGACTACTCTCCCACTACCAAGGTCCGCACGAGATGAGTGCGTCGAATTGGTAGGAAACAGTGGGAAACGCTGCTATTGGAAAAGGAGCATTCTGGTTATTCGGCACATTACTTTCTAAGTGATACCCTTTCAAGTTTATTTGTTTCAGTCACAGCGCAACCTCATTGGGAATAGCTAAGGAATAGAGGATAAAATCAAAACGAAATCGAGACGAAGCCGTATCAGTAATGAAAAATCTCACTATCCAGGGGCCTTCTTAGTTCCGTTGTTTTCAGATGCAATGGATCGACGCTTCAAGTGAGATGTGTAAATCATCAACCATCCCCGGAGAAGGTCTTGCAACAATACACTACTCGTGAGTCGATTTTGCGTCTGCTAGATCCACCTCGTTCGTCTCTTTCGAGTCCTTGGCTTTCTTCGACGGCGGTATCGTCCCTTCGCTCGAGTCCGTCTCCACCGATCGTTTCCATTCGAGAGAGCTTAGTCTTTCATGTATGTATTAATTGGCATTCCATCCAAGAATCTTCCGCCAGATTTGCTCACCCTACACGGTTTCCATCGACCTTCGCAAGAGTGCCCTCCACCTCCTACTAGGCGTCAGCAAACGATTGTGAAGAGGTTTGATCCACTCACTTGTCACGTAGTCCGCAATTTTTTCACCTCCGCCTGAACCCTGGCCAGTCGGGTAGCAAGTTCGTCGACAGTATGATTCTGCACCTTTAGCCGATCGGCCATGGACTTCGTCGACTGATCGGTCATCTCCCTCAGCTTCGCTATTTCGTCCACCATGAGTTCTCGATCATCCAACGATTGAGCGAGAGCATCATTCAGCGTCCGATAGTCGGAGATGATCATGCGGAAGTCCAATGGTCCGCAATGATCCTCCCCATTTTCTATTTGGTGTTCCCAATCTTTCAGTCGTCCCTCGATCCTCGCAAACTCGTAATCACTAATAGGCTTCTCCAGCTTGACCATGAGTTCTACCATCATGGCGACAAGAGTTGGCGTCGAAGAATGAGGGCTTGATAAGGGTTTGTGACTAGAAGAATGCCCCGCAGCTGAGATGTCTGGGTTGCATATACCCGAAGATGATGCTCGCGGGGCTCTATCAGTAGGAACGCTGTTTATTTTTCGTTCGGAAACGGAAGAACCAGCCCATCCCATTCCAATGGCACGCCACGCGGATGACAAAATAAATGGCGTAGCCCAGCAGCAGTCGCTTAACTACCCGTCAATGGTTTTTATTATGCTTATGCAGATGAAGACCTTCATCACACTGACTATGATGATACAGCTTCTCTCACCACCCTTACAATGCCGATTGCTTTTGACCATCTTCGCCAGGGTGATGATAATGGTTACTGTATGGGCAGTTACTGCTGGTCACTCGCGTGCACGCGTCAATCCACAACTTAGCGTTTCGCTCGGCCCATTAGCATTTCGTCCCGACCCGTGGTCTATTTCAAGACTAGCTTTTCCAGGAAATGTTTCGCTTGAAACACCCTGTCAAGCCCGCTGGGCTAACATTTCGCTTGGCTAGAACTAGAGCTATCATAAGTGAACCCTCAACAGCACCATCAATCAAGCATGACGTCCGCATCGAACCCCCAACTCACCAGATCGGACCGGATCGTGTTAGAAAACCTTGCAACTGAAAAGTCTGAACATCTTGACGACCACGCGGCTGCGACTCTACTAGCTAGTCTCAACGACGATGGCAGCCCGGACTTCGAGCCCGTCGTGTTTACCAATTGGGATCTCCAGCACCTCCGTCCTCGTCTCCCTCGAGTCCTTGACGACTGGTTGCTTCAACCCTACCTAACCTGGGCGCAGACGGTCGTCCGACGCAAAACCGATGTCGTCTTCCTCACGCACATCCTCCTCTATCTTGCCACGGCCGTCCCAAGCGCCGTATATCTCTTCTTTCGCTTCTCCTGGCCCCATGCCATTGCCCACTGGTTGGTGATCGGGTACTACTGCGGCCCCTTCACCCTGCTGCTTCACAACCACATCCACAACAATGGCGTCCTGGCTGCACGCTACGCCCTGCTCGACCGCGTCTGGCCATACGTGCTTGAACCCCTGATGGGGCACACCTGGGACTCATACTACTATCATCACGTCAAGCATCATCACGTGGAAAACAACGGGCCAGACGATCTATCCTCGACGATCCGGTATCAACGTGATTCAGCGATTGATTTTGCGATATACGTGGGACGATTCCTGCTGCTCATCTGGATCGAGCTACCCTGCTATTTTCTGCGGAAGCATAAACCAGATCTAGCGTTACGTGCGGCATTCGGCGAATTGGTGTCTTATGCAGCCATCTACGGCCTGGCCACGGTCAATTTCCGAGCGACGATGTTCGTCCTGGTGATACCCCTCTTGCAGATGCGCGTGGGCATGATGGTTGGGAACTGGGGTCAACACGCATTCGTGGACCATGAGGATCCCCAATCCGATTTTCGGTCGAGTATTACTGTTATTGATGTAGCGGTATGTTTGATATTAGTCTTCTATTCCAGCAGTAAAAGCATCTAAGATCTGAGCCCCTCAAGCCCAGTGAACCCAAGCTAACAGATTGTTATAGAGTAACCGCCATTGCTTCAACGACGGGTGGCACACCGCCCACCACCTCAATCCACGCCGACACTGGCGTGACCATCCATTGAGTTTCATCAAAGCCAAATCCCAGTACGAGACCGGCGGCGCTTTAGTCTTTCGGGACATCGACTATTTGGCCATCACCTACCGCTTGCTTCGAAAAGAGTACGACGTGCTCGCGACATGTTTGGTTCCTATCTCTGAAGATCAAAAGGGGATGAACCATGTTGAGAAGATGGAGATGTTGAAGTCGAAGACGAAGAGGTTCGATGAAGAAGATGTACGGCGAGTTTATAGTGTTCAGGGGATGGGAACCGGGAAGCATGGGAAGAATATTGATGAGGATGGGAAAACGAAGATCAAGGGAATGGAGAGCGAGAAGTAGAGTCGGTAAGGACGACACAGGATATCTTCAGTGAGGCCACAACACAAAAGCATGTTTAGACGTGTCTGCATCGAATCAGCGACGTTTTCCTTTCGACCTGCAACAAGGCACTTAAGCATTTAGACTGCGCTTATTCCGGTTTCATCATAAAGATCATGGCGAGGGGGAATACAGCAATAAGATTTCGATTGAAGATTAGTAGTGCGATGAATCATTCGTATGAAGGTATCAAGAGGTGATTGAATATTATATTTGACGAACCTGTTGGCTACTATTCGTTCAAGTCATGCCCAGTTCGATCCAATGCGACGAGCGGTCTGCCCACACCCTCCCCGGACAACCGCGGGGGTAGGAAATCGATTCCCGACAACAGCTGTATGGCTTAAACAGAAGCCAGCGGGAACCTCTTTGCCATGAAGAAAATCCAGTACGCAGCTCGATGGCGATGCGGTGCTCCAGACCAGTAATTCGCCACCGCGGCAATGATCAAATCACTGTAGAAGGCAGCTAACAAGCAGCCAATGACGCCAACCACAAAAGCAGAACCCATCCCAGCCGCGCCCATATCTTGTCCTTCTCCGCAACAAATGACAATGATGCCGATGAGCACCATGAGGCCGACGAACCCGCCAAAACTGCCCGTCACGATCCTGACGTTCTGTGCTTCTTGACCCCCTGCTCGAAGCTGCTTGATGGCGATGGCGAAGATGCCCACCAGGCCGAACACGATTCCCAAAATGTAAAGGATCAGCCACCAAAACGGGCGGCCGATAGCGTCTAAAGTCGTCTCCGAGCGCACCGGAGTCCGTTGAACAAATTCGTACATTTCGTCCAATGGGGCCTTAAGGCGATTCGCGATGGCCGCATGGATCGCCATGCGCCCTTGCGTGACCATCATGGCGGTCATCCACACGGCCACCAAGGCCAATTCCCAACTCTGCCGACATCGTGCGATCGTCCAGATGGCGATCGGGATGGTGACTAGCAAGCTGATGATGTTCAGAGCGACATCGAAGATATTGTGATCCAACTCCTTCCAGGGCATGATGGGACTTCGGATGAGGCCAAAGCAGATGACTTGGTAGGTGGTCAGGATATGCGAGATGACTCCGATCCAGCCGTAAGAAGGTAGCATTGGATTTCTCGGTGGAAAGTGGTGTTGCCGCCGGGAGGAGCAAGGCCGCGGGGAAGTAATTGTTGGTGATAAAGGCGACGGAATAGTCCCGAGTCGGTTATAGAAGGATATGCCTGCGCCAGAACGGCAAGATTTGTAAAAAGGACCATAGCCAGGTCGAGTATTTTGATCATCAGATCTAGACTTCTCGGCCAGAAGAGACGAAGCCATGACACGGTTCGAGAAGAGACTGGAGGGACGTGCTTCTTCGACATGGTGGACATCAGCTCGCTGATGGAGGAAGTGGAAAGCTTCTTTTTTTAGACAAAAAGAGGTTGTGATAAAGTATAGACCAAGCTCGACAAGCGTCAAAGGGCGTGAGCAATGATTGATGTTTTTCTCCAGACCGGTGGGTGAGAAGGAAGCTCCTGCCAGACTCACCGGGGGGCACACTCGACAGCCTTGTTGACAGATATCGATTGGATAGGACTGTTGACAGACACCCGCCGCCAGAGCCTTGTCGATAGCCATCCACCAGCAAAACGAAACATGCTGTTGTATCTCTCATGGTGGATTGTAGATATGATTTGTTCTCTTCCTTGAGCCTCGACCGGGCTTGATGGGCAGAAGCATGTTGCTCGATGCAAAACGTGTCGTCGAACATTGCCAATACATTGCATGATTTCCGTTGCGGAAGCCTCACCGTCGTTAGGAGCGGGGTAGCTCTATGACTGTATAGATGCCCAACGACCCGAGATCTTCAGGAAAACGTGGTTGCTCGGGCGTTGCTGTACCCGGGGGGTGCCAGATGAAAGCGAGCAAGCAGTAAGCGGCCACCGCCCAAATTCACGGTGAGTTTATATGGCACCGGCTACTGCTTGCTCGCTTTCATCTGGCACCCCCCGGGTACGATGTGGTGTTGAAATACCTAGCCCCGCACCCCGCTTCCCCACGTTGCCGGCCGGCATCCTCAGCTCGGAAATAGTGGGGCAATATGACGCCTCTGGGTGGATGAGGGTGCCCTGTCAACAGACTGTGGTTAAGGATCGGGGAAATCCGGAGCCAATGAGGTGTGCTGGCTCTAGCCTCATCATGTATCGAGCCGCAGAACTGATTGGAATCTGTAAGCTGGTTGACGAGCTTGTAGTTGATGGATCTGCTCTAACAGGGCTGCGTTGCGAGTGGTGAAAATTGCTCGCTCGTGATTGAATATTGAAACTTTTCCTTGTGAATAAACCGTATGGTGTCATGCGCGTGACAAGACAAGTAGAACAGCAAAACAGTAACCGGTTTATAATTACCCAGTGGCTTCATTACATTTATGATAAGTCCGTCTTCATCACTTTTATGGCGATGATACCTGCAACAAGCCTTGCGAGGGTGAACTGACCTTTTTCACACTGACGATGACGATACTCGTAAGAGCAAGGAAAAATTGAGACGGCTCGGGACAATAAAATGTATCCTTTTGCGGTCAAAACACCAAAATCTATCGATCGACGTTGTGAGCCGTCTCAATTATTGATTGCTCTTACGAGTATAGTGTACCCTTCATCATGCTCCTGAAGATAACCTAACCTTTATCATACTGATGATGGTGGTTTGGCCTATCCCTCATCAGACCTATCACGAAGACTCGGTAACTTTCATCAACTTGATATGATGTTGATGATGATGATAATGATTGCATTGATCAGGTGATATCAGCGATTCTCATTCATTAGCTCGATCATAGCTCTTCTAACTTAGCTACTTAGCAGCACGAACAACGAACACCGAAGATGGGGGAGATTTGGGGTACAGGAGCTAGAAGTGAAAGATACCCGACGGAGAACAAGAGGAGGTAGAACGAGGATGAAAAGGAAGGGGTAAGAAGCTAGGATGAAGCTAGACTCAGAGGCAGAGCAAGTCGTGGAAGGGTAGCTATGTAGTTCGTCATTCAAGGGGAAGGAAGGGAAGAAAGAGGTCCAGGTGGTTGGAGGACGTCAAGTCGATCATGTACGCTCGAAAGAACAGGGAAGGGACCATGAACTGTTGTGCTCGTGCACGTTTGGGGGGAGAGATAAAGTAAAACTGGATGAGGGATGCTAAGCAGAAGGTTAAGCCGCTATAGCGTTGGATAAAGTCGTCCATAATTGCTGATTTGTCTTTCTTGCTGAGGATTCGTTCTTTAGTAACCGCAGAAATCTTCTGGCCGGCGCCGAGGCGGACGATTAGTCGACCATCACTATGTATTCCCCACCAGAATTAGAAACCATGAGGTCCGGATCGTCATCATCTTCTTGGTCGTCCTCAACTGGCGCTGGGGAGAAACCTTGCTCGTCCTCCTCGACATCGTGATCGATATCCATGTCGTGATCGGAGTCGATAGCGTGATCATGACCGTGATCGAAGCTCACCGGACTATCCAGCCCGTCCATGGCCTGCTGCACCGCGTTCAACGTCGTTGTTGCTGCCGCTCCCCCGTCGTTGTCCCCACCCCCACTCGGTCCCCGAACACCGTCACCCTCACCAGCAAGACCCTCCTCCTCATCATCAACGTCGTCCTCCTCCGATAGGTCAGTCTTCCTCAGAGTCTGGAGTTCTTGTTGATCCGCTAATTCCGAAAAGAGTCGTTCCATCTCGCTCTGCCAGCGTGCTCCGAATCTTTCAGGCTTGTCGATATCGTCATCCGTACTCTTATAGGCATCGGTGTCTTCATCCGGACTCTTGTCAATGGGAATCTTCCTGGGCGTAGGCCTCCGCGACGGTGAGTCGCCATGGGCATCAACGAACAATTCTTCGTCATCCGCTGGCGTCGAGTTTCTACTATCATCCTCGCCGAGCACGGGTGGGCTGAACCCCAAACTGGTCATCGAGGCTGGGTCAGGACTCCCTGCTTTCGAACCATGATCGGCCGAGGGCGTCAGAGCTGCTGGCGTCAAGGTTGGACTCCCTTCTCTTTCCGTTTCATTCGCTCCGTTTGATGTCGCGCTCGCCTCTTTCGACTGCGCAGCAGCAGCAGCCTCCTCTGTCCGTGGGAAGAGCTGGTCAAACACGGCCAGGGCACCGGCCATGCTCGGGTCGTTGATCGTATGCGCCGCTTCGATCCAATCCGGTTCGACCATCATGTCCTTGCTCCACTCCTTGCTGGTATGTCGACCGTGAAAGTGGTGGATCAGGGTGCCGGCCGTATGCAGCTTGGTCATGTCGCGGGCCAGGGCGCCGCTGGCCCCCACGCAGGCGGCGCAGCGACACTTATCAAACAGATCAAACATGCCCGCCTGCATCAGCGCGACCGGTAGCCCTTCGATCTCCGGGAGGGGCGGGCAGAAGTCCGGGTCGTCGAGGCCCGCTCGTCGCTTGTCGAGCGCGTAACGTAGCACGATGCTCGTCTTGAGGCTGGCGTTCAGCGGCGTGTTACGAAACAGCTCCCCGGCGTAGACGATGTTGGGGACGAGGTCGGCGCTCGGTGGGCCCCCTTCGGTCGCGACCTTGCGCCCTTCCCAGATGCTCTCCCCGACCGGAGGTGTCGGCGCGACGTACTGCTGATAGGGCGCCTCGCTGTCCGGATTCCATCGGCCGTTGGCCGTGTGGTGTTCGGCCAGAATGGGCAGGTTCGCGGGCCATTCGATGTCGAGCCAGCGGAACGAGGTCACTTCATCAAGCCCCTCGCGCATCAACGAGCGAAAGTCGCCAAGGGTGACGGCGTGCTTGGCGCGGAGGTGCACGAACAGGCCGTCGAAGGAGTGTCGCTTGTGCATGTCCAGCCGGGTGCAGCCGGGACACTTGAACCGCTTGGCAGCGAGGCTGCGGCCAGGGCCCCAGCTCGACATGCGGTCGCCGATGACGCTGTAGAACAACCAGCGGGCGTCCTCGAGCAGCAATCGATAGCCGACCGGGCAATCGTGCTGCGCCTCGTAGGCATCGGCCATCTTGTAGTACTTTCGGTGAATGGAGTGCAGGGCAAGCAGCGGGTAGTCGGCGTCGGCAACGGCGGGGCGAGCGTCCTCGAGGTCATCAAGCACCTCGGCGGCCAAGACACCCAGCAGCTGCTGCTCGACGGTGTCGCCACGGATGCGCCGGTCCTGACGTCGTCGATAATCTGCGACCTGGCGCGCGACACGCGCGGCTGTCCGGGTGGTGCGGTTGCGGTCGGCGATGACTTTCTGCGCCGCCTCGGCTTCCTGGAGCAGCTTGGGCAGCAGGGCGCGCCAGGCCCGCTCCGTCGGCTCGCGCGTGACCTCGACGGCACGCTTGTAGGCTGGGATGAGGTTCAACGCTTCGGCATCCAGCGGCGGGTCGAGCGCTCGGGCGCGGTCCTGGAAGAATTCGGCGCGTCTGACCTTGATCACGGCGTTTTCTGCTTGTTTCTTCTTCTCTAGCGATTTCTCCCATTGTTCGATGCCCCTGACGTGGTCCGTCCACTCAATGCGAGCCGCCTCCTTCTCGGCCGCCCACTCCTGCACCGCCGGCAGAAACACACCCCCCTCTCCGGTGTTCTTCTTCTTGACTTCTTCGTACTCGGCGAGGAACTTGGCTAGATCGGCGCGGCCATAGACCTTGATGCGCGTGTTGTTGTGACGGAACGGAAGCGTCTCCGGGAAGGTGACCGAGACGTAGTGATTCCAGGCATCGACCCACCCATACGGCACTGCATCGAGCACCGCACGCGCGCTGCCGACCAGATTGACGGCCGCTCCTTCCTGCCAGGTGCATGTCAGCAAGTTGTGATGGGGGCCGAGCATCAACCGCTCGTCCGGCAGCTTCGTGATCCAAATGACCGAAGCGAAGCCGAGGGACATCGAAGGACCATCGCGGGGGGATCACACACCTGCACGGTATTCTTTGCAAAGCAGTCCACGCACCAGCGCTGGCGCCACAGCCAGTACGTTCGACGAGTTTTGGGCGTGCCGCAATCCATGCATCCGAGACCATGGACCAGTTTGGCATATTCGTCCTCCTTCATGCCCGGAGGCGGACCGGGCATCTCTGGGCCATATAGCTGCAGTCGATTCCGTCGCCAGGCCGACTCATACCCCAAGGCATGGTGAAAGTAGCTGTTGATACGCCGAGCTCTGGCCAGGAATTGAGCGGGGCAGTAGGACAGGATCAGCTCCCAGACGTCCATGGGCACGTCGGTGGCGACGTCACGACCCTTGCGCAGCCGCGTTGGACCTTTGGCACGATAGCGCTTGCGTGGCTTCTTTTCCGACTCGCCTCGACCGCGTTTCGTGCCAGTCTTGGGCGTCGGCGTGTCACCCGAGGCCTCTGGGGTCGAAGGGTCTTGAAATGTCTTGCGAGGGGTCTTTGCGGCGTACTTCCTCCGAGCGCGCTTGGGTCCGGTGGATGGCAGGTTTGACGTGGGCGGGCTAGACGACTGTGCGGTGTTTGGAAGCGGCGTCAATGATGTGTTGGACGCCGGTGTAATTTCATTCGCATCTCCTTTGCCTCCCAGGGTGAGCTGGCCAGCCGGCG
>QQTW01001272.1_pt1 | contig 17454 bp, 11 predicted proteins | sample 1904831 | NCBI WGS metagenome assembly QQTW01 (sample SAMN09435610, study PRJNA476489) | Subsurface metagenome, whole genome shotgun sequencing project. | reverse complement strand
GACTGAGACATATGGTTGACGATAAGATTCACTCCAGAGCTCGAGGCCCAACTCAGATCCTGACGCGACAGCCTGTGGAAGGCCGAGCCAGAGACGGTGGACTTCGATTTGGAGAAATGGAACGTGATTGCATGATTGCACATGGAGCGAGTAGTTTCTTGAAAGAACGTCTTTTTGACGTTAGCGACCCGTTTCGAGTTCACGTTTGTGACATCTGTGGGCTCATGACACCCATTGCGTGAGTTTAGAATCTGACCTCTTTTGCCAATAGATTTTGCTAACAACTGACAGCAAACTCAAGAAGAATTCTTTCGAGTGCAAGGCTTGCAACAACAAGAACAAGATCTCGCAAATCCATATTCCTTATGCAGCTAAGCTTCTGTTCCAGGAGCTAGCTTCGATGAATATTGCTGCAAGACTGTACACTAAGAGAGCTGACGAGCGGTGAGGGGTGAATCGATGAAGATTATATCAGTTGAGGCGCCTGCATCGAGATCTTGCTTGTCGGCCGTCGTTCATTTTAGCATTGCATTTTTTGGCTCTGCTGGGCTCAATCATTTTGGCTGAGATAGCATACTAATTGGCGTTGGAAAGGAAAGGTCTCTTTTTATCTCGCGTTCAAGGAGTATCTAGGGGTCGGAGGGCCGGCTGCCTCACAGAATGGATTAGCGAAAGGGGTATCTTTGCAGTCATTGGCTGTGTCATCGTCGGCAATCTCGATCACATTCACAGCCAACTTCCTCAAGAGAAGAAGCATGTAAGTTAGTGGGAGTCATAGCTTCGCTTAAGCGCAGGATGGTAATACCACCAAAATCCTCGGCGTGTTCCTGCTTGATCACACTCTTCGGAGGGATATAGAGCCCCAGTGGCTGACTGAACAGTTGGCCGTGACCACAAAAAATTGCGACTCCATCACACGAAAATTGACGATCAAGGCACGAAGGATGGTTTGTGTCCGGAATACGAAGAGCCCTTGCGCGTAGCCGCCGGCCATGGGTCGGGGCGTGGTGGTGGGTGATGATTCAGACCCTTTTTGTTGCTGCTGATTGGAAGGAACAATTCCTAGGAGATGGTTCCTGGAGTGTGACCACAAGCCCAAGGCCACAGGCTTGATTATCGTAACCCCCCCCGGGTAAAATTTGTTACATGACGCCCTCATTACATACACATCTTTGTCAACATCGCTGTCGCTATTCTGCATACGTTCCACTACTTACGGATTCTACGAGGTGTGCAGATTCTGCAAACTCTGCAAATTCAACCCAATATGCTCATGCTACCCATTTTATGAATTTCGGTCATTGTAATTTATATACTGCATGCGTAAGATGCGTACTTACTACTATTTTATTCAGGTGCTTCGGTTGATGCCAGGGAGATGCCGCCTAGTGATGGCTGCCCAATGGAAGAGGAGCTCAATTCTGAGCTAGTCTTATCTCGGCCATTATCTAGGCATCTATACCCAATTCTGTGTAGTGAGTAATTAACAAATACTAGCTTTCTCACAAAGGGCTACAATCGTGAGGCCTGTGGCCGTAGTACACTTATGTCATGGTGATATGATATTCGCTCGCTTGCTCGTAGCCTTGATAATCGGGGATGGAAGTTTGTTTTTGGGGCCAAAAATACTCGAGCAGTTCGGAGGGGTGAGGCTAGTACATAATACGTAAAGCGGCAGTACGCCACCATCATGCAGAACCAATCATTGACCAGATGCAAGCGCTTCTTGTCTGTCTCTGACCAGCACCAAATCACAAGCTTTGATCCCACATCAACTTCCACCTCTTAACCGCCCGCGCTGGGATGACTGCATTCGTAGTTCGTCCTGGGCTGGATGTCTTGCACACCGGTTCACAAACAAGCACACCGACTGGTTCGATTGTTCTTGATGCAGGCAGAGCATGTTTGTCTCTGATCACCATGCATTGAGTGGCGTCCCAAGGCTGCTGGCCCCTTCACTTTGCTCTTAATAGGCCTCATCCTCAGCCAATTCCCATCTTCCTTTCTCTTCAGCAAGCAAGTCCTTTTCCAATTGTGCGTTGAGCTATCCAGCAGTGTTTGTTCTTTGTCTGTCAAAAGTCCCTGGTGGACTCAATCTTTTCACGCCTAATATCATTTGCTGAATCTCTTTGCACCAACAACCACCCCCAACCATCACCATTATTGCAAAGAGCTGTGCTCTTGCCTTCAGCATATTTGTGTTTGACAGACTCTTAATATTTGCATCCCTAATACACTCAGACAGCAGAGATTGTCGCCGGTCGGCCTTCTCGAATAGCTCTACCTACTTGCTTCGCACGCTTCTTGCCTTGTGGTTGCCTTCTTTGCAGCACTACACGGTTTTTATATTTGTTTTACCTTGCCTATAATACTTTCAATCATTACCATCAGCAAACATTTCCAATCCCAAAATGTCTGGAACTGCCGTACAATTGTCCTTCACACTTCGCACCTCTCCCAACGTCAAAACCGTTCATCTAGTGGGATCCTGGGATGGCTACAAGAACCAGCTACCTCTTTCCGTCGTCCGTGACGCCAAACCTGGGTCATGGAAAGGCACCTTCCGCTTTCAAGGCGCTCATGCCTTGAAGCTCGGATCCAGGTATTGGTATTACTACATGGTCGATGGCTATCACGTTTCCCACGATCCGGCCAAGGATTACACCACCGAGCCGACAACGGGTCGCAAGTTGAACGTTCTAGATGTTCCAGGCGGCAAGAGCGCCCCGAGCACGTCTTCTACCACAAAAGCGCCAGCCTCCAACCGGTACAGTCGTGAGATCCCGAAAGGACGGGCTTTGAGTCCGGGCAAGATCCAGCACCCACGTCCCAGCAAGCCTTACGCTAGCCAACAACTGCGAGAGGCGGACTACGGCACTTCTCCAGTTGGCACCGATGAACTCTCCTATCGTTTCGCCGGGACGAAAATATCAGACAATGGCTACAGCTATCCTTCGTCTCCCTCCAGCACCATCAGCTCGAGTTCAGGTGCGACATTCAGCGACAGCAGCAGTGCGGGCTCGAGCCCCAGGTCATTCAGCAGCGTGTCTAGTACTTGCACATGCGAGCGCTACGGCATCACTCGGTCTGGGCAGAAGGTCAAACTCGACTGTGGAGGCAGCAGGTGCGGCTACTCTTCGGGTAGCGCAAGTGAGTGCTCGTCGGAGTCTTCGAGTGAAAGCGAGGAAGAGCATGTGCAAAGTAAGAGTAGGAGCTATGGTTCCAGACGGCAAACCACTTATACCAACAGCTCGAGCAGACGATGATTGCTGGGCAAGTCAGAGGAAATTTTCCTGCGTTTTGATTGATTCGTTGTGATTGACGGACGGTCCTCACAACTAATAGTAATTTCATATCGACATCAATGTTGACGAGTAGGCATGGCCGGTCTGTGCCTACTTGGAGATATTGGCGTCACCAACTACAGTGTCGAGCCAGTGGCACAAATTTCGGAGGAGGGTGCAAGACGGGTGACAAGTACCAAGTGGACGCAGGCGGTGTCACTCAGGACCCGGTGGTAGATCAATGAAGCAGAGAAGGGAGGAGAAAGGAGAAAGGAGAGCTGGCAGGGCAGCCAGAGGATCGTGGTGAGGTTGCGCAGCCGGGGTCTGGAGGGAGAAGGAGAGGGAGAGTTGGGGTGGATGGGGAGATTGGCTTAGTCGGAAGAGAAGCTGGGTGTGATGCTACAGAGGGAGGAGTACGAAGGCCGTCAACAGAGGTAGCAAAGCCAAATCCATATCTACCGGCAATCAATGAACTTGACAGCATGACCTCTTGATCGAGTATTTCTTCTGGACTTGCTGGTATCTATCTAGAAACCCATCCTACCTAGCCCAAACTCAGACCATCATTATTTTCCCCGCGGATAGGTGCCAGCAGTACCCCCCTTGCCAGAGCTGAATCACGGGTAGAACACCAAGAACTGTAAACCTAATCTGCACCCTCAATCCATACTAACCACTGTCCTACGTAGCAGCAGCAGCAGTAGGAGCTGAGACGACGCACGTCCCGCCTAGTACCAGCCGCCCGCAGAGGGGCCTGTTCAAACTTTCAACCAAAGATACCCTACTAACTACTACTAGATACCTAGTAATTACGTAGTAGGTACGACGTTTTAAGCCTTTTTTCTTTCTTTTTACGCATCACTACTGCGTGTTGTGTTTTTGCACGTTACAGTGTACGGATCTTTTGCTTGCTTGATTGCTTGCTTTTCGACCCGCGGCTAGACAGATTTTTTTGTTTTTATTTAAAGATGGATTCGCGGCCCGAGAGTGGTGCGGATCGGAAATCCCTTCTCCAGACAGCAAAAGGTGCGGCTCGGGTTGGGGTGTCTGGGGTTCGGGTTTTTCAAACGGTTTTGTGTGTGTTGTGGGCAGGTTTCATCGCGTTTTTCCTTGCCATCTGATCTATGGTAGCAAGCAAGGTATGTGGTAGATATACAGGTCGAAGAAGTTAGGCCTCCGGGTTTCGAGTCAATATTTTCTCTCTCCCTCTTTCTCTCTCTCAAGTCGTTTCGTGACTATCTCGTTCACCAAGAGTTCATCAGAAGATCAGCAAGTAGTCTAGTTCCTTTCCCTATCCCATCACGCTCCGAGCTCGCTTTCCTATCTACCTCTCCCAACGTCGAAGAACACCAGAGCAATGGGCGCCAATAAACAAACGGGCGGCGACGAGGGCGACGACCCGAGACGGCAGCCATGGCCATCCCATATTCCTCCTCCGCCTGCCGGCAATCCTGTCAATCGCCCTGGCGTTCCAGCTGTCCGACCAGATTTCACGTCCGGACCAGGGGCCCCACGGTCACAGCAACACGGACAGCAGATCCCACCCGGCCTCAACCCCTTTCTGGAGGCTCGATCGCTGGCGTTCGCATCTGGCCAGCCTAGTAGACCGGTGCCGCCCTCTGGAGGTTGCTCTCGCCGCCCAGGCACGGCCGTTCCTTCTCTTCCTCATATCCCACAGATTCGACCTCCACCGCAAGCGCCGCAGGGGCCGCGAGGGCCGCCTCAGCTGCAACCCTCGGGCCATTTGGGACCGCCAATTGATTGGAGCGCTGGTGTTGGTAACATGGCTGGACCCGGCTACGATACGCCTATGGAAGAACTAGCCGGCGGTCAGGATTTCAATGTTCATGCGCATTTTTCTGGCCCAAGCGGTCATGCTCGCGGTGGCGGCGGCGGTGCTGGTGCTGGTCGCGCTGGCCGTGGTGGGCGCGCTGTTCGTGATACTGGTGCTGGTTCCGGCAGTCGTGGTCGCACTGGTCGTGGTGGATAGGGGTCCTGTTGATGTCAATACCGCCGCTGGTGATTTCAAGGGTGAGTGGGTGTGGTGAGTAAGGTTGCGGAGTAGGTTCTCTGTCCATAGACGCAGTTCGAACAGCACGGCAAGGATCTAGTATGGGCGTCTCTCTCAAACGGTCAGTAGCTTAATTATACACCACACAGCACTCTTGTCATCGCAATATCTTGTAGATCAGAGTTCTGAAACATCCTTTTGGAATTAAAGTGTTGTCATGTTCTCGGTGCCTTGGCCACTCTCGGTTCTCCAGAATCAATGACAGCTTTCTGTTCTTGGTGTCCAATCTTGACCGAGCAAGCGGTCACTACTATCGTGAGTAGCTGATCTTGCGGGCAGAGCAACGAGGACGGACAGATAGATAGACAGACAAACCGAGCGACAGATAATAAAATTGGGAGACGATGATCATGATCGGAAATGTAGATGGGTAGTAATAGCCAGTACGGGGTAGTGTTTGGTTAAGTGAATTACCACCTACGTAGTTGAATCTTAATGGGCCCTTTTGGTAGGTCCAGTTATTGTAGATTTTGGAGCCTATTCATACCTAATGTCCATGACTAAACCGGGAGCTGATGGAGGTATGAAGGTTTTGATTTGCCAGCGACCTTATGAGGCCAGTGTTACCCGGGTGATGATGATGACGATGATTGATAACTAGTTATTGGGAGCGGACGGCTGAGTGCCAATTTCGGAGCTGTCTCTTTTTGGTCTTTGGTGCAGTGGTGGATGGCGTATGGCCACAACTTTGCTTCCACGCTAGGAGGGCGTTCCCTGGGTTGCACCTAAATACACGTAAGGGTTAAGTTTTAACTGATTGAACATCCTTGGACTATCGAGTACTGTACGTAGTCTTGCACTGCATTGGACCTGGTCTAGTCTACCTTTTCCTTCTTGAAAGTCGCTATTGTTATTGAACAGCTTGCCGGCATCGACAGCAGCCCTTGTCAGCAAGGAATGATCAACCAAGTGGCTTCGAAACCCAACAACGCTGTCCTTTTTCCTCTTTCCTTTTGGCGGAGTGGTTGGTTGCCCCTGGGCCCAAGCGCCCGATTCCTACCGGAGCAGCTAGCGGTGCAGGGGCGGCCGGTTAGAGTCCAGTGGGCAGCTCCCAGGACCTGACTAGCAGCAGTCTACTCTTGAATCTGCCCAATCATATCGTCTACTACACACTAATCCAGACCCACTATGGTGCTGTTACCTCAGTCTACGGCGCACTACCTACTAGTATACTGCTTGGTGCCGATACTACTACCTGCTAATATCATCTATCCCAGAATTCGAACCCCCTCAACCGTTGACCATGGACGAGCCTAGACGGCATCCTGCACCAGCTAGACTCCACCGGGCAGTCCATTCTCATCATGTGTTTGCTCACTGCTCACTGCTCACCCCTTTGCCCTGCTGCCCCCTCTCACTCTTTCCTCCTTATCGACGCCTATCTTTCCCGTCTGCAAGCCTGTCATAACACTCGTTGGTTGCATTGCTGCTTGTCGCTCAACCCTCAACTCATAAACAATTGACACTCGTTCTTAACACAGTCTCTGGAGATATAATAAATCGTGTCATACGTTGAAAGTTCATTAATCTACCACTTAGCCTCCACGAGCGATACACATAAAAATCCTGAACTCGCAATCTCCACTTCCAGCTCAAACAGGATTGAGTTCTCGGTGTGAGTCGCGTACTGCCGAAAACAAGGAACCCTACTCAGTACTACGCTACACTGTCATTCGAGAAGACTCCCATCGAGTACCTCGCCGCCATCAATCCGAGGCAGGAGCTCTCTTCACTCACCAAGCCCGCGGTGGGCACCTCTTTACCTCACACACACACCCAACATGCTTCACTCATTGATATGTCTTGCTACCTCTCTCCTCTCTCTCTCCGGTTCAGCAGTTGCGGGTACAACCGAGGACTGGAGATCAAGGTCGATATACCAGGTCATGACCGATCGATTCGCACGAACCGATGGCTCTACTGATGCGCCATGCGATTTAAAGGAGGGCCCATATTGTGGAGGCACATGGCGAGGCATGATTGACCAGCTGGATTACGTCCAGGGAATGGGCTTTGACGCGATTTACATCTCACCAGTCACGGCAAATCTAGAGGGGAATACAGGATATGGCGAAGCTTATCATGGCTATTGGCCCACAAATATATATGCCATCAATGAGCATTTCGGTACGGAAGACGACTTGCGTGCTCTCTCGGACGAGGTTCACAAGCGTGACATGTACTTGATGGTGGACGTGGTTATCAACGATATGGGTTTTGCTACTAATGGACAAGACCCCGCAACGAGCATCGACTATTCTGTCTTCACTCCCTTCAACGACCAAAGATTCTATCATCCCTGGTGCAACATCACCGATTTCGATAACTACCAGGAAGCGCAAGACTGCTGGCTGGGTGACAATCTAGTTGCTCTCCCGGATCTCAACACTGAAAGCCAAGAGGTATCCGACATGATGAATGAATGGGCGGTGGATTTGATTGCAAAGTACTCGATCGATGGCTTCCGTGTGGATGCTGCGAAACACGTCAGCAATGACTTCTTGAGGAACTTTGCGGCTGCGTCTGGTATCTTCACCATTGGAGAGGTCTACGAAGGAGACCCACACAAGTTCTGTCCGTACCAGGAACTCATGCCCAGCATGACCAACTACCCCAACTACTTCCCCATGGTGCAAGCCTTCTCGGCAGGCAACATCAGCGCCCTGACCCGAGGCAACCAGATCACCAAGAAGACATGCCCCGACACCACTGCCCTCGCCAGCTTTTCCGAAAACCACGATCTTCCGCGCTTTGGCTCGTACACCCAGGATCTCTCGGTAAGTTTTTCTCATCCCTGATCCCACAACCCCCCAACCCAATTCTGACCTATCTCCTTCCCTGCAGCTGCTCAAGTCGGTGCTCGCCTGGACCATCCTCGCCGACGGCATCCCGATGATCTACCAGGGCCAAGAACAAGGCTTCAGCGGGGCCGGCGTGCCGGACAACCGCGAAGCGCTCTGGACCTCCTCCTTCAGCACCACGCACCCGCTCTACAGCTTCATCGGGCTGCTGAACTCGATGCGGCGCCACGCCATCGCCGTCGACGCGCCGGGCTACCTCTCCTACCAGTCACACGTCATCTACAGCGACGACAGCAGCGTGGTGTTCCGCAAGGGCGTCGAGGGCCGCCAGCTCATCACCGTCCTCACCAGCGGCGGCGAGCAGACCGGCGAGTACAACCTCACCCTCCCCACCGCCTTCACCACCGGCACCCTCGTCACCGACGTCGTCGCCTGCACCAACCACACGGTCAACGCCTTCGGGCAGCTGGTCCTCGCCATGGGCGGCGGAACCCCCAAGGTCCTCTTCCCCAGCACAAAGATGAACGGCAGCCGCCTCTGTGGCTTCGGCGACGTCAGCTTGGACCTCATCACGCAGCAGGGTGCCGCCGCGAGGAGCGTCACGGGTGGAGTGGCTGCCGCGGTTGGTGCGGCGGTGGCCGTTATCGCGTTCCTGGGTTCGGGGCTTGTGTGAGGACGGGGAGGGAGAGAGAGAGAGGGAGAGAGAGAGAGAGGAGCCGGGGTGGTCAAACAACGCGATCTTTGTATTGTTCCTCTCATTAAACTTGTTCCAACGCGACTCACGAGTGCATCTTTCATGTACATATACATATATATATATACATATATTTCATCATCACCGAATTTCCCGAGCTGCGACCGCACCTGCGTTCTGTGTTCTGGATGGGTATTCCTATCTACAGTTGGGGAATGGGGAGGGGAAAGATCTTGTGGTTCTATCTATATCGGTATCGGTATTGGTATACTGTATATCTATATATCTATCTATCTTCGAGCCTTTCATTTCTTCGGGACGAAATGGGCCGAAGGGTAGGTCTTCCGGCGGTCTCTCCTTTGACACCGTATTGAACGGGAGCCTTTAGCCGGGCTGGCTGATCGGGTGATGCTCGCTCACTCTTTCTCGGTCTTTCTCTTTCTCTTGTAGGAAGCATAGCATAGCATAGCATAACTTATCAGCCTCTTTCTGCTTCATCATCGTGGACAGGCAGTAACCCCGCAAACCGATCGGGTCTGAGTATTTACAGTTACAGCAAGATTGGCTCTTGGGATCTGTTCTCCTTTTATTGGGAAGGGGAGGACTCCCGGTGCTTTGACTCCAGCAGTGATCGGTAATTTAGTTAGGTAGTGCTGCTTGCTACTCTTTCTCCGTAACTGGCAAGGCTGTCAAGTTTCTTTTCATCTGGCTTTGAGGCGTTTTTATGGCATTTTCGGAGACGGGGAGGGGGCGCTGCGCGGGCGGGAACGTGTTAAGGTTTTGTTGTGATTTTTCTCTCTCTCTCTCTTTTCTGTTTCGGAGATTGGATGTTGAGATAGTGGTGAGAGATTTGTGTGTGCAGTGCAGACTGGACGGGTTTCGTCTCTGGGATGCTTAGGGTAGCTGCCTTATAAGATGCTGCCTGTTGTGGTCTGGGGAAAATAACAGTGTTGTGTCATTCTGATTCTTTTGCTCATATGTGATGCGCGAGCGTGGTCTAGAGCGAGGACCGATGATGGGTGTTTTTGGTTTTCTCGTCCAGAAAGAAACGCCCCCTTTCGGAAGGGATTCGGGGGCGTATGAGGGTGAAAAGTGTGAAAGGGGATGCGCGTCGAAGGCCGTTGGTTTACGACTATGTGGTGCGGTGGAGGATTATTGACAGGTGCTATGCTGATTGGACATGGTTTATGTGGCGCCTCGTAATGCCATGGCGCCTAGGACAGCTCGTTCGAGTCTGCTTCTCTGTGCTGGATCGTGGTCATTCAGCCCCGCGTATGCGTCCGCTTTCCCCCTTTTCCGCGGAGGGGCAGCTGGGAATGGGATCTTGTACGCCTTGCGCACCTTGATCGTGTCGCAGATGAGGTGGAGTGTCTCGTCGTTGAAGAGTAACGGGGTTCCTTGGATGGATGAGAGGAGGTGTGCCTCGATGCTTTCCTCGCTTGCTGGTTCTATTGCTGCTGCTGGATTGCTTGCGGGTTTGGTGCCGGATACTGGGACTGGGACTTTGATGATTAGGAGATTGATGGTGCTGTCTTGGATGCCGAACTTGCGGAAGGCTTCGAGGATCTGTCCTCAGACTGTGCATTAATCAACTGGAAATGGAAGTGCGGTACTGGACAACCTGAATATAGCAGGAAGAAAAGAATACACGACTAAAACCATGCACGATGAGATTAAACAGGAAGAGAGCCAGATGGCCTACATTATTGTTCGGACTCAACGCAAACACGATCTCAGAATGCACATTTTTCGATTTCAAGCGTCCTCTGAGATAGTCGTTCAGAGCACGGAAACAGGCGGCCAGGGCGTGCGTCCGCGATAGTATCTACTGAGATGTATTAGACCGCGAAACCCATGAGGGAGAGTGGATGGGTTGCGGAAAAGGGATTGCAAATTACCAAGCTGGCATCAATGAATGCATATTCAAACTCGCTGTTGCTGGCCAGGAGTTGATGGCGGAGGAAGGGCACGTTCTGGACGTTGTGATAGAGAGCTATGTAGACGGGGAGGTCGGGGGGCAGGGGAGCAAGATGTACTGTTTCTAGCATCTTGTCTGTGGTGGTGAGTGATTCTGATATTGCTTGCTTACATCAGAAGGTGGAGTCTGGAGTCTGGAGTCTGGAGTATGGTATCTCCATGTGGGCTTCGGGAAGCTTCTGGCCCCCCAGCAACTTTAGCTTCAGACGTCACCTGATAGTTGCTTATTACCACTTCTAGTCAGTACGTAGTCACTAGTACATTCTACGTAACTTAGTGGCTAGTCGCAGAGCTCCGTTGCCTCCACCAATACGACTTGTGCGACTTGCTACTCTTCTTCTCTTCTTCTTCTTCCACCATCTCTTCGAGTCGTCACCGAAGCTATCGTCTATCATCTCTCATCCATCATCTGCAGCATGGCCTTCATCCTTCGTCGGCCGTTCGCAGTCTCTGCCGGCCTCAAACAGATCAGCAAATCATCACCAGCCATTCGCCTCTTCCACAACTCGCCCGTCAAGTCCAACGCATTCTTCAACTCGAGATCCACCACCCCTGCATCATCCGCCCTCAGCAAGTCAAAGGCAGCATTTCAGAATGCCTTCAGACGGACATATATGCAGCAGCCCGCCTACAGTCCAGACCGCGGCAACCTCACCCAGAAGCTCTTCTACGGCGCCGCTATCCTCGGAGGCACGATTGTCGCAACGAATCTGATCTTCAACCGGGAAACCAGAGAGGATGGTGGCATGCCGGCTTTCGAACGCGAATACCTGAACCAGACCTTCCTGCACACCGGTCTTGGAATCGGCATCATTGGAGTTACGGCCAGGGCTCTCCACTCTTCCGGATGGTCCTACAGACTGATGGCCACAAATCCTTGGGTGGTGGTTATTGGTGGCCTCGTACTCAGTATTGGTACCATGTATGGGACTTTCAACACCTCGCCAGACAAGTGAGTCCTGCCACCATCTCTCCTCCAATTCGATATAAGAACGTTCATGCTGACAACCTGCCCCTAGCTACGTCCAAAAATACGCCCTCTGGACCGGCTTCAATGCCACTCAGGCCGCGATCCTCTCACCTCTCATGTTCATGTCACCCGCCCTCCTCGCCCGCGCCGGCATCTACACCCTGGGCATGATGGGCTCCATCGCATTCGTGGGCGCAACGGCAAAGCAAGAAAAGTACCTCTACCTCGGCGGCCCCTTGCTGGCAGGCGTTGCCATCGTCGCCATTTCCGGCTTCGCACCTCTCGTCCTACCGGCCACCGCCGCCAGAACCCTGATGTGGAGCGAGAAGATCTGGCTGTATGGTGGGCTGGCGGTTTTCGGCGGGTTTACGTTGTATGATGTGCAGAAGATACTGCAGCACGCGAGGATGGCCGAGAGAGGCATGGTGAGGAAGGATGTCGTCAACGAGAGCATCAGCTTGGAGCTTGATTTCCTCAACATCTTTATCCGGATGGTGCAGATTTTGGGGATGCAGAGGAGGAAGTAGGATGGGAGTGGCAAGCACTGCAGGAAAAGACTGATACTTTGTAGCCTAGCCGCGAGCGCCCTTCGCTTTTGTCACCACCACAGTTCAAAATCCAATCCAGTCTCCTATCAATCAAGAAAATCCTGGCTCCTAGCCAGATCAGATCTCCATTAACCCCATATCGTAGAAACACAGTTCTGTGACTAGACAGACTCACTCACTCGATAGGCCCCCTTTTTGGCATCCAAATGTCTCAACGAGAAGAAGCGTAGTATATAATACTACTCTTCCCACCCCCGCCCCTCACGTTCTCGAGTCTCGATCCTACTCCTCCTCCTCGTATGTATCACGTATCACGTATCACGCTCTCCTACCTCTGAGAGCTCCTCGACACCATAACTAATAGATAGATAGATAGATAGATAGTTGCATCACGTCACGTCACATCACATCGCGTCACGTCTGGAGAAGTGAACAAGTAGCCAGCCAACCAACCAACCAAGCTGGAAGCTGCATAGCTACCACTCTCCTCTCCTCTCCTCTCTTCTTTCTCTCCTCTCAGGCAATATGAATATATCGTATCCTTTCCATCTCGTTATAGAAAAGGAGGACTCGCCTCGACACGACCGGCCCAACCAGCCAAGCAGGCATGCTCCCGTTCGGGAGAATATACACCAAGCTGCCTCTTGGTTCGGGTGCGCAGCACTGACACTATGGTACTTCTTCTTTCGCTTCGTTACCGACGACGGTAAGTACCTCTTTGAAAGTTTGGCCCGATTAGAGGGACGTCCTGCTCGTGGGCCGCTGACCGGGGGAGTTTGGAGGGATCTTTTTTCTTCTTCGAGCCGCTTCGAGCCCCTTCGGGGGCATCTGAGGAGGTGGGTCGGTAGGTAGACAGGTAGGTAGGTAGACAGGTAGGTAGGTAGACAGGTAGGTAGGTAGACAGGTAGGTAGGTAGACAGGGAAGGTCGAATTTGTTTTCGAGGGTCCCGATCGTTTCATTGCTTGTTGCTTGTTGATTGCTCATTGTTCAGATGGCCATGTAAACAACGAGGGCTGGACGCAAGAAAGTCAGTCATATCAACATCCGTCCATCCATCCCTCTCCATTTCAAGTCGAGTCCAGAACTGAAGCCCCAGCCCTCAAATCTCCCCCCACCCCCTTTCCGCTTCGTCGCCGCTTCAACCATCCAAGTACACGTCTTTTCTCTCATCACCGTAACGTCTGTCGTCGGCCACCGCTCTCCAAACACTCCCAACCCCCCTCGGGCCCACATTTCCCAGAGCAATCCATATAACTACCCACACTAACCCCTCTCCCGCCGGATACCATCTTTCCTTTCCAACTCCAGGGCCAGCACCAGGGCCAGGGCCAGGAAGAGAACCACGTACATAGCGCGGCTCCTCATTATCGAGGCAAGCATGCTCCTCAAGGTTCTCGCATTCCGAATTCGGGCTCATATGAGCAAAGCCGCAGCGCGTAGGCCAGGAGGGCTCGATCATGATGGTTTTTTGAGCATTGCCATTTGTTGTTGGCGGAACTGGGGCCCGCTCCCTCTGCCTGCACTCTCTCTCTGTAAGGTACTCTATGATGTGGCTTTTTTCGTGCTATCACAGTTCGAGTGCTTTTCCGGAGAAACGGATGCCCCCGTCCTTGGCTGATCTCATGTTCAACTGATATGGCTTCTCGGTTCAAAATAGCGGTAGAGCATAGCTTGGTAGCCGTGAGGTATTGGCTTTTTAGCTTCTAGGCAAGCTGTCGGGGTAGGACGGAACGCTTTACCTCATGCCTCATGCAGTGATCCAGATGCATGACCAAATTTTATACAACCCCTTTTTGCTCTATTTTACCCCTTCACCCCTGCGTCACATCAATCATTCTCCTCCTCCAAACCCACGCTCCTTGATATCTTTGCCCCTACCTTGTCCCCTCACCCCCTTTACACTAATGCCCTTCCACCCACCTCTCCATAGACAACAAATGCCTCTCTCCTCACACCATTCCCTGACCTCCATCGGCCCCACCTCCCGATCCTCACCGATATATTTGAAACCTTCGGTGTTGAGCCACGCGGTCAGGTCTTCGAGGATGATAGGATCGTACATGAGAATCTTCTGGTGGAAGGTGGGGTTCTGCTGGCAGTTATGGCGAAGGGAGGAGGTTGGAGGTTGGAAGGTGGTGACGGCGAGGGTGATTTGGTTGGATAAGACCGCTTGAGAAGGTGAGGAAGGTGAAAGATTTGCTGCTACAATGGGTGGCGGGGGAGCCGAAGTCGTTGTGGCAGTGGGTGACGGAGAGGCGGTAGACTTCACTTTGGCTTTGGCTTGGGCTTTTTTCGATGTACGCTGACGAACTGGCATTGCGGGTTTCATGGCAGTCATCTCCGGTTCCGAGACCTCAGGTCCATATTCCAACCACGATGCCGTCTCAAAAGCATCAGATGAAGGAGGTATTGGTGGCGAGGAACGCCGGCGGACGGTAGTTGCACGCTTGACACCCGTCTTACGACTCTGTACTTGTGCAATGTCGTGATGGATGCTGTTGTCGTCCGAGCCTTCAATATCATCGATGTCCATGACAGCTGTCTCTGATATGTTGGCTTTATTGACTTTGCCCCGAGACTTCAGTGGAGATTTGGCTTGTGAGTCCGCTAGAGATGCCGAGGTGACATCTTTTGCCTTCTTGACCCTCGACTGAGCAGACTTCGAGGGCTTTTTCGTCTTCCCGCACGCCACATTCCCGTCGACAGTTATCACTCCGTCTGCTAAATGTTTGGTCCGAGAAGTCTTCGACGACGATTTCTCTGGGGAAGATACTCCTGCTCCATCACTTTTAAGTCGCCCTCTCGGCTTCTTAGCTACTAAGGCTGGTCTTGCAGAGACATCATGTAATTTTGTCAAAAAGTCGCCGTGACTGGTCTCGGTGGCCCCACTGGTGTTAGCGACACCACTGTCCATACTAAAGACGGAGTTGTGCTTGTCATCCCAGCATCTGTCCAATACTTCTATCATCTTTTCGCGCTTCCTGATCGGTTTGAATCCGTACGCTGCTAATTGGGTGGCTAGTTGATTGGTTGTGAAACCTTTGAACGATGGTCTGATGGGCTGCGGGTTGAGAACACGCTCGTCAGATGCTTCTGACGAATCCGCGATGGCGCCACGAGCTTGATCTGTGCATGTTCTTCCGACCGCAACGGTGTGCAGGGCTCGGATTTGTAGTGGAATCCCAGGTCTTCTTAGTGCACAAGGTGTATTTAGCTTCAGCTCGTCAATATCGATAATACCTCCAGAATCGTGCAATGACGACAGATCTCCTTCATCCCATCCGATTGACATCCAGTCATTGGTTCCAGTACACGTCCCCACCGGACCTTGCCCAAGAGCAATCTGCTTCTCTGGGCTCGTACTGTCTCTGTATCTTGGTGCACCAGGCTCCAGCAAGACATCCTTACCAGCGAACGCCGTTCTAAGGTCTGGCGAATCAAAAATGTCCACAGTATCCACCTGAAGTAACGCATTATCAACATCCCTGCCAGCTACCGACCATAGGTTTCTGGTCTTTACAAATCGAGAAACACCACATTTATCATGCCGCTTTGGTGTCTCGGCTGGCTCGCTCGTAGGTATGGTAATCTGCGTAGACACTGGATCTGACATGAATGTGGTGTTTTCGGAGTGCTTCATTGCTTGGACGGTGTCCCGAATGAGCGTAGGTGATTCATCGCGCGCCAATTGACTTGCTGATCCGAAGAGCATATCTTGGTCGTCGAACGCTTTCATGGCAGATTGCGGTGAGCGAAGCGTAGACTTGCGAGGCGCTTTTTCCGAAGTTTTAGAACTCTTGACTGAACGTCTTCGCTTTGCTGCGTCAGGGGCGGTATCTAAATCGTAATCTAGAGCTCGCTGCTGAGTGGCCGATAAATACTGCATTATTGGCGATGCTTTACTTGTCTCGTCCCCGAGATAGTGAGACGTAGCAAGGCCGGTGATTGTGGTGGACTTCTTCTTTGGAGATTTCGTCCTCTTCCTAGCTGGCTCCTCGCTGCCCCTGCTGGGCTTTGGGAGCAGCCTAGGAGCTTTCGCAGCATCTGCGGTCCCTAGAGCACCAATTTCTAATACATCGAGCTTCCTCCTCTTTGTTGGATTGCTTTCGTTGTCACCATGGGTACTCAAACCGACTTTCGGATTACCTGGAGCTACATTATAACCAAAGCTACCAAGTAGGCTTTCCGGAAATGATGCCGACGCTATTTCGGGAGAGTCCTGGTTGCCTTGAGATGTAGGAGGAGTCCAGTCAAGGCGTCTGGAAGGGGCTCTGTCGAGGCCTAACGGGCTGAGCTCTCGAAGTCGACGTGCCTCAGCTGCCTTCGGTTGGGCTAGGAGGTCGTGTTCTGATAAGTAGGGTGCCCGTGACCTCGTTGACTCGACATCTTCGATCTTGTCCTCCTCCCTAAGCCGATGTTGTCCCGGAGAGACAGGTCTCTGGACATGGTGCTCCTCAAGGGGCAGTCTTTCTTTCAGACCTTCCACATTCCTCACCACAGGCAAATACCTGTTCTGGGACTTCTCCTTCAATGGCAGATTCTTCGAACTACTGAATCCGCTCCCCAAGCCTTCTCGAAATGTGCTTGTTATTTTGAATTTCCGATTCCTTTCCAGTCCCGTAACTCCAGTCCGCGCTGCTGCAAATCCATTTTGTGACTCTTTCGACCTTTGCGATGCGAAGATTGTCTCAGGCGACGGAAGCGCGGGACTAGAAGTCGTAATGTCCGCGGGCGTCGGAGAGCGTGCGAAGAGTCTGGGTGGCGAAGAGGATAATAGGATGACTCCCCCAACAGCGGACATCCTGCCACTCAGAGTGGCCGAGGAAAGCATCCATCGATGGAGAGCCTTCACCTGATGTTGTACTTAGTGCTCCCAAGCATATCGTTGCCGGCTGTACGACGTCAATTGGAAAAAGCAAATAGATTTGGAGACTGTCAACATGGCTAACGGCCAGAACCACTTGGCGGGCCACCCCGCTTGGCGGGCCAGGGTACGCGTCGGGCGCGCTCACCCACCCTCTATCTTCGAACGGCCACAACTCCACCAATATAGCTCGCAAAGATGTCAGACCAAGAGCAACATATTCAGCAGGCCCTAAATGATCTTG
>QQTW01001271.1_pt1 | contig 17460 bp, 24 predicted proteins | sample 1904831 | NCBI WGS metagenome assembly QQTW01 (sample SAMN09435610, study PRJNA476489) | Subsurface metagenome, whole genome shotgun sequencing project. | reverse complement strand
CCAGTTCCGGGGAGTGGGAAGCCGAAGGCCAGGGACAAGAGAGGGGGACTTGCCCAAGGTTGAAGGGGGAACTGCGGGATCACGGCCCGAACATGGTCTACAGGATGCTGGTACCTCCTCTCGAATGAGCGTCGAGTCGAGTCGGACGATGGAGAGTTGGAGGGGCGGGAAAGGGGAGGGGTTGCGCACCGCCGGGATGTGATTGGGTCCTGAGAGGAGCCTCAGAGGATATTGTCCGGCAAGCGCTCCCGTCCTCCGTACGAACTCGACGTCTCCCGCTAGCACGCGCCTCGACTTCCGCTGCAGCCTCAAACTTCGATCAGTGGAAACTGCAAATATGCAGTACCTACTATGTACGGAGTACGGAGTACGGAGTACATACCCAGGCAAAAACGAAATATCCCGTTCGTCTCATGCTTCCCTTGCTCCGTACGGACCGGTACTTCTTCGTATCTTTAACGCTAGGCGCGAGACTTGGCCCTGCTCTCTCGATGGCCTCGCCCATTGCTCAACCTTGTCGACCACCTCGACCTCAACCTTGACCTCGACCTCGACCTTTTTGCCCCCCAAGTCGTTCGCTCGCTCGCTCTTTCCTTGCATTTTTCCTTCCCTCCATCATAGTCTGCGCGCTCCCAGCGTTTTCCTCTTCTCCCCTCCTGCCCCTCAATTGCCTGGTTATCTGCGCGTCTTTGTCCCTGGGTCGGTGTTTGTCCGTTCGTCGTTCCCTCTGCATCCCCCGTCGCAGCACTCTTCTTCCTCTTCTTTGGATATTCCTACATCCTTTCTTTCGCTTCTGCGCACAATGGACTCGAAGCAGGACGTCCACGTTCATGGCGAAGAGGATGGCTATGAGATGGAGCATGCCACTGTGCCCAAGAAGTGGCAGGGCACCGACGCTGACAAGCACGACATGTCTGTCCTGGGTCGCGTCCAAGAGTTGCGCGTGAGTCCTCCGACCTTTCGACCCAGAAGCTCACGATATCCCCCGCCCAAGTCGAGACGGAGATTCCTGACCCTTGCGCGTAGCGGAACTTTCAATTCGTCTCACTTCTCGGCTTCGGCTGTACTCTGATTTGCACGTGGGAAGTCATCCTCACGTAAGTTCGATTGCGCCGAAAGTCCAACTGAGGCCGCAGCTGACGGACTTTTCTTCGCACGCAGAGCTCTTCTCGGCGGTCTGACCAACGGCGGTACTGCGGGGTTGATTTGGGGTTATGTCGCGGTCGTGATCGGCTTTTCCTTCGTCTACCTGAGCATTTCAGAGATGGCCTCCATGTAAGTTTCGGACTCCTCAGTTCGCCTACGAAGTCCGGCAATGCGATCGTGAATGGTTCCTGACAGAGGTATCGCAGGGCTCCTACCTCTGGAGGACAGTATCACTGGGTATCAGAGTTCTCTCCGCGCTCATGCCAGAAGTTCCTCAGCTACATCACCGGTAAAGATATCCGTCCGGACACAGTCACTAGAAGAATTCTGACCGTGACCCACCAGGCTGGTCGTGTTTGATAGGGTGGCAGGCCGCAATCGTGGCCATTGCGTTCCTCGCTGGCACAATCATTCAGGGCCTGGCCATCCTGAACCACGCCACATACGTTCCGGAGCCCTGGCACGGAACTATGCTTGTCATCGCCATTTCCGCCTTCTCTATCATCTTCAACACGTTCTTGGCCAAGAGACTTCCACTGATCGAGGGCTTGGTCCTCGTTCTTCACGTCGTTGGCGTCTTCGCCATCGTCATTCCGCTCTGGATCCTCGCCCCAAGAAACAGTTCGCGTGATGTCTTTACCAAGTTCGAGAACAATGGAGGCTGGGCCACTACCGGGACGTCCGTCATGGTCGGCCTTCTCTCGGTCACGGTATCTATGATGGGCTTTGACTGTGTCGTTCATATGTGTATGTGGACTACGCTCCTCCCACCTTTAAGCTTTAAGAGAAGAATGCCTTTGCTGACCGTGCTTTATCGCCGTGTAGCCGAGGAAGTCAAGGATGCGTCGCGGACAATGCCCCGTGCCATCATGTCCTCCGTCATCCTCAACGCTCTTCTCGGCTTCATCACGCTCCTCACGCTTTGTTACTGCCTGGGAGACGTGACGTCAATCCTCGAGAGTCCGACCGGGTTCCCCTTCATCCAGATCTTCTACAATACGACCAACAGCCTGGCTGGGACTAACATCATGACCGCCATTCCGATCATCGTTCTTACCGGCAGCTGCATTGCCGAGGTCGCGACTGCTTCGCGGCAGCTTTGGTCATTTGCACGTGACAACGGCGTCCCTTTCTCCCACATTCTTTCAAGGGTACGTCCAACGGTGCTGATAAATCCCCTTCGGCTTGCTTAGTTTCTCCCATCTGTTGCATGATTGATCCTGTACTCACATGTCGGTGCTCGCTGCAGGTCACCCCGGGCTGGAACATTCCACTCAACGCCGTCATTGTCTCGCTCGTTGTTACCATCCTTCTTGCGCTGATTAATATCGGATCTACCACCGCCTTGTTTGCAATCTTCTCGGTCGCCGCAGGTGGCATTCTCTCATCGTACATGATCTGTATCGGCTGCGTCGCGCTCAAACGCATCCGAGGCGAGAAGCTGCCTTCGTCCCGATTCGCGCTCGGACGCGCCGGCCTCCCGGTCAACATCATTGCGCTCTGTTTCCTGCTCCCTGTCTACGTCTTCTCCTTCTTCCCGGCCGTCACACCCACCGACCCGACCACTATGAACTGGGGCTGCCTGCTGTACGGCGGCGTGGTCATCTTCGCCACCGTCTATTACTACGTTCACGGGCACAAGGTCTATATCCCCCCGGTGGCGCTCGTCAAGAGAGAATTGTGACATGGGTCTTTCACTTGTTTTCGCACCACGGCGGCAGCAGTCATTCTTTGGTTACTTGGCCACATCTTCGAGCGTAAAAAGACATTGCTTCTTGGAATCTCTTCAGCCCCAGTCCGGCATCTATAGAGCGGTCACAGTCCTCTGTGACAAGCGCTGGCATGTGCATAGATAGCTCTCGTGAATCTAGTAATCGACTCTTCTTGTCTGCTCCTTCCATGTGCGACTGCGTGCGGGAAGTACGGAGTACTCCCAGTCTCAAACGATAAAACAACTTTGACAATCGAATGCTTGGCTATTGCACTCGTGTGCGGAGTATGCAGACCGCAGGGTCCGTCTTCGGCGTATGTAGTGTACATAGGGACTTTTTCTGGCTGGTGTAACGAAGCGCCACCAAGGTCAAAGGCTTTTGCAGATCGAGAGCTGTTTGTCGGCTGGTACTACTATACAGGGTCACCAGGGGGTGCAAGAATTGATTGCGGCAACCGAGCTTTAGCCGAGCCGCTATCAACACCACTACCCCCCCAATACAACTAGTATTATCACCCACCCCATCGCTATTTTTATATCGCATCTAATATCATGAGTCTACGTATCTAGTCTACGTATCTAGCCTACGTATCCAGCCTGCGTATCTAGCCTATAAATTGAAGCTATGAATCGAGCCTATAAGCATTCGAATCTATACATTTTCTTCGATTTAACCTACGAATTAACCAGGGGAATTAAACCTATATATTAAACCTATGAATCGAACCTATAAGCATTCGAATCTATTAGCGTTTCGTTTAAATCACCCCGTGAATTAACCGGGGATATTAAACCTGTGAATTAACCTTTTGAATCTATTTGGGTTTGAATCTATTCGAATGCTAGGGATATTCGAATACTAGGGATATCGAATACTAGGGATATCGAATACTAGGGATATCGAATACTAGGGATATCGAATGCTAGGGAGAATATTTCGATAGGATATGTATAAACTATAAATAAAGTCACGTTATAGCGCTTCTTTACAATATTATTAGCTCGATGTCGGAAAGAATTTTAGTATAATAAAGATAACTAGCTCTAAATTATCATATACGTAAGGCGAGTAGGTAAACCGTAAACGTTACGATAAGCGCAGTAGAGAAATAGGCTATAATTCACGTATATACTAGTAAGCGGCTAAAGAAGCTTTTGAAGCTAGGATAGCTATTATGTAAATAGTATTTTGATGTATTATTAATTGAATAAAGTTATATATTATCTAAAGTTAATCAGCGTAAGCCTACTCATTTATATATCCTATACATTAAAGTTTGTATTAGTGTATTACCCGTACTAACGCTATATAGCTAGGTTCACTATTTTAGTATAGTACTACGGGGTAATAATAGAAAAACCCCGCACTACCTAGGGTGGTAGGTGGTCACTTCACTTCTAACTAGAGCCTCATCTACAAAGAACACCGCTTATCACTTAATACCTATACTTCATTCTCCTCCATCAACAGATACTAAGGACTCGAGCTGGCTGCTAGATTTCCTATTTTAGTTCGCTGGGTCCCTTTTTTACAACCGCAATGAATGTTCTAGCCTATCTTCTCTCGGCGCCTCTATCCGCGGTGCCAGAAGTCGACTCTTATCACAGAAGAATCCGTATACTTTTTGGTAGCCGAACGACCGATGAAGGAGATGAGGAACACCTGCAGCGCTTTTCTGAGATCTTACTTGGTCTGCAAAAAGGTGGGTAGGCGCTGGACCCCGCCCATAGCTTTTTATATCGGCACTAATGACATCTATAGAGGCAACTTTCGACGCCTTACACAAAAGCCTTCCGTTCAAATGGAATAATGACGAGAAATATGACACAGTCAATCCGTTCGGTGACCCCCGACAGCTTCAGTACCACGCTCTTTGGACCTTCGACACCCAAAATGACGTGTTGCGCTATACCAATTGCGACGGTTGCAGTCAGATACCACTTACTCTTCTTCGAGAGCGTGCTATAAGTCTAGCTGATATGGAATCACTCGGCGGACCTGTTCCCTTACCTTCAGGACCGGCATTCAAATCAGAAATGCCTTACTGGAAACCGCAAGTTAAGGTTGACGACAGAATACGTGCATTTACACATCGACTACTCCGCGATTTTCATTATCAATGGAGGCATATTCTTCGAAATCGTTACAATTCTGTGACTTTACGGGTCCTTGCACGAGCTATAATCCGGCTTTCAACGCTTGATTTCGACGTTCGCCAAAACACAGGGGGACATGGCCCGCGGGGTGTACATGTATGGATTACACAGTTGCCCGCCTGGGAGCCGTTCGAGGCTAGCGTTGTGCGCGTTGGCAACGTCTGTGTCGTCCTCTGCCAAGTAATCCAAGAAGGGCTGTCAATAGTCCAGCAACGCGTATTATCTCAGGACTTTAGCACTACCGAAAGTCCTAGCACGACGGATCATAGCAAAGCGCAGGCACATTACATGATCCTATCAGTTAAGCATATTATGCTCTGTTACGCCACTAGTCCGAATCTACTTCAGCATACTGCTCCAGAGCCCCTCTTTAATGGCGATTATGGCATCGGACCTCCGTCAGACCTGGCACTAGATTTTCTCATCTGGGCCACCGCCTCCGCCAGACCATCGATCTTTACACCTCTTCAATCGCTGCCTATTGATGTCCAGGACATGATACTGAATTACGTATCCATAGGGACAGTGGTAACTGCTAAAATTGGCTGCTTACTTGGCTTGGGATCCCCATTCTCCTGGAAGGATGGTCTTCTAAAGATTACGTTAGAGGAAAGATACTCAATTCGCCCGTCGGGGTCGTCTGTCGAATCCCAGGTCTGGTTTGGTGAGCACAAGAGTGGAATAGTCTATCTAGCCCGAGGAGGCTAGAGGGCAGTATGATGGATATGGCGTTCCCTTTGTTTAATTTCAAAAACAAAAAACTCCAGCTAACCTGTGTTATTCTATAAACGAAATACTATTCCGCAAAATAGTACTGCAAGACATCCCTCACCCCCCACATCTCCTCCTAGTGCGCAAATTCTTCAATTATAGAAATGGGAGTGGGCGGCTCTTCATGTTTCCAAGCATGTTTGTAATAGTGTTGACGTCGTTCCGTATATGTAGACCACCGCTTAACGCCGTAAGTACCCCTCTGTTGGCAGTAAAGAACTGAATGTGCAGTCCAATGTGGACGATGCCGTAGACTTGCCCAGACTGGTTTTCTGTGCCTCCGCAATGCCTGCTCAGGTGATGTTGCGTTTCACCCCAGTTCTTACCAGCCTTCTTACTCTCTACTAGGCAGTAATCATACGCATACAAGCTTCCTCCGGGGCGAGATGTGATTTTGAGCACCGCCATGTCCGCCCTTGATTCGGTTTGGTCTGTTTCCCGCGCGACTCCTCCTGGAAAACGTCGAAGCCTTCGTCCTCCGGGAAACAGTGCTTCAAAATCGCCACCATAACCCTTCTATACAAGTATTCATGGGATTCGGGCACTCTTTCGACAAGCTGGAGGTGCGTTTGAACATTGGCCTTGTCCAGGTAGGTTCCAGGTGCAGGGGGGTTAGGGTTCGTACGTCTCATCCGTCCGGTTCGGGCATTGCGCCTGTATGGGACCCGGGAAATTAATTCTAATCGAGATCTCCAATAACCTGCAGGGATTCCAGATGGCGGGTAGATACTCACCATTGTGGCCAACTCTTGGAGCCGTCAACTGCCCAGGTATCCTATGAATGAGATTAGCATAGCTCACTCTTGATAAGGTTTAGTATATACACACTGTGGCTGCATCCTCCCATCCCGCCGGTATTTCATACTGCGTTGCTCTAGTGCTCAAGTTTTCGTAATAGTCCTGTCCAGCAGCATTTGACCATTGCCTCCAAGTACCGCCAACAAGGGTTCCGAGTTCGTATTGTGGATTGGTAGCCATTTCAACGATATATGATCAATGCGTCGATTTCAAGGTTGCTTGGTAGTGAGAATGCGTGGATATAAGAGATATATTAGGTAGTTATACTATCTTACCCACCTCGCCCTCTTGGCACGTATTCCGTTTCATCTTTCACAATATTAATTGAGGCGGAGTACTGCACCTGACGTCCCTGTCGCAATACCAGAAAAACCCGCACTTGGCGCACCGTTGCAAGGAGACTCCCTTCTTACCGCATCCGTAGCACATTCTAAGACCATCAATCTCTATCAAGAACTGTTGGATCAGATCGTTTATAGCTAGCAAGCTGCGCAACGATACTAGAAAGATCTGCACGACGTCACGTTCGGTTAGTAAGTATTAGATCAACATTCTAGGATTCGGATCTCCTGGCCGCATTAAGCTGGTGGCATATCTCCATAAGCCTCTGGACACCCGAGCGAACGAATTTCTATTGCAGATCAATTGAGCCATAGTCTCGAGAAAGAGTCCGCACAAAGTTATCGAGGACACTGATAGCCGGCTCGATGTCGGCCTCGCTGCATATAGACATTGTCAAGGGGCGGCCGCCGAGATCTCTGCTGAAAGTGATAATGCCGCTCTTCGTAATCCTGATGATTCCGTGGAATTCCCCCCGTCTGAACACCAACATCTTTGTTTTTGAGTATCTTTCTGCTACCCATAACATGGACGATTCACAAGGCTTACCGGAATAGTACTATGATCTCCTTCTTCATGTACTGAATGCGATACATCTTTTTCAAAAATGCCTCCCGTTCGATTGGCTTAAGGGTCCTGACTCTACCCTTACCATCATCCACCTCAATCATCCCAAGCTTTCTCTTCCAGCATTGGAGTGGGTCGTGTATTGGACGGTACTCTGAGCCGATGGAGTCTAGCAAGACGGCCTTTCCGCAGCTGGAGTCAATCAACGTCATGGCGTCGTTGTCTAAGAAGAAAGCCGCGGCACCGTGACCGCCGTCATGTAAGAATTCCTCGAGCCAGGTCCTGTTAAACCGCTGCATCATACTGAATGCAAAGATGTGGCAGTCACCAGGGCCTAGGGGATACGGCATTGTCATAGGGAGCTGAACATCCTGATCAAAGATCGATCTTGGCATAGTCTCGAAGATGATTAAGGAGCACATACCTTGTCTTCTTGAACAGGTAGTCCCGTAAACCAGGCCTCGATTGTCTCATCATCCCATGAATTAATTATCGACAGGTTGGTAAAAGGAAATATGGTCCATTCAAGTTGATATGCAAGCCTAGCTTCGCGGAAAGAAGACGCAATCGAGAGATCTGACATAACCGCAACTGATGAGGTATCGGTAGGGTCTTACATGCAGCGACAGACAACGAACTTGATTGATTGTGACAGCGAACGAACACTGATGGAATAACGTCGGCGCAGTCCTTGCCAGGAAGCAACTGCCCGCCTACATACCCCTACGCTCATTTCGCTCCTGCCCAACTGTGCAGTCGGGTCCAAATTCCGCCCATATGTCCGGGCCATACCACGAATACCCGTTCTTGGTGGCATTAACGACGACCTCTCCATCTTCATCCCAATCCAGCTTCCAGCAGGGGTCATCAACGGGCGGCACTGAATACAAGCTTAGATGTAGCCGATTTCAAACTTGATTGCCACTTACATCTCGGCTGCCCAAATGCTTGAACAATCTGCTCCCTGATGATGTCCTTGATCTCCTCCGGCGACCTGACGATCATTGGGACTGGCTGTATTCCGCGTTGTCGTAGCCACAAGTTATCCTTTTCTTCTTGCTCGTTGGCCCTTGCTTCTGCCTCTGCAGTCCATTCACGCATTAGGTGTACGCGGTACTCTTCTTCATGAGGCAACATGTCTGTGGATTGATCTCTCCGCACCGTGGATGAGTTGGTTGAAGTTGAAGTAGACTTGAAATCTGGGCAGCTTCGAGCTGCTGAAGGAGATCTTATCGCACGCGGAATGATGGTATTACTAGCTGCCCGCTTATGCAGTGAGGGTTTGACGGTTTTATAGAAGTTCAGTTCTTGGTGACTTCCTCGAGCCAGGGTATGGCTATGACGAGATTCCGCGGGGTCTGTTGATTTGATCATATCCATACTACTGGAGTGAGATGAAGGCGCATGTAATGCGAAGGTAGGTAGGAAAAGAGGTTATGTTCAGAGGTCCGGTTGATATAGTATACCTTAGGAGCCACGGAGCTCAGACTACTTGTTGGACTATCCTGTATGCAGCATGGGTGCCAAGCTTATTAGTAAGCAGCCCCGTATATATATTCTGCCCATCTAGCAGCTAGATTGATCTACATGTAATATTCCCATATTTATTTAAGGCGGCTGATATTGGCACACCCCCCAATTTACTAGAGGCACACCCACCCTCCCCCCCCCAAGTAAATATACACTAGGGCCCCTACTTTTACAGTACTAAAGCAAGTATACTATACCTTAGAAGTACGGGTTACTAGAGTCTTCCCTAACCTTAACCACGTAACTAAAATATATTCTATAGACTAACCCTAACCGCTAGCCCTAACCCTAGGCCTAACCCCCTAACTCTAGGCCACAGCCCTGGGATGGTTAGGCTAGGAGGTTAGGGTTAGTAGTTAGGGTTAGCCTGAGGAATATATTATTAGGTGGTTGGGGTTAGAAGTTTGGAGAGTCTGAAGGAAAGAGGGGAGGGGGGAAGGGGGGTATGCCCCTAATAAATTGGGGGGTGTGCCAATATCAGCCGCCTTATTTAATCACGGTTATGCGCCAACGATTCTTCATCCGGTCTTTTCATGGTAGAATCAACCGTGACATGGCTGTAATAGAGCCAACGAGGAAGGTGGAGACTGACTCACTTAGTTAGCTATAACTAGGGCTCCATTTCTTCGTCCTGGCAAATATTACTTAATCTTAACGCCAAGCAACATAACTCTCCCCCCCCCAGACTCCTGGATCCGAGTGTGACGCATCTACGAGTGAGACCGGTCTCGATATCAGATATATTCCATCTCGTGATCGCTTTAGCCTAAAAAGGATACCTAGAGAATGAGACTGTATATGTCTTGCCTATTCTTCAAGCTTATCAAAGCTTAAAATAGTTCGAGCGGTCTATTAGTTCATTAATGGGCACAGAGCTAAGCCTTAGACCCTCTAGCATCGCATACATTAACTGCTCCTCTGACATAATTGTTAAGTCCGTTGAAGAAGAGGCGCATGTTTTTATAGAAGTGATTAGATTTAGCCTTTAGATAGCTCATCGATTTGTTTAAATGCCCCGACCTGTGAACTAGACTAAAGATGCGGGCAGAGCATCAAGTGCTACACACAAAATACATCTCCGCTTCCAACCATCCATCTATTCCAACCCACTTCCTTCTTCTCACCATCCTCAATGAAACAGTTAGTGACTAGTAGATCCTTTCATTTACTTCTCGAGATGAAACTAATTCTTATTTTAGTGGACCCTATCAAGCTTGGCATCGCCTTCCGGAATGTGGACGACACCCTGCCGGACCCGTCAAGCTCGCCTACTGCGACTGCTCCATCTTCTGGTGGTACCTTTTCTAACCCTCAGTCTCCGGTTGAAGAAATCACGTCGGAATCTAACTTGCCAGTCGTAAATGAGGCTCTTTCAAGAATCTATTACATGGGTCTACCCTCCAAACCGTCGCTTATCGCCACCACAAGACCCTGTCCTTACGGGGAACCAACAGGTCTGGAAGCCTACTCTGTCCCTAAAGAACTCAGGAAGCTTGGGGATCATCCACTTGCGGCTGCTTGGGAAAGTGGTCTTGCAGCTCAACTTTGTCGCGCTCTAACCGTCTCGAATGTGAATTGGACCAGTCTGGATGCCCTCCGTATCGTCGAAAATAATGAGCTCTCCGGCCCTGCCATTGTCTGGATTGGCGTCGAGTTCGGGGCGCTTAGCTTTGAGGAGGGTAGGGAAGTTGCTCTGAACTGCCGCAAGTTTATCGATGAGCACGGTATCAACGACTATCACGTCGAAATTCGGGAATCTCGCGTGTTAAGGCAGGCTGGTAATCGGTTCCTCAATCCCGGCTCCATCTTTGACCCGACCTTCTCTGCTCGCGAGCCGTATACTGCGACGCTTGGTATTCCTATCTCCGCCAAGGACAGGCCCTGGGCTGAGGGAACAGGTGGTTTCTACCTCAGTGCCGGTGGCGACGATAAGAATATTTACCTCGTCACCGCCCGACATGTCATCCTTCCTATCAACATAGATGACAACGTTGAATATGATCGTAAGAACACGAGTCAGCGCCGCGAGGAGGTAGTTATCCTTGGCACCTCCGCCTTCAATGACAAACTTGGGAACATCGAGTATGGCATCAGAGGCCAGGAGCACGTAGTGATGGACTATACTGAGAGGATAGTATTGCTCAAGGGCATGAACGACCCCGTCTCGGTCAAAACTCGGGAGCGAGCGGAGCAGGAATTAAGAGCAGCGGAAGAAGGACTAGGTGCACTCAAGACACTGCGTAATGAGATTACCACACACTGGACAAGGAAGGAGCAGCGCGTCTTCGGCGAACTCTTATGGGCCCCCCCAATCACTTTCTCCACCGAGCCAAATCATTACACCCTGGACATTGCCATCATCAAAATCGACACGGGCAAGCTCGACGCCGAAAATTACCTAGGTAATACCATCAACATCGGTGACAAATACACACGTCAGCAATTCATGGACAAAATCTATTTGCATCGCTCCAGCTCAACATCCTTCAAATATCCTGCCGATCGTCTCGTCAGGCTGAAAGGCCAAACTCCTGAGAGCGTCCTCTTCGAGCCAGAAATGCTCGACGCTAACGGTGACCCGTGCCTGGTCGTCTTCATGAACGGCTCCAAGTCTGGTATAGTGTTCGGTAGGGCGAACAATGTCTCCTCTTTCACACGCCAGTACGTTGCGGGCCAGTACCATCAGTCGAGGGAGTGGCCTATCTTTCCAACTGACACCAAAGTGGGCCCCTTCTCCGTTGTGGGAGACTCTGGTTCTTGTGTCGCCGATGCCTTCAGCCGTGTCGGCGGCATCCTGACCGGCGGCTCAGGCGCTACCAGTTCGTCCGACATCAGCTACGTCACCCCCATTTCGTATATCATGAAGGTCCTCCACAATACCAAGGGCTTTGAACATGCACACCTCAACCCAGTTCTCGATTAATCCACGGCGGCAAGCTTATCAAGGCTCTTCAGTAACCTTGAAGCCCCAGGGTTGGACTGTGCGTCGAGGTTGACAATTCTGATGCCCGTGTCGGGAATGTGGGGCGATAATCAGGAGGAGGACGTCGGATACGTGTTCTTACATAGGCAGGGTATGGATTGCACTCCTCAATTTCCGTGATGCTGTAATTCTACCTCGCAACGACGCGCTGACGGCAGTTTTCTCCTGCCTCCCACTTGAGAACATAAATGCCGGCGTCCTGCCCAGCCCTGATCTCAATTCTTCAACATTAACCTTCCGCCCGGACACTGCCGCCGCTGCGACCGGCTCCACCCTCGACTCTAGCAGCTCCAGCTTCAACTCCCAAGCATTGACCCTTCTCGAACGCCTTCCAACAAAACCCGAAACTTCAAGATCGATCATCAGCATTTTCCCTCAAGCGTCCCGTCAAAATGGACCATACTTCTCTTCGAGGATCAATCAATACATTAGAAACCCGCATCAAATCATGCACAGAGGACATCGCCGCCGCAGAAGAACGAATTCGGGTACTACGGGAAAGCGGGCCCCAGTTTAACGAACAGTGGGCGATCAACGTTCTCGAAAGTCTGGAAGATGAACGTGTTGCTCAAGCAGACAATGACCTCGTAAGATGGAGTTCCCTCCCCGGCAAGATTGATTCTAACGATGAAGTAGGAGAGGGTGGAGGAGCTGGCTAGGAACATCACAGCTCTAGTTGCTAAATGGTTGGGGGAGTTCAAAGCTCGTCGCGAGTACGAGAGAAATTGTCTCCGTGAGATCGTAGATCAGGACGGATCGCCGACGGACCAGGCCGAACGGTTACTAGGCAATTTCGTGTCATTGCGGCGGTCCCGAGAACTAGAAGGGGATGGACAGTCCTGAGGGTAGAGGCTAGTTTACATTGCGCCTTGGTCTTGACCCGTCTAATTTATGCACATCAGGCACCGTCCTCTTGTTCAGTCATCCTCCCGAGAGCTTCGATCAGTCTTTGGCCGATGGTTCGGACCACGGTAGCCGCATGTAGAGAGCCATGCTCGCCTTCCATGACCTCCTTGAGGAGCGCAAACTGCGCATTTCTCTCCTCTAGTGCCTCAATCTCCGCCTTTAACTGTTCGAGGCGCTCTGTTTTTATGCTCAGTTCTGCCGTCAGCTCGGCTTTTTTGCGAACAAGCTCAATCTTCTGGGAGTCTGCTTCTGGAGTCTATATATCAAGCCACACATTAGCTTCGGTCGATCGGAAATACGGATTTTATCTACCTTCCGCTTCTTCCCAGCGCGTTTGTTCCCATCATCCCCTTCGTTCCTCTTCTTCAAGAGGGCCGTCAGACGGTCCTTTGGGGACTCCATCCCTGAATGAACGTATCGGTAACTGTCCGTGTGGAGAACTCGGTAGTATACTTTGCTGTGTGCAGACAGCCGAGATGGAAGGATCTTTAGTTGATTTATGAGACAGCAGAGATGGAATGATCTTCGGTTGATTGATGAGACAGTAGAGATGGAATGATCTTCGGTTGAGTGATGAGTGCCAGGCACGGGATCATTGTAGAATTCACAGTGAAGCCCCTTCATTCATTGTTCTGGCCTCGGTATTCTAGCACCATCGACACCGCTTCGTACACAGGGAGAGACTCGTACTGTAGATCCAGAGAAAGTTACTTCAAGCTATATAAGAGGCAAATCTAGTTAAGATCGAACCAGAGCTCGGCGAAACCCCAAGCACAACACCCTCAATCCATGCTACATCTCACTATACGTTCCATTATATCCCCAAATGCGCGCACATCTTCCGAGGCTTTGTGCGGGTTGAAAGGAGGTTTATCTGGACATATAATCCGATGAGCATTCTGCAGCGAACACGCAATTCTTCGCGACACCATGCTTCGTAGCAGGCGCATAACGTCCACACCACGGGCACTTCGGTCTCTTATCGGAGCTTCCACTAGTGGACCGCCGATCGAATCCCGCAGGATACGCTCGAAAATGTGCCCGTCAGTGCCAGCCCCCCATTGGAGGATCGCATGGTCCTCGCTGTACCCAAGTGCGAGGATCTCAGCTCTTAACTGTGGGATGGTCATGCCTGAAGTTCTCCTCGACCCGTAGTTACGCCTGAAAGAGTCAAGGAAGTGGGACTTTCTCCAATGGACTGCCTTTAGCGTCTGTTACATCGTATACCGCGTGATCCTTGATGGCCTCCCATAAACCCTCGGCCCCCATTCCATAATCAATACGCATTTGAAGTAGTGGGTGGTTGTCGATCGAGGCAATTGCGAGGCTGAACGGTACATATTCCATGCCTCTTATCAATGTGATGAATTCCACATCGATTATCCACGTTGTTAGAAACAGCGCCTTTAAATGACGTAAGGCGCTTTGCTGACTCTCTTTCAGGGGCATGGCCAATGTGACATCCTCTGCGGGATGGGTCCACGTGCCGGTTACGGAGAAAGACCCTCTTCCCTCAAAGGTCATTGGCCAGCGAACATCATCTCCGAAAAGCAGAGCAAGCAGTATCAGTCGCAAGCTTGACACGTCTAGCGAACGCGAGATACCGGATAGTCAGCAAGACCGTGAGCAAGACCTGCAAAACGGCGAGAAGCCGGATGAAGCGTGTCATAAACCGTCGGACATCTTTAACAGACCAGGAGAGCCATAGATTGAGGCCAGATGCGTAATTGCATCTGATTTTGATCACCCACCAAGTCTCCACCAGAGGAAGCGGAAGCGGAAGCCCGAACACTCGAAGACACCACTGTCTTCTCGTACAATCAAACAGCCAGGCAAAAGAAAACGGATGGATATACATCATCCGAAAGTCAATTGTCTGATACCGAAAGTGAGACGGCAAACAGCTGCCTGCAGTACACGTAAATCGACCGAAAATCAAGTTAAAGCCGACCGCCCACCGACAGTCTTTGCAAGGGCTTGCTAGTTCCGACGAATCAGAAAGCCCGAAGACGACTCAAAGGGTCTCCACACTCAATGACAGACTTGCCGCTGCCTCGGGGTTAAGCAATCTAGACGAATGCGACCGGAGAAAGCGAAAGGAAGGGATTCGCCACCTGCTAAGCCCCCAGAACGCTAAGCGACGCTGTCGCGAGAGGGACGACGACGACGATATCAGGGTCTCTGATGCCCAGTCATCCGATTCGGATAGTCACACTGCGAAACCACGACTGAGTCAAAAGCGGCGGAAGAACAAGCCAAAGCAGCTCTCTGTGCGAGATCAAAGTACCACACCGGCCCCGCGTGCCTCAGTTGCGCCTTCAGAAACCAATGGCGATTAGCTCCTAGTCTGCAATCAGATCTACCAACCACGTGTGACACTCTGCCCTGTCCCAGAGTCCAGCGCAAACTTTGTAGTTGCGTTTTTCTCCAGTCCCTGTGCCATACCGTCAGCTTGCATTGCTCAGAGGGCTCTGTTGGATGGAAACCTGCAAAGCGTATCCGCAGAATCCTCTCAATCGGACATATGCCTGGTGACAGGCTACACATATTTTACTAATCTTGAAGAGTCTACCGCGGGTTCGGGGAGGATCTTTGTTCGTGTCCGTGCTATTGAGGAGAATCCGTACCCGGAAACTGGCATACTTGTCCGTGAAGCTCAGCTTGAGTGGATATCAGGAAAGACGTCAAGGCATCCACTAGATGTGGTCAATCATCAATGTCCTCAAAAAGTGAGTTTGATAAACGATAATGCAACGGCTGTGTCCTCGGATTAACTCTCTTCGCAGATGTTGGCATACTTCGAACGAAGTCTCGTCTTTAAAAATATCTCCGATCCTGCCGAGAGCGATGAGAGCAATGATAGCAATGATAGTAACGAAGAATCTGATTACACGGCCTCACAGCCAAAAGCTAAGCGCAGAGGTAAACCCGTTACATGGTCGGCGGAAGAGGATGCCAATCTTGTGAAATGGAAGGGCGAGGAGAAGAAGTGGGACGAGATTTTCCGACTTATGCCCAATCACACGCCAGGCGCTATTCGGATTCGTTGTAGTACGCTTTCTAAGAAAAGGGGCAGTCGTAAGTAGGTTTGGTTAGTTAGGCGGCGCTTTTTGGGCCGTCTCTGCTATTCTATGATAGAATCGGGAAACTGGGTTGGCCTCCCCGATGCGGGAAGCTTTAGAATGCATGTGAACCCCATCTTCATGAACTTGTCCCAATCGTATAATTCAAATCTCTTTCAACACTCCCATTTAACGAATAACACGCGCTAAGACCGGAGAATTTTCCAAGCGGATGGCGCTAAGGCTATAAGGCAAAGATACTACTGAGTGACTCTAATTAGCTCCGGCTATTACAAGTGCTCCTCTTCTGGATTACGGAAGTCAGCTCCCCGCCGATGTGTGTACTCCCTTTTTAACCGTGCTGATATCTGGCTGCAGCAAGCCCGTCTACGCTTGGCTCGAATCATATAAACCATCTAATCCATCATCGTACGACCCTCCCTATCAGCTACCAGACCCACCCGACGAGATCTTATAAAGTCAGATCCCAATGTCGAGTGGTTCGAACGATCGAGTGGTTCGTACGTTCGAGTGGTTCGTACGTTCGACAGGTTCGGACGATCAAGCAGTTCGTACGATCGAGGTGCCAGACGTGACCACTCACTCGTTCTAAACGCCCGGAGTAATGTTGGCTCATAGCAGACTACCGTAGAGGTTCATGGGTCTCAACCGCTGCCACAGCAGAAGCAACATGGCGCAGATGCGGCTCAGGGACTATTTGCCCAGATGCATAGAACCACCTCAGCCACAGGGAAAGTGCCCCCACGCACTAGGGTGAAATATATACAGCATGTAGATGCCCCTTACATCAGGAGATATACAACGACTGGCCAACACATGACGCCGAGTTAACCATCGCCAAGTGCATGAAGATATGCATGTAGGAAAGCAGTATTGTTACCCGTTACTACCTGAGGTTGCGAGGCCCAGAGTGTGACAAAATAGGCTTCCTCTCCATTTCTGTATCGCCGATTGTTCACCAATTAGACATAGGCAGGTAGCACAACAATGCAGCTTACTCTAAATAGACTGTAAAACTTACCCTGTACTCTTTGGCAGTATAATGCTGTCGATGTCCGACTCTCTATTCTTCACACAAAGTGCTATTCATATTCACTTCTGCCCAACCCAAAGCTGCGATGACGGGCGATGCTATGTACGCCGTACGGAACGTGGTAGGCAAAGAAAAAGGCTTCATCGCCATCAAAAGAATATCAAAAGGCACGCGAATTCTCTCTGAAGAGCCCATTATCATAGTACCTCATGATGTACCCGGAAGTGAGCGACTACAGACAATTGTATTCCAGCAAGTTGAAGCTCTCAGTGAATCCTAGAGATATACCTTCCTCTTTATGCACAACATCCACGCATATCAAAATACTGCTAAATAGTATCTCGGGATTATCCGAACGAACGCCCTCCCTATTGGAACAAACGGAATTAATATAGGAAGAAGAAGAAATCATTAAGCTTATCGAGCCTCACTTTGG
>QQTW01001270.1_pt1 | contig 17470 bp, 17 predicted proteins | sample 1904831 | NCBI WGS metagenome assembly QQTW01 (sample SAMN09435610, study PRJNA476489) | Subsurface metagenome, whole genome shotgun sequencing project. | reverse complement strand
TATACCTAGGTATAGTAGGTATGTAGGGAAGCACAAAGAGGATGACACGATTCAGGGGTGATTCATTGTAGGTTCTCAACGTAAATGCAGCGACTGGTGCACACGGCACGGAAAGAACCGCCCTATCTATCAAATAAATCTAGCCGACCTTGTTGGACGATATGGGCAAATCGTGCGTTTATAACTAGATCTCCAACAAACGACTGTCGAGAATCGAAGTAGGGAAAAAGGTTGTGGGTGAGAATCGAAAGTTATGCCAAGATGCGAGTTATCCTCGAATGTTGAGCCGAATGCAGAAAAGGAAATCTGCTTCGCTCCTGTATGCCGTTCAATGCCGCTCGAAGAGAAAAAAGATTCGCAAAGTCATCATGTAGCGTTCCCGAAGTTGTGAAAGATCTCGAAGTCGATTTTTCCTGAAGTATGTAGAGGTGATAGATCCCCCGTCCCCATCCGCCACATTGTCCCTCAGCTCAGACTGGTCGTTATGCCAGCAATTGAATAACAAGAACCTGCAACCACTCCCATACGCCTCGACGACATCGCAATTAAAATCTTTCCAAACCCACTGCAAAACCCAGGTAAAGCGCCTTCGGACGAAAGGCGATCTCATTCTGAAGTGAGATTTTCTTTCGATCTCCAAAAGAGAAATAAGCGACTAATGCGATTAGCCTTTTTCTTCTCAGGTTTCGCCGCAGTATCCGGTTGAGCCGTTTCTTCGATAAACAACTTGCTCTTTTCACCATACGAGCTTCCGACAAGTCTAGAGAGACTGGCCAGGCTGGACCGCTTTCCAGCGCCAGCATTTCGTACCTTAGTGGTATCTGCTGCAGAGACCGATAAGGAGCGTTCAGCGGATGAGCGTGTGCCGGCACTACTTGAAAAGCGGCCAACAGGCTGTGCATTTGTCATGGTTGAAGCACTACTAGTCAACGACGGGACATCGTCAACGGACATGCGAAGCTCCGGTCCTGGCTCCCCACTGATAAGGGAATTCAATGTATGCCTGTCCGTCAAGGAGGAAGAGGGTGTTGCAAGGCGTTGCATATCGAACGAGGACTCTGTGCCTGGCGATGAGAATGTGGACGAGAAAGTCCGGGGTGTGGCAAGTTGCAGATCAGATGATGGCGATATCAAGTCAATAGGTGCTGATGCCGGGCGTTGTATCATAGGTTCTGAATAAAAGCTGGGAGTTATGGTGGAGTCGTCCGATGTTTTGGAGACAACGGATGGACGAGGCTCTTGGTTGATTGGTACCACCTCGAGATCGCTCGACTCCTCAACAATGACTTCTGAGTTGAGCGATCCGGTGGAGGTGCCTTGACTGACTGCGGAGACGAGTCGTCGGCGTTCCCGATCACTGAGTCCTGAGCCCTTGCGCTTAACGCCTCGATGAGTGTCCACATCATCTTGCCACGACCAGCTGAAGGCCCCGTTGATTGCCATGACGTCTGCATCGACGACCTGGACCCCAATACCTAAGCCCTCGACTTCTTCCTGTCCATCGTTGCTCAAGCTCATTCCAGTAACCGAGGCCTCCGATGCGTCTTCATCCTCCTCTTCATCTTCCTCGAACACAGGCAATTCAGAGACACTTGCCAAATGATGCAAACCAAAATGACCGGCTTGAAGATCAACCATTGCAGGCGCACTGTCAGCCCGACGATGATAGTGCATGCCGGGTCCACCAAAACCGCCTGTAGCTCCACTGCTGTGCATCGCCCTTTTGCCTGCCGTGAATCCCCTGTCCAGGGCGTCACGAAAGTGTGGATTGAGATTCGGTGTGTTGAACGGGCCCATGGCAGCGTCAAGATCGATGACAGCCGGGCTCGTTGCTTCCGTGCCGGCTGAAGGTATTGACTCTCGTGGCTTCCAATTAGCGAAGGTCGACTGAACAGCAGACACACCAGGCACAGGGTCCGCCCGTGCAGGTGGTGTGTGGATCACAAGAGTAGTATCTTCGTCGAAGTTGATTTCCATGGTGTCCAAGACCGTTGCCGGCGCATACTTTCGCAGAGGTGGGGTTGGCGTCCGGCGGCCCAAGGGCTTTGCCTTCTGGGTTCGATGTCTGCCGTTGCGAGACAAAATTGATCCCCAAGACTTAACTCTCTTCTCCTTCTTCGGTACCCTTCGTTCTGGTGACGTTTTCGGTCTAGCACATGACGTTGACTTACAGCGCCTAGTTTTCGGAGCATCGGTGAATGCGGTATCGGTACTCTGAACAAGTGGATCTAGGGGTTCCACTGCTGGAGTTGACAGTGGAGATAGATTCATTGAACTTGTCTCGTCACCAGAAGCACGAACGCCCTCCAGAGACGGTTCGGATAGACCGCCTGCCTGAGTAATAGTCGAGGTATTCGCTGAGACAGAAGGAGAGAAGGGGCGTTCCGGCAAACGGACGTTCGCAGTGGGGTCGCCGGTCACGGTGCCAGTCATGACAGCTCCAGCCGTTTTCGGTCTGGATCGCCCGAAATCTCGTCCAAATGCGTTCTGAAAGGTTGGGCGCCCGGACTTTGCCATAGGCGGGCTTGCCGTGCCACCACTGACCAGGGATGTGATGCTGCCCGAGACCGAGTGCGATCCTTGGACAGGTGACATGGTACTTGATGCCTCGGATGACACTATCGATAGCGGGCGTGGGATGAACTCCAGCGTATCCGAGAACTCCACTCTAGCACGAGCTTGACCGGAAGCGGGAGCGCTCTCTCGACGAGTACGGGGCAGTGGTGATGGCTGCCCGGCAGGACTATGGGGTTCTTCTGGCCTATCCTTCGCTACTTCATGACTGTGGTGGACTTCTGTAGCTGAAGGAGTATTGGGTGCGCTGCCAGTCCGGAGGCTGAGCCTCGGTTCCGAAGGGTTGACGATGAGAGAGACGTCGTGGCTGGAGATCGCACCGGAACGCCGGTGAGCATGACCGCGTCCGCTTGCAGGCGGTCCCAGTGCGGCTGTCGAAGTGGGCAACGGCAGAGGTCCCTCCCGCTTGGTCGGACTGGTGCTCATCAGGCCCAGACCACTTGCTCCTCCATCACCGCCTATGAACTCACTACCACCTCTACGGTGTCCCCCACCTCTGACGCTGATGCCGGAGTTTGGTGTTGGTGACTCTGGTGGAGTGTTTGTGGCTTCGACGGGTTTCGTTGGGTCAGAAGGTCGGAAGTCAAAAGCAGGAAGGTCATTCGTAGATATACGATTGGGTCTCTGAGTCTTCAGCGCTCTCGGGCTGACTCGGGATAGTGGCCGGTTGCTGAAAGTTGGAGGACAGGCATCGGCCGTTGCAGACAGATTGCGTCGTGCCGGGAATACGAAGGGTGGATTCGGTTCTGGGGCGACGTGCCCCATCGTGGATCCAACAGCACCAACAGTATTTTCCAGGTTGCTTCCCAGATGAAAACGATCGACGGGCAAGACTACTTCCGCCATACCACAACTCCAATGTTCTGTTCTCCCGGGTTGCAACCACGATGCGATATGCCTCGACGGCTGTTGTGAATCTGCTCTCGTCTATTGGTGGGGGTGGAGCGGCATTCTAGGGCGTTGTTTGACCTGAGTACCTAGCAGATTTCTTGTGATCGATCGCAGGCGAGATCTACATAGGTGGTGTTCAAGCAAGCTTTGCTCTGGACCGTGCTCGAGAAATTTGATGTCGTTCAGGACAAGTTGACTTGATAGCCAATTGGAGCGATATTCCAAGATCTGGTGATAAGCATGAGCTCAGTCCTTCAGCATGAGATGTATATGATGACGTTGGTAGAAGCGAACTGTGAAAGTTACCTCAGGTTTTCGGAGCTGGCAAACGAAGTTGACAGGTCAGGACGAGGTGGATAAACACAAAGGGGGACGTTGAATGAGTGTGGGAAAAGAGTGGACGGCCACAGTCTGAACAGAATCTCTCAGTTCAGGATACTGGACCAGGTCAAGCTACTGTAACTAAAAAGGATGGTGAAAGAGAATGGCGGTGATGGAAGGCACTCGGTGGACGACTTGGCGGAGTGAGGACAGGAAGGTAAGGTAAGTTAGAAGTCGGGAGGGGGACAGAGAGTGGCTTTGGCTCTTGAATTTGGCTTTGGGCATGGGGTCTTTGAACCTTCTTGGATGGGTTTGGCCAAGATAAGCTTAGTGCCTAGTAACTACCATGGCTTTAGCGAGATTAAGCCGATCTAGCCCGTAACAGTAAGGTGTCTCAGGCAGATCAACATCAACAACCGATCATACCTACAGGGAGGAGAAGAAGAGGTGCGTGCGTACAGTCAAAGCTGTTGGAGTACGGGTGCAACTGACTTGGCTATCCTCACCTATAACTAAGGTATGGGTATCATGTACCTTTGGTAGCAGGACGGTACCTTAGAGGAAATCTTACCTGCATTTACATTTACATACGGTACCTACCTATGCATCGACCGTGTTCCTTTGCCTTTGGGATCGGGTTGATTTGAGATACCAGAGGTGCTTACTGACGCCATGCAGGGCCGCTACATACTTTACTTAGTGGTAATGGGACCGATTTGATAGATTGAGTTCTTACAGTAATTGTCCACAATGGAAGTAAACTTACCGCGTCAAGCGACTGAGAGAGGAGTAAGGTAGAGTTTTACCTGAAGTACGAGGTGATGATCCGCAAGAGCAAGGTATCGGCAAGGTAAGACTATGTATACTCCAACTTTGTTGGTTACCTTAAGATATCGATCGTATCATAAGTTCATGGTTGTACACAAGCTTCGCAGGTTTCTTTCGAACTTCGAACTGGGGATTGATTATTCTGGAGATTTGTGGGTTACAGATCCCGATGTTTCGCATTGATGAGGCAAGGTATTCCCAGGTCACTCGTTCATTCATCATTCATTTCTTCATGCGTCTCGGCCCCACTCCGGATCTACAGTTAATCGGTGCTAAGGTAAATCCTAAATAAACATGACTACCTTGCCTTCAAGGAAAATTGTCAGGATACTGTTCGAGTAAACAAAGATCTTTCATCGAGAAGCGGACAAGACTTGGCTTATCATACTCTGAATAATGCATCTAGAACTGAAGTCATGTTGAGCGTACGGAGGGACCTTATATTACTTGCGGTAACCGCTCGAGGACTTGGGACTGCCATGCTTGCAATTGCATGTAACTTACCCAACCGCAAAAAACAGCAACAGGTTCATCCCGGATTCTAACGTTACCTTGATCAATGCAGCGAGGACGCTGCATCGGAGCAGACTGCATATTCGCACATCTGGATACCGTACTGGACCGATGCAGGGAGTCAACATGGAAATGGTCTTCTGATTGGCTCTCCCTTTGCCTTGCTCGGCGCTGGCTGCTTTACCCATCAATTTCGGCGGCGAAAAAAGAAGAACACAACCGCATACTCGTACTCGTAGTTAAGTGCGACGACCCGGGAGTTTTCCCGGCTTATGTAAGCCAATAACCTTGAAGCTTGGAACGATCAACGGCCATTGCAAATACTACTCATTGTATGACCTGCTCAGATCGATGTTAAGCAACTTGGCACTCCATGCGAAGTGCTCACCATCTTGGTCTTCAGGCTGGCAGTCTTCAATTCTTTCGTTTTACTATCATCCACTTCGACCTCGACGAGTAAGGCACACGCGATCCTTTGCCGGCACCTCTACAGAAACCGATTTGCAAGGCGAGTCCGATGCAAAGAGGCCCCCGTCGGTACTCGGCACCGTGTATGTCAGCTCGCCTGCTTTGGCTGTAAGGAGTCCCAACCTGTCAAGTCTCAGGAAGCGGTCAAGCGAAATGGAAGCTGAAGGGAACTGATGAGTTGACTGATGTGTAGACAACCAAAGATGTACTACACCGTCTCCCGAAACTGCGCCCGGGGAAGATTAAACCTTCGTTGCTTATCCTACTCTTGACTCCGTCACTCTCGAAGTGGCTGGACAAGGGTCAGGACTTTGTCCAGAATGCTTTGTGCCATATCTTCTCGGACAGGGGATATACGTATGAACTTGATGTACTTGCTGCCGTAGTCGATCGTTTACCAGACCCGAGGAGGGAGCTTTGGACTCAACTTTCGTTCGGACTGGGGGCCCGGCAGCCTACATCGCTCCATCAAGGACGGGAAGGTGTCACTTTTCTGATATCGAACTCGCGAAAAGTGGTCCCTGATCTATTCGCTACAACCCCTGGGAAAGGTGACCTTGATACGACGAGTCTCAACCAACGTGGTGCAATATCATTTCGTCTTGCAGGAAGTGTCCAAGACGGCAGGCCCCGTCTGGTACCGCCAAAGTTAGTGTCATACGAGATAGAGATGCCTCTGGCGAACACGGTGTTCCACAACGGGCGTTCGTCAACGATGACAGCTTCACGGTGGGCTTGGTTGGAAGGTTCTACACCGCGGCGGCTTGAGGTCATCCAAAGCCGCGATTTGCAGCATCAGCGAGTACTGATGCCAATCGACGCCAGGACCGCACTGCGCAAATCTCATTCCCTAGGATTTCCGCTGAAGACACTGACGGTCCCTTGGATCATTGCATCCGCCATGGGTAACATTGTCCGTGAGGTATACACCGACGCGACCGCATCGAACACCATGCCCGCATCCGGCGGCCTTGAGGCTGCAGTAAATCAATATTTCCACATGAGCGGTCGGTCTCCTGAACCCGTCACTGTTTGGGCCCTGATAACACTAAAAGAAAGATGGCATGGGGAGCCAACCGTCACGGAACTGCCCACCCTGGGTTACTTTGAACGCGGTTCTCGACTGCATCGCGTCTTGAGTGGTGGTGGTGGGTACGGGAAGAAGAAAGGCTTACTCTCTCTAGATCCAGACGCTCTTCATCGTTCTGGAACCGGTCTATCATCTTTTGGCACTGGTGAGAACCTAGAACAAGAAGAAACGGAGGCTCTGGGAAATGTTGCCAAAAAAGGCGACGTTATTCAATTTTTCCTCTACTTCCCAACAGCTAAGCTGCCACCTCCTGATGGACAAAGTGTGAGCCTTTCCCGAGCAGAGATCGATTTTGGAACCATACCCTCCACGATTGATACAATGCCGGATACCGAACCCCAGTTGCCGAGCCCCGGTCAGGCGGCACACATCGAATACCGTGACGACATATTTGGCGCCTTGTCGGAACAAGGGATGAGCCTTACCATCGATACCTATGGCCCTCTCGGTATGGATTCAGTTGGTGCTCACCGTCTCGGTCGTGTGGTGCAAACCAAGCTTGATGTGCCGTTCACGAGATACCGTTTTAGGGTGTACAATCCACCCGCACTTGAGCTCAAGCCTCGCCTTCCACGGAAGAAAGAGATCATGGTTGCAACTACCAAGCCTGCCAATTTACAACAATCCCGACCGACCCCGCTGCCGAAGCCTGTTGTCCAGAAATCCCGCCCAACTCCGGTGCCCAAGCCTGTTGCCCAGAAATCCCGCCCAACTCCAGTGCCGAAGCCTGTTGAGCGGGCCTCGAAAGTCAAAAAGTCTGCCGACAAGGATGCACCTGCAATGACGCTTGAGGAAGCGTTGAGTGCACTAAGGCCTCAGCCGCTGCAATGATACTGCAACCGATTATAATGGACGCGGTAGATTATCATAGGCGTTGTGCCATATTGCTTGGCCGGTGAAAGGCCATATTGAGCACTTAGCTGGCGTCGACTATCTTGGAAGGCATGTGGGATCGTCTTCAAGGGAACTGGCTTTACAATGAACGAAAGTGGACATCCGAGTTTCAATACTTCATTTGAACTCCAGCGATGAACAACAGGAACTGAACGTCATTCGGATGCACAGTGCTTAGAAGATCATAACCTCGACAATGAGTCAGGCGAACATAGACCTGTATCACTCAAAACGCAGGATAGATGTAAATTGAAAAATGAGAATGAGCATGTCACACGATGTAGCTAGATCATGATTTATTGCGCGCATCATCGAATACGTCAACATCCAACTCCTCCATAACCCCAAGTACCACCCCTAGACTCTCCATGAAGCCGTTCACAGCGACCCTCAACATTCGATTCGTCGTAGCTTTATACTCGGTCCGCAGCACCGTCTTCTCCTGCTCCTCGTTTCTCCTTCCAGCTTGAATCTCATCCACCTCAGCTAGGGTGCCTGATGCGGTCTCACATGCCGCTACCAAAGAAAAGGAGCGAGAAACAAGGGCAGAGAGTTCGGCGTCCACCTGTAGGGCGCGCAGGGCCGAGCTGGCAAGACGGTGGGTGGGAAGAGGGACGTCTATTATCCTAAGGACATTGATTGCCATTGTCAGTATTGTTGTGCCAAGGTGGAAAATGGCTGGACGTACAACGAGTATGGAAAGGCTGGATCGATGGTTGATGCCGCCATTGGTTTTGCGCCGACAGGCTCCAAGACAGCCACACCAGCAGAGCTACCCTGTCGTAGATTTGCGCCTGCGGTCCCAGGGGTGGAGCCAATAATACGGTACTCGAGATTGTCGGTTTCAGATGTGTTGCCCGTGACGACAGCTAGCGTGTCTCGATCGGGCAATAACAACATCGCTAGCGCTCTTTCCTTGCTTGGCAGTCATATCAAATCGCTTTTCGATGTTCTGCAACTCACAACATCACTCACACCCTTCGTTCTTACACATACAACGCTCACTTCACCCTTTGTATTGTTAGAAGCATACAATACTCCCAACATACATTTAGGAGTGAGAAAGTCCCTTTGCAGAAAGACTGTTTTTGCTGGGAAATCGCATCTTGTACTTTGAACTTACCAGAATAACGGCCCGCGACTTCTCCGAGAGCTATCGGCGACTACTCCCTCGCACTTGGAGCAGGTACACTACACCCGTGAAGTGGAATGTCTCCTTCCACAGCTACCAGCTATGGGCAAGTGATTGAGTATATCCAAGGTACGTTGCTTGGCCTATCGCAATCGCCAACTTATGGCAATGGTCAATGCTAATCTAATAATGTCGCAACAGACCGACTCTATCTCGCCTCCTATACCCATTCGCCAAACTCTTCCACGCCGTTTCCATACCCCACTACAACCCCGAGAACACCGCATAAGCGATCTTCAAAGTCACAGAATGGCCCCACACCCGTACCTGTTGCGAGCGGTCCCAAAGTCCACCCACCTGTGTATTTCTCGATAGACGAGAGCTTATTATACAACGCATTTCATGCCGATTTCGGTCCACTACATATTGGCCATCTCTACAGGTTTGCTGTACAATTGCATGATGTTCTCGGCGACCCAGCGAACAATGAAAGAGGCGTGGTGTTCTGGAGCAAGGCAGATGCTAGGAGTAAGCATACTTCCATGATCGGGATTATCAAGTAACACGAATGCTAACAGAGATACTGCTGTGTAGGCAGAGCGAATGCGGCCTGTATCTTGGCCTGCTATATGGTTATGATCCAGTCGTGGCCACCACATCTGGCGCTTGCTCCCATAGCACAAGCAGACCCGCCTCTGATGCCATTCCGAGATGCCGGCTATAGCCAAGCAGACTACGTTATCAATGTCCAAGACGTGGTGTATGGCGTCTGGAAAGCGAAAGAGGAAAGTCTTTGTGGGCTTCGGGACTTCAGCCTGGAAGAGTAAGGCACGCACTCATTTGGGACCTTGATCGCTTTACTCACGTGGATGTGCTAGGTATGAAAAGTTCGAGAGAGTCGACATGGGAGATTTCAACTGGATCTCGCCGCAATTCCTTGCCTTTGCGTCTCCGCAACACCAACCGACAGCTCCAATTGCGCCATCCTCTCCATTGTACGCTACATTACCAACAACGATCGCTGCTGTCAGAGCCTCCAACCTCCCAACGCCATTCAAGAACGTACTGTCTCACTTTTCTTCGAGAAACATCGGTCTTGTCGTCCGGCTAAACTCCGAGCTGTACTCCCCGTCCTACTTCACTGCTCTGGGCATCAATCACATTGACATGATCTTCGATGACGGCACTTGCCCACCACTCCCACTCGTTAGAAAGTTCATCAAGCTGGCGCATGAAATGATCACGATAAAGCACAAGGCAATTGCAGTCCATTGCAAGGCAGGATTAGGCCGGACGGGATGTTTGATCGGCGCATACCTGATTTACAGACATGGCTTCACGGCAAACGAGATCATTGCGTTCATGCGCTTCATGCGGCCAGGTATGGTTGTGGGCCCACAGCAACATTGGCTACATCTGAACCAAGGTATCTTCCGAGAGTGGTGGTTTGAGGACACGATGAAGGAGAAGCTTGCCCTTGTCTTGCCATCTACACCAACGAAAACAAGCCAAAGGCACCGTATCTTGGCAGACAGCCAGACGGCGACTCCACCGAATGGAAGCCAACAGAGCAAGCGATCCGCACTTGGTGAGATCGACAACAACGAAAGTCCTGCTGTGAGCGTGATGGATGAAAATCTGCCTGCGCCAACACCTGGTCAACCAAGGAAGACCGGCAGGACAGACAGCAGACATCACCCGTACTCGAGAGCTGCGTCCGTGGGCTATGGTATCGAGAACGAGATGGAAGGAAAGCCGGCAACGGAGGTGGTCTCCGTGCAGGCTCATCGCCAGAGTCAAGGCGGATCCGAGAGCGAGGAGGAATGGCAACTGCGCGTCATGGCTCGCCGTGCATCGTCTCGCTCGCCGCTGTCCTCCGAGAAGAAAAGGGCGGTCAGCTACACGACAACGACCACCACAACACACACCAGCTACAGCACCGCCCATCCCGGTCCTGCAGAAGACGTGGAGAACTGGACTGCCGAAAACGGAAGGCCCAAGACACCCGGAAGTACCAAGAGCGGCAGTGGCAGCGGAGCGTTGGGCGTGGCTAAAGTCAGAGCAACCCCGCGACGCAGCGCGGACAGCAGGAGTGAGAGCAAGGGTGTTAGGAAGACTAGTGGACGGGTCGGAAGCGTTGGCGTTGCCTCGATCGGCAGGGCCAAGTAACTGCACTTGTTTACCATGAATCTGCTTGAAAAGCTCTTGAAAGAGTAACGTTACGAGTCATGCTTGGCTTCTCGCTGCGGCACTGGGGTTGATGCTTTTCTCTCGCATGCTTTTCCGTCGTTGGACACAGAACTGCTGTTTTCCCAGTCATGCATCAAGCTGATCCTTCCATGGTTTCGGCTTTGTTTTCGCTCGCTAAGTGGATAGGGAGGGATTATCGGCGTTGCTTCTCGGCTAGCTGGCGTAATAATGCCGTCGGCTTCTTACCATTTGTCAAGTATGATGGAGACGAACTGAGGTTGTCATACGAAACGCTAGAAATTCATTATACTCTTCAAAAACATGAGTCTGGAAGTGGAGAATTGGCAGCTTAGCACAATCTCGTATTGCATAACTAAGAGGTATGTTGGTGATCTAGGCGACAAGTTTGTCTCTTACTTACCTTGCTCTCTACCTTCTATACCATACTTAAAACCCATGACTCTCAAATAAAGCGAATGCCTTACAGTATCAGCTGGGACTTGGACATTACTCCGCGCACAGTACCACAGAACGGAGCTGCAGCCACACCCGCAAAAGCTGCATGAGAGGTGCTAGCAGCCTACCTATAAGGTATACGAGCCCTCATTTACAAATGCCAGAATCTATGCCACATGCAGTCATCATTTAGCAAGGGTACCATGTCTTACAAATCGTCTTTCCATTTCCCTTCTCTACCACCTCCCAGCATACCTCGAACATCTTCAATCTTTTCATCTCTACATATCTGCACCTCCACTCTGCATCTCAACCCGCATAATGTCCGAATCGACCCTCCCCAAACCCTTACCTCTAACCGTATTCACAGCCGCCACCGCCCCCGGCATATACAGCTGGTCATCCTTCGACAGCAAACTCGAAGCTCGCCTACGTTTCTCCCACCGGGCGTACGTGCGCGCTCCAGGAGCACCGAACAAGGGACCGAGGGGAAAAGTCCCTTACATTACCATCGGCACCACCAATGACCAGCAAAATCAACAATATGACTCCAACGAAACGGTTTCCCATAAAGAGGGTGTTAAGTTGCCGGCGACGATGGGCGATTCGACGCTGATCGCCAAAACGCTGGTCGAAATTGGCGAATTGGAGGATCTGAATGCGGGTTTGGATCCGATGCGAAGAGCGCAGGATTTGATGATTAGGACCTTGATAGAGGAAAGGATATACTGGTTCTCTGTGAGATCTCCCCTCTTTCGATATCCTCCCGTCTCTCCCCTCGACGCTGCACCGGAAAGCCCCACCCTGCATCTCCTCCCCCGACGCTAACAAGCCATGCTGCACGCTGCAACAGGCCTACGAACGTTGGATGGAACCCCAGAATTACTACATCATGCGCGACATCGGTCCCCTATGCAACATGCCCTACCCTCTCCGCGTGATCGTCGGATACATGATTTGGCGAACCATTCGACGGAATTATTACGGTCAGGGCGTGGGTCGCTACACGGATGAGGAAAGGCAGATGTTTGCCGAGGAGGCGTGGGCGGCTTTGAACGAGATTTATGTCGGTAATCAAATGGGCGGAGGGGAGGGGGATCGGTGGGTTCTGGGTGGCGAAGGACCGACAGAGGCCGATGCGAGTTTGTATGGGATTCTCGTGGCGGGTTTGTGGGCTGAGGCCGCGTGAGATCCTCCAATCGTCATTTTCAAGCTATGTTGGCTTGCTTGTCGTTGATGGGGATGTGCTGACTCTCTGGTACAGCAACCCGAAGGCGGCAAAGGCACTTCGACGGTACCCTAGGCTGGTGCAGTATGCGGAGCGTCTTCATGATAGGTATTTCCCGGAGTATGAGAAATGGGCTTGATTTAGGGGCTATGCTGGGTTCTGACAAGAGTGACAAGTGTGTATCAAGTATGGGCGAATTCCGTTGTCTCCACTCAATCTGTACTCAGATATCTGGCATGGTTGATCAATTTGACAAATGCCCTACTCACTTTATCTCTGGTTGGTGGATTATGTAAGTCGGACCTTAACCGAGACTGACTATCCTCGAATGCAAATCAGGGTCCACTCACATGACATCAATTCAATTCAACGGATTTGAATGAGGTGGTACCTATGGTAGACCACGCTTGTGCCATTGGCTCCCATCAATTCGAACGGCGGCGAAATGAAAGTAAAATCACGGAACGGACAGATGCTAATTAGTAGGACCCGCTGGAACAAATTTGAAATTTGAAGCTCAACCATGGCACAATGCTGGCCAGTCGGAGAGAAGAAAGTCAGCGGCCCGCAGTCTCTGACGGTGATGGCATCACCTGGTTGGGCTTTATATATATGTGACAGATCCTGTTCGGAGATCCTTATATACGGGATAGCACTTTCCTTCACTAAATACACAGGAGAGATCTCATAGTCACCTCCGGTCTACATAATCTTCGCAGTGTGAACTCGCAGCCAAAGTGTCTCAGCATCTCCTTGCCTTCGACTTCTTCTTTTAAGGCTTGAAATCATGGCATCAGTCATGCCCGCCTCCGACGCGGTTCTACCAACCAGGAAGCCAGGCGTCCGTCGTCTTTCGACCTTGACGGTTGTGCCGCCAAAGCAATCTCTACCTTCCAAAGATGCTCATGAAACGGCGGCGACTTTGGGCAGGGCGAAGCATAATCTGGATGATACCAGTTCTGGCGCCACAACCCCTATAACGCCTGCAGAGACCACTGTCACAGACTCTTACGCCTTCGCTTTCGACATCGATGGTGTCCTTATCCGGGGTGGCAAGGTCATCCCTGAAGCTGTCGAGGCGATGAAGGTTCTGAACGGTGAAAACGAATACGGGATCGAAGTGTAAGCCCGACAAGCTCTTCGCACTCCCATTTGACCAACCGAATATAGTCCTTATATCTTAGTCACCAATGGCGGGGGCAAGACAGAGCAAGAGAGATGTCTGGACCTGAGCAAGCAGCTGGAGATTGAAATATCTCCTGGGCAATTCATCTGCGGCCACACGCCCATGCGGGAGATGGCTGAACGTTACGGCACCGTGCTTGTCGTCGGAGGCGAAGGAGAGAAATGTCGACACGTCGCCGAAGGATACGGCTTCAAGGACGTCGTCACTCCCGGCGACATCATCAAGGACAATAAGGACACCACACCTTTCCGAAAGCTTACAGAGGAGGAACACACTCACTCTCGTGCTCGAAACTTCGGTGAGATCGAAATCGAAGCGATCTTCGTCTTTGCGGACAGCCGAGACTGGGCTGGTGATCAACAGATCATTCTTGATCTCCTCATGTCCAAGAACGGCAGACTCGGGACACGCTCGGACACCTTTACCGAAGGCCCACCGCTCTTTTTCTCACACAACGACGTGGTGTGGTCCGCCTCCCATGAACTCACTCGAATCGGCATGGGCGCTTTACGCGCGTCCCTCGAAGCAATGTACAAGGCCGTCACGGGCAAAGTGCTGCAAACGACGGCCTTTGGCAAGCCTCAGATCGGCACGTTCCAGTACGCGACGCGCCTGCTCCGGCAATGGCGCAAGGACACCCACGGCATCGACTCTCCACCGGAGACTGTGTACTTTGTCGGTGATACTCCCGAGTCCGATATTCGCGGCACGAACGAGTTTGACGAGTCGCCGCTGAGTGCGAATACTTGGTACTCGATCCTTGTGAGGACTGGGGTGTTTCAAGAGGGTACCGATCCCAAATTCACCCCTAAGGCGACGGTGGACCATGTCTTGGAGGCTGTGAGACACGGGATGAGGCGAGAGTTCATCAAGTCTCAGAAGCTGAGCTCTGTGGCCTTGGCGGAGAGAGTGGATGATGCCGTGGTCGACTCCTAGTCGTCGATTGCCTACTCAGTTGTTCTCGGGTCATCGATGAGTTTTATTATTTCGTGAGACCTTTACATTGGGGGGAACTGTCCTCAAAGCGAGCGGTTCGTCTGTATGATGTTGTTGAGGCACCTCGTTATACACATGGCGCATGGGTGCGCCGACCAGCGACATTGGCATTTGATGGATAAGAGTGTGGAATGGCGTTCCCTTGCTTGACTTGATACCCCATAGACTATAATACCCGGCTAGACATCTATATGATCGATCATGCAGTCACAGATCCGCTATCATGCATGATTTTCTCCTGCTCCCTTTTCACTTTTTACCGAAGACATTACCTTACCATGCACAACATTAGGTAGTTACGGTAAGCATCCGCCTTACATTACCTTGCCTTACCATCTCCGCATCTGTAGAATAACTGTAGTAAGCAGCCAGCGCATACTGTGGTTACTCATAAAAAGGCGCACAAGCATCAGCCTTGTTTCCCGTATAATCAATAATATGTAACTAACTTGGTCATATGTAGATTGGAATGGATGATGCTAGATCTCCCTGCACCACGAGGACCCATCAACTTGGTCGAGGTAGTCTGATTGGCCCAAGCGGACTTCGAGGCTGGATTGTTTCTCAAGTTCCAGGTCGCTTACACCCGCGATTGCTTGTGATCCCTACAGTACAGTACAGTATGTAATCCCTTCCTTATACGATACATACATAAATGTCTTTCATAACAATCATCTGGTCAAGTCGACATAAACGCCGTGACCAGACCCTGTGATCCTGATTGTTATTTCATTTTCTGCCGTGTCTTTCAACTTCCTAGGGAGTCATTCGTTCACGGTCTCCCCAGATTCAACGACGGCAGCAGAACCTCCGAGAAACTGTAATCCGGGGAAATGCGGATGGTCTGGAGAGGGTCATAACTAGCATTCACCCCTCTCGTACGGGATCGGTCCTTTGAAAGATCTGAACGCCTACACTTTACCTCACCTCGAATATCACTTAGGCATCCCTTCCAAGGTGTACAGTGTTGAATGATACACATGCTTTATACGAGATCTTGCTGGACGAGAATAACAGCGGCGAACGGGAACAGATACGAGAAGGGAGCTAACACACGAGTTATGTGACATCTGGACAACACTTTGCTTGCGAAGAACAGATGTGCTGGTGATAACGTTCGTGGTGCCAGCAACTGCGAGTCTTCTCACTGAGGGTCCAACGTGGTCTGCCGCAATGGTTCCCAAGATGGAATCATTTCCGGCCGAGAGCTCGACACCTACCTTCGAGATTCTCGGCGATCCTTCAGAGACGCTGCAAATACCAAATCCCGAGATGCCAAAGACAAGACCCTCAAACACTCGACGATCCACGGATCCGGCTTCTGAGATAGCATCACAACTTACTGGCAACGGGACATTACCAATACGGACGCGCAACCGCTCGCCATTCTCACGAAGCCATCTCCGATCTCGATCTTCGGCGACCGCTCTGAGCGCCCCTCTCATGACAAGAGCACACTCCTCTCCCATGATGGACACAAGCGGCAAGATCCTCATGTCCACCAACATTACCAGACGACCATCGAGCCCACTTGGCACCCCAGGTCGCCGGACAAGTCCACTACGACGACCCATCGATGAAACATATCCGAGCTTCGGAGGCCAGATCGATATCTGGGAGACGATCTCAGAGAATCAAGAACTGGAACTGACGCCAAGAGCAAGCACGACGAACACAGATCCCATGCTGAGTTCACCGATAACCATACATCAACCATTCGCTCGAACCCGTCGACGACCATCATCTCCACTCCATCAAGTCGGCCAATCAACCATGTTCAGCCCCCATGCCGCATCCGCATCTGCATCCATCAGTTCCTCACCATTGCTCGCCCCAACCAAATTCAACGAACCCTATCCATCCAGCGTCTCCTTCTCCTCCTCCTCCATGCCCTCAACACCGACATCTCTGCGCTCTCGATCACCCAGCATTTCATCCCTCGAGACGATCCCCGACTCCCCCGACGCCGAAGAAGCCGCGCTCGAAGCCGAGAACATCGCTCGACTCAAAGCGGCCGCCGACGAGGAAGATGGGCGTCGTGGCGTGAACGGTGGGGATGCGCCGCAAAGAAGGGGTAGTACTGAGTCCGGACCTGGGGGGAGTATGGTTCTCGGAGCGAATGGCTTTGGAAATGTGTTTGGGGCGAGGGATAAGAGGAAGAGGTGGAGTGTTTGTGGGGCGGAGAGGAGGGGGGATTTGAATATGGATACGATTTGGGAGGACTAGTTTGTGGGACTTCGAGCGTACACGGCTCTATCTCTGACATCGGTCTGTGGAAGCAACTTGTATAGTCCAGCTCAACAATCCGAACGATTTTCTCCTTCAATCCTTCGATTCCTTGTCCCAGCCGTTCTCTCGCATATCCGGCGCTCATCCATCCCAACTGTCTCCGAGTGCTCCATTCCAACTACCTCTGACTAGGCCTGGCCCTCCTCAACACCACACGAACACGAACACGAACAGCACGCGCATACGTACATACATCTTTTACCACCAACGCGGCGATACCCTATCTCTCTCATCTGATCTTCCAATTCAACTCGCACCTGCGTCAGAGTTACACTGCCTTACCTTCCTGTACAGACAGACCCCCATCCCTTGGTGATGCGGAAACGACATCGTCAGTTACGCACACTCGATTACAGATGGACTCTGGCCGTTTTAGCTTCCGGTGCTTGATCATGCACATTAGCAATCACTGAT
>QQTW01001269.1_pt1 | contig 17476 bp, 16 predicted proteins | sample 1904831 | NCBI WGS metagenome assembly QQTW01 (sample SAMN09435610, study PRJNA476489) | Subsurface metagenome, whole genome shotgun sequencing project. | reverse complement strand
ACTGGGGAGAAGTCGTGCATGTGAACAAGGCGTTTACTTGGTCTCTAAGACAAATACGAGCATCTTTGACAAGCTATATACACACTTCCGAAATTTCTCTAATGCTCTTGGATATGCTGTACGATTGTGCTGCCCACAAGCTCTTCAGCAAGTGACTGTCTGATCTGATGCTTGAGAGCCCTCACAGGAAGTGGCTGAGCACGGAGCTAAGTGCTGTCCGTGATGTGAACTTCTAGATCACCTTCAAATTTCGAGCTTCACCATATCCATTGTATGCCACCCCTCTGAGGTTCCATTTGGCACGGACACATTGAGTGTTCCCACCTGCGTCTGTCGCTCGGCTGAGTATTCGCCGGTTTGCACCCCTCTCCAACGTGACAGTAGCGTACCATAGCGCCCAGCACCATTTGCCCCTTTCGTGAGCCCCGTCGCTGATAGCAGCATTCTCCCAGGTCTCACCATCATTAACCGAGATCTCCACCTTCGTTACCGGCCCCTGGTCGCCTTGGGGCAGGGCGTATCCCTTGACCGTAACCTGAGAGGCACTACTTAAAGTCTCACCACTGCGCGGCACGGCGATAACAGAATTGACCGGCATATCTTGAAGGGCAGGAGTCACATCCCAATACTTTTGGGCAGCCTCTTTGTCTGTAGCTTCTGGCGGTAAGATCTTGTAATCATACCGTTGATAGAAATTATCCGATTCAAGAGCCTGTACGGTGATACGATCCAGCCATTTGACGGAGCGTGCCCCTGCAATGCCAGGTGCAATGATGCGAAAGGGATAGCCATGCTTGACAGGTAGCGGTCGGCCATTCATCTATGAATGACTTAGTGCCGGCATCTTTCAACATACCAGCAGATAGCCTCACCTCTAGGGCGATTACCACATCTCCATCCGCACGCAATGCCCTCCCCAGTTCGATACTTGCCCCGTACCAATCGTCTTCTTGACACTTCACTTGAAAACTGGCGAAAGCAACGTGAGCTTGTTTTGGGCCCGACGTGTTCACACCAGCATGAAGTAAGATATCCCTCAGTCTAGGGCCTTTCCAGACGCAGTTCATCACGGCCCCATCACCCCAATCAATGCCCTCAACTTCTTTCAGTAGGGTTCTCATGGTATGCCGTCGATTGCCGGCACATTGTAGGGCACAAATGACCTCGTGATGCTGAAATTCATGTTGGAGCTGTCCAACGGTGAGCTTGAGTTCGTTGACTACGTCACCGTCAACGTGTAAGATGTGACTGTCGGCGTCAACGTGCGGTATAGGCCCATGATTCCTGTCGTAGACGTCTTTCTCCGTGATGAAACTGCCTGGTGTCAGCAAAGCCGATTGTCGGATAAGGATTGTTAGGCTTGGCACACTGGGTGATAAGCTCCTCGACCGGAGGTTCTCGATTGAGAGGATGCTCCACTGAGTACTCCACCTACAGTTCGTCCTCTATCAGTAATGTGAGCATTTCGAGATGAATCTGCGTGGTTGGAATGTGAGGTGGACAATCTGTATACTCACGAAGACCATGGTTTACAATCTCTCATAAATGTGCCTGTTGAAAGCAAAACCCTATGAAGAAATTCATGGATTGGTTGCCCGACCACCACTGCCCTTGCCGGGTCAGCGTCAACTGACTGACTCCTCCTACCCGTTTCCCATTGTGTGTCACAATCGACTAAATCTAGGCGCATCGCATCCAATTGACCCGAAGGCCCCTTACAGTAGGTACTTAAGTGGTCTGTTGATCACTCGTCTTACCGACTTCTGTGAGCAACGTGAAGTAGGTATTCAACTTACCTTATTTGTACAGAGTCTTGTGAAGATAGAGACACGTATCATATGGGCTCGGTCCTCTAGGCGTCGTACTTTCACATGCGGACGGTCTCTGTTAAGGTACCTTAGGGTTAGGTGTCGGCCTTGGTTAGCGATCACCACACCTCTCTGAGGTTGACAAATCTGCACACATTGGCAGAGCCCGAATCACTTCCAACAGTGATTCGATGGATATAGTTCGCGCCTGACAATTACAGTCCGTACACGCTTCGTGGATATAAACGCCTAGTAATGCCCTCGATGCCCAATGATAACCCCTAGAGACAAACGCGCCTGAGTGGTGATTGAAGTAGGTATGGCCGAGCCAGAAGATGGTACCACAAGACTGTCAGCCATCCGAAGGCATCCGCATGTAGTAGTCTATCGCCGCACTGAACGCCGCAAACCCGGCACAGCCTAGAGCTGCGGCTTGCGGCCCAGCCTTTGCGCCTAGGACTCCGCCTGTTATACACCCTGCCGCGATGCCATTCTTCAAATCGTTCTTCGCCCGAAACTGATAACCAAGGTAGGTCAGCAAAATGCACAATCTTACTTTGGTCAAACGTACCCCTTCTATGCAGCACTCTGTCCCGGAGAAGATAGCTCCGACCAATGCAAAATTCTTTGCTGAACTGAATGACCGCGACCCCATGTCCTTGAAACCTCTCCGTAACTGCTCCCTTAAGGGGAGGTCCACAAGCTGCTGACCTTGCGCGGTCAGAGGTGTGTCGTAGCTCATCTGTACTTGCAAGCGGCCAGTCAGTGATAGTATATCGGCAAGTAGGGCCCAGGGAGGCTGACACTAGACATGAACAATCCAAATGCTCCACCGAGAGCGAAACCCATTCCCCCGGCAATCACAGTCTTCGCTGGACAGCTCTCCATAGCAGCTTGCATCTGTGAACAATCAGCTGTTACATTCGCCGCAAGAATTATCCGTCCGCGGTCTTTCTTACGTACATGCTTGACCATGTTCTGCTCCTGTGCACTCATACCAGCCATCTCGCCCTCAGCGGCCAAGCCTCGACCAGGCATGCCTGGAAAACTCATCTTATCCTCGCCTGCCGCGTGCTGTTCACACCATGCTGCTGTCCTGCAGTAGGTACAAGTTTTGAACCGGAGTACAGATGCGGTACGGCGAACTGCGCACACCTTCAACGCCAGAGGCAACTTTCCTTCAGGGAGCATTCGCCGGCTACGGGTTGCATATGTAATTTCACATCTGTTTAATGGCCAGATCAAACCTTACTGGAATAACAGTGGGTCTTACTCATGTATAGCGCATGAGGGGCCTGCCGGGTGTTGCCTGTTGTCGACTGGCAGTCCCTGGGGTATATTCGAGGTGACATTGGATATGTTTTACTTTATGGCATTATAAAACCTGTGGCAACAATCCACGCAAGAACAGCCACGCTACCTTCCAAGTGTTCATACATGCTCATACATTTTTCAATCCCTCTTCTTGTCTTTCGTTGTAGACGGAGATCTATGGTGAGAGTCACTTTGATGTCGGTCTTCGATAGGTGGCATAAGACTCTTCTCCCACTCAGTCATGAGTGTCGACGCCGCTCGTGCCAAAGTTCCTGGTGACACCTTTGTCAGCGATGGCCATGGGATCTCTTCACACTTCATTTTCGGCTGGGGCATAACATCGTCCGCTGAGCTGTAAACCTTGATCAGCTTAATAGATCATTTCACGACATCTCCTATAAGGGGAAACGGCCCGTCAAACACGACGCTATGGCCCAAGACATTATTGAAACTCAGCAGATATAGGATGAAATTTCGTGCCCAGAAAAAGGGAAAGCTGCGTAGCCCAAATTTATTGGCACTCGGGCAGACTTACTCTGTGTCTTTCTGTGGACCATCATGGTGCGCAGGTTCCAAAGCTCCTTCATTGTTACGGACGTGCCAGACACTCCCAGTCCATGCCCCTGAACGAAACTTCTCGTTTAGCGTGGCCCAATTGTCCCAGCTGTCATCTTTTGAGACCGCGTCGTCCTGGTTGGGTTGTTGATATTGATTTGACCCTGGCGACACTGCTTTTGCTCGTGATGTGCCCGTCTTGGGCTCTCGCCTTGTGCCATGATCAGTGTGTAAAGACACGGAACCAGGCTCAGTCTTTCTGGCCAGCTCTACTACAACCTCAGCCTTGGTGGGTCGCCGCACAGGCGTGTGGACACCCTTAGCTTGAAAATTGATATTATTGGTTTGGCTGTGAACAATCTTAGGAAATGGCGCTGATGTTGTTCGTGATTCTGTCCCATTGATTCCTTCGTCGCCCACAGTCGCTTGTCGTAGGTCTTCGATGAAAGTCCAAAGACCCTCTCTGAAGTCGACAGCGATCTGTTTCCCGGCGCGAATGATAACTTCTCTGGGCGGATCTCGTTTCGGTTGTCGGTTGCCTACTGGCTCCTCTGCAGTCTTCTCCCCTAGTTGAGTACCTCCCAGAGGCATAGTGGAAGATCTTGGTAGGCATAGGGAATCGTTTCTATGTCTCTCAGTCGGAGCGAGTGACTGAACGTGATCATCTGTCGCTTGGACAGATAGCAGAGAAAGGGTTCTTATGTGCCTTGATCCTGAAAAGACTGTTCGTTTTTGGGCACTCGTCTCGGAGTACATGGCTTTCCTCCTCTCGAGCTCCTTGCCCACTCTGGAATATGCATTGTTCACTTCAGCACTACTATCGATGTCTGCGGTCGGTGTGGGGAGCGATTGGAGGTGCTCCACATGTCTAATCTCCTTGCGCTTTCTGGTGGCCTCATGCATTGCCCACTGACTTTTCAAAACCGCTAAATCGGCTTCCGCTCGCTGAAGATCCTCTCTGAGCTCCAGAACACGTCGTTCCTGTGCGGCAAGTGCAGTCAAAAAGCTGCCCGAACTGGCTGGCGTGGTTGGCTTGTCGCAGGATACTACAGAGTCAGGGTCTGCAGCTGACAGAGATGGTGTATGCCGCGCAGAAACAAGGCTACCACCAGGTTGCAATGGAAAGCTGAGCGAGAGTCTCTTCTCGGGATGGGTGATAATGGTAGCCGGTGTTGTTTTGGCTGATATCATTGTTGGCCTCGGTGGAGGCGGCATCGGTGTCTATGCTGTCGGGGCTATGCTCTCTTGAATGAACGTCCTGGCTGAGGACACAACTATCGGGCTAGGAGTTTTAAACGAAGAATCAATGTTGCCTCATTGGTTGTTCGCCAGTACCCTTGAGTCTTCTCAATCAAGTCGTATCGTACTCTTAACGGTTCGCAACTTAAGGAAGTATGAAGAGCAGCGGGACCAGGGAATACAGGGTAAAAATAACGGTGTCAACAAAGATTTACTTTAAGCTAACCTTGGTAAGTTAAGGTAAGTTAATTCCCCGCAACCGGGGGCCCTCGCGGGGACGATACAAACTCTCGTGGCATAACACTACCTGTAAATACGCTTACAATCCACAAAGAGAAACCAGAAACCCAGACCTTACAATGCTACAGTAGTGTAATAAGAAATTGATTCCGTAAAATATACACAAATTTGACATATTTGAGCAGTAAAAAGTCAGCATACACTATTGTGAGGATCCGCTTATATAAGTAATCCTGCTGGTAAGGTAACTGTCAGGAGGTACCATATCACATAACTAAGGTACCTTACTAAGGTAAGGTAAGGTAGCTGCACCCTGCTTCGTCCCTTGCAGTACCTTAGCTCGTTGATAGTGTGCGTCTAGCGCGCTCACCGCCTTCGGTTTTCTGCTGATTTCACGCATAGAGCAGAGCATCATTTTTACCAAGACCCAGGTCCGTATCTCACGGTCCAACATGCATTAATGCGTTATGGAGTCCTGATGGCTTCACATCGCATCCAACTAAATCCCGGAATCTCTTATCTATACAGTGCCCTTTATCATAGATCCGGTTCCTACACTAGTTATACAGAACCACGCTGTTGGTTCCAGCACGATCTCTCAAATATCGTGAATCCAGACGAAGTGATCTCAGGCACCACCGTACCTGGATGTAATATACAAGTATCCAAACTTCCCAGAATCAATCGAACGGTCAGAAAACTCGATGCCCTTGAAGCAACGGTCCTAGATTCCAACCATCGTCACTTGCGGAGTATGCCGCCAAGAAGCAGATATTTGGTGGTAAAGCTCGACAAAGATCGTGCGGTAGGCTGCACGGTGTACACACTACTCACGGCAACTCGTCGGCGAACAAGCTCAGACCGCTTGCCAACGGTTCCTTAAGCCCTCTGCCCAACGTCCATAGAGCACGTCCGCAAGCTGCTTGGTGTGCTCCATGCCAGGAGTGAGCCGTCCTGGTAGATCCGGTTCTCCCTCGAGCCAGGGTTCGTCCCGAGGTAACTGTGAAGATTGACGCCTACGGTGACTTTTCAAGTGCGGGTTGCTTTGAGCTAAGACCAGCTTCGGCTTTTGCGGTGTGCTTGGGACTGACGATGGTACTAACTTTGATAAATCAGGGTTGCTACATAACCTTGGTCAGCATGCAGTGCCGAATATGCTGAGCCAGGTCTTACCTATGGACTGTTCCAACGATAAGCCGTAGTAAGTGATACTCTCCTTCCGGATCGATCATGTTCAAATTAGCCCAGGCATCAGCGACCCGAGAGATAGCTTCGCGCTTTGCTTGGTCACCGCTCTGCGAGTAGGTCTCTTGGAAGGCTTTATCCACGGCTTTTTCATAGGCACTTCTTCCGAGCAGGCTTTCCTTTGAGGGACATTGGACATGGTGTGGCGTGTTCTCGTCTCTGGTCACCATGGAAGTCTCAGGTGAAACATCCGAGGAATTTTGGGACACTCTCCGGAACTGTCGTGCCGTTGAGCCGCTGTTCCCGAAACTTAGGTTGGGGCCTAGAGGCTGCTTCTGACCACTCGTGCGCCTGCTTGCTTGGCGTCCTGGCTGTACCGCAGATATCCGTCGTTTCGTGGCAACTCTGCGGACAGTGCTAGAGGTGGACGGGGGCGAGCCATCTTGCTGTTTGTTGAGGTCGAGGCGTTGAAGCATCTCTTCTGGAGGTCTGCATTCATCCGTTGCTATGGCTGACAGCTTTCTCCGCTTCTGCGTGTGCTTTGGCACTGCTATTGTAGGAGCCTTGATGGTGTCGAAAACCCAGTCGTCATTGTCGTCTTTCGGAAGCATCGTGTTCATCGTCTCCTCGTAGTATTTCAGATGACCGGGTCGTGCTCTTTCGCCATCCCATTCCTGCCTTCGCTGAACTAGTTCTTGAAGGGCTTCGGTATTCCCGGCTGACTTGATGAATTTATGTTGCAACAGCTCTTTCGCTGTAGGTCTTCGATCCGGGTCTTTGACCAGACAAGATGCCACAAAGTCCCGGAACTCTCGACTGTAGTGGGGTCCTTCCAGCCGTGGCGGCGGGGCTTTGGGGATCAAGAAGAGTACTTTCATTGGATGTATATTCGCATTCGGAGGCTCTCCATGAATCAACTCCATAGCCGTAATTCCTAGGGACCAGATATCTGCCTTGAAGTCGTAACCAGCCTGCTGTATGACTTCCGGCGCCATCCAGAATGGTGTCCCCACGAAAGTATTCCGCTGAGACTTGATGTTGGTGAGCTGCGTGGCGACTCCAAAATCTGCTAGTTTCACCTTGCCGGACTGCGACAGTAAGACATTGGCCGCTTTGATGTCTCTATGTATTTTCCCTTCCTGATGTAGGTAATCCAAACCACAGAGAAGCTGACGGCAGACGATTGCGATGTGCGCTTCATTGAAAGGTCCGGCTTTTAGCTAAAACTTCATCAGCCATGGAACAGGTCGGCATTGATCGAGGAGACTCACCAAATCCAGGCAAGAACCACCGCCCATATATTCCATCACTATCCACAGCTTATATCCACGCAGGAAACTCGTCCTGTATTGCGTAACAAATGGACTGTCGCATGTGCTGAGGACGGCGATCTCTTGTTGGATTTCTTGAATATCATCTTCGCTCGAGTCGAGATCAATCTGTGACGGCTTTAACACACCGAAGTCCTGCACTTATAAAATATTCCTAGCATACGTGTTTGATAGCGACGATATCTCCCGTGGCTTTCTCTATGGCTTTGTATACAATGCCAAAACTCCCACCTAATGCGCATCAGTCCTCGCTGACAATTGGTAACTTCGTTGAGTAAAGCGTACTCCCCAGTTCCTCAAGCACCTGGTACTGATTCGCCATCACTTCTGCTTCCGAATTGAACTGAGCTTTGTGCTGTCGATTTCAATACGCCTGGTTTCATGCCAATTCGTGCCTGTGAACCGATCCTCCTTCGACAATATTAGCTGTACTCTATCTCCATGGCAACCACAGCCCCTAATCGATAACGCCTTGGCATGGCACCGGAACACTCGGGCGCTGAATTCAGAATTAAATTTCACTACATTTGGATTTATTCTTGACGGTATGTGTTGAGTCGATAATACGGAGGACTCTGGGCAATACAAGAAACACAGTGCCTGAGGTCGGAATGTCAATGAGGAAGCGGTGTCGAGCAGGCCCCTGTTGATTTCCGTGTGCAGATACACGTCGGCAGCCAGTTCTACTTGGCCTGAATCGTAGATATACGTAGTACTCATGAGATTAATGCTTAGGTATGGAACCAATGCCCGTGATGCAGCGGATAGAGAGATAGCAGCAACTTTTTGTTCTTCGCGATACTGTCTTGCAATTACCTGAATGAATTTTATTCACAACACGCCGCGGACTGATACCCTATATATACTTATATGGATTCATTATCCCGTTCTAAACAACAAGGTCAGCCGGCAGTAGTACAGGAGAGCACAGCCCGTGGCAACTCACTGGGTCATATAGATTTTTGATTTGCTTCATCAATTTTATCATGGTTTGGCTTCTACTATACCCAATGTATGGCTTCTTGGCTATCCCGAGACCATGCTCAGCACTTATGCTGCCATGACGTTGGGCAATCCATTCGTAGACAAAAGGCTCTAGTCTTCTCTCTACCTCCTTGTCGAACCGTCTGGTGGCAATGTTGAGATGCAAGTTAGAGTCACCCATATGTCCATAGCCCACAACGTCCACCACTGGGTAGCTTTCTTCGCTACCGATCAAACCCGCGGCTGATAGACGTTCTCTTGTATCATGAACAAGCTGGTATAGTTCTGAAATAGGAATTGACACATCGTACTTGTACACTCCACCCCAGTGTCCAAGGCATTCGGGAATGCCTTCTCGCCAAGACCATAAGGCTTGCATCTGAGTCTCGTCTTGCGCCAGAACCCCATCGGATACAATTTCTTCGCTCATGACATTTTCGAGGAATCTTTCTAGCTTTTCACTGTCGTGCTCTGAGTTGGAACCACTCGTTTCGACGAGGCAATAGAAAGGATGATCTCCCTCGAGCGGACGTTTCTTCTTCGTCACAGTGTGGACTAAGTCCTGGCTTTGGCTATCCATGAGCTCGAACGCAGATAATATTTCTGACAACTGTCCTTTCGCCTCCCGAAAAGCTCTTTGGACCTTATTAAAGCTGTCAAGGCCAAAAAATGCAACGTTCACTGCCTTTGGCCTCTGAGGGCAAAGGATTGACACTCCTGTGATGATCCCAATTGTGCCCTCCCCGCCAATGAACAATTGCTTTAAGTCGTAGCCGGTATTGTTCTTGCGCAGTTTTGACAAGTCATCGACAATGGTCCCGTCTGGCAAGACAGCCTCAATCCCAAGCACATTCCCATGCAGACTCCCATATCGCAATAATCGCAACCCTCCTGCGTTAGTGGCGACGTTACCGCCGATATGGCAGGATCCTTTGGCTCCTAAATCGAGCGGGAAAATGTGGTTCTTCTCGGCTAAAAAACGGTCTACTACTTCTAGAATGCAGCCTGCATCCACGACGAGTGCGCCGGATACTTCATCGAATGAACGAATGCTGTTCAACCGGGTTGTGTTGACAACGATCTCATCAAACACCGGAACAGATCCTCCTACAAGGCCTGAGTTACCCCCTTGAGGTACCACTGCAAGCATATGGTCATTGCAGTATTTAAGTATCTTGCTGACCTCTTCCGTAGAGCCTGGTTTCACCACGAGTTTCGTATTCCCTCGATATTTCTTCATCCAATCACTGTTGAAGGGTTCGAGGTCATCACTGGCATCGCTAGAGACACCATCGATGACGGCCGAGTCCACCTGAAGCAGATTCTTGAAGAATGTCACATGATTTTGGTTGACCTACTTTGAAGGGCATGTCAGATCATGCGAGGTAAATCAGCTCCTTGATATGGCATACCTCTGCAAATCTGGAGCTTCGCTTGAGCTCTGGATATCTAAGTTTCCTGGTCAGTGGATATATCATAATGTAGCGCAGGTCAACCCACGACTCAGAAGTGTATTTGATCTGGTGGCCTGATCTAGCAGGTTGGTGTGGTTCAGTAGTAGCAGAGCTACATCTCAACGCGATTGTCGGTTGAATGGCTGCTTTTCGAGAAAGGGTGCCCGTGGGACATCGAGCCCGATGGAGCACAAGCACGAGCCTTCGAGAACCGGTCATCACAGAATATGTCGTTGAATGAGGCTACCTAACGGCCTGGAATGTGCAGGGATGAATGGTTGTGTTGAGTGGCGGGTTGCGGACAAAAGCTGTTACTTAAGGTACCGTACCTTATCTTAGCTTACATACCTAGGTTACATTACCTTACCTACCTAAGGTACGGTAGGTAGTACCTTACCTAAGGTACCTTACTTGCCTGCTGCCTTAGTCATCAGATTGTATGGCTCCCCGACGCGTGAGCGAAAGCTTAGGCAGACTACCTTAAGGTCCATAGCTTCCTCGACATATCTACAACGATACTAGCAGATACAATAAGTAACACTCGGACCTTGCACAAAAGAAATTGTTGTCAAGGCAATAATCTTTATCATCAGGATAGAATGGCTTCAGGCTATGATAGGGCCTTGTCTGGTAAGCCAGACACTCAATCAAGATCAGATGCCTCAGCTAACCCTCAGTAGTATTTAGGTGAGCGCCCAGCTGATCAAAGCAGACAACCAATGTCTCCTAACGATGGTGAAGTCCAGACGGCCATGTGTTTCAGGTCGAGTATGCTCTCGAAGCTGTGAAACGAGGTTGGTTCAGCCAGACAAGTATCCATAGCACTGGGGCTAAAGTGTTCAGGGACATGCGCCGTTGGGGTTAAGGGGAAGGACATTGTAGTTCTCGGGTGCGAGAAACGTTCGGCCATGAAACTACAGGATACGAGAATTACACCCTCGAAGATTGGCCTGGTCGATACACATGTATGCCTTGCCTTTGCCGGCCTCAACGCGGATGCACGAATCTTAGTCGACAAGGCCAGGTTGGAGGCACAATCTCACAGACTCACAGTCGAAGATCCCGTGACTATTGAGTATATCACGAAGTACGTTGCTGGGGTACAGCAAAGATATACACAGAGTGGAGGTGTCAGGCCTTTCGGAATCAGCACGTTGATAGTAGGATTCGACAAAGGAGACCAAGTCCCTCGCCTGTATCAGACAGAGCCATCGGGCATCTACTCCGCATGGTAGGGTTCCAGGGCCGTGCCGCGCTCTTTCCTGGTCTGGCTAATAGGAGCTCAGGAAAGCAAATGCCATTGGCAGGTCCAGCAAGACTGTCCGAGAATTCCTGGAGCGCAACCATAAGGACGGTATGGACAGAGAGGATACAATCAAGCTTACAGTGAAATCGTTACTCGAGGTAGTACAGACTGGAGCCAAGAATATTGAGATCGCTATCATGGCACCTGGCAAGACCATCGAGATGCTGCCAGTAGAGAACATTGAGTCGTATGTCAAAAGCATCGAAGCGGAAAAGCAGGAGGAAGCAGCGAAGAAGAAAACAGGAAGGACACCCGGGACTGGTAGTGCAGCAATATTGACCCGGGGCGTTGGTGAGAGTTCGGAAAGCTAGGGGGCCAATAACAGCGTCATTTATACATTCGGAGATCATAGCGTCTTGGGTTTGCTCTGGCGATGGTGGTATGGTTCAAACTGTCTTGCACAGACATAATTCTGATTCTCGGTACATGGCAAGCCCAGGTATCTTACAACGTCTCCCGCCGCTAACGCCACCCATTCATTATATTGCCAATCCCTTCATTGTCTAGCATTGCGACCTTTCGAGCCTCGTATTGACTGATGAAGACAATACCTTCCTTCACCCCTCGCTATCACCCAAGCCTATCTGCTGCGTCCGTCACTTCGAATATTGACCGTTGCTGTTCTTCTTGGATCCGATCATCCTTCAGCATCCTTGGATCCACCCTCACGTCTGCCCCTTCCACTCTCAACGCGGCTTTAGGGGTCATAGCCTCCACGACATAGTGATTGTCACAATGCGGGCAGTACTCATCGCTAAGGTCCTTATAAGCTAAGAAAGTTGCCCGATTGCGTCTCGCTGACCTGTCATCAAACTCTTGTGCGTCTTTGCGGAAACACTTCTTACATTTTTTGCATGCAAATGTCTACCGAACCGTCAGACTCCGCGCCGGGGTTGTTATCCCTAATGCGCTCACCATGTCGAACTTCTGGAGCAAAGGGTGATCTTCTGTCTCACGATGGCACTCCGCACAGTCAAACCATTTTCGACCTAATAAAATATGAGCCGCTTCTCCCAGTAGATGAGCCAGAGGTTGAGCTACAGCATGGAGACCGAATGGACACCTGGGCGTTGAGAATGTGCTTGCTATTTCTCCGGTCAGCACTTCTCCTTTGGAATGGAGACTGTAACACACGGGAACCCACCACATTGCGCTCTTACTCTGATGGCAAGAGATGTCACTTTGCGAACCTTTTCCGGACACAAATATGTGACCGTAGATTTGGTGATATGAAAAGGTATATATACCTTTACAGTATCATGTAGTACCTCAGCGTACTGTACTGTACCTTAAGTTAAGTAAGGTATGCGTTGTTGAGCCTTCCTTTTTCGAGCCTATTTAGTCATCCAATCTCGCCTATAGGCGAGGATGTACTTAAGAGGACTTCTGCCGTCTGCAGACGTTTTCCTCCCCATCCTCCAATCCACTATTTTCACCTCCCGTAAACCTTAGGCCTCACAGCGTAGCGTGAATATGTATACATACTACAGTCGTATTTGTTGTTTCGAAAATGGAGCTAACTTACTGTACAGAATTATATATCAGAAACATAAGTTACCTTAGTAAGTCAGCAGCAATAGCTTTATCAGTTCACACCCTTACCGTCAGCCGCTGAGAATGACAACTTTGTAGACGCCTTGATAGCGGAGTGACAGCTATGTTCATAACTGTGCTTGGGTCGAGGTTTGGAACGGCTCTCTGGATTACAAAGACCACCACTAGTCTGACATGCGCGAGCACAACGTGCACGAATCTTGCTCGCATTGTTCGCTGCGAGCTTATTCTCCAGACTGAGTGCTAGGCCTCACTCTTGATGGCAGCGGATATCGTACCCTTAAGATTTGATCGAGATGGAGGAAGCCGAACAAGATGTTACCGATGGATCGTCGACCGTGCGTGCTCCTGAGCATTTGACTGCTTTACTATTGCTAATGAAGGCATTCAACCAGAGACCTGTGTCGTCATTGCTGTCCCATTTCGAGAAAATGGCCAGTCTTGGGCAACCATCAAGCCAGCCCACCTTGCGGCAGACCTCACAGCGTCACTCAACAGTCCAGCATCTGGAGAATTTCGGAGAACGGCAGGATCGGCACAACGATCATAGTTCTCTAGGCATACATCACCGAGATAATGCTCCCGATATAACGGAGAAATCACACAACGGCAGCCCTCAAACCCATCTCCGGCCGTCTCTTGCCCCAAGTGCCCGTTCTCTTACTCCAGGGGTTGCTTCACGTTCTCGGCCTGTTTCTGCGGCTTTGGGAGCTCTAGCTGATATTCTACCTGCTGTGACGGTTAGTTCGCCCCAGTCGCCAATGAGCAACCGTCAGCATGGAATGCCCAGCTCCGTCGTTGACACGGTCACTGAGAGACCATTGGCGGCAGCAGGTTTGATCGGGCGATCAATGCAAAACACCCATGATCTTCAAAACCAGATAACTGGTCCAAAGCGAGATCCGTCGGTTGGTGCCGGATCTCGGAGCTTGAGCTCTGGGGGTCAGATCAAAGCGTCGCGTGAGCTCTTGCGTTCGACGGGGGATGGGAAATCAGACCATGATACCCTGCCGCCTCCAGTGAACCGAACAGGCAAACCTCGTATTCCCAGCAAACCATCCAGTTTCACAGGCTCGTCGCGTACGCCCACGCTTGCGCCACCGGTAGCGGTTCAGAGCCCTGAAGAGCGAGTGTCTCCGTTCAGCACCCCACCAAGTAGTGAAGGCAGTCCAACCGTAGACGATGTCCCGCCACATGAGGCTCTTCATGCCGCCCCATTTCAACCTCCGCCTGTACACTATTCAATAGCTGAGAAACGTCGAGAGCAATGTCTCGCGTCATCACATAAGACGCCGAGTCAGCGCCCGGGACAAGATATGTCACGGTCCTGGCGGGAATCAGATACTGAGTTACTTCCCGGACTTCCACCCCGCCCGGCGTTAACAGAGCTAGATATTAAGGATCTCGGGTCAATCAGGGGCGCGTCAGCACCAGCCGCTATGTCAGTGGAATCGAGTTCCAGATCTACTACTCCTCTGAAGCGAACCACGCCCTCTAGAAACAAAGTGCTCTCAAACACAGGCCGTAACATACCTCGGGAGCAGACAGCTCCGCGTCGTTCTACTGATCTTTTACCGTCTCGCATCGTAAACAATAATTCCAGTCAACCACGTGATGATGAAGACGACCGCTCTCAGCCCGCCAGGACTAAGATGGTGGATGTCACTACGGATTTTCCGGATTTCACAGAAACGAATCGAAGAAAACCCCATTTCAAGGAGGGCCCGCTGGATATTCACACCAGATATGATACAAGATTGTTTGACATCTGCGGGCAGTATGTGTGCACATCAGGATATCTGACTAGGGTCTGGGATGTTTTGAGCGGGGAACAGCTTACGAGCATAAGCCATGGCGAGACTATCAGGGTTACTGCTTTAGCCTTCAAGCCCGGAGGGGACGCTGAGAATGAAGGGAGACGCTTATGGCTCGGTACGAGTTACGGGGATATCGAAGAGTTAGACATTCTCAGTCAGAACATCGCCCTGACGAAGATCGCTGCACATTCTCGAAGCGAGATTATCAAAATCTATCGACATAAGAATGAGATGTGGACCCTAGATGACGAGGGTAGGCTTCATGTTTGGCCACCAGATGAAGACGGACTACCCAATCTGCACCGCAACTACACGTCTTTCAGAGTACCCAAGGGGCATTCCTTCTCCATGGTAATTGCAGAGCAGCTATGGTATGCCACGGGCAAAGACGTTAGAATATTTCAACCGAGCGCTCGTCCGGAGAGTACGTTCCAAATCTTGCAGAAACCTCTGAGCCAACCTGGTGTTGGGGACATCACCTCAGGGGCCGTCATAAGCAGCCAATTGGATCGCGCTTACTTCGGACACAATGATGGCAAGGTAACCATCTACTCGACAGTGGACTACTCTTGTTTGGGTGTTGTCAACGTCAGTGTCTATAAAATCAATTCGCTTGCCGGGGCTGGCGTGTATCTCTGGGCTGGCTACAACACCGGAATGATCTACGTATACGATACAGAGTCCCAGCCTTGGAAGGTAAGGAAAGACTGGACTGCACATGAGCATCCGGTCACTAGTATCCTGGTCGACCGAAGCAGCATATGGAAGCTTGGCCGCCTTCAAGTAGCCTCTCTTGGCAATGACAGTGCCATAAGGATATGGGATGGCATGCTTGAGGAGGACTGGTTGGGTAGGCTTCCGTCACGCCTACGATGAGGCTCGCTGATATATTTCGCAGAGAATGAGATGCAGGCTCATGCTACCGACTATTGTACATTCCGGGATGTGAAGGCCGTGGTAGTGACTTGGAACGCTGGGGCTTCGACCCCGACGAGCCTGCGACAAGACGGCAGGGGTGCGGATCTCTTCCGGGAGGTCCTCCAAATCCAAGAGCCTCCAGATATGATTGTGTTTGGTTTTCAAGAATTGGTTGATCTCGATGACAAGAAGCTCACCGCCAGTAAGTCTGCCTACCCCGCTCAAGCCGCTTGGCTCTACTAACCTCAGCCAGAAAGCTTCTTCAAGGGATCCAAGAAGAAGGATTCGTCGGAGCAAGACCACATGAGTCGTCAGTACCGCGCCTGGCGAGACTACATGACACGTTGCATTGAAGACTACATGCCATCGGATCAACCATACCATCTGCTTCATACTGCCAGTCTTGTCGGTCTTTTCAGCTGCGTGTTCATCAAGCAGTCACAACGAGCACGGGTGCAAAACATTCACGGATCGGAAGTTAAGTGCGGAATGGGTGGCCTGCACGGCAACAAGGTGGGTGGTTCCATGTGTCTACTTGGCATACGCGGATCCTGACGGGATGCACTCAAAGGGTGCATTGATTCTACGTTTCATCCTTGACGACAGCTCTCTTTGTTTCATTAACTGTCATTTGGCTGCCGGTCAGACACAGACGGTGCATCGTAATAATGACGTTGCCACCATTCTGGAGACCGCCTCGTTGCCGGCAGAGCGAAATCCAACGCTCCGGATCGACAGGTATGTGGGTGGGGGCGATGGCACATTAATCCTGGACCACGAAATCTGTGTACTTAACGGAGATCTCAATTATCGGATTGATACCATGGGTCGAGACACCGTTCTGAATGCACTAAAGAGCAACAATCTGGCTAAACTTCTAGAACGGGATCAGCTTTTGCTGTCTCGGAAGCGCAACCCCGGCTTCCGACTTAGAGCTTTCAACGAATCCCCAATCACCTTCGCTCCCACATACAAATACGATGTCGGCACAGACAACTACGACTCAAGCGAGAAGAGGCGATCACCGGCGTGGTGCGACCGAATCCTCTACCGAGCCTTTGGGCGGGTCCAGCAGCTAGAATACCGCCGGCACGAAGTGCGTGTTTCGGACCATCGACCGGTCAGTGGTACTTTTAAGATGCGGGTCAAAACCATTTCATCCAGCGAACGGGCGCAGGTATGGGAAAAGTGCGAGCTGAGATTCCAGAAATTCAAGCAGCGACTTGCGACAGAAGCAAAGTATGTTTACTTGCCGTTCATATCCAATCCCTGACCCAGAATCATGACAACTGTGCTCCACAAAATATCTTACCACTCAGTTGGCGTACTTACTTTCTTATACTGATCGAACCGAACTCTCGATAGGGTAGATTATCTGGTAAATGTTTTGGGCGTCACAGTACCGGAGGCTCAGAGCCTCATTGCGGCTTAAGACCGTCAGGTACGGAGTACTCGTATCGTACCTTAGGTACTTATCTTGCCTGTGGTCAGTGGCTCGGTTGGCGAGACTCCGATTAGGCTAAGGACACCCTAAGCATGGGAGGACTACCTACCTTAGTACCTACCCTCATGTCACGACGTCACGATACTGTAACTACCTTACCTAAAGTAAGGAATCTACCTACCTAACGAGATGCATATTGAAAGTTAAAAGACATGACGTATGGGATACCTTCACAGCGTTCGTGCTGTGATTGAGCCAGGAATGGAAGCCCCTTTACCGACAAAGAAGCCACAATATCAGGGTCCAGCATATTTCCGAAAAGCGAAT
>QQTW01001268.1_pt1 | contig 17477 bp, 22 predicted proteins | sample 1904831 | NCBI WGS metagenome assembly QQTW01 (sample SAMN09435610, study PRJNA476489) | Subsurface metagenome, whole genome shotgun sequencing project. | reverse complement strand
ACTGGTAGGCGCCGTGCTATATTTGGTTGCATGACAGAGGCGGCGTGACCGAAGAGACATACCGTATTCTATTCGACACCACGTCTCCGTCGCATCCTTCAGGCTCCCTTGACTCAACTGCCATTTCATTTACAGGATCAGCGTAAAGAAGCATAGCGGACGGGTAAGGACATCCGGAGGCGTCCCGAGATTTTGTTGCGCCGGGTAGCCAAAGGTCTTCGACGGCTGCTTTAACGGACTGGTTTCATTTTGGGAACCTGCCTCGATCGTCTTATTATTCCCTTGCGCCGTACGGAAAATCCAATAGCTATCGCACACACGTGTGAGACAAGGAATCGCTTCCTCGATCAAACATGCATATCATTGGATTTCCTCCGAGGAACCCGCATATAGGAGTTGTTGCCGCCCTTCCTTTGCGGCGCTTAGATGCAGGCGTCCTCGCCTCTGAGGTTAAATAATGAGGGTACAGATGCCAGCAGATGAAATATACTGCAAACCACAGCGCCTGCCCTGGATTATCGCGGTCATAACGGCGCTTTCTGTCGCAGAATCACAAGTCACCACCTCGAGCTCATTGTTATAAGAAGATTCAAATCAAGATGCAACTAGTGAAGTCAGGAAACATCGAGTATAGCTTGCAATTTCTTATTATATTTTGCTAATCAAAGCTTCAGGCCTGTCTCTCTGGACAATGAAGCTCTACTCGAGAAAGCAGTGACGCGTTTCCGCAGCGAGCTCAATGATGAAGATGGCTCCATTCCGGAAATGGAGACTTTTGAGGCGGTCCTAAATCAGACCAAGGCACTCGACCCAGGAGTCTCAAACAACAGCAGAATGTCTCGTTCATTGCAGAGACTGGAGCCGATACTATCACAAATTAATGACTTCTCTGCCATTGTTGCTCTCTACTGCGGAGCTGGTTCAATGTCCACGGGATTACTTTGGGGCAGTCTGCGGGCGATCTTGACTGTATAAACTCTCCTTGATTGCTGGTGGACAATCCAAACCCGTACTGAATATTTGACTGCAGACAGCATATCCGGCAGACGACATTTATGACAGAATACTGGATATGTTGGACGAGCTTAGTTTATCACTTCTACGATTCCACTTTCCTGCGAAAACCTTGCCAACGAGCAAAGCCCTTGAGGCTGCTTTGGTCGATGTATATACAGAAGTCCTCTGTTTCTGCGCTCGCACCATCAACTTCTTCCGCAGAAAACAGCATGGTAAGCTTGAGGCAACTTGGACTTCTGCCACTTTGGCTAACTGAAAAAGGTCAACTGATACGCTTCGGATGGACAGATCTCCGCGAGGACTTCGACCGAACCGTGAAGATATTAAGAATGATATCTCGAAGTGTAAACAGCAAGGCGGAGGTGCTTCGTCTGCAAGAAGACCGCAGAGAGAACAAAGAGCTGTCTGCTACCATAGAGGGTTCTGGCTCTGGGAGTCAACTAGAGCTCAAGTTACCATGTCACTACATACCTTCTGGTACTACCGACAGCTGCTTTGGCAGGGACCATATCTTGCAAGAGATGGTCTCTTTCCTCAATTCCGAAAGTCAACCGCAGCGAAAATGTCTTGTATTACATGGTATGGGCGGCGTCGGCAAGACCAAAATAGCGCTTCAGTATGTGTTCAATAGGCGAAACACTTATGATGCGATCTTCTGGATTCCGGCAGATAATGCTTTGAAGCTGAAACAGAGCTTCACTGAGATACATCGACGTTTTGGACTGGGCTCCAAGAATGAGTCGCATGATGCGGTCGAAGCTCTTTCTAAAGTAAGGGATTGGTTGGCATACACGAGTAAGGACATGACTCAGCTTCTAGTTTTCGCAGACTGACCGAACAGGTTGCCGATGGCTTCTAGTGTTTGACAATCTTGATGATCGCAACGTGCTGAACACTTTCTTACCTTCGACTAAGGTTGGATCGATCCTGATCACATCGCGTGATTCGGCTATTGGTTTCAACATTGGGGCAGAATCAATCGAAGTGCTGCCTTTGAAGGATGATGTAGCCACCAGTGCACTCCTTAGCCTTGTCAATCGCACTTCTGCCTCTGAAGACGAACGGGAATATGCTATGAAGGTTGCCAAAGAACTAGGAGGGCTTCCGCTTGCGATCAATCAGATTAGCGGATTCATCATTCAGCATAGGCTTAGTCTGAAGGATTTTCTACCCCTGTATGAAAGGAATGCTTCCAAGATCGATGGTAAGAAAATCCTAGGAAGTAATTATGAGCATACTCTTAGTACAGTCTGGGATCTTGCGCTCAATCAGCTTTCCGGTAATGCGGCCACTCTGCAAAACTTGTTGGCTTTCTTTGATCCGGACGGAGTTCATGAATCTGTATTGATGGAAGGGGCTAAGGACGTGCTGATTCCGGACCTCCAGTTTTTGAGGGATGTAATGGAGTGAGTTGAATCTCGATACGTTGCTGTCGCAACTGACTTTGAACATAGCTTTCTGGACGCCAAAGGACCTCTACTAAGAGCTGCTTTAATCCACAGATCCCTGAATGCCAGCTTATCGATCCATCGACTAATCCAAACTGCTGTGATGCGACGCATCCCCAGCGAAGAGCGTATTGAGTACTTTGACCAGGCAATAGAACTGCTGAGCAATGCATTTCCCAACACGTTGCACAACGTGACCAATCATCAATTCCAGGCTTGGGGTGGATGTACGCTTTGCCTTCCTCATGTCACTTTCCTTATTACTCTGGAAAGCCGATTTGACATCAAGACAAGAAAACCTGAAGTCCTGGCTGAGCTCATCCTTAGGTCCAGTTGGTTCGTATTCTCCTGGTTTCCACCTGGGCCTCTTGCTGACTACTAACTCTGTTAGGCACTTATACGAGAAGGAAAAATATCAGCAAGCTCGTGAATTCATAAGAAGAGCAGTAATGCTCCTTAGTAGTGACAACACACTGATGCTTGCAAGCGCTCGCATGCTTGAGGGCCTCATTGATCTAGACACCAATAATGTTCCGCCAGCTCTGGATTTGTTCATTTCAGCACTCGATGTCCGAGAGAAACTGCTGGATGCCGAAGACCCTTTCGTCGCATCAAGCCTCAACGCGATATCGCTAGCGTACACTGAGTTGGGAGACTACGAGAAAGCCATCGAAGCTGGGCAGCGTGCTATCGACATCAGGTTGCGTACTGACCGTGACCGCATTGGTAACTCATACAGCAACATGGCGAGCACATTGCTTCGCATGGGTAAGTCTGATGAAGCCGAAGAGATGCTGAAAAGGTGTCCCTCGCTCAAAGAATTCACTGATGAGACATTCTTAATGACTGGTAATCCGCGCTTCTCCGGGTATATCACCCTCCAATCTTGTCTTTTCTGTTTCCTCCTCTCCCGCTTCGTGCACAATGGCGTTTGCTAATATGGCCATCTAGTGACATGGTTCTCTTAGCTCGGATCCGTGAACAACAAGGTCGCATTGACGACGCATTCCGCCTGAGCTCAAAGGCTTTGAGATTTCGTCAGCAACTGCTCGGCGATGGACTGAAAACCTGTGACTCTCTTTATCAAGTTGGGTGCATTCTGAGTATTCGTGGAGAATCAAATCTGGCCAAGTAAGTCTTGCTCATGGGTTGCCATGTGGTATCTGATTTCGGCATGCAGAACCTTTTTAGAAGATTCTTGTGCGATTGCGCGGAATCTTCCCGAAGGCGAAGGTTACCTGGCTCGCTCCCAATTCAAGCTTTCAGAGGTTCTTCGGACGATGAATGATATCGAGCGAAGTCGGACTTGTGAACAAGCTGCCGACGCCATCAGACGCAAGCTTTCCAGGACGACAGAAGACACCGAGGCCACTGAGGTATCCTTTCAGAAATTAGTGCCATGGATGCTGTGGTAGCGACCCAGAGTAGCTTCATCTATCTCAGAAGTTTCACATCAATGTCACACAACGACGGTGTTCAGACAGCACGCTCTGCCCAACTTTGAACTAGTCCTTCGAATGTGGCGTCATACTCCTTGAGAACGACTTGATTGTCCTTTAAGGAAGTATTAGCTTGGACGAAAATTTCATTAGCTGGTTTGTTAGCCAAAACAGTCTGCCTCCAGTCTAAGAATATTCCTTCAGGGGTGGTCAATTGGGTGTAAAACTCTCGGCAGGCTTGAATATCTGCAGTGCATCTGTATATGTGCAGCTTCATGAGGAGGGTTCCAAGCGCTGGCTTTCCGTGCGTTGTCACCTTGGACTCGTCCACCAGCACGGTGAGTTTCCTTTCGGTTGGCTCATGTTTTACCTGTAGAAACCCTTCGCCCTTCGCAAGAAGAGTTTTGAAAATACCGAAATGAGCCTTTTCAGAGTTAGAGTAGGTGGCTGGGTAAGAAGAATGGGATATGTACTCTGCTGTGTGCCTGGCCCCATTTCTTGGCCCATTAGCATATGATATCAGAGAGTACTGCGCCACTTACATTATTCTCTAAATCATAATTCTCCAATGCTCGAAGGCCCGCAACGCCCAGTTGTAAATACATGTTATATTCCACTGGCCTCTATGTTAGAATAAATTTGATCTCAATCAAGAGAACTTACGATCTTTGCCTGTGGTTTCAGTGTCCTCGGAAAAGCCGAACAAAGCCAAAATGCTCATATCGCTCATCAAGTAAGCTCCGACACATTCTGCCCTGCATTCGTCAACCGTAGTTGCCAGATCCTCGAATACGCCTGTCCAAGTTTGGCCAGGACGATACCATGATTGTACTGATTCTCCAGTCAAGGGATTCGTTGGACGGTTCTCAATATCGAAATTATAAGAGCCCGGACTCTTCTCCACAAGCAGCTTTCCCGTTCCATGGCCCAGTAACTCGTGAAATACTACCCAGAGGTAGAACGCAGATTTCCGGTGTTTAACGTACCGCGAGGCTTCATCAGAGTGCACATACAGAACGGCACTTTCTTCTTCTGGCCGGGAAATATTCATACTGTTTGTGATCATTACGTTCTTGGACCCTATCTCCTGACGAATATCGTTGTACTGGACTCGGTGAGCGACTAGATCAATTTCTAGACCTGAAAATTTGTCCTACATTGGGTAAGTTGATTCCTGGGAATATGATGCTTGAGCAGTAGGCAAGTGCTACGCATGCGGTTATCAATCTAACTCCGCGTAGAGCAACAAGAACTCACTGTGCAAGCTGGTAAAGCCAGGATCGTCGAACTGACTCTTTTCAAAGGGTCCCTTGCCATGATTCTCTGTATGATTCTCGGCCCATGGTAGCTGACGAATGAATTCATCAGACCTCTCCACTAATCTTGTCAGAATCTCTGTCTCGTGCTTGTTCGTGATGCCGACCAGGCCTTCGAATTCAGCTCTGATCCCAAAGGGATCTCGGTAAGGCTCAACAAACCCAATAATAGTCTCTACCGCCGGCCGGAGGTCTTTAACCCATAATCGCTGCGATTCTTTATACAGCTCCCCGTCTCCTGTTCTGAAGCTTTCTTCATATTTCGAAAGAACCTTTTCCTGCTGCGGATTTGCGGCATACTTTTGTGCTTCCTTGAGACATTCGCAAATACGACTTAGTTCGATGGAATGATCGCCTCGAACTGCTCGAATCTTTCCAGCGGCTCCCTCTTGCAACGGCAGCGGTTGCTCATCCGCTTCTATGGAGGCTTGCAGCACATCATAAACAACAATATCTCCCTCAAGGCGTTTGCGTATTCTCGTGTTCTCCGGATGAACTGACGTCTTTTGAAGAACCTCTGAGACGAACTTTATCTCCTCTTGCGACATCCTCAAATCTCCGAGGTAGTACGCGCTTTGGCACTGGTCACTGGGAAATCCTAGCACGCTAGGCTGTGGGGCAAATAAGGGTTCTTCAATCTCTTGATACAACTCGGAAGCATAGGATGATAAAGAAGCCATTGACTTAACAGACGCGCTCGATGCTCGTGGTACAAACTTCTGGTCTCCTTTTCCCTGGAGAATTTCGACTTAGTCAATATGAGATGGCACTGAAGCATACTCACATAGTAGTTGCCTATATTCGCCAGAAACAATGCAGCGTACTCGAGAAAATTGTTCATCTCGTCAGATGAGACCCTCGCGTTGCTAGCCAAGGACATCCAGTCTCCATCACATGTGCGATATAGCTCCATGATGAAGTCGAAGATTGCGATGGACTCTGGCGACACTTGTCGTAGTATTATTCGAGTTCCATGCCACGCAGCTCTCAAGAACGGACAACATCAGTTCACTCCAGTGGCACTGTGCGCTGGATAGCATACCGCGCCATGTGATGAGCATATAGCTGTTCCTTTCTGGCCAATGTGTTGAACGCGTTGCCGATTGCAAGCACTCGGACTCGCGGCTTCTTTTCGAAAACATCAGTCTGTTGAGTAGCCATGATTTTGATGTTGTTGATATGCGGTGCTGAAGCCCTTACAAGCGTTCAACGCGTCGCAATCGGAATTTTGGAACCCCTGAATTGTAGGGAAATGTCTGAATGTCTGGGTGCCTCGGAGCCTGAGGTTGATAGGATTTTCGGCATCACGTCGGATAGAGTCCGGATGTTTAAATTCTTTCCAAGGCTCCGAAGCTTTGAGGTATTTCATCTTAACTTAGCTTTGAGGTCGGCACACGAAATCCAACTTCCTATAATTTGCACGGTCTGGCCGCTCTGAATCTCCAAGTCATCGTCAATGCATCCGTTCTGTCCAACATTCGACGTTTGCCGTGCAATCATCTGGCGGTGCTGCGGCGTAGCCCGGCGACCCGTCAGCAGTTCACAAGCATGGCCATAGAGAGTGCACCCCTGGGTGAGCCAGAGGCTGCCTCCGAGCCAAAAATGACCACCATCCTGAAGGTGGATGCTTCCAACGTTCGAGAATGCCTACCGAGCGCAAGCCTGCTAGTTTCTCAAGAAAACTGGAAATTTTCCGGAGACGTTAACACACCCGACTTTCACAACCTCCAGCTCGCTGCACACAATATTCGGACGTCGGACGTGCCCGTGGCTTTTCCAACAGAAACGGTGTACGGACTGGGAGCCGATGCTCGCAGGAGTACAGCCGTCAAAGGGATATACAAAGCCAAGCAGAGGCCGTCGGACAACCCGCTCATCGTGCACATAGCTTCGTTGCACCAGCTCCGGCAGCTTTTGGTTCCTGCTCAGCTTGCATGTGAGGAGCACAACTCCACAAACCAGGGCTCAATACAGCATAATGAAACCGCTCATGATCCCATTCCAAGGATATACAAGCCGCTGATCCAGAAGTTCTGGCCGGGTCCACTTACTATCATCCTACCGAAACCTCAAGACTCCGTTCTCGCACCTGAGGTGACGGCTGGACTCGATACTTTTGGAGCCCGCATGCCAAAGAGTGCGCTCGCGCTGGCTCTGATCAAGCTGGCTGGTGTGCCCGTGGCTGCGCCGTCCGCCAACGCGTCAACCAAGCCATCTCCGACCGCTGCAGAGCATGTCCTGGATGACCTTGCCGGCCGCATCGAGTATATCGTCGATGGGGGACCTTGCGAGGTTGGCGTCGAAAGTACAGTAGTAGACGGCCTGTCGAACCCGCCGCTCATACTCAGACCGGGAGGGATTAGTATCCAGCAATTACGGCAGTGTTCAGGGTGGGAGACAGTGGCTAACGGATATAAAGAAGTCTCCGAAAAGGGCATCATCCCTCGGGCTCCCGGTATGAAATACCGACATTACTCTCCAAATGCAACGGTTGTCTTGTACGAGCAAGGAGCCCCTTTACCTTCTCTCTCTGACTTCAGTGGGCGTATGGGTGATTGCCGAAGAGTAGGAATCATTCGTACTAAGGCTTGGCCGTGCGGCTGCGGACTTGAAGCAACTACTCTGGATTCCTCTGGAGATTGCGTGAGATATGGCAATGGACGTGTTCCCTACGACACCCATGAAGATTCTGGTCCGCTTGACAAAAGCGCTTTGTCGAATGGTAACCAAGACGACAAGACATTGCATCTTCGGCATATGAGCGTAAAACTTGAACAGGCGGGACATCTTCTGAGCGTTTGGGAAATCAACCTTGGCGGCGACTCAGACAATATTGCTCGGGCTCTGTTCTCCGCTCTCAGGGAGCTCGATAAGAAGCATGTTGAAACCATTTTCGTTGAAGGAATCAGTGATGAAGAAGGCGATGTGGCGGCAGCAGTCATGAACCGCCTGAGGAAAGCTTCACAGCTACGGATTGATAGATCAGCGTAATAGAGCACTAGAGATGCACCGGCTTCGCTACATCGGAAGGCATTCAACTCGCGATTGTGCATTATGTATATTGGAATGAAGTGAAGGATATATTATTGACATGTGTCTATGACCGCTGTGGTAGACCTCCGCCACTACCGTTGCGGTTTCTGAAGTTCCCATCATGGCTGCTTTCACTTCCCCTTTGTCCTCCTTATGAACCCGTCGAAGCAGATCTTCAGGCATCATCTGTGTGGAAACATGTCAAGCTCAATATCATACCTCCACCTCACACCAGCACCGAAAGACTCCGGGGAAAGGACGGACCTGCCCAAAATTCTCCGGCAACAATCCATAGGAAGACGCAACCCGATATTGAAGATCCGACAAAGAGGAGTTCTGCTTGAAAAAGCAGATAGGAAGCTCTTGTAAGCAAGAAGCCCCGGAGCTGTTGTCACGCCCACGCCATCGTAAAGCCTCAAATGATTACCTAGCACTACCTTGCTTGGCTCACGAGTCTACCGTCAACCGGTACTGCTGCTCGGGCCTTTTTTGTTCTTGCGAATGCGGCTTCGAGAACTCGGTCGCGGCCTGAACTGCCAAGGCGTCCAATTGAGGTTGCTGGACTGAACACTAGGCGCCGCTGCCGGTGAACGGGGGTCCGCTTGGCGTCAAGCGGTGAGAAGCAGTTACCTTTTCAGTTCCAACACACCGTCGACGACATCTGACCGAGTTCCCGTGAGGTTCTGACCCATGAACGTCTCCCACCTTTCCTTGTCCTCTTCCGGCCTCCCTTGCCTCTTCGCGCTTTCCTCCCGGGCGCGGCGGTGGCGCACGAGGATCTCAGCGCTCTGGACGATCATCTCGCTCGGAGGGGCATAGGTGTCGAACTTTTTGTCGAGAGGCCGCACCAGATACGAGGTTGTCGCATCCTCCATCCTTTTAAGAGACTTCCCACCGGGAATGACTTTGTGCAGCCCCGTCTGAGGGTCTTTGACGGTCTGCGACTCCCAGTTGTCGAGCTTCATCGTCTCGAGGCCTGCGCTGACATTCAGTCTCTTGTACCATCTGTGCTCGCCCTTCGCAACGAGCTTCATGGCCTTGTGCTTCTCCTCGCCCTCCGTGTACTTGATCAATAGATTTTTGAACACTGCGAATTTCTCTGCCGCTCGCTTCATGAACCAGGTGTTGCCAAAGGGACCGGGCCACGACGCTGCAAATCCGTCCTGGGATGTATCTTTGCGGCCTGTTCCGATGCTCAGGAGTAAAGCTGGATCTCTGTCACCATACAGACTGAGAAACTCGCTCCACGCCGCCCCAGCCGGGTTGTTCTCTCGAATTCCACCATCCTTGAAGCCAATTATCTCGCCCCTAATTTCGGCCTCCAGCGTCTCGAAGTAGAACGGTGCAGCGCTGGTTGCGCGACACACCTCCCATATACGCATCTTCGCGGCTCCATCATTATAGAGGGTTATCCAGTTCGGAACTCGGTTCATATCGTAGACGTGGTTATAGGAGCGGAGAAGGAACGCCTCATCTATTTTTCCATTATGTACAGCCGTCAAGCATATCCTAACGATCGTCAGTAAGTGGTCATTTTCGTGCATGGCAAGGAAGAAATCCTAGTGCTGCAATAATCCTCTTCTGAAATGGCAGGCATACGCAGAACTCACGTTTGGCAGATCCTATCCTTAGGACTCGGCTCATATGATATTCCCTCGTCGTCATCAACTCTCCATGGGTACCAATCATCACCTTCGCATTTGTGTAGATGTTCCTTGCAATGTTTTCTAACGATGTTGCGGACAGCCTCTTCCAAAGGTTTGTGACTGTACTTTGTGGTGAGCGGTATCGAGCTCCGCGGGTGTCCGAAGAGGTCATCTCCGATCCGTCTATATGTTTCAAGGCATTGCGGTACGCTCATTCGTAATCGTCCGAGCATCGTTGCTATTAACCTGTAAGGTTGGTCAGCCGAGTTTAAACCCCGCCAGCGTCGCTTGTGGATAGAACCTACCCTCCTGTAGAGGTCCCGTACATGTAATCGAAATAATGACATGGCAGTAGGTTTTGCGCCTCGAACGTGCGATGAGGGACATCCAAGTCCGCCTCCTGTTCTTGAAATCTATTCTCCCACACAGCAACCTCTTGCATCAGCCGCTCAAGGATGAGAAGGCTCGAGTATCCTCTAATCCCGCCACCATCTGAGTGAAGCATAAGCATCAACCCTCAAGCCTGCACAGCCCGGACAGGGTATACCTAATGTGAGGATCATCGGATCCCAGGGATCATTAACCTGTTTGGCCCAGGCACGGCCAGACACCACCTCTTCATCGTACACCGAGGACGCCCCAGTTCTAACACTCAACATAGAGCGAGGCCGTAAGTTGGAAGTCAACGCCATTTTGCCTGCACGAAATGGGACAGATGCGAAAAGGAAGCGGAAGGCAAAGAAACACAGATCGCTAAAGAGAAAGATGAAGAAGGAACGACAGGGTTTTGATGGCGCATCGAGGTAACGTTGAAAGGGACAGTGTGTCCTTCACCGTCCCATGATAGAAGACAACCTTGGGAGATCTCGTCACCGGAGTCGACGCTTACGGGTGTGACTGCGCGTCTGAGGCGGTCCCCTGACGGCTGAACCCCATAGCCGCTAAGCGGTGCGTGCACAGGGCTAGCCCCGACAATCATCTGGGCCGCGGCTGTGGCTCATCGGGGGGCGGATGATTGCCGGCATCGGGCCGGATCCCTCCTGCTTTCCAAGGATCAGTTGTTCCCGCCCTCGAAACTTCTGCCTGCAGGTAGGTATTCAGGTGCCCCAACCTTGGAAGGCGGGTTGGAGCCACGTTGTGCTGGCTTCAAGGGCTGGCTCCCAACAAAGTAACACGGTGACTCCTTGCAGGGCGGGCGGCGTTTCGCAGCGTTTAAGATTCAGCCAAATGATTGATCCTTGACGAATGGCAGAGTTCAGACTGCTAACCGAAAGGATTGTTTATTCGAAAAGGCTGAAAATCCAAGCAGATCTAGGAAGTCATTGGTGGCGGATATCTGGAATACGCCCAGGTGATGGGTACCGCCCCAGGCTGAGAAAGCTAATCATCTTGTAGCTTACAAGTCTTTCACCGTGAGCATCAGGGCGTGGACGTTTCGCAAACAAGAAGCAATGCTGCTTCTTCGTTCAAGTCACATGCGTAACACAACAGCGTGACTGACCGAGTAATGTTGCGTGATGGAGGCATTAACCGGCAATATTTCGTAGGTTCAATGAAGAGGTCTTGTATGAATGCAAATACAATCTTGGGACTTGCGCTTTTCGGTCTCAAAGCTTAAGTGTCAATGTCATTGCGGTTGCAATCCGGCGCTCTGAAGGCGATAGCTTAGTACTGATCACCATAGACCTGTGCTTTATCTCTTCAAAAGCTGAGCCTGGAGAAGAGAAGGACATTAACAGTCGGGATGCTGAAGGACTTGTTAGACATTTCCAAAACAAGCGTCACTGAAAAAAGTGCTGTACTGTATGTAGAAGATGAATGGTGCCGACTGTTGCATGACACTGATCCACAGGCCAATCACTTTCCTTCGTTGCCGCCGACATGTTCAGCTCTAGCTGTGCGGGAAGCCGGACCAACCCCTTGAGCCTCATCTTCTTATGCAAGGCTGGACCCTTTCCAATTCTCTTGCGGGCGCCCATCCTCAGCAAAACCGGCCTACCAGGGTCCCTCTGGATCCTAATCGTCCACCCTCAGATACGACAGTTGCTACTGATGCTCCGCGGCCACAATCAAGTTACTAGAAGTTATGGCCTCTCCAGAATCCAACCTATCGGTTCCCGACCCTTCACTACATAGCGCGAACAGCTCTGCCAATGCTGCTGCTCCGCCGGAATCGATTTCAGCAGATGCCATCGCGGCCATGTCCGAGGATGGTTTGGCTTCTCCAATTTCTCTCCGTAGAGCATACGCTGAAGCTAGTGCAGAGCGCATCCAGTTGCTTACTGATGGCAATATCGACACAAACACCATCCGGGCCCTCATGAGAACACGATTTTCACGGTTTCTTCGTCTAGAGGAAGCAATCGAGGCACGAGTGAGGAGGGGCGAACTTACCGCAGTCAAAGCTATGCTCAATAAAAATGAGGGTTTGAGGTCCCGGGCAGTCTCCGCCGCCATCAGGGGGAGAAAGAGAAAACTAGCGGAGCAGCTCATCACCGAAAGTGAAGACATTTCCATCCGAGATTTCTATGAAGCGATCAATGCCGGATGGCTAGAAATAGTAAAATTATTCGTTCAAAAAGGCGCTGATGTTAGCGGCCGAAATTGGTGTCCCGACGGCTTCAGAGAATGGTACGAGTACTCCCACCGCTACAGCCCTGCCGAGGTCGCGGCTATGACTGGCCATGCGGAGATCCTCGAATACTTACTGGGTCTGGTACCAGAGACCGAACCTTGTCAAATCGAGTGGCATAGGCTCCTCAACCAGATGCTCTCTGGTCCGGAGGTCTTTCATTGGAATGACGATGTTATTTCACTGCTCATCAAGAGAGAGTTGGTTGATGTGCAGCTTACAGATGAGCAAGGGTTGACTTTGCTCCATGTTGCAATTAAGCATCGACGTCAGGCTCAAGCAGAGTATCTTATCTCCCGGGACGCAAGTCCAGTCGCTCGAGATAGGAATGGAAAGACACCCCTCGACTTGTGGCAGTCGCTGGAATGGGATAAGGACATTCTGCTCCCTCTTCTTAATAAACAGATATTCTATGACTCCTCGCACAATGTGTTGTATCTCGGTCCGGGCCCAATACGACATTCATTATTTCCTTTTTTTCCTACCCCAGATTCGATCGCCAAGTTCCAGCATTCGGAGTTGGTCCAGTTTCTACCCAATCGACCTGGGCTGGGGTCGTTTTGGGTAACAATGCCAGTGAATAATGTAAGGTGGCTCCCTCAAGCGCTCATTCCTCTGCTTACGTCTCTAGGATGCGTACTTCATTGTAAGGTGAGGCCTCGCTGCAATGGCCCTACACTGACGTGGAACAGGGATTCATCCGCATGGCGAGCTATGCGCAAGGCTATGATGCGGATGTGACTAGGCTGGCGCTTCAATTGTTCTCTAGCACGTTTAGGCAGCACGGAGCCACTGAGCGTTGGCGGAGATTTCGGGAACCGTCCTACAACGCATTCATCTTGGACAGTAAGAAGAGCAAACCGCAGGATGACAGGTCGAACCTAGCCGTGGGTGAAAAGCAGACAGCACGAGAAGACGAGCCAGATCAAGCTGCCGAACAAAACACGACGGAGCGGCCTCCAAAACAAGGCCAAGAGACAACACAGGGCGGCGGAGCAAGCGGAGAGAAAGGGCGGACAGCAAACGTCATATCACTTGCTGCAAGTGCAATACAAAATACGTGTCTCTGAACCTAGACTGACTTAACCAAGGTCCCTTATTTTGCTTCTATGCTCAAAAGCACCTTTCTGGAGGATCGTAGGAGCTTAGTAGAAAACGCACGCTTGGCCAGATCTAAACACCATAATGCGCTCAACATCCATTTACCGCGCACACTGGACGAATCTTATTATATTGGTTTAAGTAACAGTCAGCTGGTCGACCGAAATGTTGATCAAGTAATTAGCCGTCTTGAGAAAAACGCAGAGAAACAGCGCTTGCTCATGGTGTCACAACTATGGCTGTGGAAAATGGACGACATCGTCGTCTCCGCGTGTGGATCCGAACGTAAATGGGTTCGCTACTGGGAATCGGAACGGGATCCGCAGACGTTTTTGCTTGACGAGTTCAAAGATGGCAGCCTATATGCAGATCAGAACTTCAACAGCTTGCAGCTTACTATCCTTATTTTTTCCGAGTGCATCAATTTTCTTGACCGCCCAAATTGCGCTGCCCTAGAGGAGCCTGTCTTCTACATATTTGAGAGGGCGATTGCGACTTTGTATGATGAGGTTCAGAGCTATATGGACCAGAGAGCCATTGAGAAGATCCAAATAAAGCAAGAACAGGACTTCTTTCATCAGATCAGCGACATCCGCGACGAACTCGCCATGATCAAGAGCATTATCATCGAGCAGGGAGAGGTCTGGGATCTATTATACAAGGACCTAAGGAACGAAATGTCCAGTTGGGATGAAAACATCCGCCGGATCGCGACCCGACCGGAGTCGCAGATTCCCAGGTTCAAGCGCCGGATCGAGAAGATCGACGACGACGCTCAGCGCGTCGAGCGGTGGATCCAGGTGCAGCTTGACCTCAAAAAAACTCACGCAAGCCTGAGGGAATCGCACAACAGCACGGTTCTGAGCACGGCCGTCATCGGCTTCACGATCGTCACCGTCGTCTTCACGCCGTTGTCTTTCATGACCAGTCTGCTCGCAGTCCCGGATGACAAGTTCAAGTGGAAGGCTGAGGGGAAGACCTATATGGGGAAGACGTTTATGAGTAAGTCTCCGCGTCTCTGCATGTACCGGCGCTGACTGTCGAAGCTGTGACCGAAGTCGTAACTCTGTTGGCGACGATTGGTTTGGTATGGCTGTCCCTCTGGTACTTGAAGAGAAAAGAGACACTTGCCAACGAGCCGGATGGTGTATCTCGAAAGAAAGATAACGAGGCCGAGAAGAGGAGAACCAAGCGCGCCATCCCGGTAGAAGTCGAAAGGGACAGAGATAAAGCGTGGTACAAAGGTTTCCGAAAGCGTTCGAACAAGACCACGACAGATCTAGAGCAGTCACTGCCAGCCTCTTGACAGATCTGCTATGTCTCTGCGGTTGCCACGTCTGAGGTTCGGATGTTTCGGTATTGGTGTGGTAGCGTGGGTTATTTGATTCAACCTTTGGAGGGTGTATCGGGCTAAAAGGACTGAGGGGTCAATGCCCGTAGACACTGTAGCATTGCCCGGCTTATACTACCAGTATTGCGTAGCCGTTCACTGTTGAACACCTACTATGTAGGAAGCAGTATCCAGACCTGGACGCAGTGGTTGGAGAGTCCCGATCAGGACGACCAATATATGATCAGTAATGGACAACATAAAGCATTTGATTCCAGGGCAGTAGGTATATCATATCGGGTGCACGTTTACGCTGCGGCAGCAGAAGTACGGAGTAGAGGCTCTATATTGAAGTCAACCTTGGAAGGCACTGGAAGGCTGGCAGCTGGAGACGGAGCCTCGGCCCTCAGCCCTGCCGGGTCAAGGCACCGCCACCTGGCACCACCTTAAAAGGCACACCCGCCGGACGTCACAGCTGACTGCCCTGACAAAGAACGCCTAAAGAAGTCAGCTGTACGATGGAGATACCCGTAACGGAGAGAAATCCCATGTAAACTCAGGTATCTCAAAAGTACCGGTACACTTCAGCAACTGAGATTGTCATCCCCTTCATCACCTGTCAAACACACGGACACAGGGCAAATACAGACAACCATCTCCAACTGATCTGCTGCGCCTCCACTTGCTTTCACTCGTGAACATCATACCTAAGAAGCCTATCGCCTCATATTTATTGACTCAGTCATCGCTCTCCACTCTCTTCGCGACCCAGTTGCCTAACCCTGCTTTCGTCACCCACGGGGCGCCTATCGCTATGGCCACTTGGACGAGCGACACGACCGACTCCTCCACCGGCACCTCCAGGAGCTCTCGCTACAACCTCGACGAGCACGACAAGCGCGAGGTCCTCGTCTACCGGCCCAGATGCGGTCTCCAGGTGCAGTCCATGGAAAGCCTCTGCCAGACGGTCAACAAAGGTGAGCGACGCGGTCAGTATCCGCCGATTCGATCCGCCGCTGACGAGTTGCGTCCTTCAGATCCTCGACTGCGGGTCTCCAGGAAACACATACCGCGCGGCAACAGTCGGGTTGAGGTCCGCAACGAGGACCTGTACAACGAGCCAGAACGGTCGGAGTACCAGAAATACCCCAATATCAAGAGCTCACTTGCGAACATCGGCCTGCCCTCCATGGTCTACTGGAAACGACTGCTGCTTGGTCAGTTCCCGGATCTTTACATAGTCTCGCCGGAGACGACTCCAACAAACTCTCCCTCCAGTTCCCCTGAGTCCTCGCAACACGTCTCTCCACAACATACGTTTCCCATAAACGACCAGAAAAACGCGACGTCAGCGGGTGAAGAGGGCAGGCCAGGAGATTTGTGAGGGGAAAGGGGCAAAAGTGCTTGTCGAGCGACATGTCTGGGTTTTTAGCGGGCTTTTGCGATTTCCGCTTGCGACGAATTTCCTAGCTATTACTACCACGGATGGTGTCAGGGACGTACGCATCAAGTTCCTAGCCAGTACGGTGTGTTTCTGAGTTGGCATCCTTTGGCGTGTGGTTCGATCACGAAGAAGAAGACAGGTCACACAATGTGAACCAGATTTGTGACTCTTTCCAGATATCCATGTCACCGCGACGCTTCTCTTATGTGTCTGAGTTGACCCTTGCTTAGAGGAAAGTCAAAGAGCCTCAGTGTATCACGTTCTCTTATAATCGGAACATTCATTTTAATCAAACAGCTACGAAGATTCAACTTGAATTAGCATTAAGCTTTCGCCAGAACTATGCGTGAAACAGCTTTCATTGCAGGTCCGGCTGCGTGCTTGGGGAGACATGCTCTCAACACTAATTGTGATTCGCAGGTAATTTTTTCTTTAGAGACACAGCGAAACGTGGAAGCCGGCTGGGCTAGATCAGAGTCTTACTGCATGCCCAGGTGCTTGATTCACGCAGCGCTGACTGCTAGCTCGTATCCTTGCATGCCAAGACTCTCCTCCAAAGCTCACGATGCGCCAACGCTATCAGATTAGGTTCAGTAATCGGACTCGTCACCACGAGAGCGAAGCTGATGACTATCGACAAACTTGGAAGCATTAGATGCAGTGATTCGTACCACATCAACTGAAAGCTGACCAGTATCACCGGACGAACCAATGGCGCACTCACATCTTGGGACATTTAGTTGCTACCACAACGTTTTTGCACGCGCTGAAAACGTCTGAATGCCGCCATGGCTGGATGTTACGCATAAGTCATCACGTCAGGCCACAGACGATTGTCAACATCGGAATGGGGTGATATAATCATGGCGCTATGGCCGCGCAACCTGGCGCAAGATTACAAAACCAGATTTCGGCCGTGGAGGTATAAGGACACGGCGAAGGGACGAGGATGTCAGATCAAACTCCATGCCCATTCTGAAGACAAGGCAAAGAGCTCAAAGCATATCTACTCAAGTGATTACACACAATGGCCTCTAAGACTCCACAGCTTGTGACCATATTCGGCGCAAC
>QQTW01001267.1_pt1 | contig 17478 bp, 16 predicted proteins | sample 1904831 | NCBI WGS metagenome assembly QQTW01 (sample SAMN09435610, study PRJNA476489) | Subsurface metagenome, whole genome shotgun sequencing project. | reverse complement strand
GAGCGTGGTAGAGATAGATTGGAGCTTGTATTCGGCAATATGTGCAAATAGATAGTATGGCGCAATTGACACAGCATCTATTTCAATTGCTTTTTGGCAGTAGGTGGCGGCTTTTTCTGGTTCACCCAAATTTGCCCAAGCTTGAGCAAGGAGATAACAAGCACCAAAATGATGCGGGTGATGTTTAATTACCTGCTCTGCTTCGTGAATAGCGATCGCATATTCACCCTGCTTAAACAAAGTTTCTGCTTTACTAAACGTCTTTGCTAAGTCACTTGTATTTTTAACATTACTATGCTCAACTGCTGTTACTACTGAAGACTTGGCTGGCGATCGCTGTACAGAATATGTAGATAAGTTTTTAATATTTTTGCTAGCAATAGCTGGATATTTACTAACTAATGGTATTGGCGTATTTATTAAAACAGGTAGTAATTGACTTGCCTTTGCTGGTGTTTCTATCTGTACATTTTCACGACGTTGATATACTACTGATTCTGGAAACACCTTAGTCCTTAAATTGCCCAAATCTTGCCCGTGAAGTTCTGCGTGTCCAGCGATTAGATATCCTGTAGTTTTGAGGGTGTTGTAAAACTTATCTAGAACAATTGAAATAGATTTAGAGTCAAAGTAGATGAAAACGTTGCGACAAATAATAATGTCCATTCCCCAAATATCAGAGGCAGAGTTGGGGAAGGTATCTTTAATTAAATTATTAGTTTGAAACTTTACTAGGGAGCGAATAGACTCTTTAATTTCCCAACTTTGTTGGCGTTGATTGAAGTAACTTTTCTTTATTTCGGGATCTACCATGCGAAAAGACCAAGCTTCATAAACACCGCGTTTAGCTTTAGCAATTGCTTCGCAATTGAGATCTGTGCCTAGAATCATAATTTGCCAATTATGCAGATCGGGTATTAGTTTTTCAACTAAAATAGCTAGAGAATAAGCTTCTTCACCTGTAGAGCAACCTGCACTCCAAATCCTTAACGATAGCTTTTCTCTATTGTTTGCTTGCCTTTTTTGGTCAATTAACTTAGGTAAAATTGTATTTTTTAACAATTCAATTTGTCCACGATCGCGAAAAAAGTAACTTTCACCTATTGTTAGTTGGAGCGCTAGTTCTTTCCATTCGCGATCGCTTGGTGTTTCTCCATGCGAACTATTGCTATTACTAGCATTTAATAGTTGATAATAATTTTCTACCGATGATATATTCAGTAACTTCATGCGTGCATAAATTTTCTTAGCCAAAGTCTGCCGATCTTGTTCGCGGATATGCAAACCTGTATGCATAGCAATCAATTGAATGAAATGCTGTAATAAGTCATTATTCATGGGACATCGCTAAAAAACTTTGTTTATAGTATTCCCAGGTAGAGGAGTAATCTAACAGATCCTTACTAGTTTCACTCAGGAAAATACACGCATACCAATGATTGTCCAAGTGCAGAGATAGTCACTACTAGCTAGGACAAAGCTAAAAGCAGAGAATAGTTAGCAAAAAATCTGTATTCAGAGATACAAAAATCCAGTTATAGCCAGATAAATTACCTATAAATTTAATAAATATAGGAATGTACTGAAATTGTGACAGTTTGGTTTATAGTGGCTGCATATTTGCCTAATTGTCTGCGATTGAAAATGCGATCGCAACCTAACTAAACGTATGACTCTTAACCGAAGAAAAGTTCTGTTTCTATTAGGAGCAACTGGCGGCGCAGTAGCATTAGAGGCTTGTCGCTCACTAGTATCTACAGATGTAGCAGCAGCCCAGACAGCTACTACTGGGAAAATTTCTCTGCCGCCGTTACCCTACGATTACAAGGCTTTAGAGCCACACATTGATGCTCGGACAATGCGGTTTCACCATGATAACCATCATGCCACCTATGTCAAAAACCTGAACGCGGCTTTAGCAAAGCATCCCGATCTCCAAAGTAAGAGTGTTGAACAAATGCTAAGAGAGATCCAAAGCGTACCGCAAGATATTCGCACAGTAGTCCGCAATAATGGCGGCGGTCATGTAAATCACTCTATGTTTTGGCGAATTATGACACCAAAAGGTGGCGGAGAACCAACAGGAGCGATCGCCAGTGCAATAAAAGCCGATTTTGGCAGCTTCGCAACTTTCAAACAGCAGTTCAACGAAGCTGGTGCTAATCGTTTTGGTAGCGGCTGGGTGTGGCTAATCCGCGATCGCGCTGGCAATCTACAAATCACCAGTACGCCCAATCAAGATAGCCCGTTAATGGACGGCAATTATCCAATTATGGGCAATGATGTTTGGGAACACGCTTACTATCTCAAATATCAAAATCGTCGCGCCGAGTATCTTAACGCTTGGTGGAATGTAGTTAATTGGAATGAAATTAATCAGCGGCTAGCGACAGCGTCCAAAGCATAAACTTTAAATCTTTTGTCAACTACCTTTACACCTAAATTTACCTGCTTTAATAAGAGCAGGTAAATTTAGAGACAGGCAAGAGGTAGTTGACGTGATTTATCTAGCAGAAGTGCAAAGGGCTAAAACTGGGTTTAGAGGCATTGCTAAGTTAGAACTCAAACTACTGGCTTTGCAAAAGTCTGCTAAAAGTTGGATTCCCGTACAGGGTGAAGACGCGATCGCTTTAGAGCAATCCCATAACTTCAATCTGGGCGTGTTAGTAATAGTTCAACTAAATGCCAATCGTCAACTGCAAGATATTCAACTAGCAACTCATCAATTGCCCTACATTTTGCAAAAACTTTCTCAGCAACTAGAAGCCTTCCACAATCAAGAAGAAGAAATTAAGTTGTGGCAGGAATCACTGAATTATCAAAGCGAGGAAATGAATCGCTACAAAATGGAAACCGAAGCACAACTACAAGAAATTGATGTGCTGAGGGAAGAGACAGAGCATCTGCAACAAGAGATCCAGCACAGACATCAAGAATTAGAACTAGCTCAAGAAAATCTGCGCCGCGAACAACTAGCTTTAGCCGAGGAACGACAAAAAATCACCTCAGAGCTACAGCATTGGCAAAGCTTAGAGGCACTTTGGCAGCAATTAGAACAACAACAGCAGAAAATAAGTAGTGACAAGCAAGAAATAGAGCAAGCGTGGGAAAATCTACGCCGCGAACAACAGACGTTAGCTGAGGAAAAACAGCTAAAGCAAAGTTTAGAGCAGGAAAAACAACAACTAGCAAAACAGCAACAAAAAATCGGTGCTGAAAAGCAAAAGATCGAAAAAGCTTGGGAAGCTCTGCGCTACGAAAAGCTTTGTATAGAGGAACTTCAACAAGAAATTCACTACGAGCAAGAACGTTTAGCAACAAGTATCAGCAATCCAACCAGATAATAAAACACTTTTGCCCTTAAACACTGCTCAGGTTAAGGATGAATATAAAATCCATTCCTTTAACCCTTACAAGCGACGTTTGCGGGAGCGAGCTTTCGGGGAAGAGGATTCTTTCCCGAAACGTCGCGTCAGGGAGTAATCCCTACGCAAAGCTCGCGCCCTTTACCCTTCTTCTGTGCCTAGCTGCAAAAACTTCCGCACGTATTGCAGATAAGTTTCGCTATCTTCCAGCATAGGAAAATGAGCAGTATTGTCAATCGGTGCAAACTCAACTTTATCGCTCATTGCTGCTGCTTGACGACCCATGTGCGCCGGAATAATTTGGTCGTACTCTCCTGCTACTAACAATGTAGGTACAGTCAATTTAGCAAACTCTTGGGGCATTACTTCTGCGGCTGTTTTACTTACCGCCGTAACCATTGTCCCTAAAGCAGCTTGCTCGTCTGCCATCAAAAAATCTTCCAAAAAAGCTTGGCGTTCGGCAGCAGGTATAGAGCGCCGTAAAAATCGCGCCATAAAAATGCGATCGATGAAAGGAATTTTGGCTAGCCATTTGGGACGAAACTTAACTACGTAACCGCCAAACTTATGAAAAGCAGCAAATCCTTTCTCGTCATACTCAAATACGCCGCTACAAGTTAGAATTGCTTTTTCTACGCGCTCTGGGTAGAGATTCAGAAATAATGTTGCTACTGATGCCCCTGTGGAGTGAGCATTAAGATAGATTCGCTCTATTTTTAATGCATCTAGTAAGGCTGCTAAATCTCTAGCATATTCATCAAGCTCGTAGGTCAACTCTGCAATTGCTTCTGCTTGCTCTGTTGGTGCTGGCGCGTCTGCTACCGCCATGTTAGCTGCTGGAAGAGGCGATCGCCCGCCGGAGCGCCCAAACCCGCGCATATCGTACAGCAGGCAATCAAAATCATCAACTAGTGCTTTAGCCGTACTTTCCCAATATCGAGCCGAGCCAGCCCAACCGTGAATAAAAACCATTATCGGCTTGACTTTGGAGCCATTTTGAGATTTTATCCACTCATAATAATGCTCGATACCACGAACGCAAATGTAAGGCATATAAATTCAAGTATGAAGTATGAAAGATTATATTTTATACTTCAACCTTTTTCCTCATGCAGATTCTGGCTTTGGCAGCGATGAAGGATGCACCAACAGTTCGGCTGTAGAGCGTTTTTCTACCATTTCGCGGGTAATTGTGCAAAGAGTAACATCTTTTCTAGATGGCAACTCATACATCACCTCTAGCATCAATTCTTCAACGATACCGCGTAAGGCTCTAGCTCCTGTTTTGCGGCGATAGGCTTCTTGAGCGATCGCTTTAAGTGCATCAACTTTAAAGTCTAGCTGCACGTTGTCCATTTTCAGCAGTTTTTGGTACTGCTTGACTAAAGCACTGCGCGGCTCGGTCAAAATTGCAATCAAAGCTTCTTCATCTAAAGGCTCTACCACCGCCGCCACTGGTACTCTGCCAATAAATTCGGGAATCATCCCAAACTTAACCAAATCCTCTGGTTCTAGGTGACGCAGCACGTCAGCCGCGCGTTTTTCTTTTGATTGCCCTTCGCCTGGCTGCACAAATCCCATTGATTTCTTGCCAGTCCGCTGCTCTACTACTTTGTCTAAGCCGACAAAAGCGCCGCCACAGATAAATAATATATTGCTGGTATCGATTTGGATGCAATCTTGGTAAGGATGCTTGCGTCCTCCTTGGGGTGGTACGTTGGCGATTGTTCCTTCCAACATTTTTAGTAAGGCTTGCTGTACGCCTTCACCGGATACATCCCGCGTAATTGAGGGGTTTTCACTCTTACGAGCAATTTTATCGATTTCGTCAATATAAATAATGCCTCGTTGTGCTTCTTCTACGTCCAAATCGGCAACTTGGAGCAAGCGCAGCAAGATATTTTCTACATCCTCGCCCACATAACCTGCTTCGGTTAAGGTCGTAGCATCAGCTACAGCAAAGGGTACTTCTAAGATTTTTGCTAGACTTTGTGCTAACAGAGTTTTGCCGCAACCTGTGGGACCAATTAACAAAATATTCGACTTTTGCAGTTCTACAGCATCTTCGGGCGCACCTTTGTCGCTATTTTTGGCTTGCAGGACGCTGAGGCGCTTGTAGTGATTGTAAACCGCGACAGACAAAACTTTTTTGGCTTCTTCTTGCCCAATTACATGTTCGTCTAAATGATTTTTAATCTCGCGTGGCTTGGGAATTTGGTTGAACGAGAGATTTGCCGAACGATTGCGGCGCTTTTGGGGTGGTTCGGCGCGGGGAGCGGGTGGAGAAGCGGCGCTGCTATTAGTAGTCGCGCCGTGTTCGATTAATTCTTCGTCAAGAATTTCATTGCACAAGTCAACGCATTCATCGCAAATGTAGACTCCCGGTCCGGCAATCAACTTGCGTACCTGCTCTTGAGACTTGCCGCAAAATGAACATTTTAGATGGGAGTCGTACTTTGACATATAAAGCCTCGAATTAGTTAACTGTAGTAACTGGAGCGTTCGGTTGGGGGATATTTTGCCGCGAGATCACTTGGTCGATTAAGCCATAATTTTTAGCTTCTTCTGCGGACATGAAGAAGTCTCGCTCTGTATCAGCTTCGATTCTCTCGAATGGCTTACCCGTATGCTCGGCGAGTAACTCGTTTAGCCTGTTTTTATGATAGAGAATTTCTCTTGCTTGAATTTCAATATCAACGGCTTGACCTTGAGCGCCACCTAATGGTTGGTGAATCATAATTCGGGCGCTTGGTAGTGACATCCGTTTACCTTTGGCTCCAGCACTGAGGAGAAACGCTCCCATACTAGCGGCTAATCCAAAACAAATAGTACCAACATCAGGGCGAATTTGCTGGATCGTGTCATAAATTGCCATACCTGCTGTTACTGAACCGCCAGGAGAGTTGATATATAGCTGAATATCTTTCTCTGGGTCTTCGGCATCTAGAAACAACAGTTGAGCGACAATTGAATCGGCAACAGCATCATCTACTTGGGTTCCCAAAAAGACGATGCGCTCTCGTAGCAAGCGAGAGTAGATATCAAAAGCGCGTTCGCCCATCCCAGATTGTTCTACAACTGTGGGAACAATGTTGTTAATTTCCAGGTGGTTGACGCTGTTGATGGGGAAATTCACAGATTTGGATTCAAGCATAGAACAAAGGTTAGGAAAGTATAACCGACGCGGTGCAGCTTGAATTAGGCGCTTTAAACCGTAGTAGTTGCTTTTATCCGCTATCTGTGAACTATTATGCCTTATCTGTTTTACTACCGTCAGATTCCTTTGGCAAGGATAAAGCAGCGATCGCCCCTATTGACAAAAAATCCCTAATTTATTCAGCTTCTGTTTGGCTCTCAACTTCCTCCTCGTCTTCATCTGCTTCGTCTTCATCTGCTTCTAGAGCTTTACTAAGCGTGCCTTCTGGTACTAGTTCGACAGTAGCATTAGCTTGCAGCCAATCCAAGATTTTTTCTGTGAGTATTTCTTCTTGAACTATCTCCCGCAATCTCTCTTGGTCAATATCTTTGTCTTTGTACTGTTCCAGCATTTCCTTGACGCGCTCATCAACGGCGGCGCTTTCGACTTGCAGCGATTCGCGCTTTGCTACTTCTTGGAGTGCTAAAGAACGCTTAATGCGGTCTATAGCTTCGGGGCGCGATCGCTCTCTTAGTTGCGGTATTGTATCTTGAGTAAATAGCCTTTTAACATCAATGCCTTGTCTGCTCAATTGCATTGCTGTCTGGGTCAGCATTTGATCTACTTCTTGGTTAATCAACGTTTCTGGTAAATCCACTTCTACATGCTTTACCAGTTCGTCAGCTAGCGCTTGCTGTTGATTGGCTTTGGTTTTACTTTCTGCTTCTTCTTGAAACCGCTTTTCTAAAGACTCGCGTAATTCTGCTAACGTCTCGTATTCGCTAACTTCTTGGGCAAAGTCGTCATCAACTTCTGGAAGCTCTTTTGCCTTCAAATCTTTCAGCGTCACTGTAAAGCGCGCTTTACAACCTGCTAGTTCTTGCTGAGGATAATCTTCGGGAAACTGAGCGTCAATTTCTTTGGTTTCGCCGATATTCATGCCTACCATGCCGTCAATGAAGCCTTCAATAAACCGCCCTGGTTGCATTTCTACTTGAAAGTCTGTTGCTTGACCGCCAGGGATTTCTTCTGGTTCTGCTTCTGGGTCTTCTTCGTTGACCACAACCCCTTTAAAATCTGCTACAGCAGTATCGCCCATTTGCGCGGCACGTCCCTCGACAGGAATTAGCGTTGCCATTTCGTTGCGATTTTCTTCTATCACCTTTTCCACGCTAGCAGGGTCGTATTTAACTTCTTCTGCTTGTACTTGTAAGCCGCTGTACTGAGTGAGATTTACTTCTGGCAGCACATCTACTGCTGCTGAGAATGTTAATGGCTTCCCTGGTTCATATTGACTTATCAACTCTTCAAACGACGTGCGTAGTTGCGGCTGACCAATGGCTTTAATGTCTTCTTGTTTGAGCGCTTCGTTGACGCTGCTATCGATCATTTCTTCTAAGGCTGCTGCCTTGATTCTGACATTTCCTAGCCTTTGTACCAATACCTGGCGGGGAACTTTGCCTTTACGAAACCCAGGAATATTGGCAGAACGAGCAAAGTTTTGAATTACTTGCTCGTATGCTTGCTTGGACTTTTCGGGGGGAATTTCTATTTCCAGACCGACTTGACTTGCGGGAAGTTTTTCCTGGATGACTTTCATATTTACATTTAACCGACAATTTGACTTGTATAGTGGGAGACTTCGCTAGTTAGATATTTTCTGCGGCAACGAGCGCTATGCTAGGACACTCAAGCGCCCTATAATTATTTCTTTGCTGCCGTACCCCTCATCCCTCTAAGGGTTGAAAGCACTCAAATCACTAGTTCTGCCAACATAGGTCTAACGACTCCGTGATATCCTAGTTTGACAAGCAAAGTTAGCGCGCTCAAAGCAGTTTTTAGTTTAGCTATAATTTGGCACTAAAGCCTAATGCTATGCTTTACTTCATGCTTCTTTAACTTGACATTAATCTCCAGACGCTTTTAGCCTCTACGCCCATAGTATATTTACTTTCATCTAACCAGATTTATTTTGCTGTTCTTTACCATGTTTTAACCAGCTAATTGCCAAAATGTCACAATACTTAGTATTAGCTGCTAGCGAAGTTATTTATTAAAAAATTTGGTTTAATTACTGCTAAAGTTTAACGGTTAAATTAGGTTGTCTGCATAGAAATATTATTTAGCTTTGACATTAAAAACTTTAATACTGACAGGAACTAAAAATTAAGGAGAAAAAATTGACAAAATCTTATCGTGTTGCCATCTTAGGAGCTACAGGCGCAGTTGGCACAGAGTTAATAGAACTCTTAGAGCAGCGTCACTTTCCTTTAAGCGAATTAAAGCTGTTAGCATCTTCCCGTAGCGCCGGAAAAACTATGAGCTTTAAGGGCAAAGATTTACCTGTCGAGCCTGCGAGCGATCGCTCTTTCGATAATATAGACATAGTGCTAGCCTCAGCAGGTGGTTCTATTTCCAAAGCTCTAGCCCCTAAAGCTGTAGCTGCTGGCGCTATCGTGATTGACAACTCCAGTGCTTTTCGCATGGATGCACAAGTGCCTTTAGTGATTCCTGAAGTCAATCCTGATGATGCTTGCCACCATCAAGGCATAATTGCTAACCCCAACTGCACCACAATTTTGATGGCAGTTGCTATTTATCCCCTGCATCAAGCAAGAACAATTAAGCGGATTGTTGCTGCTACTTACCAATCGGCAAGCGGCGCAGGTGCAAGAGCAATGGAGGAAGTCAAAAATCAAAGTCAAGAAATCCTCCAAGGCAAAGCGCCAACTAGCGAAGTTTTCCCATACCCCATAGCCTTTAATCTATTTCCGCACAATTCGCCGATGACAGAAAACGGCTATTGTGAAGAAGAAATGAAAATGGTCAACGAGACGCGGAAGATTTTTAATAGCCCGCATCTAAGAATTACAGCAACGTGCGTTCGGGTTCCCGTACTCCGAGCGCATTCAGAAGCGATTAATCTAGAGTTTGAGCAGCCATTAAGCGCAAAAGAGGCAAAAGAAATATTGAATCAGTCCCCAGGAGTGCGAGTAGTGGAAGACTGGCAAGCAAATTATTTCCCCATGCCTATAGATGCGACAGGTCAAGATGATGTTTTAGTTGGTCGCATCCGTCAAGATATTTCCCATCCTAGGGGCTTGGAGCTTTGGCTGTGTGGAGATCAAATTCGTAAAGGCGCAGCATTAAATGCTGTCCAAATTGCCGAATTAGTAGTAGAAAAAAATCTGCTAACAGCTAAAAGCTATCAACCATCAGCCATTAGCTAGAAGACCAACGAGGAGTGAAAGTAGGGTGGTAGATTTTGGAAGAGTCATTACAGCTATGGTTACGCCGTTTAAGGCAGACGGCAGCGTAGATTATGCCATAGCAGAAAAATTAGCTGCCCATTTGGCAGACAATGGCAGCGATGCTTTGGTAGTGTGCGGGACAACAGGAGAATCGCCTACACTAAGCTGGGATGAAGAGTACCATTTATTTCAAGTAGTTATCCAAGCAGTGGCAGGTAAAGCCTTAGTTATCGCTGGGACAGGTTCTAATTCGACTACAGAAGCGATCGCAGCTACTCAAAAAGCAGCTAAAATAGGAGTACATGGCTCTTTGCAAGTTGTTCCCTATTATAACAAGCCGCCCCAAGCTGGATTGTACCAACACTTCCATGCGATCGCTCAAGCCTGCCCTGACTTGCCGTTGGTGTTGTACAACATCCCTGGTCGTACAGGACAAAATATGCTACCAGAAACTGTAGCTCGTTTGGCTGAAGTAGAAAACATTGTCGGGATAAAAGAGGCTACAGGGAACTTAGACCAAGCCAGCGAAATTCGGCGCTTAACACCTAGTGAATTTCATATCTACTCTGGGGATGACTCTTTAACACTGCCCATACTCGCTGTAGGTGGCAAAGGAGTAATTAGCGTAGCTAGCCACCTAGTCGGAAATCAACTGCAACAAATGATTCGCGCCTTTGAAACAGGAAATAATCAAGTTGCCAATCAAATTCATCTCAATCTCTTTCCGTTGTTTAAGTCTCTATTTATTACTACTAACCCAATTCCACTCAAAGCGGCGCTCAGGTTAATAGGCTGGGATGTTGGTTCTACTCGTTTGCCCTTACAGTGCGACGAGCAAGACAAAATCGAACTAATTATCAAAGATATTCTCAAAGATATTGCTACAAGCACTAAGGATTTAGCAAAAGTAACAACTTAAAGGCTGCGGTCGGAACTAGCTCGAATAAATATTAGTTGAGTTGAGGGAAAAGACCCGCTTAAGACTCAATTAGGACTGACTTATACAATTTTTCTACTCAATAGCTAAAAAATCGTTTATCTAAGGACAAATATGACTAAAAATGCATCATCACCAACAGTTAAAATTATTCCGCTCGGCGGTCTGCACGAAATCGGCAAAAATACCTGTGTATTTGAGTACGAAGACGAAATTATCTTATTAGATGCAGGACTTGCCTTTCCTACCGATGGTATGCACGGCGTAAATATTGTGCTGCCAGACATGACATATTTGCGGGAAAATCGCCACAAAATTAAAGGCATGATCGTCACTCACGGTCATGAAGACCATATTGGCGGTATTGCCTTTCACTTGAAACAACTAGAAATTCCCGTAATTTATGGTCCTCGGTTGGCAATGGCAATGCTAGAGGGCAAACTAGAAGAAGCTGGAGTACGCGATCGCACAGAGCTAAGATCGGTACGTCCCCGCGATATGGTGCGCCTCGGTTCGCACTTTGTAGTTGAGTATATTCGCAATACTCACTCGATAGCTGACAGCTTCACCATAGCTTTGCACACACCTGCTGGTGTAATTATCCACACGGGAGACTTTAAATTCGACCATACACCAGTAGATGGCGAATTTTTTGATATCCAAAGGCTAGCAGAACACGGCGAAAAAGGCGTACTGTGCCTAATTAGCGATTCTACCAATTCAGAAATCCCAGGACACACCCCTTCAGAGCGATCGGTTTATCCCAACTTAGCGCGAGTTTTTAGCGAAGCTAAGGGACGGTTGCTAGTTACTACATTTGCCTCTTCCGTACATCGGATCAACATGATTTTGGAATTGGCAAAGCTGCAAAATCGCGTTGTGGGTGTAGTGGGACGCTCAATGCTCAATTTGATCGCCCATGCCCGAAATTTGGGTTATATTAAGTGCGAAGATAATTTGCTGCAACCTCTGCAAGCAATTCGCAACCTCCCAGACGAACGAGTATTGATTTTAACTACAGGTTCACAAGGAGAGCCAATGTCAGCAATGACGCGCATCTCCAAAGGCGAACACCAACACATCAAGATTCGTCCTGGTGACACTGTAGTATTTTCAGCTAATCCCATCCCTGGCAATACAATAGCTGTAGTCAATACAATCGATCGCTTGATGATGCAAGGTGCTAACGTAGTTTACGGTCGAGAAAAAGGCTTGCACGTATCTGGACACGGCTGCCAAGAAGATCAAAAATTGATGATTGCCTTAACTAAGCCTAAGTTTTTCTTACCAGTTCACGGCGAACATCGAATGCTTGTCAAGCACTCTCAGACAGCGCAGAGTACGGGCATTCCTGCTGAGAACATGGTAATTATCCAAAATGGTGACGTGGTAGAAGTGTCCCAAGAGGCGATTCGCGTCGCTGGGAAAGTGCCAGCAGGCGTTGAATTGGTGGATATGTCACGCACGGGAATAGTGAGCGATCGCGTCCTCAAAGAGCGCCAGCAAATGGCAGAAGAAGGGACAATCGTCGTCGCTGCTTCGGTAGATTGGCATGGCAAGTTGATGATGAAGCCAGAAATTCACGTTCGGGGTGTAGTCACATCTATTGAGCGATCGCTGTTGCAAAAGTGGGTGCAAGAGCGGATGGAGCAAGTATTAAGCGATCGCTGGTCTAGTTTTACTCAGTATGTCAACGGGGAACCTGTAGAAGTAGACTGGGCGGGAGTGCAAGTACAGCTAGAGCGAGACTTACAAAGGGCTATTCGCCGCGAGTTGCAATGTCCAGCATCAATAGTCCTGTTGATGCAGACACCAGATGAACCAACTAAGGCAGTAGATGGGCGCAGGCGTAGACGCACAACTGCTCAAGTAGCTGCATCTTAGAAAGAGTAGATAGGTAATTTAAGTTAGGTGGAGAGTTATTAAATCAACTCTCCACCTAATTTTTTGCTAATTATTAGACTTCTGGCAAAAGCCCAGTACCCACATTCACATTACTTTTTTAAAAATTCGCGCGCGTCTGCGCTTGCGTGAATTCCATTCGCCCAATACTTTTGCTTGGGTGCAATCACTGAAATTTAAAGATCCGCCCTTACGAAAATTCAGTGATGTCCCTAATTCATCATCTAGAAACTTCAGGCAATATAAAAACAAATCAAAGGGCTGGGACTTGAGGCAATAACCCCAAAAAAAAACAGCATTCCTTCCGAAAACTCCGTTAAACCTCTGTAGATATTTTTAGATAGTTAAATTTACCCGATTAAGACAAGAGAGAGTGAGTTATGAACTTAAATACATCGATTGCCAACCCCAACTCCCTAAATTCTCCTGTTACTAAACTTACTGCTAATATTTTGCAAACTCTCCGCCAACGTCTAGATCGAGTAGAAGTCTGCAATCCCAAACTTGCTCATCGTTTGTGCCAGCTAATTCCTGCCCAATGTCCATTTGAGCGCGATGTTACTTTGTTTGGACGCAAGTTATTTCATATTCCCCCAATGTGCAAGCTCAATCCTTTATATGACGAAGTAGTTTCCTTACGCTTTCGGGCGCTGTGCTACTTGGCTGACGAATGTGGAGAGGATATTACAGCCTACTGCTAAATCTTAATTAGTCAATGGGATTAGAAAGCACGAATTACTAGCTATTTCAATCAGTTAATGCTCAAACTCGATACATTGTTTCCATAATCATCTCGCCTCTGTTGTAGTTAGCGATTTCTCTCCAAACTAATCGGCAGACAAACTACACAAATTTGCGCCAGAAAAAATTTTTCCAATTTTAATCGATAGTGGGCGGTTAGAAACCGCGGCTACACAAGCAAAGTCCGCCTGCGCGGACTAAGAAAATTTATCAATTATAAATAAGCCTGGATATTTAAGATTTTTGCAAGAGATCTAATACTTAGAGCGTAGTTGCGTTGCTTAGGTGGAATCTATTTAGGCTAATCTTGGCATTTCTACTGTAGTAAAATGCTTGCAGCTTAATTGAAAATCGTTTGCCTCTAATTTTAAACATTTAGCTACATTCCACGACAAAAAGCAAACTAATGTTTATAACTAGACATACAGCTTACGAATCGCCTGTAATTAACAAGGAGCATCGCAGTTATGAGGTTGAAGTTTCGCAAGCAAGCCTCAAAGATAAAGCAGAAACTAATTTACAGTAAAACTGATTTTTGGCAAAGATTAACTAAGATAGCCCCATTAACGAGTATATTGTTGTTACTTATAGGCGGTTGGGCGACTCCAGAAATTGCCCAAGCCGAAACTGCTCGGATTGATAATATTACTATCGAGCGCCAACCCGATGAAAACTATGAAAGTTTGATTGGTCGTGCAGAAGCAGCAGCAAGAACAGCAGTTCAGCAAGGCTTTGACCAAGGTTCTCAAGTAACTGATGTCTCTGTGGTCGTTCTGGGGCAGAATCAAGGCATAATTGCCCCTGTATTGGTAGTAGAACTGAGCCGCCCAGAGTGGAATAACAGCACGCAAAACGGCATTACTTATTTTAGTAGCGCGCGATCGCTCTTACGTTTAGATGAGCAACAATTAGCTAACACTGATCCCAATCAATCGCCAGAACAAGACACTCCCCCCACTCCACCAGGTGGACAGCAGAACAATTCTAGTTCTCCTGACAGTTCTAGAGAAGTTATCAACAGTACTCCGGTTCAACAATCACCCTCTACGCTACCTGGCGCAACTCCCCTTCCTGGGGGTCCCGCCTTAACCCCAAATCCTCAAGAGCCTGCTACTACGCCTACAACCTCTCCAGGCGACACTTCCACTCCCCCTGTTGATACCTCTACTCCGAACAATAATCCTGGAACGACTAATTCCAACTCAAATTTTGATAACAACACTGGGATAACTAGTCCAACTCCAGTTAATAACAGCACTGGGACAACTAACCCAACTCCAGTCACCAATGACACTCCGCAGATCACAGGTCCAACGCCAGTCAACGGGCAAAGTTCGCCAAGCTTACCGCAAGGAACTCCCTCTAATAATACAAGCCCAAATAATACTCCTACACAATTTTAAGAACGCAGAGAAATTACAGACAATCGTTCTACTCGGCTAGTAGGAAATAGCAATTTTTTGTTGTGATGAGTGTATATTGCTGCGATCGCTCTAGGAGATGGGATGCTCTATACTGGAAAGGTTGTGAAAAAATTATTAGCGTTGTCATGGCAGTTCCTAAGAAGAAAACATCAAAATCAAAACGAGATAAGCGCAAAGCGACTTGGAAACATAAAGCAGTAGTAGAAGCTCAAAAAGCTCTCTCTCTTGGTAAATCAATACTCAGCGGACGTTCTAAGTTTGTTTATCCAACTAAAGAAGAAGAGTCGGAAGACGAATAAGTTTAAGTTTATTAGCAGCTATTACAGACAAGAAAGCCAACGAGCTTATAGCCGTTGGCTGGTTTTGTAATTCAAGCTTTATTCAGTACAGTTTCTGACTTCAACAGTTTAAAACTCGTGTTGGTAATATGGAACAAGAGTCAGCGAAAGAAAAAACTATTAATGTTTGGGATTATAAACCTTGGTGGTGTCAGCCTTGGTCTATTTTACTTACAGGTATCGCTTTGATTAGCGGTAGTTGGTTGCTATTACATAAAGTTTGGCTAACAGCGCTCTTTTCTCTACCTGTATTAATTTGGATGGGTTACTTTGTACTGCTCTATCCCAAGCTAGTACAACGTAGTATCAACTTATCTCAGAGCGAACTAGAACAATAAACTACTAGTTGACAACTTGACCGCTGTGCAAGCGCGGATCGTCTGATTTTGGTGTAGTAGGGGCAGAAAACTTAGAAACTTGACCTTTGCTACTTTGAGCATAAGGTAAAGGTAAATCCGCAACCAAAGCATCTAAGTTGCTACTCATAATTGTGCGGGGTTGCTTGCCTACAGTTTGAGCGATCGCATTACCATCTTTACCCATAAATACAAAATGTGGAATGCCATCTACCCGATATTTTAAAATCTCTGGCAGCCACTTAGTATTATCCACATTCAGCATGACAAAATTTACTGATTTATCGTAATCTTTCTCCAATTGAGCAATATCAGGAGCCATTGCCTGACAGCTAGTACACCAATTAGCATAAAATTCCATCAAAGTTGGCTTACCATTACTCAACGCAACTTCCAACGGTGTAGATTGCTCGTCCAAACTAGTTAAAGAAACGGCATTACCCTGAGTTTTAAACCCCAAAAATAAAGCTACACTCAAAGCAACTGCTACCAAAACAATTAATAAATTTCTAACCTTTGCGCCTACACTTACCTGCGTAGATTGTCCTACATTCTCAGTCATAAAATTAAATTATTACAATTAATAAACATTTTCCTTTAATTTTAGCCTAACTCCAACCTCCGCTCCTTGGCGGTTTGTTATCACCCATGAAAAAACGAGTTACTCTAACCTTCCCCAAACGCACCATTCAAATGCCAGTCACATACAGACTAGCCAAAGATTTCAACGTCGCCGCCAACATTATCCGCGCCCAAGTAGCCCCCAACCAAATCGGTAAACTAGTTTTAGAACTATCAGGAGATATCGATCAACTAGAAGCAGCAATTGACTGGATGCGATCGCAAAACATCGGCGTATCCCAAGCCTTAGCCGAAATAGTCATCGATCGAGACATCTGCGTAGACTGCGGCTTATGTACTGGAGTATGCCCTACTGAAGCTTTGACATTAAACCCCGAAAGCTTCCAATTAGTATTTACGCGATCGCGTTGTATCGTCTGCGAACAGTGTATCCCTACGTGTCCCGTCCAAGCAATCTCAACTAATCTCTAATCCAACGCAAACACATCAGCGATAACGTCGCTATCGCCCTGCAATCTTGCTTCAGCAGGAGAATCGTACAGTACTAATATTGAGCGGCTTTGGGTGCAGTCAGTAAATAGCGTCATTCCCTCAGCATGGTCATCACCATTACCGTAAGGAATTTCTTTAATTATTTCTGGTTTTGATAATACATTTTCGCTAATATTTACGCCATTTTCTATTTTATAAACTCTGACTGGACCATCTAAATCCATTGTTGGTCCTGCTAAAATTAATAAGTCTTCACCATCTAAACAAAGATCTCTAATTCCTAAACCATTTAAGTAGATAAAATGCTTTTTATACAATTGCTCACTAGACAATTGTTTTAATTTTAATAAGCCTGTATCGATTGGCTCCAATTCAATTTCTAACATTACAGCCCAGCCGCGCAATACTGGACCGCGTAAACCTAGAAAAATTCGATTTTGATATACTGCTATACCTTCAATATCAAAACCATTTTCTTTGCCAGGAATTGTTGCTTTTACGTATGTTCCTAAATGTTCGTCATCTGCTAAAGCATCTATAAGCAAATTGCCTTGCTCAGTCACTTCTAATTTGGCTGCACTTAAAATCTCGTCTGGGTTATTTGGATGCGGACAAGTTTTTAATAATTCTCCATCAATTAGCGGAATACGCCCAATTAAATAGCGATTTGGCTCTGATTTTAGTTTAGTTAATCTATCAACATTTTTTTCATCAGTTTTATCGGGCTTTGGTTTTTTTCGCTTCCAACTATGGGAGCCGACAAACCAAAGATAAGGAGCGTTATAAGCCAATCCTTCTATATCAATTTCTTCGTCAGGGGGTGCAGGTAATTCAATAAATTCTGTGACTTCAAAATGCTTGTGTTCGGCAAAAGTTTTATCGTCAATAAAAGATAATCGTTCAATAGTTGAAGTCTCATCTGAACCTAACCATAAGTGCTTGTCTGGAGTTAGA